>Ga0335075_10005235_pt1 | contig 20189 bp, 17 predicted proteins | sample Lox_Sample_24_FD_206723 | JGI IMG/M metagenome (GOLD analysis project Ga0335075, IMG submission 206723) | Soil microbial communities from Loxahatchee National Wildlife Refuge, Florida, United States - Lox_Sample_2.4 | ecosystem: Environmental > Terrestrial > Soil > Wetlands | place: USA...
CCGAGCCCATCAGCAGCTTCCTGAACCCGCCCGCGCCACGGGAGCCGACGACGATCATGTCGGCGTCCGCGGCGGCGTTCAGCAGCGCCTCGGCGGGAATGCCGGTGACGGCCCGGACGGTGACCTGCGGCGGCCTGGACTCGGCGTCGAGCTGCTCGAGCACCTCGTCGGTCTCCTGCTGCGCGGCCTTGAGCGACTGCTCGGCCAGCGACTGATCTCCTGGGTAGGCGACGGCGCCGCCCCAGTACCCGGCGACCGCCTGCTGAACGGCCAGCACGGTGAGCGGGGCGCGCCGGATGGCCGCCTCCCTGGCCGCCCACTCCAAAGCGCGGCGGGAATGAACCGAACCGTCGATGCCGACGATAATCCCGGACATCTTCATCACTCCTTCGAAGCCTGTGCCTCCATCTCTGACGCTAGGGATCCACCCCGGCCGTAACCAGGGCCGCAATTCCTCCGCCGCCGGGCCGTGCGGCCCTGCGCAGCGGGACCAAGGTCCATAGCCGCGCGGCAGTGGACCTCTTAGACTCGGGGTGGAACACGGCCCCGTTCCGCGTTTAAAGTCCCGGGGCCTTAGATGTACGGCGGACAGGTGGTCATGGTGACAAGCCAGGCAGACGGCACTGACCCGACGGCCGAGCCGGTCAAGGTGTTCTTGCTTGATGACCACGAAGTCGTCCGCAGGGGCGTGCGTGACCTGCTTGAGACCGACCCGGGCATCCGGGTCGTGGGCGAGGCGGGCACGGCGTCCTCGGCGCTGGCCCGCATCCCGGCACTGCGGCCGGACGTGGCCGTCCTTGACGTACGGCTGCCGGACGGCGACGGCGTCACGGTCTGCCGCGAGATCCGTTCCCGCATGCCCGCCGTCGCGTGCCTGATGCTGACCTCGTTCAGCGACGACGAGGCGCTGTTCGACGCCGTCATGGCCGGGGCGGCCGGATACGTGCTCAAGCAGATCCGGGGCACCGACCTGGTCTCCGCGGTGCGGACCGTGGCTTCGGGCCAGTCGATGCTGGACCCGAAGGCGGCGGGCCAGCTCATGTCCCGGCTGCGCCATCAGGCGGCCAGGCGTGACCCGCTGGCGGGACTGTCCCCGCAAGAACGCAAGATCCTGGAGCTGATCGGGGAAGGGCTCACCAACCGGCAGATCGGCGAACACTTGTTCCTAGCCGAGAAAACCGTGAAGAACTACGTGTCCGCGCTGTTCGCCAAGCTGGGCATGGAACGTCGCACCCAGGCGGCCGCCTACGCGGCCCGCATCTTCGCCGACCATCACAACGGCTATGGCGAAGGTCCCGGCGACTAGGGACACCGGCCCGGGCAGCCCGGTAGCTACGCCCCTGCCGCCGCTGCCACGGCAGCGGCACGGTAGAAGGGTCCCTACCGCCCCGGATTGAGGTGAAAACGATGAGCAGCGGCAAGCCCCGGGTCAGCCGACTGGGCAGGTTCATGCGCGGAAGGCGACCCGACCGCAACCCGCTGCGGCGCGGCTCGGACCGGGCGGAGACCGTCGTGCTGACCGTGCTTGTCATCGCCTTCCTCGCGGGCGCGCCGTTCGCCGCCCAGGCCACCGGCGCCTGGGCGCACGCCATCGCGCACCGGGTCCAGGTCACCCAGCAGGCTTCCTGGCACCAGGCCACCGCCGTGCTGCTTAACGCGGCGCCGGCCGGGCCGGCCAATACCGGGTTCCTGCCCGAGGTCCAGGCCCGGTGGACGGCTCCGGACGGGAAGACGGCAACCGGCCAGGTCTCCGTCCAGCCCGGCACCCGCGCCGGCACCACGGTGCCGGTGTGGACCACCCGCGACGGCCAGCTCACCAATCCCCCGCTCCAGGACTCCCAGGTCACACAGCAGACGGACTTCGCCGAGATAGCCGGGGTGCTCGCCCTCGCGATCACGCTGACCATTACCGGCTTGCTGACCCGCCGGACACTGGACAAGCGCCGGATGGCCGCCTGGGATGCCGACTGGCGCACCACCGAGCCACGCTGGACAACCCGAGCGTAGGGAATGAGCGCGCCGGTCACGTACCGTCACTGGCCGACGCGGCCGTCGATCCGTTCCCGCAGCAGATCGGCGTGGCCGCAGTGGCGAGCGTACTCCTCGATCATGTGGACAAGCACCTCGCGCAGCGCGACGCTTGTGCCGTCCCGCATGATGCCCTTGATGCCAAGGTCGGGAGAGTCGGCGACGAACTTCTCCGCGAAGGCGACCTCCTCGCGCCAGGACCGCCAGGCGTCGTCCACGACCGCCGGGTCGGCGACCGCGCCGAGCCAGTCAGCGTCCGGCACGTCCTCGGACCAGTACAGCGGGGGCGCGTCGGCCTGCGCCATCACTCGCTGGAACCAGTTGCGCTCCACGTCGGCCATGTGGCGTACGAGACCAAGCAGGGACATCGTGGAGGGCGGCACCGACCGGCGGGCGAGTTGGGCCGCGTCGAGATCGGCGCACTTCATCTCCATCGTCAGCCGGTAGCCGCGCAGGTAGTCAAGCAGCGTCGCGCGCTCGCCTTCCAGTTCCGCGCCCGCCGCGTACCTCGGGTCCTTGGCCGCGTCCATCCACATGTCGGAGCCTGGCCCAATAGCGTTCCATCGTTCCGGCACAGCCTCGCGGGCGTCGTCTTCAGTCACGGCCATCAACCCTGTCACATCCGCGTTGAAACGGCCAGCACCATTCCGGCAGCGCGCCGCCATCCTCGCGTGGTGCCGGAAGGCTCAGCCCTCGGCGAGATAGCCGTACCGGCCGCGGAAGGCGTCGGGCGTGAGCCCTGAGGCCGCTGCGATGGGGCGGAGCCTCTCCGGGTCCCCGAGGTCCTCACGGTCCAGCCGGATCATGTACTCGCGGGCCACCCGGTACGAGCTCGACTCGACGTTCACCAGCCGGGTCCGCACGCGCCCCGTCTCGGGGTCGCTGAACGACCCGAACGGCAGCGGCACCATGTGCCCGTCCTGAATCGTGATCATGCCGCCGGGCTCGTCGCGGGTCAGCGCCCGCTTCAGGTAGTCGACGGCGCCGTAGCCGAGGTCGCGGGTGTACTCGATATCGAACGGGATAGGGGGCGCGCACCGGAGTTCGTAGCCGATGTTCTTTCCCTCGACCGTGACCTTGTCCCCTCGCTCCCTGAAGCGGTCCTTGACCTGCTTGGCCAGCATGCGGTCCAGCTCAAGCTCGGCCAGCCGGACATTGCCGTGCTCGTCTCGCTCAACCTCCGGCATAGCCTGCTTGAGCTCATCCTGAGGAAGGCGCAGGCCGATGCCCTCGGCGAGCACCGCCACACCGAAGGGGCGGCCGTGGGCGATCCGCTTCAGCATCGAGGTCTCGAGAATGTCCACCAGCCGCGCCAGCCGGACGGGCTCGTCGTGGGGAAACTCCTCGGCGATCATCGTGAGGGTGGCCCCGGCCGCCTTCCCGATGCCCAGGGCGAGGTGACCGGCCGAGCGGCCCATGGCCACCACCAGGTACCACCGCTGGGTGGTGATGGCGTCGGTCATCAGGTTGTTGACCAGCTGGACCCCCACGCTCCTCGCGGTCTCGAAGCCGAAGGTCGGCGCGCCGCCCGGTAGCGGCAGGTCGTTGTCGATGGTCTTCGGCACGTGCGCCACGCTCAGGCTCCCTCCGGCCACCTCGGCCAGCCGGGACGCCGAGAACGCGGTGTCATCCCCGCCGATCGTCACGAGCGCGCCGATCCCCAGCTTCTGCAGCGACTCCAGGCAGGCGTGCAGCCTCCAGTCCGGGTCCGCGGCACCGGAGTCCCGCACCGTCGGGTTGGCCCGCGAGGTCCGGATGATCGACCCGCCTTGGACATGGATTCTCGACACGTCCGTGATGGACAGCGGCCGCGCCTCCGCGGTCCGGCCCTCGATGAGGTGCTCGAAGCCGTCCATGATCCCAAGGACGTCCCACCCGGAGTTCCGGGCCTCGATCGTGGCCGCGGAGATGACGGAGTTCATCCCCGGAGCGGGGCCACCGCCGCACAAGATCCCCATTTTCACGCCCCTCATCGTTCCAGCAACGAGGCGATCCCGGCAAGCAAGCCTGGAGGGCGTTACTGACGTGTGGTTTCTTCCTGCCGTTATCCGGTAACGGAAGGCTGGACCCGGCCCGTCTCCCGATACAGGTGGTGATCCATGGTCGAGAACGCGTGCGACGCCGTGTTCGACTGGGCCGCGCGGGATCCGCGACGCGTCACGTTCACCCAGAAGGCAGGGGACGAGTGGCGGCCGGTGACCGCGGAAGAGTTCGCGGGACGGGTCGCCGCTGTCGCGGCCGGGCTGATCGCCGCGGGAATCCAGCCAGGTGAACGGATCGCCCTGATCGCGGCGGCGAGCCTGGAGTGGGTGATCTGCGACTTCGCCATCTGGGCGGCCGGAGCCGTCACGGTACCGCTCTACGAGACGTCGCCGGCGGAACAGATTGGCTGGGAACTGACCGACTCGGGGGCGATCGCGGTATTCGCCGAGAACGCGAAGTACGCGGACGCGGTCCGGCGCGCGCAGCCGGCGAAGGTGAAAGCGATATGGCAGCTGGACGCTGGCGGCCTCGACGAACTCGGCAGGGCCGGAGAGCGGGTCACCGCGGACGAGGTCGCGCGCAGGCGCGGCGCGGCAACGTCCGAGACGCTCGCGACCATCGTCTACACCTCGGGCACGACGGGCCGCCCGAAAGGCTGCGTGATCACCCACGGCAACCTGACCGAGGCGGTGCGCGCCACCTTCGGCGTGCCGGGGATCCAGGACCACGTGCTGGCTGATGACGCCTCGAGCCTGTTCTTCCTTCCGCTGTCACATGTCCTTGCCCGTGTGATCTCCTTGTGCATGGTGCACGCCGGGAAGCGGGTCGGGTTCCTGCCCGGCCCGGGCGACCTGGCCGCCGCGCTTCCCGGCTTCCGGCCGACGATCCTGCTCACGGTGCCCCGGGTGCTTGAGAAGATCGCCGCGGCAGCCCGTCAGCAGGCCGAGGCCAAAGGTCACCAGCGGCTGTTCGAGGCGGCCGAGTCCACCGCGATCGCGTGGAGCCGGGCCGGCGGCCGGGCGGGCGCGAGCCTGCGGCTGAGGCACGTGCTGTACCGGCGCCTGGTGTACGCACGGCTGCGCGAGGCGCTGGGCGGGCAGGCCAGGTGGGTGATCAACGGCGGCGCACCGCTGAGCGAGGATCTCGCGCATTTTCTGAACGGAGCGGGCATTACGGTCATGGAAGGGTGGGGCCTGACCGAGACGACGGGCCCGGTGACGATGAACCCGCCGGGCGCGCAGCGGATCGGCTCGGCCGGGCTGCCACTGCCCGGCTGCGCGATCCGGGCCAAAGCCGACGGCGAGATCGAGGTCCAGGGGCCTAACGTCTGCCATGGGTACTGGCAAAACCCTGAGGGCACTACCGAGTCGTTCGACGACCGGTGGCTGCGCACCGGGGACCTCGGGCAGATCGATGACGACGGATATCTTCACATCACCGGCCGGAAGAAAGAGCTGCTCGTCACCGCGTCCGGGGAGAACGTGGTGCCGTCGGTGCTGGAAGACCTGGTGCGCGAGCACTGGCTGATCGGCGAGTGCGTCGCGGTCGGCGACCGGCGTCCCTACATCGCCGCCCTGGTCACCCTGGACCCGGACGCCTTCGCCGGATGGAAGCAGCAGCACGGCAAGCCAGCCGCGGCCACCCCTGGCCAGCTTCGCGAGGACCCGGACCTGTCCGGTGCGGTCCAGGAGGCCGTCAACCACGCCAACCTGGCGGTATCCCGTGCTGAGGCGATCAAGCGGTTCCGGATCCTCGACGCCACGTTCGCCGTCGGCGCCGAGCTGACTCCCACGCAGAAGGTCCGCAGGGACTACGTGCTTGACAAGTACGCCAGCGATATCGACGCCCTTTACGCATAACGGGCCCGCCGGTACCAAGGTCCCGGGTAAGGCGGTCGGAAGACTCTCCTTGCCGGCTGGCCCGGCCGGCAGGCTGGTAGGCAACGCAGCCGTATAAGCCGAGGTGGACGACATGACCGTGAACCAGGCACTCAGCACAGCCGCCAGGACCGGGCAGGCCCGGTGGCCGCTGCCACCCGACCCCGGTGACCTGAGCAGGCGGCTGGCAGCACGCCGGGCCGAGTTGCGGCTCAGCCTTGCCCAGGTGGCGGCGCGCGCCCGGGTGACCCCGCGGTACCTGGAGTACCTGGAGAAGTTCCCCGCCCAGCCAAGCCCGGGCGTCCTGCGCCAGCTGGCGGCGGCACTGCGTACCACGCCGGCCGCGCTGCTCGGCGCCGGCGGCGACCTGCCCCCAGGCCACGACCCCGCACCGGCGGGCCTGCTGGAACGGCTCGCACCCGCCGAGTGCCGCCGGCTGCTCGCGCCCGGCGGGATCGGCCGGATCGCCTTCCCGACCGCCTCCGGGCTGATGATCCTGCCGGTCAACTACGCCCTGGTCACGGACACCATCGTGATCCGCACCGGCACCGGCTCGCTGATCGCCGCGCACGGCGACGACCTGGTCAGCTTCGAAGCCGACCACCTCGACCAGGCACTGGACCAGGGCTGGAACGTGCTGATCCGCGGACACGCCCACCGCGTGCTGCAACCCGGCGAACTACAGCACCTCAAGCACGACTGCGACGTGCGGCCCTGGCCCGCCGGAGAACACGACCTCTACATCAGGATCGTCCCCGACCGGATCACCGGCCGACGCATCCGGGTGCAATAGGCAGGCCCCGGCCGTCAGCAACTCCGACCAGCCTCGGCCCGCCGCAACCGGTCCGGCGCCTAATTGGCGGATGAATCGTTCTCCCCGCCTCCTTGGGCTGCCACGTTCGCCGCGAGCGAGGGACGCCCGCGCAGCGCCCAGGCCAGCCCGACGGCAAGCAGCGCGCCCGCCAGTGGCCCGACAGCATAGATCCACATGACACCCAGATCGCCGCTGACCAGGGCCGGTCCCAGGCTGCGTACCGGGTTCATCGACGCGCCGCTGACCGGGCTTGCCCATAGTCCTGACAGGGCGACGTAGCCGCCGATCGCGATCGCGGCGTTATGGCCGACGATGCGCGCCCCGCAGGCCGTGCCGAGGATCACTGTCATCAGGCCGGCGGTCAGCACGATCTCCATCACCAGGGCGGTCCAGGCCGGGATGCCGCGCCCGGGGAACGTCCCGCCGAGCCGCCCGGCAGTGCCGAACATCAGCCGCAACAACCCGGCCGCCCCCACCGCCCCGCATAGCTGTGCCAGCAGGTACCCGGGAACCCGGCGCCACGGGAAATGGCCGCGGGCGGCGAACGCCACCGTGACCGCCGGGTTAATGTGCGCACCGGAAGTCTCCCCGATCGTGTAGATCAGGACGAGCACCATGATCCCAGGGCCGGCCTCCGCCGCAGCGCGGCCGACCTGGCCGTGACTCACCGCGTTCACCGCCACGGCTCCCGACGCGACCAGCACGAGAAAGAACGTGCCGACAGCCTCCGCCAGCAGCCGGCGCAACTCCAGCCGACCGTCTGCGAAGGCCTCCGCCTTCGGGTCACGCACCGGGCCGCCCGTCGGCGCCGCGCCGTGTCCTGCCACGAGCCGACTCACTACCCGGTTTGTCTCCTCGGTCAACTCAGCATGCGGCGTCGCCGGGCGCAAAGCGATCCCCGGGCCGAGGCGCGCTCAAGGCCGGGACAACGCCAGCCCTTACCGCGGCCGGCCGGATGCCGGTGCCGCCGCGCGGGAGCGGATAACATGCCCGGAAGCTCTCTGGCCAGAGAACCGTCATCAGGCATGCCGCCAGACATTTCTTAAGTTCCTGACATTGCGATCTGGTGGGCAGGGGGCCACAGCCGCCGTTCCACGGCGGCGGATTGGGTCCGGCGAATGCCGTCCAGGCCGCATGTCCGGGACTTAAGTCCGTGGCGCCTCGCCATGAAAGCCCGGAGGATGGGGAAGCGGAACACTGACGATATGCAAGGGAAAACGAAGGCATGGATGTAGTGACGACCGAGCAGCATCCGCTGTCCGATACCGAGTTGCGGGCGCTTGACGCGTACTGGCGGGCGGCGAATTACCTGTCGGTGGGGCAGATCTACCTGCTCGCTAACCCCCTGCTTACCGAGCCGCTGCGGCCGGAGCACGTCAAGCCGCGGCTGCTGGGGCACTGGGGCACCACGCCAGGGCTGAACCTGCTCTACGCCCATCTGAACCGGGTGATCAGGAACTGGGACCTGGACATGATCTTCATCACCGGCCCCGGGCACGGGGGGCCTGGCGTGGTGGCCAACTCCTGGCTGGAGGGCACCTATACCGAGCTGTACCCGCACATCACCCGAGACGCGGCCGGGATGGAAAAGCTGTTCCGCCAGTTCTCCTTCCCCGGTGGCATCCCCAGCCACGCCGCCCCGGAGACTCCGGGGTCCATCCACGAGGGCGGCGAGCTCGGGTACGCGCTCGCGCACGCCTATGGCGCGGTGCTGGACAACCCGGACCTGATCGCCGCCTGCGTGATCGGCGACGGGGAGGCGGAGACAGGACCCCTGGCCGCCTCCTGGCACTCCAACAAGTTCCTCAACCCGGTCACCGACGGGACGGTGCTGCCGATCTTGCACCTGAACGGGTACAAGATCGCCAACCCCACCGTGCTGGCCCGCATCCCGGAGTCCGAGCTGGTCTCGCTGCTTGAAGGCTACGGGCACCGCGTGCACATCGTGGCCGGCGATGACCCGGCGCTGGTGCACCAGCAGCTCGCCGCCACCCTGGACGCCTGCGTGCGGGAGATCCACGCCATCCAGCGGCAGGCCCGTGAGCTTGACGACGCCTCCCGGCCGCAGTGGCCGATGATCGTACTGCGGACGCCGAAGGGCTGGACCGGGCCGAAGACCGTGGACGGGGTACAGGTCGAGGGCACCTTCCGCGCTCACCAGGTTCCGATCGGCGATGTCCGCGGCAATCCCGGGCACCTGGCGGAACTGGAGGAGTGGATGCGCTCCTACCGGCCGGCTGAGCTGTTCGGCCCGGATGGGACGCTGGTCCCGGAGCTAGCCGCGCTGCCGCCGCGGGAGTACCGGCGGATGAGCGCCAACCCGCACGCCAACGGCGGGCTGCTGCTTCGTGACCTGGACCTGCCCCGGTTCCAGGACTACGCGGTCCCGGTCACAAGCCCGGGCGCCACCCTCACCGAGGGCACCCGCGTGCTTGGCGCCTGGCTGCGGGACGTCATCACGCGTAACCCGTCCAGTTTCCGGTTGTTCGGCCCGGATGAGACGGCCTCCAACCGGCTGCAGGACGTGTTCGAGGTGACCGACCGCGCCTTCGACGGGCAGATCATCCCCGGCGATGATCACCTCGCGCCGGACGGCCGGGTGATGGAGGTGCTGAGCGAGCACCTGTGCCAGGGCTGGCTCGAGGGCTACCTGCTCACCGGCCGGCACGGGCTGTTCAACTGCTACGAGGCGTTCATCCACATCGTCGACTCGATGTTCAACCAGCACGCCAAGTGGCTCAAGGTCACCGGCGGCATCCCCTGGCGCCGCCCCGTCGCCTCGCTGAACTACCTGCTGTCCTCGCTGGTGTGGCGGCAGGACCACAACGGATTCTCACACCAGGACCCCGGCTTCATCGACCACGTGGTCAACAAGAAAGCCGAGGTCATCCGGGTGTACCTGCCGCCGGACGCGAACTGCCTGCTGTCGGTGGCGGACCATTGCCTGCGGTCCCGGCACTACGTGAACGTGATCGTGGCGGGCAAGCAGCCCCAGCCGCAGTGGCTGCCGGAGGACGAGGCGGTCATCCACTGCACCCGCGGCGCGGGCATCTGGGAATGGGCGTCCAACGACGACACCGGCGAGCCCGACGTGGTCATGGCCTGCGCCGGGGACATCCCCACCCTGGAGACGCTGGCCGCGGTCGCGCTGCTGCGCGAGCATCTACCCGAACTGAAGGTCCGGGTCGTGAACGTGGTCGACCTGATGCGGCTGCAGCCCGCGATCGAGCACCCGCACGGCATGTCGGACGCCGAGTTCGACTCGCTGTTCACGGCCGCCGCCCCGGTGATCTTTGCCTATCACGGGTACCCATGGCTCATCCACCGGCTGACCTACCGCCGCCACGGCCATCAGAACCTGCACGTCCGCGGGTACAAGGAGGAGGGCACCACGACCACGCCGTTCGACATGGTCATGCTCAACGACCTGGACCGGTACCACCTGGTCATCGACGTGATCGACCGGGTTCCCGGCCTTGTCGCACGCGCCGGGCACATCCGCCAGATGATGACCGACAAGCGGATCACCGCCCGGGCGTACACCCGGGAGTTCGGGGACGACGCCCCCGAGGTGCGGGACTGGAAGTGGCCGTATTGAGCACCGGCCGGGTCCTCGTCGTCAACGCCGGATCGAGCAGCCTGAAGCTGCGCGTGCTCGACGGCGCGGGGACGGTCGCGGGCAGCGCCGACCTGCCCGCCCCGCGGGGCGCCGCCGATGCCACGGCGATCGAGGAGGCGATCGGGTCGTTCGGTCCGGTGGACGCCGCCGGGCACCGGATCGTCCACGGCGGCACCCTGTACACCGCGCCCGTCCGCATCGACGACCAGGTCAGGCAGCGGCTGGAAGCGCTCGCCGACCTCGCTCCGCTGCACCAGCCGAAATCGCTGGCCGCACTGGACGCGGTGCGGTCCGCGCTTCCCGGTGTCCCCGCGGTAGCGTGCTTCGACACCGCGTTCCACGCCACCATCCCGGCCGCCGCCGCCACCTTCGCCCTGCCGGAAGAGTGGCGGACCCGCTGGGCGCTGCGCCGCTACGGCTTCCACGGGCTGTCGCACTCCTACGCCTCCCGGCGGGCCGCGGAACTGGCCGGCCGGGACGTCGGCACGTTGCGGACCGTCACCTGCCACCTGGGCGCGGGCGCGTCCCTGGACGCCGTCCACGGGGGCAAGTCGGTGGATACCACAATGGGGTTCACTCCGCTCGATGGCCTGGTCATGGCCACCCGGTCCGGGGCGGTCGACCCGGGCCTCGTGCTGTGGCTGGAGGAACACGCGCACATGCCATCCGCCGAACTGGCCGCGACCCTGGAATACCGGTCCGGCCTTTACGGGCTCGCCGGGACCGCCGACATGCGCGAGATCCTGGCCCAGGCCGCCGCCGGCGACACCCGGGCCGAACTCGCCCGCGACGTCTTCCTGCACCGGCTCCGCGGGTCGATCGCCGCCATGGCCGCCGCCATGGATGGCATCGACGCCCTGGTCTTCACCGGCGGCGTCGGGGAGAACTCCGCCGAGATCAGGCAACGCGCCATGGACGGCCTCGGCTTCCTCGGCGTCGTCCCCGAGCCGGGAAGCAACGCCGACGGGACCGGTGACCGCGAGATCGGGCAGCCCGGTGCGGCGGTTCGCGCTTTCGTCGTCAACGCCCGCGAGGACCTGGAGATCGCCCGGCAGGTACGGGCAGCACTGGCCGGCCAGTTACATGGCTTCCTTGATCCCGGCGCGGATCAGCCAGGCGTTGACCGGCCAGGAGGTGAAGAACCCGGCGATCATCCCGATCTGCATCAAGAACCAGAAGGCAGGACTATCGGGGCGCAGGTGGTGCGGGGCGGGGAAGAACACGAAGAACATCAGCGCCATCCAGCCGAACAGCCCGATCTCGAACGCGGTGATCGACGCCACGTCGGCCTTGGCCGCCTCGATGAGCCCTTCGCGCAGGGCCAGGCCACGCATCGGGGCGATCGCGAAGTACTGGAACACGATCCCCAGCGCCATCGCGGCGATGTAGTCGGCGACGTACTCCGCGCCCAGGGTCAGCCCGGCGATGGTGGCGCCGAGCCCGAAGACGGCGAACTCCGCGATGATGTCGCCGAGCGTGCACCCGGCGCCGCAGTGCGACACCCCGATCGCGGTGACCGCGTAGCCCGAATTGGGCGGAGCGCCGTGCTCGTGCCGCCACCGCATGCTCTTCTGCCGCCCCCAGGCCCGGTAGGCGACGAGAGCGGCCGGCCCGAAATACAGCGCGGTGACGGGCCAGACGGCTTCCATGATCGTCATGTGCTGCCGGTAGCCGCGGCCGAAAATGTCAAACAGAATCCAGCCGGCGCTGGCGAACGCGGCGCCCAGGGCGGCCCACGACAGCGCCGTCAGCCATACAGGAGGCATCAGCAGGGATCCTTCCGCGTCACCGCGGTAAGCATACCGTTGCCTTTCAGCGAGTTATAGTGGTCTTCTCGCTGGTCAGGCAGCCTGTGCCTTGCGGCGCGGGCGCTGGCCGCCCCCGGTTACGGGGGTGGTCTTCCCGTGGCGGTACCCGGCGCCCGCGGCGCGGGTCTTGCCGGGTTTCCAGCGGGCTCGTTTTCCGCCGCCCCGCGACTCGGGGAGGACGCGCCGCCCGCCAGGGCGGCGAGGTTGCGGGCATGCCCGCCACGTTCAGGTCCTCGACAACCACGATGCCGTAGCGGGCGGCCAGCCGGGTGGTGAGCTTATGCAGCCCGTCCTGGCGCAGGTTCGCGGCCCGGGCGTGGACCCGGCCGGGGGTTAAAGCACGTCATAACACACTCAACCGCCAACAGTTGACAACCCCTGCCAGGTACCCGGCAGCGACGGGAAACGCGTGGCTTCCATCGGACGCGATGCCGTAACCTCTGCATGTGGCGCGCGATGAACGCGGAGTGACCCCGCAGAGCGAGAGCTTTTCCGACTGGTACAACGAGGTCGTCTTCAAGGCGGAGCTTGTCGAGCGCGGACCGGTCCGCGGGACGATGGTGATCCGCCCCTACGGGTACCGGATCTGGGAACTGCTGCAGGCCGACATGGACCGGCGGATCAAGGAAACCGGTCACCTCAACGCCTACTTCCCGCTGCTGATCCCGCAGAGCTACCTGGAGCGCGAGGCCGAGCACGTCGAGGGCTTCGCGCCCGAGCTGGCCGTGGTCACCTACGCCGGCGGCAAGGAACTCGAGGAGCCGCTGATCGTCCGCCCGACGTCGGAGACGATCATCGGCGAGATGATGGCCAAGTGGATCAGCTCGCACCGTGACCTGCCGCTGCTGCTCAACCAGTGGGCGAACGTGGTCCGCTGGGAGCTGCGGCCGCGGATGCTGCTGCGCACTACCGAGTTCCTCTGGCAGGAGGGCCACACCGCGCACGCCGACGAGGACGACGCGATGCGCGAGACCATGCTCGCGCTTGACCTGTACGCCCGGGTGGCGCGCGAGGTGGCCGCCATGCCCGTGGTCGCGGGCGAGAAGACGCCCGGCGAGCGGTTCCCCGGCGCGCGGCGCACCTACACGGTCGAGGGCATGATGCGCGACGGCCGGGCACTCCAGTCTGGCACCTCGCACTATATGGGCACGAACTTCGCGGAAGCGTTCGGCATCCAGTACGCGGCCGAGAGCGGTGAGCTCGAGTACTGCCACACCACGTCGTGGGGCATGAGCTCGCGCATGGTCGGCGGCGTGATCATGACACACGGCGACGACAAGGGACTGGTCCTGCCGCCCGCGCTCGCCCCCTACCAGGTGGTGATCGTGCCGATCGGCCGCGGCGACCAGGCCGCCCAGGTCATCCCGTCGGCGCTTGAGCTGGCGGACAGGCTCCGCCGGGCCGGCATCCGGACCCATATCGACACCCGCGAGCACCTCTCCCCCGGGTTCAAGTTCAACGACTGGGAGATGCGCGGCGTACCGGTCCGGCTCGAACTCGGCCCCCGCGACCTCGCCGCGGGCAGCGCGCTGATGTCCACCCGGCTCGGGCAGGGCAAGTCGCCGGTCTCGCTCGAGGAGGCGCCGGCCAGGCTCTCCCTCGAGCTCACCGCGTTCCAGGACCTGCTGTTGCGCCGTGCCACCGAGTTCCGGGACGCCCGCACCGCGGTCGTGGACACCTGGGAAGACTTCGTCGAGGCGGTCAAGACCGGCTGGGCGCTAGCCTTCCATTGCGGGGAGCAGGAATGCGAGGACGACATCAAGGCCGCGACCACCGCGACGCCGCGCTGCATCCCGGCCGAGGGCACGCCGGAGCAGGGACTGTGCATTAGGTGCGATATGCCCTCGGCGTACGGAAAGCGGCTCGTGTTCGGACGGGCGTACTAGGGCCTGTCCTGTAGATCTCGATGACGCGGCGTCATTTGCCGGGAAACCTGGTTGCAGCGTTTGAGTGGCAGGCGGAAGACTCACCCAGTGAAGCGTGCTACTGATCGTTTTCCGCGTGTCGAACGACTCAACGCTGAGGACATGACCCAAGCCCTGTTCGAGCAGACACGAATCCGGTTGTCTGTGGAAGGTCCGTGTGCTGGCGGGCAGGTCGGTACCGCCTATGTGCGCTGGCCCGACGGCCACACCAGCGTGCTGAAGTGGCATCCGCACATCACGGTCGACGAGCTCAGATCCGGCCCGCTTGCCGTCGCTGACCGACTGCGCACGCTGGGGTACCCTGCCCCCGCCACAGAGCTGACCGCGCAGATCGGCCACGCCGTCGTCATGGTCCAGGAACTGCTGCCCGGCACGAAGATCGATCACCTCGACGACCACCACTTCGACCACGTGATCGAGGCGCACCGTATTCAGGCCAACGCACTGGCTGACCGCGGCGACGTACCCGCCTACCAGCTCTACCTGCGCGATGACGGCCCTGGATACTGCCTGCACGAACCACTTCGCCAGTTCAGCCGCCGCACCGCCGCGCTCGAAGGCCGCATCTCCAGGTACGGGGCCGAACACCCCGGACACCTCCTCGGCAACGACGCTGTGCACGGCGACTTCCATCCCGGCAACATCCTCGCGGCAGACGGCGCCATCACCGGAGTCGTGGACTGGGACGGCGCCGCGCGCGGCGACCACCGCTTTGACCTGGTTGTCCTGCGATTTGGTATTCATCCCGACCGTGCTGACCGCGAAGTCGTCGAACGCCTCGACAGCCTGCTCGATGCGCTGCCCGAGACGATTTCGCGCCCGGCGTGGGCCCATATGAGCCTGCGCATGACCGACTGGGCGATTCGCCACTTCCCGCCAGGCGAGGTCGACCAGTGGCTCAACCTGGCCGAGCAACGTATCAGATAGCGCGGGAGGATCTGATCCGGATGCGACGTGCGGTCGGACGGCCTAAGGATCTCCGCCGCGCAGCCGAACTCGAACACCCAGGCTGAAGACCACCACATCATGGGCAGGCCGGGCTGCACAATAGGGCGAACGCTGCCGGATGCGGCCCTAGTTCGCGGGAGCGAGCGCGGCGCGCAGCCGGAGGACGCCGGGAGGCAGCTCACCCGTGGCGCGCGCCTTCTCCAGTGCCGCTGACCACCAGATCAGGTCGTCGAGCATGATGTCGGCCGCGGCGTTCGTGATCGGGTCGACCGGCTGGCCCTGCTCATCGAAGGCCTGGGACACGCCCGGGATGATCACGTTGTTGCGCATGGGGACGGCCTCGGCCTCGATGAACACGTGGGCGAGGTGCTCGATCGCGCGGATGCCGCCGCCGAGGCCGCCGGCGTAGCCGACGAAAGCGACGGGCTTGTTCCGGAAGCCGAACGAGATCCATACGCTGTCGATCGCGTTCTTCAGGCCTCCGGGGATGCTGTGGTTGTACTCGGGCGTGACGACGATGTAGGCGTCGGCCTCCTTGATCTTGGAGTTCCACGCCTTCACGATCGGCTCCGAGTAGGTGGGGTCGTTGAAGTCGCCGATGGTGCCGAAGTGCTCGCCGAAGATCGGGAGCGGCCAGTCACGCAGATCGACGATGTCGGTGTCGAAGGCGGCATGCTCGGCTGTCTTCCTGGTGAGCCACGGCAGGACTTGGTCAGCCGCGCGGGTCGGCCGGGTGCTGCCGACGATTACCAGCAGTTTCGACATTGGTGCTCCGTTAGGTAGTGCTGGACTCGTGTCAATTAAAGGTCTAGCACAAATCATTGGCAATACGCAAACTATATCTGTCCGGGGTACGCTTGACACCATGGCGGAGGAGGCGACGGTGATGGCGGGGCAGCAGATCCTGCCGCTGATCGAGTATCTCGCCCGTGTCGGCCGACGCGCGGCCGACACCTCCCTTACCGGCTGCCTGCGCCCCCGGCACCTGGTCGCGCTGCAAATGCTGGATAAGCGGGGCCCGATGCCACAGCATGATCTTGGCCCGGCGCTCAGCCTGGATCCGAGCAACGTGGTCGGCCTGCTCAACGAGCTCGAAGAGCGCGGGCTGATCACCCGCCGCCGCGACCGCGCCGACCGCCGCCGGCACATCGTCTCACTGTCTCCGGGCGGGGAGGACGAGCTCGCCCGGACCTGCTCGCAGCTCGGCACGATCGAGGACGAACTGTTTTCCGCCCTGTCCGCCGAAGAACGGGCCACGCTGCATGAGCTGCTCGTGCGAGTGGTCGGCGTGGCGCCCTATACGGCGTGCGCTCCCGCCGGGCCATGCGAGGGCACGTCCGCGTGCGAGGCGCCCGGGCCTGGCGAACTTTCGTGCTGAGGGTTTCTCGCTAGGCCGGTATCGGACGCCTGGATCTCCCGCGCTGGCCGCGGGTCGCGCGGCCAGCGCGGGAGGGCTTTTGTTCTGTCAGGTGCAGGTGGTGCCGTTCAGGGTGAAGCTGGACGGCGCCGCGTCGCTGTTGGTCCAGGTGCCCTGGAACCCGACCGTGGTGCTGCCGCCGGGGGCGATGGTGCCGTTGTAGCTAGCGTTGGTGAGGGTCGCGTTCTCACCGGACTGGCTGGCGGTGCCGTTGAAGTCGCTGGTGATCTGCTGGTCGCCGGGGAAGGTGAACTTCAGCGTCCACCCGTTGATCGTCGAGCTTCCGGTGTTGCCGATCACGACCTGAGCCACGAACCCGCCGGTCCACTGGCTCGTGGTGGTGTAGGCCACGCTGCAACTGCCGCCGCTACCACCTCCTCCCCCGGAGGAGGCGATCGTCCAGGTGAACATGGTCGACCCGGACGCCCCGGTACTGTCGGTGGCGGTGACCGTGACCGTGGATGTCCCGGCCGCGGTCGGGGTGCCGGAGATCAGCCCGGTCGAGGAGTTGATCGACAGGCCCGCGGGCAGCCCGGTGGCGCTGTAGCTCAGTGCTGCCCCGCCGGAATCGGTGGCGTGGATCTGCACGCTGGCGGCGGTGCCGACGGTACCGCTCTGGCTGCCCGGGTTGGTCACGGTGACCGTGTTGCCGGTGCTGCTGCCGCCACTGCTCACCGTGATGTTGGAGCTCCCGCTGCCGCCGTTGAATGCCTCGGTCGCGAGGATTTGGTAGTTAAACGTGCCAAGCGGCATCCCGTCAGCGGCCCACGCGTTGAAGAAGTTGCTTGTTGTTATGGTCCCGCCGACCCGCGGCGATGCCCGGACGGCCCAGTACTGCTCGAACGTCGCGGTGCCCTCGATGGAGGGCTCGTTGACCCGCTGGTCCTCGTAGATGTCATACGTGCCGCCGTCGCTGTTGACCGTGCCCTTGAACGTCGCTCCGCTGTTGCTTGAGGGGTTGAAACCGCTCCAGTCGTCGGTGATGTAGTACTCCACCAGCGGGTTCGTCGTCCACCCGTACAGAGACAGGTACGCGTCGCCGGACGGGTTGAAGCTGCCGGAGTAGGTCACGGTCTGGGCCGAGCCGGGATTCCAGCCCGTGCCGGCCACGAAATCACTGACGCCGCTCCACGAGGTGCTGTAATTGCTGCCGGACCCCAGGGTCATGCAGACTGACCCGCTGCCCGCGGTGTAGAACGAGTAGAAGTAGCCGTTACTTGAGCCGGTCTGGTTGGAACAGACGCTCGTGGCGGCGCGGGCGGTGCCTGGCAGGACCGCCGCGGCGGCGGCCAGCGCCAAGGCGAGTGCGCCGCCGATAAGGAGTATGGCGCGGCCGAGTCCGCGGCTCTTCGGGTGGACGGGAGGGTCGGTCATGTGCGTGCTTCCTCCTCCGGAAAGGGTCACAGATGGGCGTCATCATGGGTCCGGCTTCATCGGACCGTCAACGTATCGGAAACATTACGAAACTTCTGTACGAAGAAGATTCCCTGGTCGACGGCTATTTCAGGTTGATTTGACCTGGTGACAATCGGTGAAATCCGCGTTGAATGTTTCAAGATCAAGGCCGGCGCAGCCGAAACTTTCGGAGATTTTCCGGTCATGCGGCGCGGGATGCGATGGGCGCGGGACAGCCGGATGGCACCGGCATGACCCCCGATCAGGGGTCATGACACAGCCGCTGAAATGAAAGTAAGTTATCAGCGCGGGACAGCCGAGGACGGACATTTCCTGGTTCCTGATCCGCCGGGAGGGGGGAGCGGTTAAGGAGGGGGTAGGAGATGTCCGTCCTCGACGGCTCGATGGTACAACTCCAATTTCGTCGGTGCAGCACGTCCCGCGAGCGCGTATTTCTCGCGCACGCGTCCCAGATATTGCTTGACGGTCTCCTCGCTGATTGCCATCTTCCTGGCCACGGATTTCATCGGCAGACCGGTCGCGTAAAGTTGCAACGCACGCCTTTCCTGGTGGCTGAGAGCCGGCCTGCCGACGGCGTCATCGGTAGCGAGGATGTAGGCGAGGCGGGGGGAGATCCAGTCCCTGCCCGCGGCAACCTCCCTGATCGCCGAACGTATCTGGTCGGCCTGCTCATTCTTCAGGGCGTACCCGCGCGCCCCGGCACGCATCGCCGCCCGGACGGCGAGCGGCCGGTCGGACGCCGAGAGGACCAGGACCGCCGGGCCCGCGGCGAGAATGGCGGCCACGTTGCCCTCCACGGTAGTTCCGTCACCGAGGTCAAGATCGAGCAGGACGACGTCAGCGCGGCGGCCGGGTCCGGCAAGCAGGGCGTCCACTGTCGCCGTGGTGGCGACGACCCGGATATCACCCTCGTCCGCCATGACCCAGTCCGCGACGCTGTCGAGGATGATCGGATGGTCATCCACGGCCGCGATGTCAATGACGCCTGTCAAGCGGCACCGTCTTTCCGCCAGCTGACCTCGAGGCATCCCTCACCGGACTCCGTCGCGCTCACTGAGGCGTGCCAGCCCGCCGCCGCGGGCAGGTCCATCCCGGATGGCGTCAGGTCGGGCGCGGTCCGCAACGGCGCGCCGAAGATCAGGTACAGCTCGATGTCATCGTCGGAAGCGAGCACCGTGAGCGTGGCCTGATGCGGCGGGAGCACGCTGATCACGGCATCCATCGTCGCAAGGACCGCGCGAGCGACCGGCGGCTGAACAGGTCCCGGGTCGCCGATTACCTGGACGGTCACCGGCACCCCTCGCGCTGCCGCGGTTCGCAGCGCTGGCTCGAGCCAGGTCACCAGCTCGCCGGCGCCCGGCGCATCCCCGGTGAGGGAGTGCCGCAGGACCGCCGCGTGCCGGGCGCACTTCTCCCTTACGCTCGCCTCGGTGGGGTCCAGCGTCCCGTCGGCGATACCGCGCAATAGCGGAAGGGCCTCCTTCTCAAGCACCGCGAGCCTGCTCTGCCGCTCCTGCTGGATCGCAGCCGCGGCGGCACGTTCGGCTGCCGACCTGCTCGCCAGCGATGCCTGGCGCGCGGCCATGCTGACATGCATGGCCAGGGTCGGCCGCAAGGCGGCGAACCCGATCAGGACGGCGGCGATAATATAGCCGGCCGCCCCCAGTTCGGACAGGGTTAGCGGGTTCACCCCTCCGTCGCGGATGAGCAGCGCACCATGCACGGCGAAGACGAGCAGCGCCCCCGGAACCCACATCCATGCCGAACGGCTCATTACGACAAGTACGAGCAGCCCGACCGTGCCCAGGACGGCCAGGTCAACGCTCCCTGGGACGCTGTCTGCCCGGTACACTGCCCCGATCGCGGCCACGGCCGCGACCGCGGCTCCGATGGCCGCCGCCGCTTCGCCCGTGGCGAGACCGCCTGTGCGCAGCCGTGGCACCAGCAAGGCACCGGCGACGAGGACCGCGAGCCAGATCACGACCGCTGTGGCAGGCTGACGGTAATCACGCGGATTGGCCAGCACCTGGACCAGCGCGACGGACGGCGAGATCACCACGAGCGTTCTGGCAAATCTCACCAGCCAGACCTCGGCGGTATCCCGCACCACCTCGTGATGGCTTACCACTGCAGGCTCGCCTGAGCGGGCCAGGACAGGCATACTACAGTGCCCTGCCCTGGCTGCGACCATATCGATGCCTGCCCGCCGCAGTCGGCGGTGCGCTCGGCGATAGACCGCCGGAGGCCGAGCCGGGCCTGATCGACGCGGGCAAGGTCAAACCCGAGCCCGGCGTCGCGCACGACCACCTGCAGGCGGCACGGGACCCCGGCATGCCCATCCCCCTCCGGTGCCG
>Ga0335075_10005237_pt1 | contig 20186 bp, 15 predicted proteins | sample Lox_Sample_24_FD_206723 | JGI IMG/M metagenome (GOLD analysis project Ga0335075, IMG submission 206723) | Soil microbial communities from Loxahatchee National Wildlife Refuge, Florida, United States - Lox_Sample_2.4 | ecosystem: Environmental > Terrestrial > Soil > Wetlands | place: USA...
AGAACAAAGCGGCCAAAGCGATGAAGAAGTAGCCGCGGCGGGCTTCGCAGGCTGTCAGCCGATGCGCATCCCGTGCTCGCCGATGACGGTGAATGCCGACAGCATGTTGGTGATGCCCAGCAGCTGGCGGACCTGTTTGCCGAGATTCATCAGCTCGAGATCGCAGTTCCCGGAGCGCGAAGAGACGTACAGCCGCGCAAGGGTTCCCAGGCCGGTGCTGTCCATGTGGGTGAGGTCGCCCAGGTCCAGCACAATCCGTCCGGTAACCGGGATCAGTTGCTTGACGCCGGTGTAGAGGACATCCGTTACACCGGCCACCAGCTTGCCGTGGCACCGCACAAGCGCGGTGTCGCCGGCTCGTTCAATATCGAGCGTAAGGAGACGGACAGCGGATTTGTCGGGCATAAGCGCTGCCTTGTCAGGATTTCAAAAACAAACGCAAGGGATCAGTAACGGTAGATTTTCGCACATCGATTGCGGGAATGAAACTGAATCCATGGGAGGATTGCGCGTCGGCCGGAGGGTCCGGCTTCGGCCACTTCCGGACACTTGCTCAGCTGTCGCCAAGCGAACGAATGATCCGTGCCGGATTGCCGCCGACAAGGGTGTTCGGGGGAACGTCCCTGGTGACTACCGCACCTGCCGCGACGACCGAGTTCTCGCCTACGGCTACGCCTCCGATGACGGTGGCTCCGGCTGCGATCCATACGTTTTTCTCGATCACGATGGGCCTTCCGATGGTGGCGGCGCGGCGCTGGGAAGGTTCGAGGGGATGACCGGCCGTGATGATGCTCACGTTCGGCCCGATCATTACATCGTCGGCGATGTCGAGGCCGCCAAGGTCATAGAAGGTACAGTTCTGATTTACGAAGACGTTGCGCCCGACGTGGATTTCGTCGCCGCCGGCCGTGAAAAATGGCGGGATCAGTAAAAAGCTCTCGTCGACCTTTTTACCGATAAGTTCGCTGAACAGAGCCCGGATTTCTGCGGCGTCGTTGAACGTCAAACGGTTAAGCCTGGCGGTGATCGCCATCGCCCGTTTAACGTTGGCCAGCATGGCCGCTGACTCCGGCGTGCTGCGCTGGATTACCTTGATGCGATCGTCATTTGGCACTCGTCGCCTTCCTCATGTCCCGGTTGCCAGTTTATTCCGGTCGAAGAGGCGACGCCGAGATTCGCGGAGTGCGGCGCCAGCGTAAGGGCTGGGAGCGCGCATGAGGTTCATTCAAGATCGTCTGCTGCCTGAACGGGCGCTTCGGAGGCTTAATCAGAGGTAGCGGAGTCGAGATGGAATGGTTTGGTGTATGGCTCGACCGGATAGCCCTTGGCCTTCCAGGCCTCGAGGCCGCCTTTGAGGAATTTGATCCGCACGAAGCGCAGGGCCAGCGCGCGCTGCAGGATGTTGCGGCTGGTTTCGTCACTGGGGCAGGTGCAATAGACGACCGCGTCTTTGTCCCGGGAGATAAGCGACGGATTCTCAATCACTTCTTTCGGAGAGAGGCGCTGGGCACCGGGGATGATCTCGGAATCGGTCAGCAGGTCGAGCGGCAGGCGGACATCGTAAACCTGCACATCCTGCCGGGAAGTGAGCAATTGCTGAAGCGCTTCGGGCGTGATGCTGTAATGCTCCAGTTGCTGCCTGTCTTTGGTACGCTTGGTCCACCAAAAGCCGACCAGCAGCAGTGCTGCGGCGCAGATGGCAATCAGGATTGCGGTCATTTCCAGCTCTCCCCCGAACAAGACTCACACTACCGGATTCACCTGGGTGCTGCGAAGATTCATTGTCGGTGGGCGGCCGCACCGGCGTCCGATACCTGCGTAGCGGGCTGAGGGCGGCTAATCCCCTGAAGATGCAGCAGGTAGCTCTTTTGGAGCGGCTCTTCCGGACCACACGCTGCGGGAGATCCAGTAGAAGAGGGGACCGGCGGCGGCGACGAGGAGGCCGAAGATCAGCGCCGGCATGTGGCCCATGCGCTCGTCCCTGGCCGATACCGCGGCGTAGATGATGAGCGCGGTGGGCATGATCCCGAGAGCGATGGCCATGGCCAGATTGCCGGCGCGGAAGGGGCGCTCGAGATTGGGCTCGCGGATGCGCAGCACGACCAGCGCGACGAATTCAAGGATGAGGCTCGCCCCGTAGAGGATCAGGTCGATGGAGATGAGCCGCTCGAAGCTGAACTGCAGGGCCAGGGCCCAGGCGATTCCGCAGACCAGCAGCGCAACCCATGGCACACCATAGCGGTTGCGGGTGGTCATGAAGGAGGGCAGCATGCCATCCTCGGCGAGGGCTACGGGCAGCCGCGCGTAGGACATCATGAGGGCGTTGAACATGCCCAGGCCGGTGATGGTGCCGCCGAGCACAATGGCGATGCCCAGCCATGGTCCGGCGAGCTGGGTTGCGGCGACCGCCCAGGAGCCGGTGGTGAACTGGACGATGGCCAGGCCGGCGAAGCCCATCGCGGCCAGCGGAATGATGTAGCTGAGAGCGACCACACCGGCGCTGATGAGCATGGCGCGTGGATAGTTGCGCTGCGGGTTGTCGACCTCCTTGGCCACGGTCGAGGCGTTGTCCCAGCCCATGTAATTCCAGAGGGCGACGAGGATGGCGGTCGAGAGGCCCTCGCCGGTTCCGGATTTCGAGGTCCACGCGGCGTTGGAGTGCAGATGCCAGCCATGCCAGGCGGCAGCGCCAACGAGGATGACGAAGGGCGCCAGCAGCACCACGAACAGGGCGATCGATCCATCGCCGACGGCCGGTGCTCCGCGCAGGTTCCACAGCATGCAGAGAGCGATGAGTGCGAGCTCCCACATGGTTCCCCGCGAGCCGGCTGTCCAGGCGGGAAAGAGGCGGCTCAGGTAGAGCACGAAGATGGTGGGGTAGATGGCCATGTCGAAGATGCTGGCGGTGAGCGACAGCCATGCTTCCTGGTACCCCCAGAAGGGGCCGAGGGCGCGCCGCACCCAGACGTAGAATCCGCCCTCATCGGGGAGGGCGCTGGCCAGCTCGCCGATCATCAGAGCAGTGGGGAAGCTCCAGACCAAGGGGAGGATGAGCAGGATGGCGAGCGCCTTGAGGTAGCCGGCGCCGCCGAGAATGTCTTCGATGCCGTAGGGTCCGCCCGAGACCATGAAGTAAGTCGCGGCCGCCAGCGGGATAAGACGCATGGTACGGCGTGCGTTGCCGGGCCTGGCTGCGGGATGTACCAAGGTGGCGACTTTGCGGCTCTCCAGTGATAAAGATTACTCGATTCGACTGGCGGGATGAGGAAAAAGTCATGCCTGCGGGGGCAAAAGTGGCCGGCAAAAAGCCCTGCCGGAAATGGCAGGGCTTTTGCGCTGATGGCAGCGGATTACGAGGCCTTGCGGGTGGGCGATCCTGACGCCGAAATGTAGCCGGGATAGACGCGCTGGACGCGGCCGAAGAGCTGGACGCGGTCTTCGCGATTCGCCTGGTCGCGAATGTGCTCGGCGGCAGAGGACGCCGCGCCCGCGGCTTCCTCAAAGCGCACCATCCCGTTGTTGCGCTCCAGGATCTTTTCCGCGGCCGCGCTCGAGGTGCTGGATTCGACGGTGACGATGGCTCCGCCGCTGCGGATCCTGTACGACAGCTGCCTGGCGTATACGGGAGGAATGCCCATGCCGAAGAACGCGCTCTCGAAAGCTGCGCCGGAGTACGCGTAGTCGTATTCGGGATAGGCGCCGAAGTGGCCTTCGCCGGTGCCGAAGTTGGTGCTGGTCTTGTCCGCCACACCTTCGCGGCGGCCGCGGCGCGCGGGCGAATCTTCCTCAGCGCCGAAAACGTGCTTCAGCTTCTCCCACCAGTTGGGAGCCGCGCTGCGCTGATCTTCATGGAAGCCACCGGTGGCGGGGTAGCTCGCAACCGGCTGAGATGGCAGCGGAGCATCCGGATTGGGGTGCAGAGTGCTGGGCAGGGTGCTGTGAATGGTGTGCGGCAAAGTACTCGGGAGCCCGCTCGGGATTTCCCCGCCGGGGATCGGACCCGGGCGCTCTGCTCCGGAAGTGGCGGTGCCGGCGCCGGTGGACAAGCCGGCTGGAGTGACGGCGCTTGAATCGGAGGCCGCTCCGGAGGTGGAAGAGCCCGACCGCGGAGCACCGGGGCCTACCGCCGGCCGGATCTCGGTGTCGAGGTCATTAACGCTGTTTGCGACTCCGGAGGCTGGGATGGGTGCAAAGCCGGAATGAAAGGCGGCGCCAATTTCGCGAGGGCGGAAGCCCTCAGCCAGCAGATCATTGATCGCGCGGTGAGCGTCTTCGCCTTCGGCGAAGTAGCCCACGACGGTACGACGGGAAGAGGTGCTCGAATTGCTTAATGGCATAACGTGGCCCTCGAATCAGATTTGGTCTTTTCGATCTTGACGGCCAGGAGCGAGGGCGGCGCGGATGCAAGTTTCGTCCGCGAAGCCCGGTTAAAGCCGGCCGCACACTTTAGTAAGATGCCGCGGGAGGCGGCCGGGAGATGGAGCTTCTGAGTCCGTCCGGGAATTTATCGGGGAAAATGGTTGCCTGGAGCAGGAACCGGATACCCATCCTATATACTTAAAAACATCCAGCCGGAGAGATGGCCGAGTGGCTGAAGGCGGCGGTTTGCTAAACCGTTATAGGGTCAAAAGCTCTATCGGGGGTTCGAATCCCCCTCTCTCCGCCAGAATTTTCCCTCGACAACTTACCGCACTTACCTGACACAGGCTGCGCGCATGCTTTCCGCGCCGATCACGCTCATCGCATCGCCGCTGCTCTTCTTATGTTGATGAGGCCTAGCCGTCGATCTGCGTGCACTCCGGGCAGGCGGCCGATACTACAATGGCCAAAGCCTCATCAGACATCACCGAGCCGCAACACGGGAGGGTAGCGCAAGATGGAAAGGCATGCACTTGTCGAACGCGCCGATCGATTCTGGCAACGCGTGACCGAAGGCATGCAGCTGAGCGAACTCTGGTCGCAGTTTCGGAGAGACGCGCATTCGAGCTATCGCCTGTATTCCAAGGACGTCGATTCCACGCGGGCGGCAGGAATACCCCAGTTCAAACACGTGCTGGGCATGGTGGGCCAGTTCTTCTGGGCGATTATCGAGAAGCTGACCCCGGCCCGCCGGGTGCTGCTGCTGGCCGCCTTGGCGCTGATCGTGATTCCGGGAGCCGAGTGGACCTTCACTTCGCGTTCGGGGGAAGTAAAGGTCTTTGGCCTGGACTTCCACTTCTACGGCGGGCTGCTGATGTTTGCCCTGCTGATTCTCGAAGTAGGTGACCGGGTGGTGATGAAGCGCGATCTTCAGATCGCAAAGGAAATTCAGACCTGGCTGTTGCCCGCCGAGCCGCCGCAGGTGCCGGGCCTGGAGATTGCGTTCGCGACACGGCCCGCGAATACCGTTGCCGGGGATTATTACGATGTCTTTGCACGCTCCTGCGCGAATTCGGGCGGTCCTACATTTTTGATCGCGATTGCCGATGTTGCCGGCAAGAGCGTGCCCGCAGCGATGCTGATGGCGACATTCCAGGCGAGCCTGAAGACGCTGAGCGGTACCCCGGGGCCGCTGACAGAATTAGTCGGCCGGATGAATCGCTACGCCTGCAGCAACAGCCAGAATGGCCGCCGCTTTACCACGGCCTTCATTGCCGAATTCGATCCCGTGTCTCGCCGCCTTATCTATGTCAACGCCGGGCACAACAACCCCGTGCTGCGCCGCAGGTCGGGTTTGATCGAGCGACTCGATGCCGGAGGAATGCCCCTCGGCATTATGGAGGATGCGCGCTACCAATCGGGCCAGACGACCATGGAATCGGGCGACTGGTTGATCGCGTTCACCGACGGTGTGATCGAAGCGGAGAACAGCCTGACCCAGGAATACGGTGAAGAGCGATTGATGATGATGGTGCACTCGGGCGTGTCCCTGGCTCCCTCGATGATGCTGAACAGCATCCTGATCGATCTTGACCGCTTTGTGGGCAGTGCTCCGCAGCACGACGATGTTACCTGCATGCTGCTGCGTGCGACTTAGAGGATGGAGCGATTTTCCTGCTTAACCCGCATGCTCGCGGCGGATTGATCTACAGTTTTTGGGAATCCGCCGGCACACGCATTCTTCTGGGATGACCTCACCGATCGCATGTTTCAGTGAACGCCGATTTATTTCGAATCGACAGGCTGCGAGTTCAAGGCTCTTCGCAACTCTTCCGTGGAAGCGTAGACGCGGGCCCGGGCGATTCCTGTAAGTAACTGCAACGACGAGAGATGTAATTGGCATCTCCCGTGCAATCCTTGGTGCCTCTAGACGTGCCTGATACAGCCCGTTGCGCGCTGTGCCAGGACCTTGGACGGAGGGAATAACTCAATGGATCGCGCCCAGTCAGTGTTTCCTTGGAGCAGTAAATCGACATTTTCATCTATTGGCCTACTTATCCTGATTCTGTGTTTTACGAGCCGCTCTTTCGGTCAGGGCATCATTACCGGGTCGCTCGGCGGCACGATTGTTGACCCGACCGAAGCAGTGATTCCGAACGCAACCATCACCGCGGTGAACGACAGCACGAAAACGACCCTGCAAGGAAAGTCCAATGCCGAGGGTGTATTTCTCATCTCGAATGTGCCGGTGGGTTCGTACACCATCACCATCGAGGCGGCCGGATTCGGGACCGCGACGGTAAAGGGCGTGGACGTGGTGACAGGAAACACTACTTCGGTGGGGAAGCGGGTGCTTGCTCCGGGAAGCACGGCGCAGACGGTTCAGGTGGAGGCAGGAGCGGCAGAGCTGTTGAATACGGACTCGGCGCAAGGCGAAGCGGTTTTTGAATCGCAGCAGCTTCAGACCTTTCCCGTGAATGGCGCATTCGACGATGCCGCGCTGCTCGTGCCGGGCGTGGTTGCGACGCACATGGATAATTTCTCCAACACCAACGGCACCGGCTTTTCGGCAAATGGTCAGCGTGGCCGCTCGAATAATTTCGAGATCGACGGCCAGTCGAACAACGATAACTCCATCGGCGGCCCGCAGGTTTTCTTCTCGAACCAGGATGCGATCCAGGAAATCCAGGTGATCACCAACAACTTCAGCGCTCAGTATGGAAGGAACATGGGCGCGGTGTTGAATTATGTAACCAAGAGCGGCACAAATCGATTTCATGGATCGGCATTCGAGTTCTATACGGGCTCCTGGCTGTCTTCGCTGACACAGGGGCAGAAAGATCCGCAGTTTGGTTTCTGCGCGGCGGGGGTGAGTTCTTCAACCGGCTGCACGGCGCCGGTTGTTCCGCGGTTTGTGCAGAACAACTTTGGTGGAACCATCGGGGGACCGATCCTGAAGGATAAGCTCTTCTTCTTCGGCAGCACTTTCTGGGGCCGATCGTACCAGGGCGGCCTTCGCTTCACTTCCGGCGGCAATGTCTTTCCCGATGCCACCGGGCTCCAGGAGCTGCAGTCTGATTTTCCGAACAATCCGGGAGTCGCGGCCCTGGTGACGAACGGCCCGTACGCTTACTCGGCGGGAAATCCAACCGCCTTCGGCGCAACCTCGCTGCTGCCGGTTACCGACGGCAACACGACGGCGAACATCGAGGTTTCGCAGTATCAGCGCAGCCTGCCGAACTTCACGCTGGACCAGGAGCACCTGGGGCGAGTGGATTACCAGTTGACGCCGCGCGACCGCTTCTATGTGCGCTACTTTTACCAGGACAACCCGACGGTGCCGGGGTCAGGAAACTTCGCCAGCGGCGGGTTTGTGAATGTGGTGGGAACGACGCATTCGATTGGCGGAGACTGGACCCACACCTTTGCGCCCAACCTGGTGAACCAGCTCCGCTATTCGTTCCAGCAGGCGAAGGTACATTTTGACGGAGGCGGTGTGCCCACCTGCACGATTTCCAGTTTGGCCTCGTGCCCGTCGCAGGTCTCTCTGGGGACGGGGTTGGAGGGCTTCGGCTACGCCTCCAATTTTCCCCAAGGCCGGGTGGTGAAAGTTACACAGGTGCAGGACAACGCGAGCTGGACTCGCGGACGGCATTCGATCCTGTTCGGCGGGGAGTTCGATTACCAGAACTCGCCTAATACCTACCTGCCCAATGCCATCGGCGCGTTTAATTTCGCACCGGGCGCAGCCGGCGTTCCTTTCCGCAACATTCCCAGCAGCACCAGCCCGCTCGACAACGGGCTGACGGGGCTGCTCGAAGGCATTACGGAGACGTCGCTCACGGCAGGAAACATTACCAACCACTTCACTGAGCCGGACTATGCGCTTTATTTCCAGGACGACTGGAAGGTGATGCCGAACTTCACGCTCAATCTGGGCCTGCGATACGAGTTTTTCTCGCAGGGCATCAACCTTCTGCACGATGAGAGCGTGAAGCAGCAGACGGGCCCCAATCCCTTCTGGGATACCAGCCTGCCACTGTCCGCGACCACGTTCCCCAAGATCAATTCGTTTTACAAGAATATCGAGCCGCGCATCGGCTTCGCGTGGAATCCGGATTTTGCCAAACAGATGGTTGTACACGGCGGATTTGCCATTAATGTCGATCCGGCTTTCTACAATATCTTCATCAACATTGCGAGTAATACGCCGGTCACCAACGCGGGTTCCTTCGCTTGCGACGGGGTGAGCGTGCAATGCGTGCCCAGCGGCGGACTCACCTTTTCAACTGTGCAGTCGGCGGATTCGCACCTGATCCCCACGGGCGGCGATCCTCGCGTGAATCCTTATGTGACGGTTCCAACCAACTTCCGCAACCCGATGGCGGAGAGCTATACCTTTGGCGTGCAGTACCAGGTGGCGCGGGCGGGGGTGGTGGAGGTCCGCTATGTCGGCAATCACACCTTCCACCAGTTCCAGTCGCTGAACGGAAATCCGGACATCGGCGATGTCCGTGCTTACTTTCCTAACTACGGTGCGGGACAGACGATCTGCACCGACCCGACAGCGTTGGGATATCAGAGACCGAACTGCGACTACAACCTTATCCAGAGCACGGCGAACACCGCCTTCTCCATCTACAACGCACTGCAGACCTCATTTACCGCGCGGAGCTTCCATAACTGGACAGGTACGGTCTCTTATACCTACAGCCGCGCGATCGACAACGTGAGTGAGATATTCAGCACGAACGGCGGCGGGACGACAAGCGCCTATGCGCAGAATCCGCTTGATCCGAACGTAGCCGAGCGGAGTGTGAGTGGTAACTCCTATCCCAGCGTGGTGGCGCTGCAGATGAATTACCTCGAGCCCTGGTTCAAAGACCAGAAGGGACTTATCGGCCGCTTACTCGGTGGCTATTCCTTCAATACTTTTTATAGTTACAACAGCGGTCAGCCTTTCAATCCATTCCAGGCGACGACGGCGCAATCTCCGTTTGTCAATCAGTCCGATCCTGAGGCGGTGACCGGCTTCTGCGACTTCGGATTCTCGCAGATCTTCGGCAGTCCATGCCGTCCCATCCTTTCCAATCCCCACGCGCCTATCAACACTGTCGGTATCAATACCGGTCCGGGCGGGTACATCAACTACGTCACCGGCCAAACGATTTCGCCCTCCGATGTTCATTGGCTGTGGAGCAACCAGTACGAGGCGATCGCGCGCGGCAACCCGTTCCCCGGATCGTCACGCAACACGCTGCGCGGCGACAGCTTCAACGATGTGGACATCACGCTGGTCAAGCAGATTCGGCTGGCGGAGCGTGTGAACATGCAGCTGCAGTTGAGCGCATTCAACGCGCTTAACCGCGGCTACTACGGAACGCCGGATGCGTTCATCGAGGATTCGCTTTATCCGGCATTCTATGGAATACCCGGCGGCTTTCTGAGTAACTACTACTCCGGTGGCGGCGGCGCGAGTTATGCCGCGGGCGGCGCCTACGGGCAGGGGCCGGGTAACCGCAGTATTCAACTGGGGGGAAAGATTTCATTTTGATCGAGCCCCGACCTGAAGGGGAAGCCTGAGGCCTGCGCTTCAGGCTTCTCGCGTTTGGGAGCGCCGGCGGCGCGAGTCCGCGCACAGCGGAAGCGGTCCGGCGACAATCTACCCCGTCTGCCGGGCTGGTTCTATCGCCGGGAAGTGTTAGAAGCTAGAGGTCTTTCAGCCTGCGCGGGAGGTTTTCGCGCAGGTTTTTTATTCAATCTACTAAGCGCGGTAATTGTGATATTGTGTCGTACCAACATGTAGACGGGGAGGTTTCTGGATGGCAGAGGGCGATGCCGCCAAAGAAGCCGGCGACGGAAAGACCAAGGATTACCCGGGGATGTGGGGCTTCTTCCAGCGGATATGGGACACGGTCTGGAGCGGCCCTGTCACCAAGACCCTGCTGATCGGCGGCTTCGTGCTGCTGATCCTGTTTGCCATCGGCGGCATCCCCAAGGTTCAGTCATTCACGCCGTCGCAATCGCGCAACGTGCTGGTTTTAGGAGTGCTGGCGATCGCCTCGAGCGTCGCCATGCAGCTTGTCCGCTCGATTAAATTTGAAACCAAGTTCGGCCGATTCAGCCGTGTTTTTCCTTTCGTCATGCTGGCGACCGGCATCTTTTCGATCGCCATCGTGACGCTGTCGCATTTCGGCATTCTGACCTTGCCGAAGTCGGACTCGCTGCGCGCGGACCTGGATGAGGTGGTGATCGGTCTGGCATTGGCCAGCTGGTGCGGCTTTATTCCCGCATATCTCAGCGCCCGGCAGCTGGAGGCGATTCCGCTGGACATCAAGTCGCAGCTCGACACGCTGACTACGCAGCAGGCGCAGCTACTGGCGACGGTTGGAAGCGAGAGCACCAAACTTCTCGGCAGCATTCCGGCGAAGATCGATGAAGAACTCACGCGGCTCAAGGAGAGCGAAGCGGATTTTCTGAATCATTTGAAGGAGAGCGAGAGCGAGCTCGTCAACCACGTCGAGGATGCGACCAGGGCGATGCTGAAAGGCGTCGATGAGGTTTTTGCGCGCGCCCTTTCGATGATTACCGAGGCGCAGGATGAGTTGATCATGGTGAATTTCGCCATGAACTTCGGTTCGCCGCATCGTTATAACCAGGAAGTCGTCTCGAACTATGCCAAGCGCCATACGGGGGCGAACTTCGCCAAGGATGTGGGCACTTTTTTTGCTCAGCTGAAAGGGAAGGTTGCCAGTCTGCCGTCGGTGCAAATTCTGACCGTGTCTGACCAGGGCGCCTGCAACAACTTTTTGACGCCGCTCTCGAGCCGCACGGGATACGAGGCGCTTCAGCAGGCCTTCTCAACCGAACAGGCGGAAGGGAACAGAACCAGGCGGGATATCGCGTTTCTGATCGATCATGAATCCAGCGACTGCGAGAGCGGGCGGGCTCCTAAGTGCATGCTCGAAGTGGAGAGCCTTCCGATCCAGCTGCTCATTACAGGCTTGCCCCGGCGCGGCGGGTCTCCCCGCTCCGGATGCCTGGTCTTCATGGTCGGAACCGAGATGCTGCAAACCGGCCTGGACACGGGCTCCGAGCCGGCTTTCTATACCGAGCTCGACAACATGGTCGTGGTGTTCAAGCGCCTGGCGCACTCCTTAATGGAGGCGGCCCGGGCCAACAACCGGCAGATGCGGCTGAGGCGCTAGGGGCTCGTCGGCCATGCGCGCCCGGGTGGGGTGGGATTCGAGCTTAGTTTGTCCAGGCGATGCTGGCGATAACCGGGGGCAGCGCTACGGAAGGATCGCTGAGCCACCAGCGCGCCACCCGCTCTTCCTTCACGCTGCAACTTGCCGTTCCGCCGCAGCTTTCGAGATACGCGAAAAGGTGAGGAAGCAGCTGATCGATCACCGCCCTGGTGCCCTGGACGGTAAAGATCTGCGCCACTCCGTAAGACTTGTGCATGTAGGCGGAGAAGAAGCCCATTTCGGTGAGCGACGCGAGCAGGCGCGGATCGGACCGGTCGCGGTCCAGGGTGATGTGGATTTCGGTTTCACGGAAGGAGCCCTGCGCGATCGGGCGGCTCTCGACGCGGAAGGGGATATCGACACCGGTGCGATAAGGGAGATCCGGGATGTCGCGGTCGACGGGAATGAACTCACCCTCCAGATAGCCGCGGATTCCCGAGGTCTCACCAGCGGCTCGCGCGACTTCGTCGAACTTCCTGCGGAACTCGGCGGCATCGTACAGCTTGAGCGTGAGGTGGTTGGGAGCTTCAAAACCATCGGCACCTTCGGGATGACCGGCAAAGTCGGTCCGGACAAATCCAGTTTGTGCAAGGTACTCCTCAAAGGGAGGAGTTATCTGCGCCGCGTCAACGTGAATGTGAAAGGTACTCATGGGTGTTCAGGCCCTCTTCCGTGCTGTAACACCAATGTAGCTCGTCACGGTCTCACCAGGACACTACTTTCTTTTCCGTGAGCGCCACCAGGCCGAAAAACAGAAGTCCGGCCAAGGTAATGAAGATAACTCCTGCGAAAACGACAGGCGTGTCGAGGTAGTAAGAAGATGTAGTGAGCAGATGGCCGATTCCGCTGGTGGAGCCGGTGAACTCGCCAATGACCGCTCCGACGACGGCCATGGAGCTGGCAATTTTGAGGGAAGCAAAGAGATAGGGCAGGCTGTTGGGGATACGGACCTTGAGCAGGATCTGCAGCCAGCTTGCCGAGAGAGAATTCATGAGGTCGAGCATGGCTTCATCGACGGCCGTGAGGCCGGCGACCGAGCTGACCAGAACCGGGAAGAAGGCCACCATCGCCGACATGACAACCTTGGAGAGCATGCCGTTGCCAAACCACAGGATGAGCAGCGGAGCGATCGCGATCAACGGGGTTGACTTGAGAGCGATCGCGTAAGGATAGACCGAGCGCTGCACCGGCCGGGAGTGGATGAAGATGACGGCGAGCAGAAATGCACCGCCCGCGCCGGCGAGAAAGCCCAGCACGGATTCGGTCATGGTGATGCCGGTCTCAGTCATCAGCCGGCGGAAGTTATGCGCCGCCGCGATGACTACATCGAGCGGCGCGGGCAGGATGACCTTGTCGAAATGAAACGCCTGGACGGCAAGCTGCCAGACGGCGATGAAAATCGCGAAGGAGGCGAGCGGCCACGAGGCGGCGGTCAGGAAATATTTGATTCGACGCACTGGGCGATCTCCCGAAAATCCTGCGATGCGCGAATGGAGTTGTCCCGCGGTCTGGGCAGCGGGACTTCGACGATGGCTTTGACAGTGCCCGGGCGGCGGCTGAGCACGATGATGCGGTCAGCGAGAAAGACGGCCTCGGCGATGCTGTGAGTGACGAACAGGACGTTCACCTCGACTTCGCGGCAGATACGCAGCAGCTCGACATTGAGCGCGGTGCGGGTGAATTCGTCGACCGCGGCGAAGGGCTCATCCATCAGCAGAATCTGCGGATAGAAGGTCAGCGCGCGGGCAAGCGCAGCGCGCTGCTGCATGCCGCCTGATAACTGGGCGGGGCGATGGTGCTCGAAGCCCTTCAATCCGACCAGCTGAAGCAGCGCCTCGGGGTCGCGCGCCCTGCGGCCTTTTTGGATCTCCAGGGGAAGAGCGACGTTGCGGATGAGATCTCTCCACGGAAGCAGCACGGGGGTCTGAAAAACCCAGCTGAAGACGCCCTCGCGGCGTGCCTGTTGCGGGGAAAGACTGCCGATGCGCACGCTGCCCTGAGTTGCAGTGGCCAGGTCGCCGATGATTTTCAGCAGCGTGGTTTTGCCGCAGCCGCTGGGGCCCACGATGCACACGAACTCGCCGGGCCGCGCGCTAAAGGAGACATTTTCCAGTGCGGCCGCACCCGTTCCCGGTGGTCCGAAACTCTTGCCGATCCCTTGAACGGTGATTTCGGGCATGGTCGCCTTTGCGCTACTGGCTGGGCAAATCGGGCCACGCCTTCGCGTCGACCTGGTCCAGAAAGGAAGTGGTGTAGGCGTCCTGGATGGGGAAGCTGCTATGCAGGACATGCTCTTCATTCAGGCGATCGTAGGTGTCCTGAAACATCGCCCGATCCATGTAGCCGGGCGGATACTGCCTGCTGTCACTGGTCACGGCCAGATATGCGTTCAGGCGCTTGAGACTCAGCGCCGGATCGAGCGACGGTTCGCGCTTCAGCAGTATGTCCCTGGCCTCTTCGGGATGATGGGCGGTATAGTCCACGCCTTTCAGGGTGGCGCGGAGGAAGCGGGTGACGACATCGGGCTTGTTGCTGAGCGTCGAATCGGTGGCGAAGATGGTGTAGCCCTGGGTGACGATGCCGTAGCTCGCCGGGCTGATGATGTTGATGGCGATGCCTTTCGCCGGCAGGTCGAGGCCGGCGGTGACGGTAAATCCCCACTCGGCGTCGATTCTCTTCGCGATCAACTGGTTGTAGTCGAAGCCGACATCCACCTCGGAGTAATGAATGTTGTTGCGATGAAGCAGTGCGTGGAGCACGTCGGTGGAGATGTGCCCGTAGTAGAAGCCGATCTTCTTGCCCTGCAATTGCTCCAGGCGGGTGAGGCCGGAAGAGGCCAGAGTGATCAAGCAGCTGAAGTTGGAGTTGCGCTGCAGGATGGCAACGGCCTTTACCGGCTGGCCGTTGGCCCGCGCCACCAGCAGGGTGTCAGGGCCGCCGAGCACGCCGAAGGTATCCTGCCCGGTGGCCACGGTCTTTACCGGGTTCAACTCCTGGGAGCCCATGTTGAAGCGGACGTTCAGGCCCTCCTGGGCGTAATATCCCTTGTCCTGGGCCACGTAGAACGGTGTTTGCCCCGCCTCGACAATGGGAATCGGAAATCTGACGGATACCGATTGCAGCGCCGTGCTGCCCGGCTGCGAAGTCGCAGTATCAGAACCCGGCCGGGCGCGGCATGCGGCGATGCCCAGAAGCAGGCAGCCAGCAACGACGACACCAAGTTGGCGGAGATTTGGAGCTTGAACACGCTCACCCGCGGTTGTCGTTTGCACGCGGCCTGAGTGTAGCCAATGAATCCGGACGAGTCAATGGCTGTGTAGAGGCAGGCAGGGCGGGCGCCATCTCGAATAGAGCACGGCACTTAAGGGCTTTGAGAAAAGATTGCCTCGGAGCGCGGGTCTTCGGCTTAGTGTGCCGGTGCGCGGTCAGCCAAGTGGGCTTTGATGCAGACTCGGAGCGTTTCCCGATCATGAATGGCAACATGTTACCGCAGGGGATGGTAAACCCCGGCGTCAAATTTCTCATCAAAATGGCCATATTCGGGACGGTGCAGCCGGAGAATATTATGAGCGATAGAAATAATTTGGCTATCGATTGCTTTGGCTGTGCTATCAAAGAATAGGTGAGGGGTTTTGCTGCAGGTAGTGATTCCGCCTTCCACGGGCCCGGGGAAAGCAAAGCGCGAGGCTATGAGTTTCAAACACACAATACGGCCTAGTCTGTCCCGCTTTACTTTTGCTTTCTTGGGGTTGGCCCTTGCCGTGTTCACCTGGGGCCTGGGGTACAAGCTGTCCTTGTATGACCCGCCGCAGGCCAGCTCTCACCTGATTCCGACCGCAAAACTTCTCTCCCAGGAAGAGCAAGCCATTGCCGCGAAGCACCTGGTGACGAGCAGTGCGAAAGCACCGACTGCGGAAGTTATGCCGGCGCTGTTTTGGGGCGCATTCCTCTTTTTGCTGCTGGCATCTGGCGCTCAGGATCTTCTCGAGTCGATCCAGAAACGGCGTGAGGTTCGCCTGCCGTGGCGGCTCCGCTTCAGCGCCAGCTTCAGCTCCTTCTTTTTCCGCCCTCCTCCCGTTCTTGCCTAAGGCATTTCCCTTTTTCCATTGTTCGTAGTGTATTACCGGCTTATTTAAGTGTCGGTTTCTGGGTGGCGTGCTCTCTGCCGGGGGCTTTTTCCGCTACGCAGAAAACAGCCGATTTCAATTCATACATAGGTGCATTCAAGCTATGCGAAAGCGAAGGTCCTTGATTCTCGTGGCGGGGCTGGCTTTGCCGGCAGCGTTTGGGGTAATTGCCTGCAACTCGAAAGCCAAGAGTTCAGACGCCAGTGCCGCCGAGATTCCGTCGGCAACCGTCGCCGCAGTGACGCGCGGGACGATCACCCACACGTTGAACCTCGCCGGGCAGTTTCAGCCGTACCAGGTTGTCGATGTGCATGCCAAGGTGTCCGGGTATATCCGCCACATTTACGTGGATATCGGCGACAAGGTGCACCAGGGGCAGGTGCTGGCCGTGCTCGAGGTGCCGGAGCTGGATGCCCAGCTGAAGGGCACCGTCGCGGAGGTGGCGCATAGCAAGGACGAGATTACCCGGGCGGAGCACGAAGTAACGCGCGCGCAGTCGGAATACGCCGCGCTGCACGCGGACTACACGAGGCTGAAGCAGGCATCGCTGGCCCAGCCGGGCCTGATCGCCGAACAAGAGCTGGACGATGCGCAGTCGAAAGACCTGGCCTCGGGTGCGCAGGTGGATGCGGCCAAGGCCGCGCTGGCTGCGGCCAAGCAGCAGGCGGCAATCGCCGGCGCCAACAACGAGCGGGTGAGCGACCTCGCCGACTATACCAAGGTGGTTGCTCCGCTCAATGGGGTCATCATCTGGCGCTATGCGGATACCGGCGCATTGATCCAGGCAGGCACCTCTTCTGATGTTCAATCGCTGCCGGTTGTAAAGCTCTCGCAGAGCGATCTGCTTCGCCTGCGCCTGCCCGTTCCTGAAGATGCGGTGGAGTACATCCACGAAGGCGCCGCGGTGCAGGTGCAGGTGGACGCGGTCCATCGCTCGTTTGTGGGCAAGGTGGTGCGCTTTACGCGCGACGTGAGTCTGGCCACGCGAACCATGGAGACGGAAATCGATGTCGAGAACAAGGACCTGTCGCTCACTCCGGGAATGTATGCGAACACCACCGTGGAGCTGGAGCGCCGCGATCACGTCCTGACCATTCCCGTACAGGCGGTGATCCGGAACGGCAACCAGAGCTCGGTGATGGTGGTCGACGACCAGAACCATGTTCAGGTTCGCAATGTAACGGTCGGACTGCAGGGCTCGATGCTGGTTGAGATCAAGAGCGGCCTGTCAGAAGGGGAGCGAGTTATCACCGGCGGTCAATCGAAGTACCAGGCAGGCGAGACCGTGAAACCGAAACTCGAGCAGTTGCCGACCAGCGATACGAATACAGAGTCGTCGCAAGCGGAAGGTGAACAGCAGTAATGCCTAAGTTTGCTCTGAAATATCCGTACTTCATTATCATGGCGTGCTTGGTGATCGTGGTGCTTGGCATCACCAACATCGCCGGGATGCCGGTCGATCTGTTTCCGCAGATCGATATCCCTGTGGTCGTGGTCGCGACCTTTTATGCGGGGATGCCGCCGGCGCAGATTGAAGCGGATATTACAGACACATTTGAGCGGTTCTTCACCCTGGGCAGCAATATCGACCATACGGAATCGCGCTCTCTTACCGGAGTAAGTCTCATCAAGATCTACTTCAAGCCGGGCACGGACCCGAACGCGGCGTTAAGCAACATTGCAAACCTGGCGATGGCGGATCTGCGAAGGCTGCCGCCTGGGACGTTGCCTCCAGTGGTTCTCGGCATGGACGCCTCGAGCCAGCCGGTGTGCCTGGTGACGCTGAAGGGAAAGGGCCTCAACCAGACGGACCTGAAAGACCTTGCGCAGTTCCAGGTGCGCAACCAGATTGCCAATGTGCCTGGCGCCTCGGTCCCGCAGCCGTTCGGCGGACGCTATCGCCAGATCATGGTGTACGTGGACCCGCTCAAGCTCGAAGCCCACAACATGAGCTTGATGGACGTCGTGAAGGCGGTGAACGAGTCCAACCTGATTTTGCCGGCCGGCGACGTGCGCATCGGCACCAAGGATTACAACATCTACGCCAACAGCCAGGTGCCGAATATCGCGGCGCTGAACCGGCTTCCTCTGAAGTCGGTGGGCAATGCCTCGGTCCTGGTGGGCGACATCGGCAAGGCGGAAGATTCAGGCACCATCCAGACCAATATCGTTCGCATTGACGGACAGCAATCGGTTTATATCCCGGTGTTGAAGCAGGGAGGCGACAGCAACACCATCACCATCGTGAATGGTATGAAGGCCGCAATCAAGAACCTGGTCGATGTCCCGGCACAACTGAAGACCGCCGTAGTCTTCGACCAATCTCTGTTCGTTAAGTCCGCTATACGCAATCTTGGCAACGAGGGCGGCATCGGCCTGGTCCTGACGGCGTTGATGATCCTGCTCTTTCTGGGCAGTGTTCGCGCTACCTTCGCGGTCCTGCTTTCCATTCCGCTCTCGGCCCTGGCTGCATTCATCTGCATCAGGATAGGCGGCGGATCGATCAACACCATGGTGCTGGCGGGGCTGGCCCTCGCATTCTCCCGCCTCATCGACAACTCGGTGGTGGTGCTGGAGAACATATTCCGGCATCTCGAACTGGGTGAGTCGCCCGAAGTGGCCGCGGAGCTAGGTGGCAAAGAAGTGCAGCTTGCGGTGCTGGCCGCCACCTTCACCACGGCGATTGTCTTCTTTCCGGTTGCGCTTCTCTATGGAGTCAGCCGCTACCTGTTTACAGCGCTCGCTCTGACGGTCGTCTTCGCATTGTTCGCCTCATACGTGGTGGCAATGACGGTGGTCCCGCTGTATTGCGCGCGCTTCATCAAGCCATCCGAGGGCAAAGACGTATTCGAAGCCCAGGAAGGCTTGGCCGCCCACAAGCGGAAACGGCTCTCGATCTTTCAACGCATCGTTCAAGGATTCAACGGCTGGTTCCAGCGCATGCTCGACAAATACGTGATCGTGGTCAATCGATCGATCCTGCGGCCGGTCGCCACCACTCTCGGCATTCTCGGGGTTGTGCTTCTCAGCTTCGCTCTCTTTCCTCTGCTCGGGCGCGCCTACTTTCCCCGCACCGATCCAGGTCAGTTTGTTATTGACATCAAGTGCCCCAGTGGAACCCGCATTGAGAGGAGCAACCAATACATCGCACAGGTTGAGCAGGAGATCCGAAAGACGGTGTCGCCGAAGGATCTCGACATGATCGTCTCCAACATCGGAATTACTCCGGACTTATCGGCGATCTATACCAGTAACTCCGCCATGGATACTGCTTTCGTGCAGGTGAGCCTGAAGGAGGGGCATAAAACCGGCAGCTATGTCTACATGGAGCGGCTGCGTCATCTGCTGTCGCAGGACATGCCCGAGTTGACCACGTACTTTCAGACCGGCGGTCTTGTGGACTCCGTCATCAACCAGGGGCTTCCTGCGCCGATCGACATCCAGATCAGCGGGAATGACATGGAGCAGTCCTTTGATATTGCGCGCCGCATCGCCGCGAAAGCCAGGACTCTGCCCCATGTAAGTGACGTGCTGATTCCCCAGGACCTGAGATATCCGGGCCTTGAGTTGAACATCGACCGCGAGCGCGCCAGCCTGATCGGTCTTTCTCCCAAGGAAGTGGTCGACAACGTTATTACCGCGCTGACCTCGAACGGCATGATCGCGCCGAGTTACTGGATCGATCCTAATACGGGCAACAACTACATGCTCACGGTGCAGTATTTCGACCAGAAGATTGCCCACATGAGTATGGAAGATTTCAGGCAGATCCCTCTGCGCGCGAGCGATGGCAAAGAGTACACGCCGCTGCAGTCTGTAGCCGACATAAAAGAGATCAATACGCCCACCGAGGTTGACCACTACCAGATTCGGCGCGTCATCGACGTTTACGTGATGCCGTCGACCGAAGCGCTGCAGGGAGTAAGTCGCGACGTTAATAACCTGATCGCGGCGGTCAAGGCGCCTCGGAATGTCCGTATCACCGTGCGGGGCACAGTCGTGAGCATGAGCGAGTCCTTCAAGAGATTCGCCCTGGGGCTCGTACTTTCGATCATGCTGGTCTATCTCATCCTGATGGCGCAGTTCACCTCGTTCATCGACCCGTTCATCATCCTGATGGCAATTCCTCCGGGACTATCCGGCGTACTTATCATCCTGCTAGTCACCCATAGCACGCTGAACATCATGTCGCTGATGGGGGTGATCATGATGACCGGCATTGTGGTGTCAAATAGCATCTTGATCGTCGAATTCGCCGGCCACCTGCATCAGGAAGGCCTGCGGGTGGCCGATGCCGTAGTGCAGTCGTGCAAAATTCGCCTCCGGCCAATTTTGATGACCTCGCTGGCAACACTCCTCGGCATGATCCCTATGGCTCTGGGGGTTGAAGCGGGCAGCGAACAATATGCTCCACTGGCGCGAGCGATCATCGGGGGCCTGGGTGTCTCGGTCG
>Ga0335075_10005238_pt1 | contig 20185 bp, 15 predicted proteins | sample Lox_Sample_24_FD_206723 | JGI IMG/M metagenome (GOLD analysis project Ga0335075, IMG submission 206723) | Soil microbial communities from Loxahatchee National Wildlife Refuge, Florida, United States - Lox_Sample_2.4 | ecosystem: Environmental > Terrestrial > Soil > Wetlands | place: USA...
GCCGGTGCGCATATTCAGCTTGTAGAACCAGCCGTTCTCGGCTCCGACGAAGACCGCTCCGTCGGCGACCGTCGGGCTGGCAAAGAAGCTGGCGCCGACGCTGACTTCCCACCGCCGGGTCAGTGACCGGGCTGTCGCTGGCGTGATCGCCTTCTGCGAGGCGCTGAATGAGGTGTGCCGCGGTCCGCCCAGGTAGGCCGGCCAGTCTGCGGCCGCCGGAGCCCGCCTGGCGGCCGCCTCCGCGACGCCACTGCTTGCGACCACGGCGCCGGCTATGGCGAACGCACCCAGGGCACCAGCACCGATAATGGCGCCTAGAACACGGGCCGCTTCCCCCCGTGCACGCGGCAACGGCTCACCAAACGCTGCTCGCATTTCTCCCGCCCCACTATGATCCCGCCCATTTGATTAGCGGACCCAATAGTGACAGGCGCGAGCCGGAGTTCCGCACGTTTCGCGGAAAGTCTGGCACGGAAGCGGCGCGATTAACGGACTGCGTTTATCCCAGGTAACATGGGCCTAACAAGCCGCTTACATTCCGTTGAACGTATCGGGATCGGGGCCGGTCCGCTCGTTCCGGTTCAGCGCGCTGATCGCCTCGACATCGTCGCCAGTCAGCTTGAAGTCGAAGATATCGATGTTCTCCTTAATCCTCGCCGGGGTCACGGACTTCGGGAACACGATGTCGCCACGCTCGATGTGCCAGCGAAGAATCACCTGAGCAGGGGTCTTGCCGACGCGCCGGGCGATGTCATCGATCGTCGGGTCGCTCAGCGCATTGCTGCGCGCTAGCGGGGACCAGGCCTCGACCGCGATCTGGTGCTCGGCGCAGAAGGCGCGAACCTCATCCTGGGTCAGGTACGGGTTGACCTCGATCTGGTTGACCGCAGGCCTGATCTCGCACTCCTGGTGCAGCCGGCGCAGGTGATGCGGCTGGAAGTTGGAGACGCCGATCGACCGCGCCCGGCCGTCCCGGTAGAACTCCTCCAGCGTCTCCCAGGTGGACACGTAGTCACCGTCGTACCTGCCGGGCAAGGGCCAGTGGATGAGGAACAGGTCCACGTAGTCGAAGCCGAGCGCCTTCAGCGACTGGTCGAACGCAGCCCGCGCGTCGTCGGGCCGGTGGGAGCCGTTCTCGAGCTTGGTGGTCACGAATACCTCGCCGCGCCCGAGCCCGGACCTGCTGATGGCCGCGCCGACTTCGGCCTCGTTCCCGTACATCTCTGCGGTGTCGATATGCCGGTACCCGGCCTGTAGCGCATGCGTGACTGCGGCCTGCGTTTGGTCAGGCTTCACCAGGAAGACGCCGAAGCCGAACTGCGGGATCGTCTGGCCGTTGTTCAGCACTATCTGCGGGATGTCGGTCACGTGTTCTCCTCAACGCTGGTTGTCTAACGGCCTGCCCAGCCGGCGCGGGGCTATTCACGGGGAGGCACGCCACCAGAAACTTCAGGCGGCAGTCTGATCATGGGGGTCACCGCTAGCATGGTGCGCCATGCGAACTCTGGGCGATTTCGGAATATTGGTAAGCGTTCTGGGCGCGGGGCTGGCTCTCACGGCGTGTGGCACGACCGCTAGCCCGGCCAGCAGCCCCGATCCGGTCGCCAACCAGCCTGCAGCGTCGCACGCTGCGGCCTCTACGCCGGCTGCCGCCGAGGCGCTGGCCTCCGCACAGCTGAGCGGAACGGGCGCCGCGACGTCCGCGGGGCAGTCCACGGCCCGGCCGGCTAGCTACGGCAACCCGAATGGCCACGCGGCAGTGCCACCGGCCGCCCGGGCGGTGAGGACAGCCCGCCCGAACAGTGTCGTCGGCAACGGCAGCCCGGCAAACTGCACCTCGGCGGCAGTCGTCCGCGCGGTCGCCAAGGGCGGCGTGATCACCTTCAAGTGCGGGCCGAAGCCGGTCACGATCATGATGAAGGCAACAGCCAAGGTGGTGAACACCCACCGCAGGACCGTGATCGACGGCGGCGGCAAGGTCACTCTGGACGGCGGCGGCAAGATCCGGATCCTGTACATGAACACCTGCGACCCGAAGCAGGTCTACACCACGAGTGACTGCTGGCAGCAGAAGTGGCCCCAGCTCGTGGTCCAGAACCTGACCTTCAAGGACGCTTACTCACCGGTCCGGGAGACCAAGACATCGGACTACGGCGGCGGCGCCATCTTCGATGAGGGCGGCCAGCTGAAAGTGGTGAACTCGGGCTTCATCGGCAACCACTGCTACCGGTACGGCCCTGACCTGGGCGGCGCGGCGATCCGGGCGCTGGGCATGTACCCGAACCGGCCGGTGTACATCACCAAGGACACCTTCCGCAGCGGTCGCTGCTCTAACGGCGGCGCGCTGAGCAGCATCGACGCCAGCTGGGACGTTGTCGACAGTGTGATGGTGAGCAACAAGACCACCGGCCGCGGCGAGAATCCGCAGGCGAAGGGGACGCCGGGCGGCGGCAGCGGCGGGGCCATCTACACCGACGGCGACAACTACAACGTGACCATCAACGGCACGCTCATTCGCGACAACACCGCCCGCGGCGGCGAGGGCGGCGCCGTGTTCTTCGTGGTCGACTCCGGTCACGGGGTGCTGAAGATCGAGAACTCGACCCTGCACCACAATCCGGCCGGCGGCTACGACAATGCGCCAGGGATCTTCGACGAAGTTGATGGGAAAGTTACGTACCCCACGGTTATTCACTCCAAGATCAGCTGAGTCATACGGTTGCCGTGGAAGAACATCCTTAGCGCTTCCTGCGCTTCGCGGGGGGTGAATTGAACCTTTTGCCCGCAGGAAACGTCAAGGATGTAAGGACACCGGGCCGTCGATTCCATAGACCCCGCCGAGCCAGTTCCATAGACCCTGCCGAGCCAGTTGCCATATAATTGACTGACTATTCAAACAGTCAATTAACGGGCGCTGAACATTGCGTGTCGGCGCCGATTCCTGGTCGGAGGAATCTGGCAATGACGCGACCCGATCGACGCTCGAAAGCGAAGAAAGACTCGCACGCTGCCTCGAGCTGGGCCAGGTCGGCTGGACCCGCGAGGGCGGGCTGGACGACGGTCTTCAGGTCCTCCCGAGCCGGAACGCCGCGGAAGCCGGAGCGTATTCGCAGCCTGCTGACCGCGGTCGCGTGCGGCGTGTCGGCGCTGGCGGCGTGGCCAGCTGCAGCGCAGGCGGCACCGAATGCGCTCGCCGCGGACGCCCCGCCGGGGGCCAACCTGCTGCTCAATCCGGGTGCGCAGGCCGGCGCGAGCTCGGCGCGCGGCTGGGACGCCGTCACGATCCCGGGCTGGCAGGTGGTCAGCGGCCTGCCGACGGTGGTGCGCTATGGCGCGAGCAAGTTCCCGGCCATCACCGGCCGCCAGCCAGCTGTGCGGGGCGGCCAGCTGTTCGCCGGCGGCGCGGGCGGCACCGCCCGGCTGCGGCAGGTCGTCTCCCTGCGTTCCAGCGAGGGAACGAGGCCGCCGACCGGAACTGCCTTCCGCCTGTCCGCCTACCTCGGGGCCAGTCACAGCAGCTCGGCCGCGGTCACCGTGACCTTCCTGTCCGCGGCCGGCCGGGTACTCGGCCACGCCAGCATCGGGCCGGTCCGCGGCCGCACCTCCGCTGATAGCCAGTACAGCGCCCGCATGTCCTACCGGGCTGCGTCAGGAAAACTGCCGGCCGACGCGGCCAGCGCCGATGTCGTCCTCACCCTCGCCACGTCGCTGAAGCACATCGACGGCCCGTACGCGCCATACGCGGGATACGACCGAGCCGTGGCCGACAGCGTCCGCTTCAGCGTCTCCGCCCCAGTGCGGCGCAGGGTACTGACGGCACCGGCTGCGAGAGTGCCCCGTTTCCAGCATGTATTCCTCTTTTACTTCGAGAACGAGGACTTCGGCTCGATCATCGGCAACACCAGGCAGGCGCCATTCCTCAACAGCTTGCTGCCGCATGCCAGCCTGCTGAGCAACTTTTTCGCCGAGGAGCACCCGAGCGACGGCAACTACCTGGCACTCGCTGGCGGCAGCACGTTCGGCATCCCGCTCAATGACCCGCTCGAGGAGAACTCCCAGTACACCATCCGGGCCCCGAATGTCGGCGACCTCGTCGACGCTGCGCACCAGAGCTGGAAGGCCTACCTGCAGACCGCGGACGGGCCGTGTGACGACACCGTGCACGGCTACTACTGGGACGACGACATGCCGATGACGTACTTCGCCGACGTCCGGGACCGGCCGCAGTATTGCGCCGCGCACCTCGTTCCGCTGCAGGCGATGCAGGCCGACCTGGCCAGTGCCGGTACGACGCCGAACTTCGCCTGGGTCAGTCCGGACGACTGCGCCGACATGGAAGGCTGCGGCATCCGCGCTGGCGATAACTTCCTCCGGGCCGAGCTCGGCGCCATCATGCGGTCACCGGCCTGGCGGACCCAGCGGTCGCTCGCCATCATCACCTTCGACGAGGACGGGCAGGATCATCAGCGTCCCGCTCAGCGGGTGGCAACGATCATGATCGGCTCGGCGGGCGTCAGGCAGGGCTATGTGTCGCACGTCCGGTACACCCATTACAGCCTGCTGCGGACCATCGAGGCCGCACTCGGCCTGGGCACGCTCACCGCGAACGACCGCTATGCCCAGCCGGTGAACGACGTGTTCCTGCCGGGGCAGGCGGAGCCGACGGACGCGGCAGCCGGTCCGGTCGCGGCCGCCCGGCCTCCCGGAAACACTGCGGCCCGCGTGACGGCCGGGACGCGGAAGGCAGCCGTTCCCGCCGGTAAAGCGCCGAAACAGCAGACCGCGTTCGTGGTGAATTCGGCGTCCGGCAACGTCACGCCCGTCAATCTGGTCACCCGTCGGGCGGGCAAGCCGATTCGCGTCGGCTCCGATCCGCGAGCCATCGCGATCACGCCCAGCGGGCGCATGGCGTACGTGGTCAACTCCGGTTCGGACACCGTCACGCCAATCGCAACCGGCACCCGGCGGGCCGAAGCGCCGATCCGGGTGGGCAGCGATCCGCAGGCGATCGCCATCGCGCCGGATGGCGCCACGGCCTACGTGACCAACGCGGGCTCGGACTCGGTCACGCCGATCAACCTGGCGAGCGGGACAGCCGGGACCCCGATTCCGGTCGGCAGCCAACCGCACGCCATCGCAATCACGCCGGACGGGCGCACCGCTTTCGTGCTGAACTGGGGCGGGAGCTCGGTGACGCCGATCAACCTTCGCTCCGCGCGCGCAGGCTGGCCGATCAGGGTGGGCAGCTACCCGTTCGCGATCTCGGTTGCGCCGGACGGAGCGACTGCCTATGTCGCGAGCTACGGGTCGGACACCGTGACACCGATCAGCGTGGCCGGGCTCCGCGCCGGGCGGCCGATCCCGGTCGGGCAGGCTCCGAACGCGCTCGCGGTTACCCCGGACAGCAAGACGGTGCTCGCGGTTGGCGGCGACTCAGACTCGGTCACGCCGATCTCAGCGGTCGCAGCCCGGGGCGCTGGCGCTGGCGCGTACCCAGATGCGCAGGCACGCGCGTCCGTGGCCGTTGGCTACTCACCGACTGCGATCGCCGTCACCCCGTCGGGCCGCACAGCTCTGGTGGTGAACACGATTTCCGGCACGATCACGCCGGTGGCGGTCGCCACCGATCGCGCTGGCCGCCCGGTCTCCGTCGGGCTGTACTCCTATCCGACCGCGATCGAGCTGGCGCCGTCCGGTTCCACTGCCGTCGTTGTCGACACCTACGGAGACCAGATCACGCTGGTCAACACCCGCACCGAGCACGCGCGCAAGAGCATCAACGTCGGCAGCTACCCAGTGGCGGCAGCCATCGCGCCGTGAGCATGTGTCACACTCCGGCTATGAGCGCTGGGCTTCGACGTGATGCGCCATGAAAACGGGGCATGATCCGGAAGACTTGGCGTGCGCATAGGACGCGAACTCTACATCGTGGCGGGCCGAGCTCGATTCGTCGCTACTTGCGCCCGGCCAGTGACTCCGCGATCGCGCGGGCCGCGTCGGTGGTGACCCGTATCTTCGAGCTGAGCGCCGTTGGCCAGGTCGAGAGCTTCACCACCACAGTCTGGCTGGGTACGTGCACGAACACGTTCTGCCCGTTGATGCCCGAGGCGTGGAAGAACGGCACGGCCGGCTCGCGGACCCACCAGCAGTTGCGATAGTGCGCGCCGGGCGGGAAGCCGGTCGCGCCGCCAGCCGCGACGAAAGCCTGCGGCCCGTCCGGCGCCCCGCCGATGGTGTCGCGGAGCCAGCTGGCGGGCACAACCGGGAGGCGGCGCCCCGCGCGGGCGCGGCCGCCCTCAGCGAACAGCAGCCCGAATCTGCCCACATCGCGCAGCGTTGCGCAGATCCCTCCGTCGGCCATGGCGTTGCCGTGTGCATCGACGGTGATCTCGGCGTCGAACTCGGCTCCCATTGGCTGCCAGAGGAGTTCGGCGATCAGCTCGTGCAGGCGGGCGCCGGCCGCCTTCTCCAGCACCCAGCCGAGCACGTCGGTAAGGATCGAGCGATACCGGAACGCGCCGCCGTGCTCGCCGTCGTTGTACAGGGTCGCGTAGTACGCCAGCGCATCGGCCGGGCGAGCCTCGATGCCGTCGGGTCGCCACAGGTACACCCGCTCGTAGGTCCGCACATCGGACTCGAGATTGTCGTAGGACTCGTCGAAGTGCGTGCCCGCCCGCATGTCCAGCAGATGCTGGACGGTCGCGCCTTCGAACGAGGTGCCAACCAGTTCGGGCACGACCTTCTCGACCCGCGCCGACACATCCAGCTGGCCACGGTCGGCCAGGATCCCGGCCACCGACGAGACGACCGACTTGGAGACCGACATCAGCAGGTGCGGGGTGTCAGGGGCCATGCCGTTGAAGTACTGCTCGGTTACGATCTGGCCGCGATGGAGCACCAGGAAGCCGTCGGTATAGGTCTCGGCCAGCATCTCCCCGACTGTCAGTTCCCGGTCGCCGGAGCGGAACCTCAGGCTGTCCAGGTCGCGGTCGGCCCGCGGCAGCCGCCGTGGCCGCCCGTGACCGCGACGGATGCTGGCGGTCGGGATGAGCTCCCGGATGTGCTGGAACGCCCACCGGTTGAACGGGGGATCCTGCCAGTTCGCAAGCGTTGCGAGCGATCCTGCCGGGAACGGCGGCACTCCGGCCATCAGTAGCTGGTCACTGCGCGGCGGACCTGGGCTCACGGCCATCAGCCCAATTTAGTGGACTAGTTGCCAGGCTCGCGGAGTCCTTGGCCTTGGTGCCGAGGACTCCGCAACCTGCACGCGACGTGTGATCAGTACCAGATGTTTACGACATACCGTCGGCTGATTGTCGACGCTATGGGGTTCGCTATCAGGACGAGCTTCCTCTCTGAGACGCTCCTAACCCTGAGCCGTGCGATCACGCTGTTGGTGCCGACCAGGTTCGCGACGTCAGTGCTCTTGAGCGTGCTGTTCCCGACCTGATCACCGTCGCTGTTTGTCCCGATCCAACTCATGCCGGCGCCGTTTGCATCGACGTTGACTAGTGCGCTGAACACCTGGCCTGGGTTGCCTTTGGTGGATAGCGAGGCGATGTCAATCCTGATCGGATCGTTAGCGGCGGGAAGCTTAAATACAAAGCTCCGGCCGGGCGCTACCGCGAAGCTCAGACGCTCGTGGTCTGGTCCCCGGACGATTACTGAGTGGCTGCTGGTGGCACCGTAAGCTGCCCCACCAGCTGCGGCGAGCGCGATCACCGTAGCGCCGACCGCGATGGGCCGTAGGAAGCGTGCCTTATCCATCCCTCGCTCCAATCTCGGTACAAGTATATATAAACCGAACTATAAAGCCTGAGAATTGCGACCGCACGCCATTCGTCGGCGCGCCGGATACTGCCGTAGACGTCTGGCAGCGAGGCCGGCCTGCGTCGTCGTCAGGGTGCCTTCCGGGGACTTCCCGACGTTGCGTCGCGGCCGAGGTTCAAGCACGCTGAGCTCAGGCGAACGCGTGGTGACACGATTCGGTCACCTACAGTGAGCTTGCTTTTTGCCGACCTGCGATGCTTTGTGCGAAATAACAGGCTCTTGCGCATTGGCGCGTTGTATGGTCTTTAGCGCCGCTAAGTGACGGCAGCTCGACAAACAAGCCCAGGGCGGCCGCGCAGCGTACGCCACTAGAAAGTTCAGGAGTGCCCCGAAGATGGCTCCCTTCGTTCGCCCGCGCCTGTGGGCCGGGCTGGCTGCTGGTGCGCTAGCAGTCGCGGCGTCAGTTGCCGCGACCGCAGGTTCCGCCCAGGCCTCCAGCTCAGAGAAAATACCGACTGGGTTCCTCGCCTCGGCGGTGCCCGGCGCGTCGGCGTTCGGCACCACCCCGTCGGACACCCCAGAGCAGGTCTCCTTCATCTTGAAGGAGAACAACCTCTCCCAGCTTGAGTCCGCCGTCACCGGGGGCCTGACTGGGTTCGACTCGGTGAGTCAGTTCGCCGCCAAGTACGGGGCTAGCTCCGCGGCGGTCTCCGCGCTGACGAAGTACCTGGCGTCGTTCGGCATCAAGACATCGGTCTACCGAGGCAACGTAGACGTTTCGGCGTCTGGCACAGCCGGCCAGTTCGACGCGGCGCTGTCGGTCACGCAGAAGAACTACCACGTCCCGGCGAGGCAGACCTTCAACGGAAACCGGATCCCGGCCCAGACCGTTTACAGCGCCACCGGGGCACCGAACCTTCCATCCAGCGTCGGTCGGTATGTGCTCGCCATCCTCGGCTTGACTAACTACGCCCCGTTCGCAAGCAACGCCGTTCACGAGAAGACCTCGCTCACCGTGAAGCATGCGTCCTCGTCCTCCTCGTCGGACGTCCCCGGTAACTACCTGCCGTCCGACTTCGCCGCCCGCTATGGCCTGGACCCGCTGTACAAGGAAGGCGACGGAGCCGGGGAGACGCTCGGGATCGTGACCCTTGCAGCGCTCGACCCCGGCGCACCGCAGTACTTCTGGCAGAACGTCGCGAACGTGCCGGCCACCGGGCGCACTGTGACCGTGGACAACGTCGACGGCGGACCCGGCGCGCCAAGCGACGCCGCTGGCACCGGTGAGACCGACCTGGACGTCGAGCAGTCCGGCGCGCTAGCCCCGGGCGCCAACGTGGTTGTCTACCAGGCGCCGAACACCGATCCCGGGTTCATCGACGCGTTCTTCACCGCGGCCAGCCAGAACGCCGCGGACACGCTCTCGACAAGCTGGGGCGAGTCGGAGACCTACGTCGCTGGCGCGGTCGCGGCCGGCGAGGAGACCAACGCCTACGAGGCCGCCTTCGACGAGGCGTTCCTTGAGCTGGCCGACCAGGGCACATCGGTGTTCGACGCGGCCGGCGACCAGGCCGCCTACGACGCCTCGGATGACATCGGCACGACCAACCTGGCCGTCGACACCCCGGCCGACAGCCCATATGCGACCGCGTCCGGCGGCACTACCACGCCCTGGAGCGGTACGCTCACCGGCCCGGACGGGTCAGCTTCGGTCACGGTCCCGAACCAGCGCGCCTGGGGCTGGGATTACCTGTGGCAGCCGATCGCGACGGTCACGGGCTCGACGTACGCGGAATCGGCGACGACGGACGTGGTTGGTGGCGGAGGAGGCTTCAGCGTTGTCGAGCCGGAGCCGTCCTACCAGAAGCTGGTGTCGGGCGCCACGAACTACCACGGCGTCAAGTACCTGACTCCGACCGACTACAAGGAGGTCGACCCCAACTTCGTCGAGCCAACCGAGTGGAGCGTCAACCCGAAGCCGCCGACGGTCTCGGGCAGCGGCTCCGGTCGGGCGGTCCCCGACGTCTCCGCGGACGCCGACCCGTACTCCGGTTACCTGCTGTACGAGCCCTCGGCCGTCCCGGTCGGCAACCCCGCGCTTGAGGGTGGCTGGGGCGGCACCAGCTTCATCGGACCGCAGTTCAACGGCTCGACGGCGGTCATCGACTCCGTGCTGGGGCACCGGATCGGCCTGTGGAACCCGAACCTGTACGCCTTCGCGGCAGGGCCTGACAGCCCTGTCACGCCACTGAACCAAGTGGGTACCAGCAACGACAACATCTTCTACACCGGCAATCCCGGCCAGCTCTACAACGAGGCGAGCGGCCTTGGCGTCCCGAACCTGGCGAAATTCGCCAGGGACCTCGCCGCCAACTCGTAACGCCTGCGCCGGCGCACCGCGCCGGTAACCTGAGCCGGGCCGCCCCGTTTCGAGGGGCGGCCCGGTTCCATTTCGCCCTGTTTCGACGGGGGTGGTCCGGCGCCATTTCACCGCAGGCCGAGCGTCTCCGGCAGGCAGTACCACCAGGCATTGCGGCCTCGCCGAATGTTCGTTGAAGGAACCGTGGCAATATGTCACCATCGAGTTATGTGGTGGGCACTGTTATTTGTGCTGGCATTGCTCATCAGTCGCGGTTCTCTCAGCGCGTTTATTCTGATCAGTGTAGTAATCGGCATAATTGCCTGGGTTGCGTCAATAGCGCTGCACCCGTTTAAAGACTGCTGGGCCTGCGGCGGTTCAGGCCGTCACCGGAGTGTCATGTTCCCGTGGTCGCACCGTCAGTGCTCGGTCTGCGGGGGCCAGACGAGGCACCGCAGATTCGGCGTGACGGTGGTCTATGGCGACAGAATGACACCAGCGGAGCGGCGCGCTGCTGAGGCGAGGGCGCGCAGGCGCGGTCGGCCCCGGCTGTAACTTCGCGCTTTCCAGCACTGCAGTCGCCCGCCGGTCGGCCCGCGCATTCCAGTACTGCACTGGCGGGCCTGTGGCCACGGCTTCCAGTGCGCCACCGCGCGAGTGCCGCTGGATTACCGGCATCCTCGCGGAAAGCTGATCAGCATTGCGGAGATCAGGCACCGCGCGACGGACCCAGCTCGGCGAGTCGGTACGTTGTTCCGCGCCCGGTTGCTTACGGTCAAGGGGTTCAGGCACACGGCGTTCTACAACCCGAGCGTCTGCGCGAGCAACTACGAGGTCCGCTACCTCATCACAGGCGCGCTGCCGCCGCGCGGAACCGTCTGCCCGCAGACGGTCCAGCCGTTCCCTCCGGCCGGAAGCTGACGTCCATATCTGTCACCTGGCTGCGCAACCGATCGGTTCTTCCTACGTCATATCGGTAGAAGCGCCATGGGGGCGGGTGCCGCCGGCACACGCGACGCGCTCGTAGCCAACGGAGGGAATCATGACATCGAAGTCCCGCATTGCACTGATAGCGCTTGGGGTTACGGCCTTGCTGGCGGTCGGCTCGAGCGCCTTCGCAGCCCCGGTCGCACCGGCCGCGCGCCACGCGACGAAGACGCTGACCGACCGCAGCCTGAAGGCCACAGTCACCATTCCGGTGGCGTGGAAGAAGATCCCTGACCTCGGGCGAGGGCGGTTCGGCTACGCCGGAAAGTCCGGCTGGGTGCAGCTGGATGCAGCCGAGAAGCCTGGCGGGCTGCGGTACACCTGTCGCCTCGAAGCAACCGGTACCCCCGCGGGCCGTGTCTACGGCAAGCACCCGCACATTACGTTTCGGAGGATTGACGGACGGCCGGGTTGCCTGATCATGCCGTCACGCGACGCTCCACGCTCGGCCGTGGTGAAGAACGGCCCGAAGTTCCAGCAAGCCGAGGCCCTGGTCGCCTACCGGCGCCCGATCCACACGGACGGCGGACGATGGCCGCTGCTCGTGATTTACGGGAACCGAGGTCACATTAAGCCAATCGTGCGCAGCGTCCGCCTGCATCACTGAGTGCCCAGAGACGTGGACGATGGCCTGCCTCCGCAGGACGACGAGTATTAACTGAGGGCCGCGTCCAGCGCGGCGGTCAGTACCTCAGCCATCTGGTGCAGCTCCGCGGCCGAGATGACGAACGGCGGCGACACCTGCAGCGCGACGCCGCGGAGCAGCCTGGTGATCACTCCGCGCTCCCGCGCGGCTGTCACGATCCGGCCAGCGAGGGCGGGGTCGGCCTCGCGGGCCGACTGAGTCAGCTCGATGCCGGCGAGCAGCCCCGCGCCAGTCCGCACCTCGCTGACCAGCTCGTGCTCGGCTAGCGGCGCGAGCGCAGCGGCGAGCGCGGGCTCGAGCTCCCGCACGCGAGCGACAAGCTGCTCGCGCTCGATGATGTCCAGGTTCGCCAAGCCGGCGGCGCACGCTGTCGGGTGGCCCGAGTAGGTGTACCCGTGACGGAACATCTCGGTGGACCCAGAACGCCAGAAGGGCTCGGCAACCCTGGGGCTAGTGAGCACGGCACCCAAAGGCAGGTAGCCAGAGGTAAGACCCTTAGCCACGGTCATCATGTCTGGCTCGATCCCGAAACGCTGGCTTCCGAACCAGGCGCCGGTGCGCCCGAAGCCGGTGATGACTTCGTCGGCGATGAACAAGATATCGGCGTCCCGGCAGATCTGCTCCACGTCCGCCAGGTAACCCTCGGGCGGGAAGTAGACGCCCCCGGCACCCACAACTGGCTCGCAGATGAACGCGCCCACCCGGTCTTGACCGACGTGGCCGATCATCTTGGCCAGCGCGGCGGCATCGTCCCACGGGACGTGCTCCACCGGCGTGACAAGCGATCCGAATTGCTCGGCGTTCACCTGGATGCCGCCGAGCGAGGTGCCGTAAGCGTTGACCCCGTGGTAGGCGTAGGACCTGCCGATGACTACCTGCTTGGCGGGCTGCCCGACCGCTCGCCAGTAAGCGCGGCTGAGCTTCGCCGCAGTGTCGACCGCATCAGAGCCGCCGCCTGGGGTGAAGAACACCTTTGCGCCGGCGATCGGCGCGAGCGCGGCGATGCGTTCGGCCAGGGCTTCCGCAGGAGCGTTCGAGAAGACCTCGTAGGTCTGGTAGGCAGCGAGTTTGTGCATCTGAGCCGCAGCAGCGTCGCCGATCTCGACCCGGCCGTGGCCGACGTTGCAGTACCACAGGCTGGCGATCGCGTCGAGATAGGCACGGCCAGCCGAGTCATAGACTGTCGCGCCTTCGCCCCGGACGATCTGCACCTCATGGCCGGCGACGGCTGCCATGCTGGCGAACGGATTCCACATCGCGCGCGTGCCCGCTGCGGTGTCGGCTGGTGGCATGTCGCTGGCCGTGATGTCGGCTGGTGGCATCTCAGCAGTCCCTTCGGCTGGGTCGGACGGCCCCAATCTATCGGGCTGTGACTGGGGACGATGTTTTGCGGTGTGAAGCGCCGGTGACTGCTAATAGAGCGCCGGACGTCCCGGCCGGTGAGGAAAGGCGGACGGGCATCCATGACCTCTGACACTGAAGACCAGTCGGTGCGCGTGCTGGATCAGGGTGACGCAGTCGAGCTACTGGCCTATCTGGTGACCGCCGCTCGTACGCAAGTCGACGAGGCGGCCGAGTACGCGCCGATGCGCCTGCTCACCGCAGCGGGCCGACTGGCCGAGTTGGTCGAGCCGAATGCGGGTGCCAGCCTGCGGCCTCTCTTGCGCGATATCCGGCAGGGATTCGCGGAAACAGCCGTCCAGGCCGGCGACCCAGCGGGATACGTTGAACGACTCGACGCCCTGTGCCGCAGTGTCGCCGAATATCTGGTGCGCTCGCTAGGCCTGGATGGGTCACCATGAACCAGGACGCGCTCCACGCGATTCGCACCCGCCGCGTTGCCCGGGCCCTGACCGACGCCCCGGTTGAGCACGATCAGCTCCGAACCATAGTCGACAGCGCTCGTTACGCTCCCCATGCCGGGAACCGACGACTTCACCGATACGTCGTCGTCACCCGGCCTTCGCTGTTGCGCGCGGTGCGGATGGTCTCACCTGGGATGATCCAGCGTCCGGCGGCCGCGATCGTCATATGCGTCGATTGGGCCCAGGTGCACAGTTACGGGTTCCCGCCGGCCAATCCCGGACCTTACATCGACGTGGGCACCGCGACGGCGACCCTCCTGCTCGCGGCACACAGCATCGGGCTGGGGGCCGGGCCCGTCACCTCCTTCAGCCGCACGGCCCTGGCCACGATCCTCAAGCTGCCGGACGGGGTGCGTCCGGAGTTGATCATCTGTCTCGGCCACGCAGCCAACGAGCAGCCACCCGCCATACGACGCCAAGGCCGACCCCGATGGGATGCCCTCATCCAGTGGGAGCGTGGCTGAAGCCACCCGGTGGATGGAGCCCGCGTAACCGGGCACACGCCGGGCATCTCATACACGTGTGGAAGCAACTGGCGGCCTGTCGGGCCGCCGTGCTCGTGACCGGCGCGGCCGTAGCGGCTGGCTGCAGCGGTATCGCGGCCCGGCAGCCGGCCGGACCTGACTTCGGGCCAACGTCCGCCGCAGCCCACCGGACCACCCTGGCCGCAACGGGCCAGCGCCAGGCCACACTGGCCCTGGTCAGTGGTGCGGCAACGGTCACCGTCAGTGCCTCGGCGCCGCCCGGCACGCTGGCGCGCGCATCGACTCCGACTGACGCTAATGTCCGCCCCCAGTTCGAGTTGGCGGCCGACCGGGCTCAGCTGTTCCTCGACGCCACCGGTGAGAGTGGGGCCGGCACCATTTCAATCCAGCTCAGTCCGAGCGTGACCTGGCAACTGCAGTTCACCGGCGGATCCAACCAGACGATTCTCAACCTGGCCAACAGCAAGATCGCCAGCATTGACTTCACCGCAGGCGCCAGCCTGATTCAGATGACGCTGCCGCGGCCGAGCGGCACCGCCGTGATCACGCTAGCGGGCGGGGCCGGCCAGGTCAGCTTGACTGTGCCAGGAGGAATTCCGGTGAGACTCCGACTGTACGGCGGCGCCTCGGCGGCCACGCTTTTCGGCGGGACGCATGCCGGGGTGGGACGCGGCGAGGTGCTGTCCTCCCCAGGCTGGGCGCAGGCCGCAAATCGCTATGACATCGATGCACCCGGCGGAGTCAGCGACATCTCGGTGACTCATTAATCGCCGGGTGCACGGGCGCCGCTAGAACTGCGCCTTGAGCTCTTCGATCTCCTTTGCGCGCTCGCGGAGGCGCTCGTAGGCAGGCCGCTCCCTGATGCGTGCTAGCGACCACCGCACAGCATCCGCGCGATTACTGGCAATCCCGGCCGTGATGAGCGTGTCCAGGGTCTCCAGATCCATCGGGCCTAGCCGGGCCATGACTGGCGTCAGTTCAGCGCCCGCCAGCGCGCGGGCCTCAAAGGACCCTGGGCCCCGGTTGAGCATGATGTGCGGCCCGTGTCGCTCTTCGCCGACTCCGAACTCGAGACGGCGGGCCTCGGGGAGCTTCTGTGACAAGTCCTCCCTGAAGCGGTGCAGTTCCTTGTCGAATGAACGATGGAAGTCCTCCAGGACCTTCTTGCGTTCCTCCTCGCCGTCTCCTTCCGCCGCGGCGAGGGACACGCGGACGGCGAGCTCGCCTGGCTCGACTACCGGGTCGTCTCCGTACTGCAAGACCATCACGCGTTCGACTGGCGCTCCTGGGAATCTGGTCTTGATCTCGTCTTCGATCAGCTGCTGCAGATGATCTATCGCTCTTTTTTCCACCTGAACCGCTCCTCTAGTTACGTCTGTAATCAGCGTAACTCCAGTAACTCACTCGGCGTCAAGGTCTTTTCGCACGACGCGATGACGGCTTGCTCTGCGAGTGACCAACGGCGGCAAAGAGCCCCAGCGGTCTCAGACTGACCGCTGGGGCTCCCCCTCCCGCGAGGGCCGACGCGCCCCCTCTCGCGCAGACCAAGCGACAGCTGAGTACTGACCGAGAGCGACGGAGAGCTCTCAATATGGATGTTGAAGATCGAAACGGACTTATCGAGCAGTCCGCGTCCCGTAAGGAGTCGGATGGCCTGCTAGCCATGGCCGCGAGCGGGCGGCATTCATCGACCAGCGCATGACGGCGATGGAGCGACAGGTCGGCGGACTGGTTAGCCGGCTGGAAGACCGGCTAGCTGCCAACGGGTACTTCGACGACGGCCCGAAGACGTCGGATCCGCTGACTGAGCAGCTCGCCGAAGTCGAGCATCGGCCATCCGGGGACGTCTTCACGGCGGCGCTCAGTCGGAAGCTCCGGCGTCTCTGGACCGTTGGCGTGCTGGTCGCGGTTTTGAGCCTGGCTGGCAGCGCGCTCGCGATCGGCGACGACATCCATGTCAGCACTACGATGCAGCAGAACGCGGCACGGCGCGACCATGAACTGTCGGCGGTCATGGAGCAGTTGCAAGACAACGACAGCGCCCGCACGGCTCAGATCGCGAAGGTCATCCAGATCATCGAGGCCCAGGACGCGAAGATCGCGGCTCGCCACGGCGAGACCCACGCCCGGATCGCGCAGATCGAGGCCATGCTCAACCAGTTGGGCGGCGGGAAGTAACCGCGACAAGCCCGGCTACGCAAGATGCATAAAGCACCGGCGCGTTATCGGTTAGCGCACAGGAACCTGCTGGAAGGTTGTGAGCTGGCGGTACAGGGCAACGGTATCGGGGTGCGGCTCACCGTCCGGAGCGATGTCCTCGATCGCGTCGAGGCAGCGCCGCCACGCCTCGGTCACGCCCGCCAGGTTGCCGGCCGCGTCCTCGGCCCGCATGACGGCACGCCACAGCTGCTCGGCCGATGGCTCGGCTAGCAGTCCGGCCCTCGCTGCGCGGCCTGACGCACGGGGCGAACCGGCGGCCAGCTCGAACTCGGCTAGCGCGTCAGCCGCGTCCACGAGTTCGGCGCGTACCGTCTCGATCAGCGGGATATCGATCCACCAGAAGTAACTGCCGCTGAACGGCTGCCCGCCGATGAGCGAGACCGCAGCGCGCAGATCATCAGCGCGCCCGGCCGCTGCCAGCTCGCGAAAGCGAGTCCAGTCCAGGGTGGCGTCAGGATGCAGCAAGTACTGGCCGTTGCCCGCGTGCACGATGTACTGCTGCCCGTCTCGGGCGGGCCCGAGGCGCCGCCGCGTCCTGGTGATGATCTGACGGACCGCATCAGCCGGCTTCGGATGATCCGGATCGGCACCCAGCATGGCGGAAAGCGCGGAGTTAGAAAGCCCGGCGGGTGCTGCGAGCGCTAGGGCGAGCACGAGCTCGGCCTGCTTGGGCTGAAGCTGCTGCCCGGCACCGCTGATAACGAGCGGTCCCAGGATCCTGATCTGCAGTCCCTGCTCCGCGCCCGGCAGTGCCTGCTCCGCGCCCGGCAATCCCTGCTCCGCGCCCGGCAATCGCTGCTCGGCACCGGGCCACGTACGGGCGAGACGATCGTCGGCAGCGTCGGCGAATGCCGCCGTCGACTCGGGATCAGGCCGTGCTGCAAGTGGCTGGGCCGGATGACCAAGGATCCACGGCGGGGCTGCACAAACCGCGTATGGCGAAGCGTCCGGAGCGACATCATCCAGATCACCCGCCGCGGCGAAGAGCGTGGCGATCGCTGCGTAGTCCGCCTCCGAGAGTGCACCCGGGCGCACGGTGATCTGAAGCGGAATGACGTTAGCGATGATCCCGCCGGGCACCAGCGGATCAGGCGCAACCTGCAGCACGGCCGGAGCCATCCGGCCATCCGGCGCTTCGGCGTCGCCCGCGACCAGCGCTGCGATACCGCCTCTCCCGTCATCGGCGAGCGCGAGCAGGCGCATCATCTGGTCGGGGTCTGGCTCAAGGCGGCTGATCAGGATCGTTAATCCCCAGTCCTCGTTGTCGGGCTCGGCCAGCCGTAGGTCGCGCAGATCCGCCGGAGCCCGCTCAGCTATCCGCATGCTCGCTGCCGCCTGCCGCTCCTCGATCAGGGCGAGCGCCTCGCCTAGCGTCGGGCAGTGCTCGGCGCGGCCAAGAACCTCGAGCTCGTCGCAGCCGACCAGGATCAGGTCATACCAGCCGCTCCACTGCGCCGTTGCCAGCTCCGTTGCGGCGGTTACGATGACCTGATCGACCAAACCGGGCGGCCCGTCGCACCCTGTCACCTGCAGCGACTCCAGATCGAGCAGCAGGTAACCGTCGCCGGTGGCGCCCGCGGTGAACAGTCCGGGCAGCAGATGGCAGGCGAGAGTCGCGAGCCCGGTGGCGCTCGTTGCGAGTTCCGCCGATCGGCCCGGCAGCGCGGTCACCGCGGGCAATTCCAGCTGCCAGCACATCCCCTGCCGGCCAGGGCTGATGGCGTACGGCTCCGGCGGCCCGTTGGCAGCCGGTGCTTCCAGCAGTACTTCGAGCACGTCCGGAGTGACGTGCAGCCCGACGATCTCAGGCAGCTGCTGGCCCGCGGCCATGAGACCGGCTTCCAGGCAGGCGAGCGCATCACGCAAGGTCTGGACCGGCTCGCTCGCAAGCGGTGCGGCGGCCCGAAACCGCTGCTCCTGCGTCAGGACATCGTGGTCGGCTGGCAACGCGATCCGCCGGCCGCGACGGCGTTCCTGATACTGCCGCCAGCGCATCCGCTTCAGGCACGTGAGCACTGCGCCAGCCAGTGCACCAGCCGCGAACGCCACCGCCTCCGGCATCTGGTCACGAGGCGTGCTCGGGCTTGCCGGGGTCCGGTAACCAGCTTCGCCCTCTGCGGCGGCCTCCGGCTCGCCAAGTCGAGCGCGTCCTGCCGAGCCAGCACTGGCGGTGTCGGCCCCGTTCCCGGAAGGAGAATTTTCTGCGTTCTCCCTGGCTGCGTAGTGCCGGGCGGCCGGGTGCCGACGGCGGTAACGCGGATCCTTCGTGGGATGACCAGCGTGCTGACTGCGCTGGCCTGCAGCCGGGGCATGGCTGTCGAGGTGACTGAGTTCAGGTCCGACGCGCGCAGCGCCGTCCGCGCCGTGACGGGGCAGCAACAGCCGCCAGCCCGGCTCAATCAGCGACGGGTTCGTGAATACCTGGCCGTCGCCCATGTCGTGGCCGTAGTTGAGGCTGACGATCGCCCGGTAGCGGTCGCCTGCGCCGAGGTAGCGCTGCGCGATCGACCACAGGCAGTCGCCGCTCTGCACGGTGACGCTGGGTACGGTAACGAGCGTGCTGGCCGTCGCCAGCGCAGTGTCGGACCCAAGAACGGCCTCGAGCCCGGCCAGCTGACTGCGCACGGGGACGGCCGAAGCGGACAGCGTGATCGCCGACGGGGCCGCGAACGCGACTGCGGCGAGCGCAACGAGGTGAGCCGCCATTCCCTGCAGGCCGCCGAGCCGGAGGTGCGGCGAGCGACGGCCCCGGATCGCGGCCTGCGCTTCGGCCAGCACGCACACGGTGAAGAGCAGCCAGGCGAGCCACGAGCAGTCCCGGACGAGCGCCAGCAGCAGACCGTCGCTGGCCTGGCTGGACAGTGCCGCCATCAGGCCGTGCCAGTTCGCGATGTGGTGCGGGAGCGGCGAGCCGCCGAACTGGTACAGCACGACCGGCAGGCCGATGACGGCAGATGCCAGCACTGCCAGAGCGGCCACGCCGGTAGCGACGGTCCGCGCGCGAGTCATCTGCCCGCTCCTGTCACGCCGGTCACGCGGGTTACCAGCGACGCCGTTGCGGTGCCCGTGCAGGTGAATGAGTCCACCCCGATGAGCGCCAGGAACCGGGTCGGCTCGGTGATGGTCACACTGACCCTGATCGCGCGCGAGCCGCCCGGAGCCACTGAATACCGGTCGTAACCGGCTCCGATCAAGTAACTGCGCGCGGCGGCGAGGGCCTGCTGCTGGCTGACCACAAACGAGCCGGAGGAGTACGCGGCGGACTGGTCGACGATCATGGCGCCAGCGCGGGCCGCTTCCTGGGCCAGCGCCACCGCGTTCTCGTCCGCCGTGAGCTTGGCGCCGCCGTCGACCACGATGCCGGCCAGAGTGACGAGCGCCACGAACAAGATCACGAACATGAGCGACAAGGCACCGCGTTCTTTTTCGCAGGACAGGAGGCGGTCTACGTTGTGACATCTCAGTGACAGGTACATGGGCCGCTCAGCGTGACCGATAAATGTCGAGCGGGCTGGTGAACGTCGCGCGAAGGCGCGCCGTGCCAGGGAGTCCCGGCAGGGTAAGGCTTGCCAGCGAGACCGCGCATGTCACGGTTGCCGTCACCGCGGCTGGCCGGCCGGGCGGGATCGAGAACTGGCCGGTGTCGACGATGACAGCGGGACTGCAGTCGAGGCCGTCGCGGCGAAGGGCGGCCCGCGCGCTGAGCTCACCGGCCAGGCTGGCTGCGGCCGGCGTGAGCGCGATCGATGCCTGGCGGGCCGCGTCGCGCGCGGCAGCGTCCACCGAGCCCTGCGCGATCGAAGTGCGCCCGGCAGCGATGACCAGGCCAAGCAGCGCGAGCAGGACAGGCGCG
>Ga0335075_10005239_pt1 | contig 20181 bp, 26 predicted proteins | sample Lox_Sample_24_FD_206723 | JGI IMG/M metagenome (GOLD analysis project Ga0335075, IMG submission 206723) | Soil microbial communities from Loxahatchee National Wildlife Refuge, Florida, United States - Lox_Sample_2.4 | ecosystem: Environmental > Terrestrial > Soil > Wetlands | place: USA...
GGGTGCGGGTGTTCGACCTCGCGTTCGAGCCGGTGACGCCGTTCGCCCGGCTCTGGCGGACCCGTTCGGCGGCGCTCGAGCGGGCGGTCGCGACCGGGTCTCCGCTCGGGCTCCCCGCCTGCCCGGCGTGGATGTACGAGGAATGTCCCTACCGGTCGGGGTGCGCGTGCGGGTCCTCTGCCGTGCGCGACCACCGGTAGATCACCGCCGTCGCCGTGGCGCGGAACCCGTGCGCCTCGTAGAGCCGACGGGCCGGCAGGTTCTCGTCGCTCACCCATAGTCGGACGCGCGCGTACCCCAACGCCCACAGGGCCCGGAGGCCCCAGCGGAGGAGGAACGTCCCGAGGCCCCGGTGGCGGAACTCGGGGTCGACCATGAAGTCCACGAACACGGCCCGCCGGGCCGAGCGTTCGGTCGAGAGCAGCGCGGCGTACAGCCGGGGCGGGTCGGGTCGATAGAGGGCCGTCGACGCCTCGTCGAGGAATAGCCCCAGCTCACCGCCGAGGACCGTGCCGAGGACCTCCCGGTAGTGGGCGGGGTCCGATCCGACGAGCATCGCGTCCACGCTGCCCGCGAAGGCGCGCGCGTCGAGCTCGGCGAGCGACTCGATCGTCACGGCTCGGATCGGCACGAACCGGAGCTCCGCCGGCGGCGCCCCGACGGGCGCCCCGTCCTCGGGGCCAAGCGCCCGTTCCATCGCCCGTCGTCCGATCAGGGTCGAGCCCTTCCGCTGCGCCAGCGTCGCCAGCACCGCCCGCTCGTCCTCGACCGCGAGCCCGGTGAAGCCGACCGCGGCGGTCTGCACCGGGGCGGGCAGCGCGCCCAGCAGGATCGTCGCGAGCCGCTCGGCCCGCTCGACCGCGCCGGGCCCGGGTCCCACGTGGACGTGGCCGAACGCGTCCGCGTCGCGGACGGAGACCAGAGCGAGTCCGGCGCCGTCGGGAAGGAACCAACCGGCCTGTCGGCCCGCCCGGAGCGCGCCGGCCGAGCGCTCCACCCACGCGCCGGAGGGCGCTTCGTCCCGGAGCTCGAGCTTCCGGCGCATGTCCTGCAGGAGCCCTTCCAGGACGTCGAGGGGGGCGTCGGTCGCCGGACGGGGATCGACCACGGACGCCCTACGCGAGGGACCGCGCCTCACGGACGAGGATCTGGGCGATGTCCGGGGCGACGGACGCCTTCTCGGCGGGATTGCGCAGCGTGTCGGTAGAGTAGATCTCGTCGGTCACGGCCTTGATCCGCTCGAAGGCGTCCCGCAGGAAGAGGCCGTGCGTGCAGGCCGCGCTGATCGCGCTCGCGCCCTGCTTTGTGAGGAGCTTCGCCGCCTCGACGATCGTGCCGCCGGTCGTGATCACGTCGTCGATCAGCGCGAGGTGCTTCCCTTCGATCGCCGCCGGGAGGGTGGCCGGCATCGACAGCTCGACGTGCTCGCTGTCGATGCGCTTCTTCTCGAGCGCGAACCAGGGCTTGTCGAGGATCTGCGCCATCCGGCGCACCCGGTCGACGCCCCCCTTGTCGGGCGAGACGAGCACGTCGAGCGGGCGCTCCCTCAGGAGGCGGGCGATCGCGGGGATCCCGCTCGCTTCGAAGGCGGGCTTCGAGAAGTGGGTCAGGGTCTGGGGGGAGTGGAGGTCGACCGTGATGACCGCATCCGCGTCGAGCTCCACGTGCCGGGACATCGTCCGGGCGCTGACGGGCTCCCCGGGGAAGAACCGCCGGTCCTGACGGGCATAGCCGAAGTACGGAACTACGACGAAGATGCGCCGGGCGCCCGCCTCCCGGACGGCGTCCTCGAGCAGCAGCAACTCGAGCAGGTCCTGGTCCGTGCGGGTCGACTGCACGACGACCACGTCGTCGCCCTCGAGGCGCCCGCCGACCCGTACGTACAGTTCGCCGTCCGGGAACCGCTTCGTGTACGGGATTCCGAAGGGCGTATTGCCGAGCTCCCGGGAGATCCGTTCCGCGAGTGCGGTCGAAGCGGTCCCACCGATGACGTGCATGCCCGTCCGCTCGGGAACGCGGGACCCGGCCTCCTGCTATAAGGTTGCGGCCGGCGGATCGGCGCGTCAGAGATCGTCGTCGTCGTCGATCCGCCGTCGCTTCGGCTTCTCGGCCCGCTTGACCCGCGGGCGGGGGCGTCCGCGGCGACCGGTCCCGCCGGGGCTCCGGGCGTTCTTGGGGCCGGTCGACGTCGCGCGGGCCGCCGGCGCCCCGCCCTCCGGGTCCTCGTCCGGCCGCCACGGCCGCAGGGCCGAGAGGAAGCGATGCGGTCGGTCCGGACGATCGTCCTCCTCCTCATCCTCGTCCTCCGCCTCGGCGCGATGGCGGTCGCGCTCCTCCGCCTCCTCCTCTTCCTCCGCCTTGCGGCGCGGGTCTTCGACCCCCTCCGCGCGGAGCGCGAAGTGGATGCCGAGGGCGAGGAGGATCAGGCCCGCGACGGTGAGGCCGAGGAACTGCCAGGACTGCGCAGGCACCATCGACGCCTGGCCCTCGAGGGCGAGCTTGATCGCTCCGACCCACGGGATCATCCCGCGCGCGACGCCGATGATCCAGCCGGGTTCGACGAGCTGGCTGATCCCCTGCTCCGGGTCGGTGATCCCCTGGCAGCCGGTGGTGCACGGGTTCGGGACGAAGTTGTTGTCGCCCATTGTGAGGTAGCCGGAGTGTCCGCCCAGTTGGGCGACCGAGAGGGAGATCGAGACGTCGATCGAGCTCCAGCCGATGCGGTAGAGGTCGATCGAGCCTCCGACCGCGAGGTTCGAGAAACTGCAGGGGGAGCTTCCTCCCGTCGTGTTGTAGACCGCGTTGGCCTCGTCCCCGCAGGCGAGGCCCGCGAGGCCCGGTGCGGAATAGGAGCCCCCGCCCGCCGGATCCCAGTCGAGGAACAGGATCGCTCGATGGATGACGGGCGTGCCGCTCTGGCCGTTCGGCTGATAGAGTAACACGTCTCCGTACTCGCCGTACGTCGAATAGCCCGTCTTGAGCCCGACCACGTAGGGCTGGATCGAGCCGTTCGCGATCTTCTGGGCAAGGACGAGGTCGCCGGTGTTGATCACCCCGAGCACGTCGTTCGTGCCGTGCTGCATGCTCTTCGACTCCACGACGTAGACGGGCGGCCAGTTCTGGGTGTACGCGTACATCCCGACGATGAGCACGATGATGATAGCGAGGGCGACCAGCGGCTCGAAGTAGAGGGAATCGCGGGCCCGCCAGAAGACCGGGGGCCGCCCGCCGCTGTCGGCCGCGGCGGACCCGGCATCCCCCTCGTCCGCCTCGTCCTCGCCGCCGGCGCTCTTCCAGCGCCGCACTGGACCTCGCGAGGACCTCGGCCGGTTCCGTGCCCGGCCGGGGGGGCGGGGTCGGCGCCGGGGCGGGCGGTCCGCGTCCTCGTCGTCGTCCTCGTCCTCGGGGTCCGGATCGTCGTCCGGATCCGGGTCGGACGTCGACCGACGGGACATCCCTCCCGCCTGCGCCCGACTGTCCTTAACCCTTCGGCTGGAACGGAACCCCGGATCGATCGGCGGGCGCGTGCGGTGGAACCGAGCCCTTAAGCCTCCGGGTCGCCCCGGAACGAAGCGCGGGTGGGCCGGGAGGTACGGAACGTGCGACGGATCGACGTATCGATGCCGCTGTTCGCGGGGATGCCCGCGTTCCCGGGAGACCCCGTCTTCGAGAGCCAGCCGTCGCACGCGATCGCCCGGGGCGACGCCTACAACGTCTCGCGGGTAGCGTTCGGGACGCACGCCGGAACGCACGTCGATCCGCCGCTCCACTTCCTCGAGGGGGCGCCGGGCACGGACCGGCTCGATCTCAACGTGCTCAACGGACCGTGCCGCGTCATCGACGTCGACCCCACCCATCGGGCCGTGACGGAGGCCGATGTCGCCCGGCTGCCGGCCGGCACCGTCCGGGCGCTCTTCCGGACCGCGAACTCGGCCCGCTGGGCCCGCGAGCTCGTGTTCTTCGGCGACTACGTCGCGCTCACGCCCGGGGCCGCCGACGCGCTCCTCGCCCGGCGGGTCGGCGTCGTGGGGATCGACGCGCTCTCGATCGAGGCCGACGCGACCGGCGCGTTCCCCGTCCACCACCGCCTGCTCGGCGGCGGTTGCCTCATCCTGGAGGGTCTCCTCCTCGCCGAGACGCCGCCCGGGGAGTACGATCTCGCCTGCCTGCCGCTCCGCCTGCGCGGAGGGGATGGCGGCCCCGCGCGCGTCGTCCTCACCGCCCCCTAGGAGCCCCGCGTGGCGATCGCCCCGCCCGGTCCGGGCCCCTACGCGCTGTCCCTCGCGACGCCCGGCTTCTACGTCCTGGTCGCGACGCTCGCGATCTTCCTCGGTCTCCTGTTCGTCCTCTGGCGATCGCACCCGAATCGGAAGCGGGGCCTCGAGGGGTACCTCGACGCCGCCGGAGTGAGCCTCGCCTTCCTCGTCCTCTCGACCGCGCTCGTGATCGCCCTGGCCACCCGATTCCCGCTGGCGAACCGCACCAGCTACGCCCTCTTCGAGGTCGTGCTGACGGGCTACTGGCTCGGGTTCGCGATCCCCGTCGTGACGGTCGGCAGCTCGGTCGAGGCCCGGTCCCGACGGGCGATCCGCTGGTTCGTCCCGTCCGTGCTGGTCGCGGTCTCGATGTTCTTCGGCGTCTTCGGCTACTACTATCTCGCGACGCCCTGACGCCCGGGCGGCTAGTCCCGCTCGTCGGGGGGCAGGAGGTCCGGGATCCCGTCCTGGATCGGATAGTCGACGTGGCAGTGGGCGCAGGAGAGCGCCCCGTCGAGGACCTCGGTACCGGACGAGGTCCGGGCCGTGAGGGTGAGCTCGCCGCGACAGACGGGGCAGCGCAGGATCTCGAGGAGGTCGGGCTTCACTTCCCTCCGCCCTCCACGATCCCGTAGCCGATCAGCCGCCACGCCGTGAGCTTCCGGGAGATCGCGACGCGGCTCCCCGGGAACACCGTGACCGACCGGTTGAGCGACAGTTCGATCTCGTCCCCGCGGGCGCTCGTGACCTTCCCGGCCGCGATCGTCGTCCCGACGGTCACCGCCAGGACCTCGCTCGTGCGGATCTTCTCGACCTTGATCTCGCGCTGGGCGCCCAGGACTCGGTCGAGGAGCGTGGCCTTGAGCCGGATCTTCTGGCTGACGGGCGGCAGCGTGCCGACCGTGCCGATGAGGCGTCCCGTGAGCCCGTCGCCCTTGGCGAGCGCGGGATCGAGGCTCGTGCCGACGGCCGCGAGACCCCCCGGGTGGAGCTCCTCCCACTCCTGGCCGCCGGAAACGATCGACGTGACCGTCGTCGTGAGCGACTCCGAATGCCCGTTCGGGGTCGGGGAAGGACCGGGCCGGATCTCGATCTCCTCGCCGACCGTGAGTTTGCCCTGGAGCAGCGAGCCACCGAGCACGCCCCCCCGCAGGTCCTTGGGACGGGTCCCCGGCCGGTTGATGTCGAACGAGCGGGCGACGTACATGAGCGGCGGCTTGCCCGGATCGCGGGGCGGCGTCGGGATCGTCGTCTCGATCGCCTCGATGAGCGCATCGATGTTCACCCGGTGGTTCGCGCTGATCGGCACGATCGGCGCGCCCGCGATCGGGGACGATTTGAGGAACTCGACGATCTCGCGGTAGTTCTCCTCGGCGGCCTCGCTCGAGACGAGGTCGATCTTGTTCTGGGCGACCACGACCTTCCGGACCCCGATGATGTCGAGCGCGTACAGGTGCTCGCGGGTCTGCGGCTGCGGCACGTGCTCGTTGGCCGCCACGATGAGCAACGCCCCGTCCATGATCGCGGCGCCCGAGAGCATCGTCTCCATGAGCGTCTCGTGGCCCGGCGCATCCACGAACGAGACGGCTCGGACGAACTCCGCCGCCGAGCCGTCGGCGCACTTGGGGTCGACCGTGAAGCAACCCGGCGGGTCGATCCCTGGGCACTTGTAGAACGCCGAGTCCGCGTAGCCGAGCTTGATCGAGATGCCGCGCTTCTTCTCCTCCGAGTGGCGGTCCGTCCACTCCCCGGTGAGCGCCTGGGTGAGCGTCGTCTTGCCGTGGTCGACGTGGCCGACGAGGCCGATGTTCACTTCGGGCTGCCGGGGGACCTTCATGACGCGGCGAAGAGCTCCGCGAGAGGCTTGTCGCCCTTCTGCTCCACGACCAGGTTGATCTGCACCGTATCCTCACTGATCGTGTTGCCGCGGAACGTTCGCCGCTTGCGCTGGCCGAGTCGGGGCGCGTGGAATCCGAAGCCTTCCCCGACGTAGAGCCGGGTCTGCCGGGCGCCGGGGAGGTCGGGTCGGAGCGGAAAGCCGCTCTTGTCCGTGCCGCCCGTGATCCGGAACGTGTAGCCGCCCGCGCCGACCAATTCGCCGCCGATGGTCTCGCCGATGCGCTTTCCGAGGAACCCCGCCGCCTGCGGGTCGCCGACCGTGCGCGCGAGCGATTTCTCGCGCTCGGAGATGACGAGCTTGTACTCGACCACGTACCCTCGAAGGGAAGCGGGCGCGCCAGTTGGACGGCGTTTAAATAGCTTTGCGCGCCGAGAAGGGGCTCGGCCACGGAACGTGGGCGAGCGACAGGCCCCCGCCGCTCGCGCAGGTCACGCTCCCGTTCGTGTGGGCCTGCACGTAGCCGGTCGCCGCCGTGAGGTTGGCGGTGAACTCGGCTCCGAGGCTGGGGCCGGTGCCCCCCAGCGAGCACGTCGTGTAGACGGAATACCACATCGGGGGTGAGGAGACCAGCACGGCGTTGACGCCCGGCACGATCTCCCACGTGAGCGTCGCGTTCGCGTGCGACGCCAGCCACGGTCCGGCTCCCGCGGCGCTCGTGTTGAGGGCAACGACCGGCGAGTCGACGATCGGCTGGTCCGACAGCGGCTTCGCGAGCGCGAACAGCCCCGTGCAGGAGTTGCCCGCGAGCGTTGCGAGGACGCTCGGCACCCCCGCGGCCACGAGCGCGAGGCGCAGGTAGGACGAGCCGTTCACGAAGCCCACGACCCAGAATGCGGCGGTCCCCGGGGGCGTGCTCGACGGCGTGAGCGGCACCGCGACCGTCGGCGGGCTGCCGGCCGTCCAGTTGACCGTGCACTTCGAGAGCGAGTCCAGGCTCGTGAGGTTGAGGGCCGGCACCGTGACGTTCGCGGGAGTCGCGAGTCCGAAGGCGACGAGCGGGGACCAGGGGCCACCGCCGGTAGGACCGACGGCGGACGCGGCCTCCGACTTTGCCTGGTCGAACGTTTCGTAGGGAGGCCCCGGACCCGACGAGGACTTCGCCGCGAACAGGTATCCGCCGGCCCAGAGGGCGGCGAGGACCACCGCCACGGCCACGAGCACCGCGATCCCGAGCCCCAGGGCCCGGCGTCGAGGGCGCGCGGCGGGGCCCGGGGCTGCGGTCGTGGGTGCGGCCTCGGAGGTCATGGGCGTCGCTCCCCTCGCGAGAACGAGTGGAAGTCCGTAGAAAAGGAGGACTCCCGCGCGGCGCCGAGGTTCCTCCGGAGACTCGGGCTTAAGAAGGCCCCGTTCCGTCCTTTCGCCGTCAGGCGGGCCGGGTCGTGACCGAGCTGAGCGAGGCACTGCTCGTCACCGAGGTCGCTCTGCTGCTCGCCGGCTTGGGTTACGCGTCGTTCACCGACCTCAAGACCCGCGAGGTCCCGGATCCGCTGTGGCAGGGCCTCGGCCTCGCCGCCCTCGGGCTCGGGGGCGTGGCGATCGCGCCGGGCGGCGCGGTCCCGCTCGCGCTCTGGCTCCTCGTGGGGCTCCTCACCCTGCAGCACATGTTCGCGTGGGATGTCCGCTTGGGCGACGCGGTCGAGCGGTACGCCGACCTGCTGGAGCTCGCGTTCTACGTCGCCACGATCGTCCTGGTGGCTCTCGCGGCGATCCACTACGGGCTTGGGCCGTCGGCGGTGCCGTACGCCGTCCTCGCCCTCCTGGCGACCGTGGTGTTCGCCCGGGGGCTGTTCGAGCTCGGGATCCTGTTCGGGGGCGCGGACGCGAAGGCGCTCATGGTCGCGGGCTTCCTGGTCCCCGTGCTCTCCGCGCCGCTCTATGTGCCCAACGCGGCCTCCGCGGCGCTCAACGCGTGGCTCCCGTTCGCGGTCAACCTCCTCATGGACGCGGCCCTGGCCTCGATCGCGATCCCGATCGCCCTGGCGGTGCGCAACGTCGGGCGCCGGGAGTTCTCCTTCCCCCGGGGGTTCACCGGATACTCCCTGCCGGTCGAGGAGCTCCCGTCGCGCTTTGTGTGGGTCCGCGACCCCGCCGTGCCGTCGCGGGACCGGGCCGAGGAGGGCATCGAGACCTCCGAGGACGATCAACGGCACCGGGCGTCGATGGCCGCCGACCTCCGGGCCCGTCAGATCCGACGGGTGTGGGTGACGCCCCAGATCCCGTTCGTGGTCGTGATGGCCGTCGGCGCGCTCCTGGCCCTGCTCGCCGGCAATCTCCTGCTGGACCTCTTCGCCGTGGCGTAGGGCGGGCGCGGCGGAGGCGGCAAAGCCTTTTTGCGCGCGCCCCGTCGTCCGGGGCCCGAGGTCGTGGATGCCGAAGAGCGCGAAGTCGTCCCCGATCCGGGTCCTCATCGCGAAACCCGGGCTCGATGGGCACGACCGGGGCGCCAAGGTCGTCGCGCGCGCCTTGCGCGACGCCGGCATGGAGGTGATCTACGCCGGGCTGCGCCAGACGCCCGAGGAGATCGTCCGCGCCGCGGTCGAGGAAGACGTCGACCTGATCGGGCTCTCGATCCTCTCGGGGGCCCACATGGCGCTCTTCCCGCGGGTCCTCGCCCTGCTCAAGCGGGGGCGCGCGACCGCGATCCCGGTGTTCGCGGGCGGCATCATTCCCGACGAGGACGCCCGTCGGCTCCGGAAGCTGGGGGTTCGGGCGATCTTCGGACCGGGGACGTCGCTCGAGACGATCGTGTCGACCGCCCGTCAGCTCGCGCGCGGCACGGCATGACGTCCGGGCGCTCGGCGCTCGCGGCGGCGAAGGCGATCGTCGGCGGCGACCGGCGGGCGCTCGCCCGGGCGATCTCCGCGGTCGAGAACGGCGACCCGGAGTCGGGCGCGCTCGTGCGGGCCCTCTACCCGCGCACGGGCCGGGCTCGCGTGATCGGGATCACCGGCCCCCTGGGCGTGGGCAAGTCGAGCGTCATCAACGCGCTGGTCCGGCACCTGCGGGCGGTCGGCTCGTCCGTCGCCATCGTCGCCGTCGACCCCTCGAGCCCGTTCAGCGGCGGGTCGGTCCTCGGCGACCGGATCCGCTTCGAGCGCGACGCGACCGACGCCGCGGTGTTCTTCCGTTCGATGGCGAGCCGGGGCGAGGAGGGAGGTGTCGCGGCGACCACCCGGGAGGTCGTCCGGCTCCTCGACGCCGCCGGGTTCGACGTCGTCGTGGTCGAGACGGTCGGGAGCGGGCAGGTCGATCTCGCGATCCGGGAGATCGCCTCCACCTCCGTGGTGGTCCTCGTCCCCCACCTGGGCGATGAAGTTCAGACGCTCAAGGCCGGCCTCTTCGAGATCGCCGACGTCTTCTGCGTGAACAAGTCCGACCTGCCCGGCGCCGATCTGGCGCGGAAGGACCTCTCCGAGCTCGTCGGGCTCGGCGGCCAGCGCGACGGCTGGGCTCCGGCGATCGTCCTCACGAGCGCGCTCTCGGGGACCGGGATCGTCGAGCTGTGGGGCGCCGTCGAAGCGCACGAGCGCTTCCTGGACCGTTCCGGACAGCGGGCGGCCGCCCAGCGCCGGAGGATCGCGCACGAGATCGTGGGGCTCGTGCGCGAGCGGGTCGGGCGCGAAGTCGAGGACCGGCTCGAGCGGGACCCCGAGTTGCGCCGGCTCCTCGACGAGGTGGCCGCCCGACGCCTCGACCCCCGGGCCGCCGCGGACCGACTGTTCGAAGCCGCCGGTCGGCGCCGTCGTCGCCCATGATCCCCCTCGCGCTCTATGCCGCGGTCGCCCTCTTCGCGGTCGCGCTGGCGGTGATCTACTTCGTGTTCGTCACGTTCCTCTTCGGGGCCGGCTACGAGCCCACCTACCGGGCCGCCGTGGACTCGATGCTGCGCCTGGCCGAGGTCGGTCCGCGCGACACGGTCTACGACCTCGGCGCGGGCACCGGAGCCATCGTGTTCCGGGCGGCCCGCACGTATCGCGCCCGCGTGGTCGGGGTGGAGATCGAGCCGATCCGGCTCGCGATCCTGCGGGTCCGCCGGTCCCTGGGGCCGTTCCGGGACCGGGTCGAGCTCCGGTGGGGGAACTTCGTCGACGTCGACCTGCGGCCCGCCACGGTGGTGACCGCGTTCCTCTGGCGGGGGGCGATGGCCCGGCTCCAGCCGAAGTTCGAGACCGAGCTCGCGCCGGGCACGCGCGTCGTGAGCCACGTCCACCCGATCCCGGGCTGGACCCCGATCATGCACGACGAGGAGACGGACGTCTACCTCTACCGTTGGGCCCCCGACCGGGTCAGATCGGATGGTAGTGGAACCACAGTCCCACCCCCACGAGCAGGACCGCCAGGATGACGAGGCCCCCCGCGAGCCAACCGGCGTAAGCCCCCCGCTCGTCCTCGAACGGGGTCGGTGGGGAGGTGGCCATCGACCGGCGAGCGCGCCGCCGGTTTATCTTTCCTCGATTCGCACCGGCCCGTCCCGACTACGGGATCCCCGCGCCGATCTGGCCCGTCATCCCGAGCCAGGCGACCACCGCCCCGATGGCGATCGCGATGGCGAAGGTGGGGATCAGAAAGGCGAGCGGCACGGGAGGAATGTCGTTGGCCTCGGGCATCGGCGGACGACCGGGCCCGAGGTTCAAGTAGCCGTCGTTCGTTCCCCGACGCGTCGGCCGCTCTACGCCGGGTCGGGACCGGCGTCCTTCGGCTCGGCCGGCTTCGGCGCGGCGCGGGCGCGGGGGGCCCGGGGCTTCGGGGGCTCGGTCTTCTCTGCCGCGGCCTCGCTCGCGGGGGTGGTCGAGGAAGCCTCGGCGGTCGCCGGGGCCTCGGTGGTCGCGGGCTTCTCGGGCGTCGGGGTCACGTACTCCTCGACGACCCGGATGGTGTGCGGGTGAAGGTAGCTGCGGAGCCGGTCGATGACGCGGGGTTTCGCCGCCATCCAGCCGATGTCGAACTTCGAACGATCCGGGACCTTGAGGGTGAGCGACTTCTCGTGCGCCTCGATGTGGAACTCCCCGCCCCGGCCGTACTGCATCTCCACGATCGCGCGCGCCTGTTCGACCGGTTCGGCGATCCGCTCGGTGACCGTGAACTTCCCGCGAATCTTGCGCCCCGCGAACGGAGGATTGAAGTCGACGCGCACGCGCGCGGCGGTGAGCGTCACGACGCGGCCGCGCCGACCCTCGATCGTGAGGACGGTGCCGACGTCGAGGTGCGCATCCTCCCGCCGCATCTCGGGCAGCCGGGAGATCTCGTGCATCGAGAACAGTTCGATGAGATTGGGGTCCCGCTCGCCGAACGCCTCGGCGGGAGCGTACTCGCGCTCGACCGTCTCCCCGACCCGGAGCCCCACGAGGGACGTCTCGATCGCCGCCGGGAAGTACTCCCCGCCGACCTGGTGGGCCCGGGGTCCCCAGACGTGGCCTTCGGTCTTGCCGACCCCGGCCTGCTGCGCGGTCTCTTCGTGCGTCGTGTCGACCAGGTCGGTCCGGCCCCCGGACTCGGCCCAGAGGTCGTAGTCGAGGCGGACGAGGTCCCCGGACTGGGTGACCCCGGGGGCAGGATCGGACGGCATGGCCCCGCCGAACCGGGGGGCAGGATAAGGTTTTCTCGAGGAGAACCGGCCCCGCCTACGGCGGCTCCGGGACGGGCACCACCAACGGCGTCGCGGCGACGCGACGCCAGCGCAGGCTACCCGAGACGAACGCGAACGGACGAAGCGTCGCCTCGACCACGCTCAGCGGGTGGACCCAGCGGCGGTGCTCGCCGAGCCGACCCGAGAGGCCCCCGTTCTTGCGGAGCGACATCGTCATCGCCACCTGGTAGCGGTAGCGCTTGCGGGCCCAGCGCAGGTAGCCGCGCGCGGTCGCCGGATCGTGGTAGACCCACGCCTCCCGGACATAGGCGCCGGGGAGTCCGGCGGCGACGGCCCGGGTCTCGAGGTCGTGGTCTTCGGCGTACGGGATGCGCGGGTCGAATCCGAGCTTTCGGATCGCCGACGTGGCCCACGCGGAGTTCTGGAGCGGAAGGTAGGTGACCCGGGCGGGCACGAGCTCCTCGTAGATCGTGCGCTCGACCAGCACCGAGTACCGCTCGATCGCGTTCCCCGGCGTTCGGCCGGGCCGGGTCGGTCCGCCCGAGAACTTCGCGGCCCCGGCCTCGATCGGCGCCACCAGCAACCGTAGCCAGGGCGGCGGCGCGACCTCGTCGGAATCGAGGAAGGCCGTGATCTCCTCCGCGACGAGCGCGAGCGCGCCGGCGCGGGCGTCCACGACCCCGCCCGGGAACCGCGCGACCGTGACGGCGAGCCGCGGGAACTTCGTCGTCGCGGCCTCGAGGAGCGCGCGGGGGCTCTCGGTGGAAGCCGCGAGCAGCACCCGGTCCGGACGACGCTCCTGGGCGTCGAGCGAGGCCAGCGCGTCGAGGAGCCGGGGGTCGTCGCGGACCGCGATCTCGACGCAGACCGACCCCAAGTGCCCCGCCCCGTCGCCGCGGGAGCCCCACGGCGAAGGAGAGAGCACCGGCTCAACCCCTTAAACGTAGGGACCCCTTCGGAGGCCGTGCGCATCCTCCTGATCGGGGGCGGGGTCCATCCGATCCCACCGACGGGGTACGGAGCGATCGAGCGGATCCTCACGGACCTCCAGGCGGCCCTTCGGGCCGCCGGCCACGAGGCCGAGATCGTGAACCGGGTCCGGCATCGGCGGATGCGGGACGAGTACCCGTTCGCACGCGAGCTCCCCCGGCTCTTGGCGGCCGAGCGGTTCGACGTGCTGCACGCGAACACCCCGGTCGTGGCGAACCGGCTCGCCTCCCGCCGGTTCCCGTTCGTCTACACCTCGCACTCGCGTCACTGGTTCTACCGGGAGCGCCTGTCCCACCGCTGGGGGTACTTCCTCGAGCGTCGCGCGGTGCGCCGGGCCACCGAGGTGATCGCCCTGACCCCGACCCTTGAACGGACCATGCGGTCGGTCGTGCGGCCTCCCCTGCCGCCGATCCAGACGATCCCGTTCGGGGTGGACTCGGAGCGATTCCGCCCGGCCTGGGACCGGCGCACCGGGGGCACGGCGCTGGGCGTGGGGGTGGTGGAGCCGTTCAAGCGATGGGCCGAGGCGGCCGCCGCGTTCCGGGGCACCGGCCTGCGCCTTCGGCTCGCCGGGCCGGTGCCGAACGCCGGGTACGCCGACGCGGTGCGTCGGGCGGGGGACGGTGTCGAGATCCTCGGTGAGGTCGATGAGCCGACGCTCGAACGGCTGTTCGCCGAGAGCGATCTGCTCGTGCACCCGAGCGCCGTCGAGATTCTGTCGGCCACCGTGCTCGAGGGTCTCGCCGCCGGGCTCCCCGTCCTCGGGGGGCCGGCGCTGGACGGGATCGTCGAGGAGGGCCGGACCGGTTGGGTGGTGCCGGATCCCGACCCGGCCGCCTTCGTCGCGGGGCTGCGGGCGCGGGCCCAGGCGCTCGCCGGCGACCCGGAGCTGCGCCGGCGCGTCGGGGAGGCCGCGCGCGCGACCGCGCTCTCGCGGTTCGCTTGGCCCACGGTCGTCGCCGCCCATCTCGGGGTCTACGCCCGCGTCGCCGCGCGGGCCCCGCGACCGAGCCGGCCCACCGGGTGATCCGGTCAGCGCGCGCACTTGCGCGCGTCGGCGATCTCCGTGATCGTCCGATCGATCGCCTGCGCGCTCGTGAGCTTCGGATGCCAGCCGAGGTGGCCGATCTTGTCGATCGCGAGCAGCTGCTGCGGAACGTCCCCGACCCACCCGACCTCGCCGCCGGTGTACGCGATGCGGGCGCGTCCACCGTGGGCGGCGATCACCTTCTCCGCGATCTCCCGGACCGAGATCCGGTCGGTCGTGCCGAGGTTGAACACGTTCACGCGGTCGGTCGCTCGGTCGCCGGCGACCAGCATGCCCTCCACGCACTCGTCGGTCCGCAGGTAGCTCTTCGCCTGGTGCCCGTCGCCCAACACCTCGAGCGTCGTCGGATCGCGTCGCAGCTTGTCGAAGAAGTCGATCAGGACCCCGTGGGTCATGCCGGGGCCGATGATGTTCGCGAATCGGAAGACGAACGCCGTCAGCCCGTACGAGTGGGCGTAGGCGGCCACCATGCCCTCCGCCGCGAGCTTGTGCCCGCCGTAGAGCGACCGGGGCTCGAGCGGGCCGTACGACTCGGGGGTCGGGAACACCGTCGGCAGGCCGTAGACCGCGCTCGACGACGAGAAGAAGAAGCGGGGGACATCGTGCCGGCGCGCGCACTCGAGGACGTGGAACGTCGCGACCGTCCCGTTCTCAAGATCGACCCGGGGGTCGCTGGTCCCCCGCCGGATGTCCGGGTTCGCGGCCAGGTGCCAGATCTCCGCGGCGCCGCGGAACCGCTCCTGATACGCGGTCGGTTCGCGCACGTCGGACTCTACGAAGGAGAACCGAGCGGCCTCGGCGCCGTGAGGCAGGTGTTCCTTCCGCCCGCCCACGAGGCTGTCGATCGCGCACACCTCGACCCCCCGCGCGAGGAGCGCCCGGACGGCCGCGCTGCCGATCGCGCCGGCGCCGCCGGTGACGATGGCCGGACCGTCTCGGTGCGCGGGCGCCATGGTCGAGGCGGCCGGAGTTAGGGAAGCATATATAAGCGAAGGCCCGCCTAAACTCGCTGCCTATTCCGCGCGGGTAGGGTGCCTACGCATGCGCACGTATGTACGAATGACGTTCCACTCCGAGGGCGCGAACCCCCTCAAAGTGCTTGAGGTGATGCGCCAGCTCGGCTTCGAGGAGTCGATGGGAATGCACGACTTCGTGTTCAAATGGAAGGACAAGGCGAGCCTCGACGACGTGATCCGTCTCATGACCGAGATGCACGAACGGTTGAAGGGCCTCGACGTCAACTACGAGATCACCACGATCTCCTGACCGTACCGCTCCTCGCTATCCAATGGCCGACGACGATCTCGCCCGCCTTGAACGGATGCTCCTCCTGCATCTGCTCGAGCACCGCGGCCAGCAGATCCGGTTCGAGGCCTCGCAATGGACGACCGAGTTCGGCGTGGTCCGAAAGTTCGCGCACGAGGACCAGGCCGAGCTCAAGCAGGCGCTGCGCCAGCTCGAGATGTCGCGGATGATCTACCGGCGGACCCAGTACGTGATCGGCTACTCCGAGCCGAAGCACGTCTTCTCGCTGACGCCGACCGGGCACCGGAAGGCGCTCGAGGTCCAGCAGGAGGCGACCGTCGCCGCCGCCGTCCCGGAGTCGCCCGAGGAGGAGCCCCCGCGGCGCTCGCCTCCGCCCCGGCACGCGACCTCGGACGCCTGAGAGCGGGCCGATGCCGGTGCTCGAGGGCCCCCTCGTCCGGCTCCGGCCGCTCGCCCCCGCCGACTATGACGGGGTGTTCCGCTGGTACAACGATCCCGAGATCGTGGCCCCGTACGACCGCTTCTCGGTCGACACCTACGCGGCGTTCGTCACCGGAGTGACGACCGCCGCGTCGGATCCCACCTCCTTGTATCCCCGATTCGTTCTCGAGCCCCGAGACGACCCGCGGGTCGTCGGCGTGGTCGGGTGCTACCGGGCCCATCCGGTCCTCGAGTACTTGGACGTCTGGTACGTGGTCGGCGACCCGTCGGTCCGGGGACGCGGGTTCGGGCGCGCCGGCGTCGAGCTCCTCGTGAGCCATCTGTTCGCGACCGAGACGGTGCGTCGCATCGGGGCGACCTGCGACGTCGCGAACGCGGCGTCGTATCGACTGCTCGAGGGCCTCGGGTTCCGGCGCGAAGGGACCCTCGCGGGGGCCCTCTTCCACCACGGCACCTGGCACGACGTCTACGTCTACGGCATCACGGGCCCGGAATGGGCGGCCCGTCCGCGTCCAGGGTGAGCACCACCCGCTCGCCAGCCCGGTCGGCGCGGAGGGCGATCCGGCCGAGCTCGCCGGTGGAGGCGAGATGGGTCCCGCCGCACGGACAGACGTCCGCCGCCTCGATCTCCACGACCCGCACGGGGTCGACCGCCGGCGGCAACGGCACAAGGCCCGCCCGCGCGGCCGCCGGGTGGGCGTCCCATTCCGCTCGGGGCACGTACCGGATCGAGACCGGTCGGGGGGTCCGGACCGCCTCTGCGAGGTCGGCGGCGAGCGGAACCAGGAGCTCCTCCGCGACCGGTCCCTCGAGATCGAGGATCGCCTCAAGCCCGCCCATCGTCGCGCGGCGCGTCCGAAGGCCGGCCCGCACGAAGATGCGGCCGCTCAGAAAGTGCTGGCCCGTGTGCAGTCGCATGTGGCGGAAGCGCCGCGCCCAGTCGACGGCGCCGTCGATCTCCGTCCCCACCGTGAGCGCTCCGAGCGCGTCGGCCGGGCCCTTCACCCGGTGGACGACGGACGCTCCCGATTTGGTCACGTCCACGACGTCGACCGAGCCCCCCGGGCCCTGCACGGTCCCGCGATCGCCCGGCTGCCCGCCGCCGGCCGGGTAGAAGAACGTCCGGTCCAGGATGAGGGCGCCGGGGGGCCGGGCGACCACGCGGGAGCGGAACGTTCGGACATAGGCGGCGGGCGGGTCCGCGAGGTAGGCGAGTTCGGTCACCGGGAAGTCGACTCCACCGGCGAAGAAACTCCTTGCGGACGGCGTGCGATGAGGGAACCTTTTTAGCGGGGGCCGATGTGACGCGCGAGAGGATTTCGGATGTTCAAGCTCCGCATCAAGATGGAGACCCTCCGCGAGGTCGTCGAGGTCGTCTCGACGCTGGTGAGCGAGGTCAAGCTGAGCGTTTCCAAGGACGGTCTCGAGGCGAAGGCGGTGGACCCGTCCCACGTCGCGATGCTGGTCCTGAAGCTCCAGAAGGGGGTCTTCGAGGAGTTCACCGGCGAGCCCACCGAGCTGGGCGTCGACGTCGAGAAGCTGAAGGAGGTCCTGCGGCTCTCGAAGCCGGGGGATGTGATCGAGCTTCAGTTCGACGGGAAGAACCGGCTCGTCGCCTCCGTCGGCCGCCTCACGCGGCAGATGGCGGTCGTCGACCCCGCGGGGATCACGGACCCCAAGGTGCCCAACGTGACGCCCCCGGCGAGCGTGACCGTGAAGATCGAGGACGTGCGGCAGGGGATCCGGGGGAGCGAGAGCTTCACCGACCACGTCACCCTCTCGCTCGCGCCGGACGCGTTCACCATGCACTCCGAGGGGGACACCGACCGGCTCGACCTCCGCATCCCGAAGGAGACCCTCACCCGGCTCGAGGTCAAGGAGCCGGTGAAGAGCATGTACCCGCTCGACTTCTTCTCGGCGATGGTGAAGTCGATCGGGGCGGACGAAGCGACCCTCCATGTCGGCAACGAGTACCCGCTCAAGATCGAGTTCGCGATGGGCGCCGGTCGCGGCGAAGGCCGCTACCTGCTCGCGCCCCGGGTCGAAGAGGACTAGCGACCCGCGGGGGGCCGGCCTGCGGGAGACGTCTTAGGGCGCGGGCCGATTCTCCCATGATGTCGTCCCCTCCGTCCCCCGCCGTGGCGATTCTCTCGGCCGTGCGCACGCCGATCGGACGTTTCGGCGGGTCGCTCAAGCTCGTCCCGGCGCCCCGGCTCGGCACGCTCGCCGCGCGGGCCGCGATCGAACGGGCCGGGTTGCAGCCGGACGAGGTCCAGCAGGTCCTGATGGGCGAGGCGATCCAGGCCGGGGTCGGGCAGAACCCTGCGCGCCAGGTCCTGCGGGGCGCGGGCGTCCCGGACTCGGTAGGGGCCGCGACGGTCAACATGGTCTGCGGGTCCGGCATGAAGGCGATCCACTGGGGGTTCACCGCGATCCGGGCCGGCGACCTGGATCGCGTGGTCGTGGGCGCGATGGAGAGCATGTCGATGGCCCCGTATCTCGTGGAGGGCGCGCTGCGCTGGGGGAGCCTTCCGGGCTCGCACACGTTGATCGACGGGATGCAGCAGGACGCGCTGATCGACGCCTACGACGAGCACGAGATCATGGGGCTCACCGGGGAGCGGATCGCGAAGAAGCTCGGGTTGACGCGCGCCGAGGTCGACGCGTTCGGGCTGCGCAGCCACCTCCGCGCCTCGCAGGCGGTCGCCGACGGCACGTTCGCGAGCGAGCTCGTGACCGTTCCGCCGGAGCTCACGCCCGGGGGCGCCGGGCTGGCCGCGGACGAGGCGCCCCGGCCCGACACGACCCTGGAAAAGCTCGCCCGGCTGAAGCCCGCGTTCGCACCGGACGGGGTGCTCACGGCCGGCAACTCGTCGAAGCTGTCGGACGGTGCCGCGGCGCTGGTCCTGGCGAGCGCCCAGGAGGTGGAACGCCGCGGGGCGAAACCCCTCGCCTGGATCCACTCGATCGGGGAGAGCGGCGTCCATCCCCGGGATGTCATGGAGTCCCCGATCCCCACGGTCCGGCAGCACCTTGAACGGACGGGCCTGCGGCCGGGCGACTTCGACCGGGTCGAGCACAACGAGGCGTACGCCTCGGCCTCGATCGCCGTGCAGCGCACGTTCGGCTTCGCCGACGACCGGTTCAACGTCCACGGGGGCGCGATCGCCCTCGGCCATCCCATCGGAGCGAGCGGCGCGCGCATCGTCGTGACGCTCGTGCACGAGCTCGTCCGGTCGCGCACGCGGCTCGGCCTCGCGACGCTGTGCATGGGCGGCGGCAACGGGCTCAGCACCGCGGTCGAGCGCGGGGCCGCCTAGACGAGCGTAAGCCCGGTGCGGCCTTCGATCGACCGGAGCGCGGCCAGCGCGCGCGCCCGCTCGCCGCGGGCGACCCGCCCGCTGGGGTCCGCGCCCAACCGGGCGGCGAACCGACGGATCCGCTCGATCGCCCGGTCGGTCTTGAACCCGTCGGAGAGATCGGCGCGGACGCCGTCCGCGAGCCGGCGGGCGTCGCGCGCCCCGAATCGCCCTCCCGCGCCCGGGCGGACCCACGCACCGAGGCGCGCCCGGACCGTCTCGTAGTCCCGGCCGGCGGCGGCATACGCCGCGGGGTCCCACTCGATCCGGCGGGCGTACGGCCGGTCGGTGAGGTACCAGCGCAGGGCGCCCGGGCTCTCGGCGGCGACCGCGTCCCGGATCGACACGAGGTTGCCGGTCGACTTCGCCATCTTGCGGCCGTCCTGCAGGACGAACGCCGGGTGGACGTAGACCCGGGAGAACCGCGTCCGGTCGAGCGCGAGGGCGATCTCGTTCTCCGCGAAATGGTGAGGGAAGATCAGGTCCCGGCCCCCGCCGTGGAGGTCGACCGGGATCCCGAGCAACTGCTCGGCCATCGCGTAGCACTCGAGGTGCCATCCCGGCGTACCGCGCCCCCACGGGCTGGGCCACGACGGGAGGGGCGGGGCCTGGCGCTTCCAGATCGTGAACTCCCCGCGCGCCCCGTCGGACGCCGGGAACGGGTGGTGGGGCTCGCGGACGGCATGCGACGCGAGGTCGCCGCCGAGGGGGAAATTCCGGCCGCGCGCCCGATGGGGGGGCACGTAGACCCACTCGTCGCCGCGCCGTTCGACCCGGCCCGTGCGCTCGAGCCGCCGGCCGATCGTGACCATCCGCCCGATGAAGTCGCTCGCGCGCGGACGCTCCTGGGGAGGCTGCACCCCGATCGTGTCCATGTCCCGGACGAACGACGCCTCCTCGCGGCGGGCGAGGGCCCGCCAGGAGAGTCCGAGCTGCCGGGCCCGGTCGACGATCTTGTCCTCGATGTCCGTGATGTTCATGACGTGGTGCACGGCCCGACCGTCGGCCTCGAGCCCCCGCCGAAGGAGGTCGAATTCGAGGTAGTTCCGGGCGTGGCCCACGTGGGCCGGGGCGTAGACCGTCGGCCCGCAGACGTAGAGGGCGACGGGACGACCGGGGCGGGAAGGGACCGGGCGGACTCGGCCCGAGAGCGTGTCCCGGATCCGGAGGGTCATGGCCCCCCTGCGGGCGTGGACCCGCCCTTAACCTTTCGGGCCGACTGTGCTGTGTTGAATGAATGGCCCTCTCCGCTCGAAGAGAAGTAAGATGACCCGGGCCCCATGCCTTCATGGGGATGTCCAAGCGCTGGGGCAGACCCCATCCCGACCGCCGTG
>Ga0335075_10005241_pt1 | contig 20179 bp, 19 predicted proteins | sample Lox_Sample_24_FD_206723 | JGI IMG/M metagenome (GOLD analysis project Ga0335075, IMG submission 206723) | Soil microbial communities from Loxahatchee National Wildlife Refuge, Florida, United States - Lox_Sample_2.4 | ecosystem: Environmental > Terrestrial > Soil > Wetlands | place: USA...
CCACGAGAGGGCCGCGTCCCTTGCGCGTCCCTTCCCTCGTCTCGCGGCAGCCCCCACCCCACGGCGACCCTAGATCGCGCACTCTCCCTCGCCGCGCTCGACCTTGTAGGGCGAGGAGCGCTGCCAGTCGATGAACTGGTCCATCGTCTCGAGGCTGAACTCGGCGGGCAGGGTCAGCGGCTTCACCTCCGCTTCGAAGCGCTCGTTGCCGACCCGCTCGGCGAAGGACTCGAAGCTCTCGCCCGCCTCGCGCTCGGCCTCGTACATCCGCAGCCAGCGCTCGACCGCGTCGGGGACCCGCTTGGCGGGGAGGCGCGATTTGAGCCGCTTGCCGAACGCCGGGTCGCCGCCCTCGCCGCGGCCACCGAGGTGCGGGATGTAGGCGGGCATCTGGTGCCCGCCGACCTTCAGCGAGGCGCCGTAGAAGCCGATCGTGCCGATGTGGTGCTGGCCGCAGCCGTTCGGGCAGCCGCTCATCTTGATCTGCACCTGCCGGGTGAGCGGATCGGTGATCGCCATCGCGGCGAGGCGCTCGGAGATCGCCTGGTTCAGCCCCATCGAGGCGGTGATGCCCATTTTGCAGCTGTCGGTGCCGGGGCAGCTGACCACGTCGTCGATTTCGAAGGCTCCCGAGTCGGCGAGGCCGAGCTCCCGCAGGCGGTCGTAGAGCGCGTAGAGCGAGTCCTTGCGGACCCAGCGCAGGACGAGGTTCTGCTCGACCGAGGTGCGGGCGTTGCCGCCGCAGAAGTCGCGCATGATCGCCGCCAGGCCGCGGAACTGCTCCGGGGTGAGGTCGCCGCGGAAGACCTTGACCGCGACCGCGCGGAAGCCCTCCTGGCGCTGGGGGGTGACGTTGCGGGCGACGAACCGGTCGAACGCCGGCCGGTCGTCGTCGGGCACGGCCAGGATCGGCGGCCGTTTCGGCGCCCGCGCCTCCTCGTCGTCGGCGAAGCGCAGGCGGGCGACTTCGGCGGCGTAGTCGCGCTCGCCGGTCCAGTCCCCTTCGAGCTCCTCGTCGACCAGGGCACGGAACGCATCGGGGCCGATCTTCTCGAGCAGGACCTTGATCCGCGCCCGCGCCCGGTTCTTGCGCAGCCAGTCCTGGCGATCGAAGACGCGCACGATCGCCTCGCTGACCCGCAGGTAGGAGCCGTCGTCGACCGGCACGAAGTCGTAGATCCGGTGGGCGAGCCGGGGCATGATCGCGGTCCCGCCGCCGACCCAGACCTCGAACCCGCGCTCGCCTTCGCGGATCACCGGCAGGAAGCCGAGGTCGTGGATCGGGACTATCGCCCGGTCGGCGGGCGAGGCGGAGAAGGCGGCCTTCCACTTGCGCGGCATCGCCTGCGTGACCGGGTGGCGGACGAAGAAGCGCACGTAGGCGCCCGCGTAGGGGGTCGGGTCGAAGACCTCGTCGGTGGCGATCCCGGCGTAGGGGTCGGCGGTGACGTTGCGGACCGTGTTGCCGCAGCCCTCGCGCGAGGAGAGCCCGGCGGCGCCCAGCTCACGGATCAGCTCGGCGGCGTGGGCGAGCGGCACGTGGTGCATCTGGATGTTCTGGCGCGTGGTGATGTGGCCTTTGCGCAGCGGCACCCAGCGCTCGATCCCGGCGGCGAACGCCTCCAGCTGCTCCGGCGAGACGCCGCCGAACGGCAGCTTCACCCGCACCATCTGCACGTCGGGCTGGCGCTGCCCGTAGACGCCCTGTTTGAGCCGGAACGGGATGAAGGTGTCCTCGCCCTGGTCCCCGGCGAGGAACTTCCCCGCCTGCGAGCCGAAGTCGTCGAACTCGTCCTCGAGGATCGGGATCACGTGCCCCGGCACGTTCTCGTAGAGCTCCGGGTTCTCGCGCGAGCCGATCGGCCCCTTGGCCCGCCGGCCTTTGCGCTCGTCGACGTCGAGGCCATCGAGGATCGCGGTCGCACCGCCCGTCGCCTTCGTCGTTGCCTCCATCTTCGCCGTCCTCCGTCCGCTCGTAGGTAATTCACAGCCCGGGTGTGAAAAGGGCCGGGGGAAAAGTAGCAAATCCTGACCGGGATTTGGGTATTTATACCCATGGGGGGTATAGGTATACTGGCCGGGCACACCGACCGAGGAGCCCCCGATGAGCACCACGACGACCACCGAGCATCTCGAGCTGCCGATCGCCGGCATGACCTGCGCCTCCTGCGCCAACCGGGTCGAGCGCACGCTGAACAAGCTCGAGGGCGTCAGCGCCACGGTCAACTACGCGACCGAGCGCGCCACCGTCGACTTCGACGCCGGCGCGGTCGAGCCGCAGCGCCTGGTCGAGGCCGTCGCCTCGGCGGGCTATGCGGCGTCGCTGCCGAGCGTCGCCCCCGACCCGGCCGCCGCCGAGCCCGCGGAGGACCCGAGCGCCCCGCTGCGCCGGCGCCTGCTCGTCTCGGCCCTCCTCTCGGCCCCGGTGCTGGTCCTCTCGATGGTGCCGCCGCTGCAGTTCGACGACTGGCAGTGGCTGGCGCTGCAGCTCGCCACCCCGGTGGTGGTCTGGGGAGCCTGGCCCTTCCACCGCGCCGCCTGGGCCAACCTCAGGCACGGGGCGGCGACGATGGACACCCTGATCTCGCTCGGCGTCCTCGCCGCCTGGGGCTGGTCCCTCTACGCGCTCTTCGTCGGCGACGCCGGCATGCCGGGGATGAAGATGAGCTTCGAGCTGATCCCGACCGCGGGCTCGGCCGGCGACGAGATCTACCTGGAGACGGCCTCCGTCGTCACCACCTTCATCCTCGCCGGCCGCTACTTCGAGGCGCGCGCCAAGCGCCGCGCCGGCGCCGCCCTGGAGGCGTTGACGGCGCTCGGCGCCAAGGACGTCGCGGTGCTCGGCGACGACGGGAGCGAGCGGCGCGAGCCGGTCGAGCGGCTCGCGGTCGGCACCCGCTTCCTCGTCCGCCCGGGCGAGAAGGTGGCCACCGACGGCGTCGTCGAGGAGGGGACCTCGGCGCTCGACATGAGCATGCTGACCGGCGAGTCGGTGCCGGTCGAGGTCGGCCCCGGCTCGGAGGTCGCCGGGGCCACCGTCAACGCCGGCGGCCGCCTGGTGGTGCGGGCTACCCGGGTCGGCGCGGAGACGGCGCTGGCCCAGATCGCCAGGCTGGTCGCCGACGCGCAGAGCGGCAAGGCCCCGGTGCAGCGGCTCGCCGACCGCATCGCCGGCGTCTTCGTGCCGGCCGTGATCGCGCTCGCGCTCGCCACCCTCGGCTTCTGGCTCGCGGCCGGCGAGGGCGCGGAGTTCGCCTTCACCGCCGCGGTCGCGGTCCTGATTATCGCCTGCCCCTGCGCCCTCGGCCTGGCGACGCCGACCGCGTTGATGGTCGGCACCGGCCGCGGCGCCCAGCTCGGCCTCCTGATCAAGGGCCCCGAGGTGCTGGAGTCGACCCGCCGCGTCGACACCGTCGTCCTCGACAAGACCGGCACCGTGACCAGCGGCGAGATGAGCCTCGCCGACCTCGCCCTCGCCGACGGCACCGACCGCGCGGCGGCGCTGCGCCTGGTAGGCGCGATCGAGGCCGCCTCCGAGCACCCGATCGCCCGCGCGATCGCCCGCGCGGCGAGCGCCGACGGGCCCCTGCCGGCGGTCGAGTCCTTCGCCGCCCGCGCGGGCCTCGGGGTCGAGGGCGTGGTCGAGGGCTACGCGCTGGTGGTCGGCCGCCCGGCGCTCCTCGCCGACCGGGCGATGCACCTGCCGCCGGAGCTGGAGCGCGCTCGGGCGGCCGCCGCCGCCGCGGGCCAGACCGCGATCGCCGCCGGCTGGGACGGCCGCGCCCGCGCCGTCTTCGTCGTCGCCGACACGGTGAAGCCGACGACGCCCGCGGCGATCGCGGCGCTGGGGGAGCTCGGCCTGCGCCCGGTCCTCCTCACCGGCGACAACGAGGCCACCGCCCGCGCGGTGGCCGCCGAGGTCGGGATCGCGGAGGCGATCGCCGAGGTGATGCCGGCAGAGAAGGCGGGCGTGGTCCGGCGCCTGCAGGCCGAGGGGCACGTGGTCGCGATGGTCGGCGACGGGGTCAACGACGCCCCGGCGCTCGCCCGCGCCGACCTCGGCCTGGCGATCGGCACCGGCACCGACGTGGCGATCGAGGCCTCCGACCTGACCCTGGTCTCCGGCGACCTGCGGGCGGCGGCCGACGCGATCCGCCTCTCGCGGGCGACCCTGCGGACGATCAGGCAGAACCTCGCCTGGGCCTTCGGCTACAACGTCGCGGCGATCCCGCTGGCCGCCGCCGGCCTGCTCAACCCGGTGATCGCCGGGGCGGCGATGGCCCTCTCCAGCGTCTCCGTGGTCGCCAACGCCCTGCGCCTGCGCCGCTTCCGCTCGATCCGGACCGACGCCGCCGCCCGCTGAGGCCGCCGTTGCCGCCCGATACCCGCGGGGGGTATCATGAGGACATGACCCAGAAACCCGGATACACCGCCTCCAAGGAGCAGCTCTCGAAGCGGCTCTCGCGGATCGAAGGCCAGGTGCGCGGCGTCGCCAAGATGGTCGAGGAAGACCGCTACTGCATCGACGTCCTCACCCAGATCCGCGCCGCCGAAGCCGCCCTGCAGGGCGTCGCGCTCGGCCTCCTCGACGACCACGTCCGCCACTGCATGAGCTCCGGCGACGAGGCCGACCGCGCCGCCAAGACCGAGGAGCTGATGGGAGCCGTAGGGCGCCTGGTGCGCGGATAGCCGCCGCGGCGCTCAGGCGTGAAGCGGATGGCCGCCGACGCCTACCTCGCGCGCTTCGAGCGAGCCGACGTCGCCCTCGGTGACGTAGATCCGGGTGTCGCCGGGAGGGCCGAAGGCGACGTTGGTCGGGTTGTTGCCCGGCAGCTTGATCCGGCGCTCGACCGCGCCGTCGGGATCGAGCACGGTGACGTCGCCCTGGTTGAAGACGGCGACCCAGAGGCGGCCGTCGGCGCTGAACGCCATCCCGTCGGGCCCCCGCATCCCCGGCCCGGGGAAGTCGGGGTCGAGGACGTTGGCGAAGAGCTCGCGCCCGCCGACCACCGCGCCGTCCTCGATCCGGTAGCGGTAGACGTTCGCGGTGAAGGTCTCGTTCACGTAGAGCATGCCGTCGGGGCCGAAGGCGATCCCGTTGGTGAACTGGTAGCCGCGGTCGAGGAAGGCGGCCTCGCCGCTGACCGGGTCGAAGCGGACCAGGCGCCCGTCCAGGGTCAGGTCCTCCCAGTCGTCGCGGACCTCGTTGGCGACGACGTCGCTGAGCAGCTCTTCCACCCGCAGCCCCGAGTCGGTCACGTAGAGGGCGCCGTCGGGGCCGACGCAGAGGTCGTTCGGCCACAGCAGCGGCTCGCCCTCGACCTCGCCCAGGACCCGGTCGAGCTTCCCCTCCGGGTCGATCCGGAAGATGCCCGGGTGCAGCGACTCGGCGACCCAGATTGAGCCGTCGGCGGTCCGCGCGAGGCCGTTCGGCCGGCCGGTCTCGGCGACCGGCTCACGCCCGCCGTCGGCGCCGATCCGGGTCACGGTGCCGCGCCGCGGATCGAGCTCGACCACCATCCAACTGCCGTCCGGGAGCAGCAGCGGACCCTCCGGCAACGAGATCGCCGAGCTTACGATGGTGTTCATCCTGCCCCCTCGGGAAGAAGCTGGCCCCCGTCGAGGACCAGCGTTTGTCCGGTGATGTAGGCGGCCTCCTCGGAGGCCAGGAAGCGGACCGCCCAGCCGAGCTCCTCGGGCTCCGCCAGCCTGCCCATCGGGATCGCCCGCAGGATCCATTCCATGTAGTCCCGGTCGAGCGCCTCGACCACCGGGGTGCGGACGTTGCCCGGCAGGATCGCGTTGATCGTGATCCCGTCCTCGACCACCTCCAGCGCCAGGCCGCGCATCAGCCCCAGCATCGCCGCCTTGGTCGAGCCGTAGACCGAGTAGCCCGCGGCGCTGACGTGGTTGCCGGTGATCGAGGAGGTGAGGACGACGCGGCCGTAGCCGGCCTCGCGCATGGCCGGCAGGCAGGACTTGATCGAGTGCAGGGCGCCCTTCACGTTGAGGTCCATCACCCGATCGAGGAACTCGTCGTCGACCTCCTCGATCGGCCGGCTCGGGTAGACGCCGGCGTTGGCGGAGAGGATGTCGATCCTCCCCCAGCGCTCCAGCACCGTCGCCGCCATCGCCTCGACCGCCGCCGCGTCGACCAGGTCGACGCTCACCGCGACCGCCGCGTGGCCTTCGCCCGCGAGGCTCGCCGCCAGCCGCTCCGCGCCGTCGGCGTCGAGGTCGGCGATCGCCACCCGCGCGCCCTCGCGCGCCAGCACGGCGGCGATCCCGGCGCCCACCCCACTGGCGCCCCCGGTGACCACCGCGACCCGCTCGTCCAAGCCCTTCAAGCTTCCACCCCCGTGGTTTCGGTCCCGTAGCGGCCGAGCACCGGCCAGACGTCGGTCACGATCCCCGCCTCGACGAGGAAGTAGCAGTCGTAGAAGTTGACCGTCGTCGGCGAGTAGCCGGGCATCAGCCGGAACGTATCGCCGACCCGCGGCGCCTCGTCGTCGAGCTCGATCGCGGTGTGCTCCTCGTGGATGAAGCGCTCGCCGTGTTCGAAGCGCACCCGCCCGGCCGCGCCGATCAGCTCCGGCGGCGCGCGGTCGATGCCGATCGACTTGCGGCCGCAGTCGAGCACCGCCGTCCGGCCGGCGGCGGAGGTCGCCGTCGCCAGCACCGAGAGGGCGGGCTCGAAGCCGGGGACGAGGTTGCGGTGGAAGGCGTCGGAGAAGATGTAGGAGCCCGCGTGGATCTCGGTGATCCGCGGGTTGGCGCCGGTGATGTCCCAGGTGCCGAGCCCGCCCGCGGCGACGATCTCGGTGGGCAGGCCGCGGGCTTCCATCTCGTCGACCAGCTCGAGCAGCCGGGCGTTCGCCGCCCGCGCCTTGCGCACCCGCTCCTCGCGGTCGGGCTCGAGCATGCAGTGGCCCTCGTAGCCGAAGGCGCCGAGCAGCCGCAGGCCCGGCAGCCGGTCGACCAACCGGGCCAGGTCGGCGGCGGCGCCGACCTCGCGCACGCCCGCCCGGTGCAGGCCGACGTCGAGCTCGACCAGGACGCCCACCTCGCCGCCGGCGGCGAGCGCCGCGGCCGAGATCGCCGCCGCGTTGCCGGCGTCGTCGACCAGCGCGATGACCCTGCCGAGGGTGGCGAGGCGGGCCAGCTCGGCGACCTTCCGCGGCCCCACCACCTGGTTGGCGACGAGCACGTCGTCGATCCCCGCCTCCACCATCGCGGTCGCCTCCCAGACGGTCGCGGTGGTGATCCCGATCGCCCCCGCCTCCAGCTGCAGCCGCGCCAGCGCCGGGCTCTTGTGGATCTTCGCGTGCGGGCGGAGCGCCGCCGGCAGCGTCTCCATCCGCCGCCGCATCTCCTCGACGTTGGCCCGCACGATCGCCGGCTCGAGGATCAGCGCCGGCGTCGGCACCTGCTCCAGCGGCGCCCCGACGAGCCGCCGCGCCGCGGCGAGGTCGGCGCTCACGCGGCTCCCGCCGAGGCGTCGCGGGCCCGCGCCCCCTCCGCCGCCGCCGGCGCCAGCACGTGGCAGGCCGAATAGTGGCCGCCGCCGACCGGGTCGACCGGCGTCGCCGCCGGCTCCTCCCGCGCGCAGCGCTCCTCGGCGAGCGGGCAGCGGGGGTGGAAGCGGCAGCCGGACGGGATCGCGTAGGGCGAGGGAGAGTCGGTGCGCACCGCGGGCTTGCGGACCCGGGTGCCGTCGATCCGCGGGTGCGCTTCCAACAGCGCCCGCGTGTACGGATGGCGCGGGTTGGCGAACACGTCGGCGGTGGCCCCGGTCTCCACGATCTTCCCCAGGTACATGATCGCCACCCGGTCGGCCAGCCGCGAGATCACCGCCAGCTGGTGGGCGATGAAGACGATCGTCAGCCCGAAGTCACGGCGGATCTCCTCCAGCAGGCCCAGCAGCTGCGCCTGGATCGAGACGTCGAGCGCGCTCAGCGCCTCGTCGGCGATCAGCAGCTTCGGCCGCACCGCCAGCGAGCGGGCGATCGCGATCCGCTGCCGCTGCCCGCCGGAGAACTCGTGCGGGAAGCGGCGCATGCTCTCGCGCCGGATGCCGACCCGCTCCAGCAGCTCGGCGGCGTACTCGACCTCCTCCCCGCGCTCGACGATCCCGTGCACGAGGGCGGGCTCGGCGACCGCCGAACCGATCCGCAGCCGCGGGTTGAGCGAGCTGTAGGGGTCCTGGTAGACCATCTGCATCTCGCGCCGCAGCTCGCGCAGCTCCCCGGCCGAGGCGCCGAGCACGTCGCGGCCGTCGAAGCGCACGCTGCCGCCGTCGGGCTCGTGCAGGCGCAGGATGCAGCGGGCCAGGGTCGACTTGCCGCTGCCGGACTCGCCGACCACGCCGAGCGTCTCCCCCGGCCGCACGGTGACGTCGACGTGGTCGAGCGCGGTGAGGACGGCGGGCGGCCGGCGGCGGACGCCGTCGGCGATCGAGCGCTTCTCGGCGAAGCGCTTGCGCAGGCCGGAGACCTCGAGCAGCGGCGCGCCGGCGCTCATACGGGCGCCCCGACGAAGGGACAGGCGGAGCCGTGCTCGGCGAGCGCCGCGTCGAGCACCACCGGGATCTGCTCGCACTCCGCGCGGGCGAACTCGCAGCGCGGCTGGAACGGGCAGCCGGGCGGCAGCGCCGCCAGGTTCGGCGGCTGGCCGGGGATCGGCACCGGCGGTTTCTCGTCGCTGACCTCGAGCGAGGGCATCGCCTCGATCAGCCCCCGCGTGTAGGGGTGGCGGGGCGCCCGCATCACCTCGCGGTCGAAGCCCGCCTCGAGCATCCGCCCGGCATACATCACGACCACCTCGTCGCAGGTCTCCGAGATCACCCCGAGGTCATGGGAGACGAGGACGATCGCCATCCCCTCCTCCGCCTGCAGCTCCTTCAGCAGCGCCAGGATCTGCTCCTGGGTGGTGACGTCGAGCGCCGTCGTCGGCTCGTCGGCGAGCAGCAACCGCGGCCGCGTCGCGATCGAGAGCGCGATCATCACCCGCTGGCGCATCCCGCCGGACAGCTCGTGCGGGTAGGCGGCGAGCCGCTTCTCCGGCGAGGGCAGGCCGACCCGGTCGAGCAGCTCGACCGCCCGCTCCCGCGCCGCCCGCTTGCCGAGCCCGGCGCGCCGGCGCAGCGTCTCGACCATCTGGTTGCCGACCGTGAAGACCGGATTCAGGCAGGCGGTCGGGTCCTGGAAGATCATCGAGATCTCGGTCCCGCGCAGCGCCGCCTGGCGCTGCGCGGAGGCGCTCAGCAGGTCCTCGCCGCGCCAGCGGATCTCACCCGCCAGGACGTCCCCCGGGTAGGGGACGAGGCCGAGCAGCGAACGCAGGGTGACGCTCTTGCCGCAGCCCGACTCGCCGACCAGGCCGACGGTGCGCCCGGCGCCGACGTCGAAGTCGATCCGGTCGGCCGCCAGCAGCAGCCCGCCCGCCGCCGGGAAGCCGATCGTCAGGCCGCGCACCGAGAGGAGCTCGCCCGCCCCGGCGGCCGCCGCGCTCACTCGCCCCCCGTCAACGAGAAGTCGCGGCCGAAGCGGTCGGCGATGCCGTCGCCGATCAGGCTGAAGCCGATGCCGACGAGGACGATCACCAGCCCGGGCAGCGTCGCCACCCACCAGGCGGTCAGCAGCACGTCCTTGCCTTCGGCCACCAGCGCCCCCCACTCCGGGCTCGGCGGCGTCGCGCCGAGCCCGAGGTAGGAGAGCGAGGAGAGCAGCAGGATGTTGAGGACGATGTCCGCCATCGAGAAGACGATCGAGGCGCGGATCACGTTCGGCAGCGCGTGGCGGAAGACGATCCGCGGCGTCGAGTAGCCGAGGGTGCGGGCGGCGAAGATGTACTCGCGCTCGCGCTCGACCAGCATCTCGCCGCGGGTCATGCGCGCATAAAGCGCCCAGCCGACGGCGAAGACGCCGATGTAGGCGCCCTCCAGGCCGGGCCCGGTGATCGTCACGATCGCCAGGATCAGGACGATGAAGGGGAAGGCGACGACGGTGTCGACGAGGCGGTTGACGACGGTGTCGAGCCAGCCGCCGCGGTAGCCGGCGATCGCCCCGACCAGCGCCCCGAGCACGAACGGGATCAGGGTCATGACGACGGCGAAGGTGAGGTCGATGCGGCCGCCGTAGACGACCCGGGTGAGGATGTCGCGGCCCAGCGTGTCGGTGCCGAAGGGGTGTTCGAGCGAGGGCGGCCGCAGCGCCTGGGTCAGGTTCTGCTGGTTGGGATCGGCGAAGCCGAGCAGCGGCCCGGCGAAGCAGACGAAGGCGATCACGACGACGATCGCGATCCCCGCCCAGAGCGTCGCCTTCGCCCAGCGGCGCTCACCCGCGGCGCGCTTGCGCAGCCGCGCCGCGGTGGCCCGGCCCGCCGGGCCGCCGAGCTTGAAGGCGAGCGTCTCGCCCGCCGAGGCCTCGGCGCTCACAGCCGCACCCGCGGGTCGAGGTAGGCATAGAGCAGGTCGGTGAGCAGGTTGATCACCACCACCGAGACGCCGAAGACGAGGGTCAGCGCCTGGATCGTCGGGTAGTCGCGGTTGACGATCGAGGAGACCAGCTCGCTGCCGAGGCCGGGCAGCGAGAAGACGTTTTCGATCACCACCAGGCCGGAGAGCAGGAAGCCGACGTTGAGGCCGAGCACGGTCACGGTCGAGATCGCCGAGTTTTTGAGCACGTGCTTGAAGAGGATCCGGGGGCGGGCGAGGCCGCGGGCGCGGGCCGCCTCGACGTACTCGGTGCCGAGCGTGTCGATCACCCCGACCCGCAGCGTGCGCAGCAGCACCGGGGCGAGGTAGAGGCCGACGGTCAGCGCCGGCAGGGTGAGCCCGCGCAGGTGGCCGGCGAAGCCGTCGCCGTAGCCGGAGGTCGGCAGCAGTTCGAGCTGCAGGCTGAAGAAGAGGATCAGCAGCAGGCCGAGCAGGAACGACGGCATCGCGAAGGTGAGGGTCGAGAAGAAGCGGATGCCGTGGTCGAGCGGGCGGTTGCGGCGCAGCGCCGAGACGATCGCCAGCGGCACCGCGATCAGGATCGAGATCACCACCGAGTAGAGCAGGAGCAGCAGGGTCACTTCGGCCCGCGAGCCGATGATGCCGCCGACGCTGGTCTTCTGGATGATCGATTCGCCGAAGTCGAAGTGCACCGCGCCGGTGATGAAGTCGAGGTACTGGGAGACCAGCGGGCGGTCGAGGCCGAGCTGCTGGTTCAGCGTCGCCACCGCCTTCGGCGTCGCCTGGGCCCCGAGGATGATCTGGGCGGGGTCCCCGGGGACCAGGTGGATGAGCACGAAGGCCGCCAGGCTGATCCCGATCAGGACCGGGATCGCCTGGACGGCGCGCTTGAGCAGGTAGGCGCCCACCTACCTAGCCTTCGAGCCAGACTTCCCGCAGCGGCCACCAGCCGATCGGGAAGGTCTGGAAGTTCTTCACTTCGCTCCCGACCGCGGTCAGCGACTGGGTGAAGAACAGCGGAACGGCGGGCGCTTCGTCCAGCGCGATCTGCTGGATTTCGGCGAAGTCCTGGGCCCGCTTTTCCTCGTCGAGGGTCCCCTTCGCTTCCCTGATCAGCCTGTTGACCTTGGGGTTGTCATACGACGTGCCGAGCGCGTTGAGCCCGGCCGACGGGTCGAGCGTGATCGCCACGATCTCGTCGTCGGAGAGCGTGTCGCTGGAGAGGGCGAGCGGCGGGAAGGTCGCCGCCATGCCACCTTTGCCTTCGAGCCAGGCACCGAACATCGCGCCGAATTCCTTCGGGACGATGTTGACGGTGACCCCGATCTTCGCCCATTCCTGCTTCAGGATTTCGATCGTCTGCTGGACCGCCGGTTCGCCCGCCGGGATCGTCAATTCGAGGTTGAACCCGTCGGGCGAGCTCGATTCCGCCATCAGTTCCTTCGCCTTGGCGATGTCGTACGGGTAGGGCGGGATCGATTCGTCCCAGTATTTGAGCTTCGGCGTGTTGCTGTTGGAGATCTCGGCGTGCCCGTACAGCACCGATTCGAGGATCTGTTCCTTCGGCGTCGCGTAGTTGAGCGCCTGGCGGATCTTTTCGTCTTCCAGCGGCGGCTTCTTCAGGTTGAGGAAGACCGAGGTCCAGCTGAGCGTGTCGGCGGACTGGACTTCGAGGCCTTCGGTGCCTTCCAGCGCGGCAACCTGGTTGTAGGGGATCGCGTCGGCGACCTGGGCTTCCCCGGAGCGCACTTTCAGCACCCTGGTGTTGGCGTCGGGGACGTATTCGAAGACGACTTCGTTCAGGTAGGGCTCGCCCTTGCGCCAGTAGTTCGGGTTGGGGACGAGCGTCGTCTTCTGCCCGCGCACGTATTCCTTCAGCTCGAACGGGCCGGAGCCGACCGGATGTTCGGAGAACGCCTTGTCGCCGACTTCTTCGACCACTTTCTTCGGCACGATCGCCGCCGCGAACATGGCGACGTTGTCGAGGAAGGAGGCGTCGACGTGGGAGAGGTTGATCGTCACCGTGTGCGGGTCGACGACTTCGACGTCCTTGATCGATTCGCCGAGGGTCGAGTAGTTGACGTTGAGCTTCGGATCGGCGAAGCGTTCGATCGAGAACTTCACGTCCTCGGCGGTCACCGGTTCGCCGTTGGAGAACTTGGCGTCGCGCAGGTGGAAGGTCCAGTGCAGGCCGTCCTGCGAGCTTTCCCACTTGGTCGCCAGGCCGGGGTGCACTTCGGAGTCGGCTTCCGCCTCGACCAGCTGGTCGAAGATCTGCTGGATGACGAAGATCGAGCCGTTGCTGGGGGCGTCGATCGGGTTCAGGCCGACGTCGACGTCGAGGCTGCGGGCGAACTTGAGCACCCCGCCCTTGACCGGCGTGCCGGCGCTGCCTTCGGCGGGATCGGTGCCGCCGCCGGCCCCGGTGGCGCCGCCGCCACCGCAGGCGGAGAGGACCAGGCCGAGAACGAGGAGGGCCGACAGCAGGCCCGCCCAGCGGGCGCGGCGACGCGAGGGCCGAGAGGAGGAGCTGGCGTGGATACCGCTGGACGAGGTGCGCATCGAGGCGACTCTCACTTTCTTGTGGCGGTCCTTGTTCATATACCTGATTATCTGGTCATCATACCAGATGAAATCTGGCGAGAACAAGCGGAAAACTGCGTGGACGGGGACTTTGCGGCGGCCCTACTCGGCCGCGTAGGTGTCGACTTCGAAGGACGAGAAGCCGGTGTCGGGACCGGTGTCGCCGACGCCGAAGTTGAAGCCGACCCCGGGGGCGCCGTCGCCGAAGCGATCGTCCTCGACCGAGATGACCTCCTTGCCGTTGACGAAGCCCTTGATCGAGGTGCCTTCGATCGTCGCCTCGATCAGGTCGCCGTGCTCGACCCCGTACTCGCGGCCTTCGTGGCGCGCGAGCGAGGTCCAGTCGCCGATCGCCCCGTTCCAGCGGACGATCTCGGCGTAGGCGGCGTCGCTCTTCAGGGCGCGGAAGAAGACCTCGTAGCCGGTGCAGATATGCGGCTCGATCGTGCTGCGGAGCCGGATCTGGACCTCCTGGAACCACCGGTCGGTCGGGTTGACGCTGTGGACGACGCCGCGGCCGTGCTGGTCGGGGCCCCACTCGCCGCTCAGCACCGCGGTCGGGTCGTCGTAGTCCCCGGCGGCCTCGGCGCCGGTCACGTCGGCGTTGCCCTGCTCGACCCGGAACTCGGCGTTCTCCATCCGCGTGGGCCCGCCGTAGATCAGCCCGGGGCGGGTGTAGACGTCGGCCCAGTCGACGCCGTCCTTTTTCCCGTTCAGCCACGCGCCGCCGTCGGAGACCGGCTGCTCCGCGGCGGGAAATTCGGAGCTGTAGGACCTCACCAGCGTGCGCTCCTTCATCTTCATCTCTTCTCCTCCGTCACTGATCTGATGACCTGTCATGGATATCAATCGGCCCGTGGCCCGTTCAAGGGCGGAGCCACCCCGGTCTGTCCTCGACGTCCTCGTCGCGGTCGAACTCGGTGACCTCGACCCGGACGCCGCTCGGCGGCTCGCCCGCGACGAAGGCCGAGGGCCGGCCGCGGCCGCTGCCGATCGCCGCCGGCGGCGAGCCGTCGGCCGACAGCGCCGCCGCCCCCGCCGGCACGTCCTCGACGCCGAAGCAGATGTGGTGCAGGCCCTCGCCCTCGGCGGCGAGGAACTCGGCGACCGCGCTCTCGCGGTCGAGCGGCTCGACCAGCTGGATCGTCGCGTTGCCGCAGTCGAGGTAGGTGAGCCGCACGCGCGGGCTCTCGATCTCTTCGCTCGCCAGCACCGCGAGGCCGAAGCCGGCAACGAGGCGCGCGAGCGCGGCGTCGGTGTCGTGGACGGCGATCGCGACGTGGTCGAGCCGACGGATGACGCTCACGACGCCCCCGCGAAGACGTCCATCTTGGCGGCGGCGACGGCTTCCACCGCGGCCGCCTGGCAGTCGTGCAGCTCCAGCAGATCGAACCCCTCCAGCGCCCGCTCGAGCACCTGCTCGGTCGCCAGCAGGTAGGCCTGGCGCAGCTCGAGGTTGACGTTCACCTTGGTCACGCCGAGCTCGATCGCCCGCGCCACGTCCTCGTCGTCGAGGCCGGAGGCGCCGTGCAGGGAGAGGTGGACGTCGGTGGCGGCGCGCACCCGGCGCAGCAGCTCCCAGTCGAGCCGCGGCGGCGCGGCGTAGGTGCCGTGGACGTTGCCGATCGAGACAGCGAGGCAGCTGACCCCGGTCGCGGCGACGAAGGGGGCGACCTGGCGCGGGTCGGTGAGCGCGCCGGCGGCGACCGCGCGGGCGACGTCCTCGCCGCCGCTGAGGTGGCCCAGCTCCCCCTCGACCTCGGCGCCACCGCCGGCCAGGAGCCCGCGGGCCGCGGCGACCAGCTCGACGTTGGCGTCGAACTCGAGCTTCGAGCCGTCGGCCATCACCGCCCCGCAGCCGAGATCGACGGCGTGGCCGATCAGCTCGCGGTCGGCGACGTGGTCGAGCTGGATGCAGACCGGGACCGCCGCCCGCTCGGCGGCGGCGCGCAGGGCGGCGAGGAAGGCGGGGCCGCGGCGGCGGGCGAAGGCGGCGCGGCTGACCAGCAGGATCACCGGGCTGCGGCGGCTCTCGGCGGCGGCGAGGATGCCGCTCGCCGCCTCGAGGTCGTAGGCGGTGAAGGCGCCGACCGCGCGACCGCCGCCGGGCTCGCCGAGCACCTGCGAGAGCGAGGCGATCACGCCGCCACCGCGATCTGGTCGACCAGCTCGGCGAGGTCGTCCTCGCCGCCGACGTTGCCGGGGAAGACGACGAAGGGCAGCGCCGACCGCTCCGGCGTGTCGATGCTCCACAGCGAGATCCCGTCGCGCAGCGGGCCGCGCACCTCGGCGAGGTCGGCGGCCAGCCCCTCGCGGACGTTGACCGCGGAGGTGATGCCGCCCTTGGAGACGACGAGGCCCACGCGGTCGCGGAGGCCGGCGAGGATCGCGGCGAGGCCGGTGGCGATCGCCGCCCCGGCCGCGAGCGAGTCGCCGGCGGCGTAGACGTCGCGCTCGGTGGCGACCACGGCGAGGCCGTCGCCGCGCAGCCGGGCCGCGGCGGCGTCGATCGCCGCGGCGACCTCCGCCTCGCGACCGGCGCCGGCCAGCCGCGCGGGCCGGACCCAGACGGCGCTCGCGGGATGGCGCGCCAGCAGCCGCTCGAGCTGCCGGCTGCTGGTCGGGACGTGGGAGCCGCAGAGGACGAGGACGGGGCCGTCGACGGCGGGCGGCTCGACGGCGCCCTCGGCACGGGTGCCGGCGAAGGCGCCGACCAGGGCCGGCGCGCAGCGGACGATCGCCTCGGCCCCGGCGGCGAACGCCCGGCGCAGGCCCGCGGCGACCAGCTCGAGGTCGGCGACGGAGACGCTGTCGAGCGCCAGCGCCGCGGCGCCGTCGACTTCGGCCAGCTCCCCGAGGGCGGCGGCGACGGCATCGGGGCCGCCCTCGCGCAGCTCGGCCAACCGCAGCTCCCGGCCGCGGCTCGCGTCGAAGGCGCCGCCCGAGCGTTCCTCCGCCCAGGCGAGCAGGCGGGAGCTCAGGTAGCCGAAGTCCCGGTCCCGCGCGTACTCCGTCGCCGCCACCGGCACCCTCTCCCCCGGGCACCGGAGGTAGTGGACGCCGCCCTCGGTGACGCGGCCGGCGCCGGGCAGCGCCGGCACCAGGACGAGGGTCGGCTCGCGGCCGGCGAAGGCGGCGTCGCGGAGGCCGCGGTACTCGGGCAGCAGGTGGGCCCGCAGGGTGCTGTCGCCGCGGAGGAAGATCGGCGCCCCGGGGAAGGCGCCGACGGCCGCGCCCGCCGCCTCGCGGGTGACCACCTCGGCCGCCGGGGCGGCGAGCGCCCGGCAGTTGGTCAGCAGGTGGACGGCGCGCGGTCCCGTCGCCGCGATCCGGGCGAGGACCTGCGGCTCCCAGGTGAGGGCGACCGGCACCCCGACCTCCGACTGCGCCCCGGTCGGGTCGTCGTCGAGGACGATCAGCGGCGGCTGCTTCGTCATCGCGCTACCCCGCCAGCGCCGCGGCGACGTCGATGATCATGTCCTCCTGGCCGACCACTGCCTTGCGCCGACCGAGCTCGATCACGATCTCCCGCGGATCGACGTCGAAGCGCTCGCCGGCGCGGATCGCGTGCAGGAGGAAGCTGGCGGGGACGCCGGCGTAGCCGAGCGTGCCGGTGAGGCGGTCGATCACGATCGGGCCCGGCATCAGCTCGGGGCGGACGAAGCCGTCGGCGACGTCCTGGAGCGCCAGCAGGTCGACCCCGGTCTCGTAGCCAAGCCGGTCGAGCACCGCGACCAGCGGCTCGGCCTGGCAGTTGCCGGCGCCGGCGCCCATCCCGGCCAGGGTGACGTCGACGATCGTCGCCCCCTCTTCGATCGCGGCGACGCTGTTGGCGACCGCGAGCGAGAGGTTGTTGTGCTCGTGGATGCCGATCTCGACCTCGGCGGGCAGCGCCTCGCGCAGGGCGGCCACCGCGGCGCGGACGTCGTCGCGCATCAGCGCCCCGGCCGAGTCGACCAGGTAGACGGCTTCGCCGCCCGCCGCGGCGACGATCAGCGCGTTCTCGGCGATCCGCTCCGGGCTCGCGATGTGGGCCATGTTGAGGTGACTGTGGGCGAGCATCCCGAGCTCGCGGGCGAGGCCGAGGTGCTGGACGCCGATGTCGGCCTCGGTGCAGACGGTGGAGACGCGGACCACCGAGGCGCCGGCGTCGTGGGCGGCGCGCAGGTCCTCCTTGGTCCCGATCCCCGGCAGCAGCGCGGTGGCGATCCGGCTGCTCTCCATCGCCGCCGCCGCGGCGGCGATCAGCTCGTGGTCGGGATGGGCGGCGAAGCCGTACTGGCGCGAGCCGGCGCCGAGGCCGTCGCCGTGACCTACCGCGACGGCCCAGACGCCGGCCCGGTCGAGCGCCCCGGCGACGGTCGCCACCTGCGCGGGGGTGAACCGGTGGGCGACCGAGTGCGATCCGTCGCGGACGGTGGTGTCGATGATCTTGACCGCGCGGCGCCCGCTCACCGGCCCGCCTCCCGCGCGGCGACCATCTCGGCGACCCGGACCGCGGCCGAGGTCATGATGTCGAGGTTGCCCGCGTACTCCGGCAGGTAGTCGCCGGCCCCGGTCACCTCGAGCAGCACGGTCACGGTGCCGTCGCGCAGCAGCGGCGGCGCGGACAGCCGGTAGCCGGGGACGTAGGCGGCGACCTCGGCGACCCGCGCGGTGACCGCGGCGGCGATCGGCTCCAGCTCGGCCTCGCCGACGTCGGCGTAGACCGTGTTGCGCATCTTGAGCGGCGGCTCGGCCGGGTTGAGGATGATGATCGCCTTGCCGCGCTCGGCGCCGGCGACCGTCTCCAGCGCGCGGGCCGTCGTCTGCGTGAACTCGTCGATGTTGGCGCGGGTGCCGGGGCCGGCCGAGCGCGAGGAGATCGTCGAGACGATCTCGGCGTAGGCGACCGGCGTCGTCGCGGCGATCGCGGCGGCGATCGGCACCGTCGCCTGGGCGCCGCAGGTGACCAGGTTGACGTCCGGCGCGTCGAGGTGCTCCTCCAGGTTGACCGGTGGGATCACCGCCGGGCCGAGCGCCGCCGGGGTCAGGTCGACGGATTTGATCCCGCGCTCGACGAGCAGGCGGGCGTGCTCGGCGTGCGCGCGGGCGGAGGTCGCGTCGCAGACCAGGTCGATCCCCCCGACCTCGGCGAGCATCGTCGCCAGGCCGCCGGCGGTCGTGTAGTGGCCGCGCGCGGCGGCCCGGGCGAGCCCGTCGGACTCCGGGTCGATCCCGGCGACGCCGGCCAGCTCCAGCGCCGGCGAGCGCTCGATCTTCAGCATCAGGTCGGTGCCGATGTTGCCCGAGCCGGCGATCCCGACCCGCAGCGGTGCGCGCTCAGACGGCATCGAGGTCATACCTCCGGCGCGGGCGCGGCAGGCGCGTGAAGCGGTCGATCGCGAACGGCTCGAGCACCTCCGGCCGCTCGCCGCTGACGATGTAGTCGGCGATCGCCTCGCCCGCCGGCGGTCCCACGGTCATCCCCTGCATCGAGTAGCCGGTGGCGACGTAGAGGTTCTCGTAGGGGGCGGCGCGGTCGACGATCGGCAGGCCGTCCGGGGCGATCGGGCGCATCCCTGCCCATTCGGACTCGACCTCGGGCTGCTTCCAGGCGCGAAAGGAGGCGCGGGCGCCGCTGATCGTCTGCTCGATCCGGTGGTGGTCGAGGTGCAGGTTGACGCCGCTGAACTCGAGCGTGCCGCCGATCCGCATCACCTCGCCGAATGGGGTGCAGCCGACGTGGACGTCGGCGAGCAGGATCGCGTGGCGGGGGACGACCGAGGGCGCGACCATGAAGCTGTAGCCCTTGCCGGCCTGGATCGGGCAGGCGATCCCGAGCTGGGTGAGGATCTCCGGCGTCCAGGAGCCGGCGGCGACGAGCACCGCCTCGGCCTCGTGGTCGCCGGCGGCGGTGCGCAGGCCGCTGAGGCGGTTGCCGTCGCGGAGGAAGTCGACCACCTCCGCCCCCTCGACGATCTCGACCCCGAGGCCGCGGGCGGCCGCGGCGACGCCGCGGTTGAAGGACTCCGGCCGCACGTGCCAGTGCTGGGGGACGACGAAGCCGGCCCGCATCTCCTCCGACAGCGCCGGCTCCTCCGCGTGCAGCGCCCCGTCGAGGAGGATGTCGTCGGGCAGCTCGTAGCCGAACTCGCGCATCGGCTGCAGCTTCCGCAGCTCCTTGCGGATGCCGTCGGGGTCGCGCGAGGCGAGCAGCATCCCCTGCCGGTGGAGCTCGAATTCGACCCCCTCGGCGACCATCTCGTCGACCAGCTCGAAGACCCGGGCGCCGAGGCGGGCGAGGGCCGTCAGCCCGTGGCGGTAGGCGCGCGGGTTGCAGTAGGACCAGAAGCGCAGGAGCCAGGGCGAGAGCTCGCCCAGCTTCGAGGGCTTGAAGTAGAGGGCGGAGTCGCGGTTCAGCAGCGCCCGCATCCCCATCACCGTGAGGCCGGGCTCGGGCAGCGGGCCGGCCTGCGCCGGGCAGAGCCAGCCGCCGTTGCCGGCCGAGGCGCCGCTGCCGACGCGGTTGGACTCGACCACGGTCACCTCGGCGCCGCGCTTGGCCAGGTAGTAGGCGCCGCAGAGGCCGGCGACGCCGCCGCCGACCACGACCACCCGCGGGCCGCTCACTCCGGCACCCCGGCGACGACCTGGAGCTCGATCAGCAGGCCCTCGACGCCGAAGCCGGTGACCACCGTCGTCCGCGCCGGCGGCGAGGCGGGGAAGCGCCCGCGCCAGATCCGGTTCCAGGCGTGGAAGTCGGCGGCGTCGGCGAGGAAGCACTCGACCCGCAGCACGTGCTCGAGGCCGGAGCCCCCGGCCTCGAGCACGGCGGCGACGTCATCGAGCACCGCGGCGGCCTGGGCCTCGAAGCCGCCCGGACGGAGCCGCATCGTGCCCGGCTCGACCGCCGCCCGACCGGAGAGGTAGAGGAGGTCACCCCACCGGACGGCATCGGCCATCAGCGGCGACGCATCTGCCGAGCCGGAGCCGGCCCAGATGATCGATTCAGCACTGCTCCCAGACACTCGATGTCGCCTTTCACTGGACTGATGACCTGATAAGCGGTTTATAACACCAATTTTCCAAACCTGTCAAGTCCCCCGCCAGCGCCCCCCCGAAGTGCGTTCGCACTTTTCACCGCATAGCGGTGAAAAG
>Ga0335075_10005242_pt1 | contig 20178 bp, 17 predicted proteins | sample Lox_Sample_24_FD_206723 | JGI IMG/M metagenome (GOLD analysis project Ga0335075, IMG submission 206723) | Soil microbial communities from Loxahatchee National Wildlife Refuge, Florida, United States - Lox_Sample_2.4 | ecosystem: Environmental > Terrestrial > Soil > Wetlands | place: USA...
GACGGGATCACCTACGCCAAGGGCGCCGCGGTACTCAAGCAGCTCGTCGCCCACGTCGGGCGGGAGCACTTCCTCACCGGCCTGCGCCGCTACTTCGAGCAGCACGCGTGGGGCAACGCCACCCTCGGCGACCTGCTCGCGGCGCTGGAAGAGGCGTCGGGCCGGGACCTGTCCGACTGGTCGAAGAAGTGGCTGGAGACCGCCGGGGTCAACACGCTGCGGCCGGAGTTCCGCACCGACGAGGCGGGCAGGTTCGCCGCGTTCGCGGTCCTGCAGGAAGCGCCTGCCAGCCACCCGGTGCTGCGGCCGCACCGGATCGCCATCGGCCTCTACGAGCAGAGCGAGGAAGGACTGGCCCGGCGGCACCGGGTGGAGATCGACATCGACGGCGACCGCACCGAGGTCCCCGAGCTCGTCGGGCAGCGCCAGCCCGACCTCGTGCTCGTCAACGACGATGACCTGACCTACGCCAAGATCCGGCTGGACGACCGCTCGCTCCGCACGCTCATCGCCAGCACGTCCACGTTCACCGAATCGCTGCCCGCCTCGCTGTGCTGGGCCGCCGCGTGGGATATGTGCCGCGACGCGGAATTGGCCGCGCGCGACTACGTGCGCCTGGTCCTTTCCGGCATCGACTCGATCGAGGACATCACGGTCCTGCAGACCGTGCTGCGCCAGGCCGTGACCGCGGTGCGCCGGTTCGCGGATCCTGCCTGGCGAGCCACCGGGCTCGCCCTGCTGGCCGAGGCCCTGCGCGACCGGCTGCAGCGGGCCGAACCAGGCTCGGACCACCAGCTCGTCTTCGCGCAGGCCTTTGCCAGCGTGGCAACGTCCCCCGGCGACCTGGCCCTGCTGACCGGGCTGCGGGACGGCTCTGCCGTGATCGAGGGACTTGCCGTCGACACCGAGCTGCGCTGGCAGCTGCTGTACCGCCTGGCGTGCCGCGGCGCCGCCGGGCCGGCCGAGGTGGAGGCCGAGCTGGCCAGGGACCCCACGGACGCGGGGGCCAGGCACGCCGCCGCCTGCCGCGCGGCGTTCCCGGACCCCGCGGCCAAGGAGGCAGCCTGGGACCAGATAGTCAGCGGAGATCTCCCGAACGCTACGTTCCGCGCCACCCTCGACGGGTTTGCCAACCCGGATGCCGAGGAGCTGCTGGAGCCGTACGCGAGCCGCTACTTCGATGTCGTCGCCGACATCTGGCTGGACTGGAGCTCGGACATGGCCCAGTACTTTGCCGAGAACGCCTATCCGTCATGGAAGATCACGCCGGAGGCGATCGTCGGGGCCGACGCCTATATCGCGCGGACCGACCTGCCGCCGGCGCTGCGCCGGCTGCTCACGGAAGGCCGCGACGACGTGGCCCGGGCGCTGCGCTGCCGGGAGCGCGACGCCCAGTCCGGGTAGCCAGGGCCCGGCCGGTGAGTGCCACCGAACGTCCTGTGCCGCCCCTGAACGCCGACGAGCGCACCACGCTCGAAGGCTGGCTTGACTTTCACCGCACGACCCTCGCCATTGGCAGCGGTTTGGCCGCTGGTCTGGCCGGCTTGTGTTGCCCATGTGAGCTAAGTCATAGCTGGGGTTAGCGTGGTTTCTGCCTTGGTGTGGTCGTTTGTGGTGCAGCTTAGTAACCTGACAGGCGTTCGGGGTGACAGCCGAGCGCGGTGCAGCGCAGTCCAGAGGCAGCAGCCGTGTCCCGCACACCCCCCAGGCACAAGAAACCGCCGCGGCGAAAGCGCGTGCGGGTCGCCGCCGCGGCAGCGGGCTCGGCTCTGCTCATCTCGGCCGCCGTCGCCGTGGTGTCCGACTGGCGCGGGGAGCGGGCTCATCCCGCGGCCGTGTACCAGGCCAGCGCGCTGCACACCCGCGCAGCCGGTGGCGGCCCCGGCACCGCGAACTCGAGCACGCCCGCACCTACCAAGATCACCGTTCCCGCCCGGCACACGGCCGCGGCTCAGCACACCGCCGCACCCGCCACCCAGCACACCGCCGCACCCGCCACCGAGCACACCTCCGCACCCGCCACCCAGCACAACACCGCACCCGCGCATGCCGCCGAGCACGCGGCGGCCCAGCGCTCCGCCGCGGGGCGCGGGAACCAGCGCCGGCCTCGGCAGCATCCGGCGGCGTCCGCTTACCGCAACCCGCTCCGCGCGGTCAGCGACCTGGTTGCGGAGCGCGTCGAACAGGGGGCTGACTTCGGCGGCGCAGGCCCCGTTTATGCGCTCGGCGACGGGGTCGTCACGAGCGCCACGGCCAGCGACTCCGGGTGGCCCGGCGGCGGATGGATCACGTACCGGCTGACCGATGGCCCGGACACCGGTTTGACGGTGTACGTGGCCGAGGACGTCACGCCGGCCGTTCAGGCCGGCCAGGCGGTGACGTCGTCCACCGTGATCGCGAACATGTTCAACGGCGGCGACGGCATCGAGACCGGCTGGGCGCCCTCAGCCGTAAACACGGCGCAGTCGCAGCCGCCCGGCGCCGGGGACATCAACGGAAACGGCCCATTCCCGGCCATCGCCGGCCTCAACTTCGAGGCCGTGCTGGAGAGCCTGGGCGTTCCCGCCGCGCGGGGCGCCTCCTAGCGTGCAGGTGCTTGTCACCGCTTCCGGGCCACGCCTCCCCACAGGTTGGACGGGGTCTTGGCCTCGATCTCCGAGCGCGGCCGCCATTCGGGCACCGGCACGAGGCCGGGCTCGACCAGGTCCAGGCCCTCGAAGAACCCCAGGACCTCGGCGCGTGACCGGAACGTGGCCGTCTCGGATGCCTGTGCGTTGTAGCGCCGGCTCGCCTCGGCGCCCGCGGCAGCATCAATGTCCGCCGCCGGATGGGAAATGCTCAGGAAGCTGCCAGCCGGCACGGCTTCCATTAGCGTGGTCACGGCCGCGTGCGGGTCGTCCTGACTCGGGATCATGTGCAGGATGCCGAGCAGCATCACGGCCACGGGCTTGGTGAAATCCAGCGTCCGGGCTGCCGCGTCCAGCACCGCCGCGGTGTCGCGCAGGTCGGCGTCGATGTAGTCGGTCGCGCCCGCCGGGCTGCTGGTCAGCAGCGCCCGGGCGTGACAGAGCACGACCGGGTCGTTGTCCACGTAGACCACCCGGCACTCCGGAGCCACCGACTGGGCGACCTCGTGGGTGTTGTTCGAGGTCGGGATCCCGGTGCCGATGTCGAGGAACTGCCGGATCCCGGCCTCGCCGGCCAGGTAACCGACCGCGCGGGCCAGGAACGCCCGGTTGGCCTGGACCGAGTGGACGATGTTGGGATAGGCCTGCATCACCTGGTCGCCCGCGGCCCGGTCGGCCGCGTAGTTGTCTTTGCCGCCGAGCCAGTAGTCATAGACGCGGGCGATGTGCGCCACGCTCGTGTCGAAGGCCGGTGGCTCGTGCTCGCCGGAGCTCATGTGCGGAAGCCTACGGCAGCGGCGGGCCCGCTGCCGCGGCGCAGACCGCGCGGACCAAGGGCAGGTCCGGCAGGTCCTCGAGCAGCACAGGCCGGCCCTCTGCGTCGCAGAGGGGTATCTGCCAGTTCGGGTACTCGTCGCTGGTGCCCGGGATGTTCTGCGGCCGGCGGTCGCCGACGGCGTCCGCCAGCGACACCCCGACGAGCAGCGCGGCGGTCAGGCTCAGGTAGCGGTACAGCGCCACGGTGAACTCGTCCGCGCCGGGCAGCGGGCCCGCCGGGATCAGCCCCCGCGCGGCGAGCGCGTCCCGCCAGCTGGACAGCATCAGCTCCGCGTCGTGACGTTCTCGGCTCTCTGGCTGTTTGAGAAGGCCGAGCCGGGCACGGGCGGTCACCTGGTCGCCGCTGCGGAAAGCGGCGACCGGCGGCACGTCGTGCGTCCCGACCGTCGCCATGCAGTCCCGGCGCCAATGCTCGGGCGCCAGCGGGGAGCCGTCGGGTTCGCGTGCGAACCACAGCATCATCGTGCCCATGATCCCGTGGTCCGCCAGGTAACGGCGGATCCACGGGTCGACGGTGCCCAGGTCCTCGCCGATCGCCAGCGCTCCGGCGCGCGCCGCCTGGCCGGCCAGCGCGGCCACCGTCCGTTGATGGTCGTAGCGTACGTAGGCGCCGCACTCCGGCGGCATTCCCTTGGGCACGCACCACAGCCGCATCAAGCCCATCACGTGATCGACCCGCAGGCCCCCCGCGTGGCGCAGCGCCGCCCCGAAGAGCCCGGCCAGCGGCCGGTAGCCGACGCCGGCCATGCGCTGCGGATGCCAGGGCGGCTGCGACCAGTCCTGGCCCCGCTGGTTGAACTCATCCGGCGGCGCGCCCACGGACAACCCGCCGACCAGGACGTCCTGGTGGGCCCAGGCGTCCGCGCCGCCGGGATGGCTGCCGACCGCGAGGTCGATGATGACCCCGGTGTCCATGCCGGCGGCGACCGCCGCCCGCTGCGCCGCGGCGAGCTGGGAGTCCGCGAGCCACTGCAGCCAGGCGTGGAAGTCGGCGTGCGGGTCTTCCCACAGCGAGCCCGGCTGGATGGCGCGTACCGCGGCGGCGGGGTCGTGCAGCTCCTCCGGCCAGCGCCGCCAGTCCGCGCCGTGGTCGTCGGCGAGGACGCACCAGGCGGCCCAGTCCTCGAGGTCCCGCCCTTCGAGCTGGCGGTATCGCTCGTAGTCCGCGCGGCGCTGGTCACTCATGGGCACCCGGAAGATCATTTCCAGGGCTTCCCGCTTCGCCGCCCATACCGCGTCCCTGTCGATCAGGTCGCTGGTGGTGTTCCTGGCCCGGAGCGGGGCCGCCAGCGCGTCGATCCGCTCCCGCACCGCGGGGTCGAGCTGGCCGAACTCGGGAATGTCCTCGATCCGCAGGTACAGCGGGCTGACGTACCTCCTGGTCATCGGGAGGTACGGCGACGCGCTCACCGGCGGCCGGGGCTCTGCCGCGTGCAGCGGGTTGATCAGCAGGAAGCCGGCGCCGAGCTGCCGTGCGGTCCACGTCACCAGGTCGGCGAGGTCGTGCAGGTCGCCGTGGCCCCAGGATCGTGCGGAGCGCACCGAGTAAAGCTGGACGGTGAGCCCCCACGAGCGGCGTTCGGGCATCCGCGGCCGGTCCGCGGCGCGCTGGCCGTCGCCGGTGTCCAGCGCGCCCGCGTCCGGCGCGCCCGCGCGGTCCGGCACGCCCGCGCGGTCCGGCGCGCCCGCGTCCGGCACGCCCACGCGATCCGGCACGCCCGCGCGGTCTGGCCGGCCCGGGCCCTCACCTCCGGACCGCTCCGCGGGCGGCGGCTCCGGCACGGCGTCGAGCGCGGCCAGGATCGCGGCGAGTGTCTCGTCACTGACCTGGACCTCCTGCTCGCGCCAGTCCAGGTAACGGGTTTGGATCCCGGCGGCTTCGGCCCGCCGGATCAGGTCCGGATCGGTCACCGGTCCATGATCCAGCAGCCGCCGGCCGGCGCGCGAGCCGACCGGCTTTCTGAGACTAGCCCGAAGTCCCGTGAGCGAACGACGGCAGCTTGGACTCGCACGCCTTCAGGGCCGCGGCCACCTTCGGGTTGCTCGGGTTCAGGCCGTTCAGGAAGCGGTCGGCGCCTGGTGACGGCGTGGGCGTCGGCGGCGCGGTCGGCCTGGTGGTCGGGATGGCCTCACCGTGGTCGGACATGCAGCTGCGGAAGGCCTCGAACGCCTGGCCGAAGCCGCCGCGGCCGAACCCGCCCGCCGGGCGCAGCGACGCGCACGCCTCCCGCGCCTTCTGCATCGTCGGGTTTGGCGTGCCACTGGGGAACGCGGTCGGCCGCGCCGTCGGCCGCGCCGTCGGCCGGGCGGTCGGGACCGTCACCCCATGCTGCCGCAGGCAGGCGACGTAGGCGCTGGCACCGGGGCTCGGTGAGGCGGATGGGTCTGCGGCGCTGCCGGCCCCGCCGCAGCCCGAGAGGGCCATGAGCAGTAAGACGCCTGCCACGGCCGGGAGCAGGAGCGCACGGAAGGGACGTGATGAGGGAAATGTGAGAAGGAGCCTGCTACGCACGGAATTCTCCTCTGGAAGCAGGGCTGGCACCGCGCTCCCCAGGAGGCGCCGGCCACCTTAGGTAGCTGCCTCAATCCGGCAACGCTCAGAACCCTGGCCGGCCAGCTTCAGCCCACGCTGCACGGACGCTGCCCGTTCGCCGAAAATCGGGCACGCGCCGCGGCCCGAGCGCGCTGAGGGCGCGCAGATGATCAAAATGCAGGTTTGATCTTGGTCTACGGTCGCTGAGCGGCGGGCGGTTACCAGAGCGGCGGGTGCCGGTCGCGCCACGGCCGGGCGGCCTCGAGCTGCGCGGACAGCGAGATCAGCGTGCCCTCCTCCCCCATCCGGCCGGCCAGCATGACGCCAATCGGCAGGCCCTCGGGGGTCCAGTGCAGCGGCAGGCTCACCGAGGGCTGGCCGGACACGTTGTACAGCGCCGTGTAGGGGGTGAACCGCTTCTGCCGCTCGAAGTTCTCGGCCGGCGGCACCTCGTCGAAGTACCCCACCGGCACCGGCGGCAACGCCAGCGTCGGGGACAGCACCGCGTCGTATCCGTTCAGGGTCTCGAGCGCGCCTCTGGTCACGGCCTGCAGGTAGGCCTGGGCGAAGATCAATTCCGGAGCCCTGACCTGCTGTCCGCGCTCGCGGAGATAGCGGGTGAGCGGCAGGAGCTGCTCCTCCTGCGCCGGGTCGATCGGGGCGAGGGTCGCCATCGCGTACCAGAGCGTCTCGAACATCGGCACCACGTCGGGCCCGAACGGCATGGCGACGTCCTCGACGTCGTGCCCCAGGTCGGCGAGCAGGATGCTGGCCTCCTCGTAGGCGGCCACACATTCCGGGTGGACCTCGGCACCCTCCACCGCGTTCTGCAGCGACCGGCCGATCCGCAGGCGGCCGGGGTCGCGGCCTGCGTGACCCAGGAACGTCTCCCCCGGCGGCAGCGGCGGGAGCGTGTACATATCGCCGAGGCGGTTGCCGGTCATCGCGTCGAGCAGCAGCGCGGCGTCGGCGACCGTGCGGGCGATCGGGCCGTCGATGGACAGCCCGGCGAGGTCGGGCAGGAGCGGGCCGCCGGAGATCCGGCCACGGGTCGGCTTGATGCCGAACAGCCCGCAGACGCTGGACGGGATCCTGATCGACCCCCCGCCATCGCTGCCCTGCGCGGCCGGGGCCAGCCCGCTGGCGACCGCGGCCGCTGCGCCGCCGCTCGACCCGCCGGCCGACCGGTTCAGGTCCCAGGGGGTCCGGGCCGGGGGCCCGACCCTGGTCTCGGTGTAGCAGGGCAGGCCGAACTCCGGGGTGGCCGTCTTGCCGGTGATCACGATCCCGGCGGCGCGCAGCGCCTCGACCACGTAGTCATCCTGATCGGCGACGTTGTCGGCGAAGATGGCGGAGCCGAACGTCATCCGGACGCCCGCGACCATGTTCAGGTCCTTGATGGGGACCGGGATCCCGGTCAGCGGCGGCAGCGCGGAGCGCTCGTCGGGGCGCGCGTCCGCCACGATCTTCTCCGCGGCCGAAGCTTCCTGGCGAGCCCGCTCGTGGGTCACGGTGTAGAACGCCCCGACCTGATCACTAAGCCGGTCGATGCGTTCGAGGTAATGATCGGTAATCTCAACGGGCGACAGCTCGCCGTTCCGGATGGCTGCGGCAAGCTCGGTCACGGTCATGTCGTGGATCTCGGTCACGCTACCGAACAGTAGACGCCTTTGGGCTGGTGGGTCCAGCAACGACCCGGCAGCTGTGAACGGCACGTCTCGTGGTCGCTTCGTGTCTGCTCAACTACGCTGTGGCATGTGGACCCGGATACCGGGCCGGAGGTGAACGGGACCGGGCCGGCTGAGGCGCGCGGGCAGGCCCGCGGGGAACTGGCTCCCGCACCCCGCGCCGTTTTCGGCGGCCTGGCCGCCGACCCGCGGCTGCCGATATGGATTGTGCGCGCCCTGCTGGCCCTTGCCGCAGGGATCGGCGTCACGATCTGGCAGGGGTGGCGGCTCGGCCTGACCGCGGCGGCGTTCATCGCGATCGCCGACACCGTCTACCGGTCCAGGACCACGTCGGTCCTCCCGGCCTCGGTTCGCGTCACCTCCGCGCAGCGGCGGACCAAGCGGCGGCTGTTGCTGCTCAGGCCCGCCGGCTATGTCGCGCTGCACCGGCGGGCGATCCCGGGCAGCGACGCGGTGATCGACCACCTGGTCATCGGGCCCGGTGGCGTGTTCACCCTGGATTCCGAGCTCTGGGACCGCAGGCTGCCGGTGCGGAGCGTGTCCACCGACCTGCTCTACCACGGCCCGTACAGCCAGCGCAGCCGGCTGAAACAGGCGAGGTGGGAGGCCAGGCAGGCCGCATCCCGGCTCAGCCAGGTGCTCGGCCAGACGATCACCATCCGGCCCGCGATGGCGATCTACGGGCCCACGGTCCCCTGGATCGTGGCCACCCTGGACGGCGTGGACGTCTTCGGCGGCCGCAGGGTCAGGAAGTACTTCAGGCGCCAGACCAGGACCAGCCGCGGGCGCCGCCTTGACCCCGGGCAGGTCGAGGACATCCACGTCGCCGCGGCCCTCGCGCTGCCGCCGGCCGAGTGACCCCCCGGGCCGGGAACGACCCCGGTCCGGCACGCCGGTTAGTCTGTGATCCGCTAGGCAGTGAGTGACGTGAGCGAGGGCAGACGGTGGCCGCAGCGCGGGACTGGGTGGCAGGTGCGCGCCCGCGGACCCTCCCGGCGGCGATCGTCCCTGTCGTCGTCGGCTCTGGCGTGGCCGTCGGCTACGGCAGGTTCTCGGCGTGGCGGGCCGTGCTGGCGCTCGTCGTCGCGCTCGCGCTGCAGATCGGCGTCAACTACGCCAACGACTACAGCGACGGGATCCGCGGCTCGGACGAGGGCCGTGTCGGCCCGGTCCGGCTGGTGGCGGCCGGGCTCGCGCGGCCCAGGCAGGTCCTGGCCGCCGCGCTCGGCTCCTTCGCGGTGGCCTGCGCGTCCGGGCTGGTCCTCGCCGCGGTGACCTCGTGGTGGCTGCTGCTGCTCGGTGCGGCCGCGGTCGCCGCCGCCTGGTTCTACACCGGCGGACGCCACCCGTACGGCTACCGCGCGCTGGGCGAGGTCGCGGTGTTCGTGTTCTTCGGGCTCGCCGCCGTCGCCGGGACCGCCTACGTGGAGATGGGCCGGATGCCCTGGCTGGCCGTGGCGGCTTCGGCACCGGTGGGCCTGCTCGCCTGCGCCCTGCTCGTGATCAACAACTTGCGTGACATCCCGACCGACGCCGCGACCGGCAAGCGCACGCTCGCCGTGGTCCTCGGCGACCACCGCACGCGCGTGCTGTACGCGGCGTGCATCCTGGTCCCGTTCTGCGTGGCGGCCGCGATCGCCGCGGCCGCGCCGCTCGCCCTGATCGCGCTGGCCGCGGTGCCGTTCGCGCTGGCCCCGCTCCGGCTGGTCCGCCGCGGCGCCTCCGGCCCCGGGCTGATCATCGCGCTCGGCCAGACCGGCAGGCTCCAGCTTGCGTTCGGCGTGCTGCTCACCGTCGGCCTGGCGATCCGGCCCTGACGCCCGCGAAGCCGGGCCCGCCCCAGGCCACCGCTGCTAGCGATGCTGGTGCGGGTGCGGGCACGGCTTCGTGGGTGAGGGCGACGGCACCGGGGTAGGCGTGGCCGTCGGCGTCGGCCCGGGCATGGGCGACGGCACCGGGGTAGGCGTGGCCGTCGGCGTCGGCCCGGGCGTGGGCGACGGCACCGGGGTAGGCGTGGCCGTCGGAGACGCCCCGGGCGTGGGCGACTGCACCGGGGTAGGCGTGGCCGTCGGCGATGGCACCGGCGACGGCGCAGGGGACGCCGCCGGCCTGCGCGGGTGCTGTACGGACCCGGTCGCCGCGGCGCCCCGGAGGGCGACGTGATGCCCGCCCCCGGCGGCCAGGGCGGCGCCGGCGCCCGATGCGATCACGGCCGCGGCCGGCAGGCCGATCCACAGCGCGCGGCTGCGTGACGTTCTCATGCTGACCTCCTCGTCCGAGCCGGCTGGTTATGCCGGTCCCCGTAGATACCTGCGGGACAGCCGGGCGGTTGCATGATCGGCGTGAGAACTTGCCCAGACATACCGGCAACTTCGGATCTCCCGCGCCGGTGCTGGCCGGTCGCTACCGTTGGTCCTGATCGCGCGGGCCGGCGCCGGCGGCTGGCCTGTGCGACCGTGACTCAGACCGGAAGGAAGCCACGAGCGCGGTGAGCCCCGAGGAGTTCACTGACTTTTATGCCGCCTCGTTCCGGCGGCTCGTTGGCCAGCTTTACGCCATGACCGGGGATCACGCGGAGGCCCAGGACGCGGTCCAGGAGGCCTTCATCCGGGCATGGACGCACCGCAAGCGCCTGGAGCGGAGCCACTCGCCCGAGGCCTGGGTGCGCGCTGCCGCCTGGCACATCGCGGTCTCACGATGGCGCCGCTCCCGGCTCGGCCACGTGCTGATGCGCGCGCACGCGCAGCCCGGGATGACCGACGGGCCCGCCCCCGACCGCGTGGCCCTCGTCGACGCTCTGCGCAAGGTGCCACCCGAGCAACGGCGCGCGCTGGTCCTGTACTACGTGTGCGACCAGAGCGTGGCGCAGATCGCCGCGGAGACCGGCGTTCCGTCCGGAACGGTCAAGGCGCGGCTCGCCCGTGGCCGCGCTGCCCTCGCGCCGCACCTGAGGGACGCCTCTCCGCAGGGCGCGGCGGCGGACGGGAAGTGACCAGTGCCTGAACTCGGGGATGAACTGCGGCGGATCGCGGACGAGGCCGCGGAAACCGCGGCGCCGCTGGCGCCGGCCGAGGTCATGCGCCGCGGCGACCGCCGCCGCCACCGCCGCGTGGCCTGGGGTGGCGCCGCGGCGGTGATCGTGGCCGGCGCCGTCGCCGCGGGCGTGGTGTCCAGCGCATCGGCGGGCCCGCAACCAGGCTCCCGGCCGCCGGAGACGCGGGTGGCGACGCCCGGACCGTCACTCGCCGGGCGCCCGGCCACAAGCCCGCCGGGGCCGGGCCCGCGGCCGACACCGTCGCCAGGGGGAAGGCGCACCAGCCCGCCGTCGCCCGCGCCGACGCAGCCGCCGTCCCGATCGCCGACGCCTACCCCGAGGCCGTCGCCCACCCCGAAGCCGTCGCCCGCGCCGACCCCGACGCCGTCGGCCACGCCTGCGCTGACACCCTCCCCGACGCCCCGCTGAGGCTGCCGGCCCGCCGGCTCCGGGAAGCCCGCGCGAGGTCCGGCCCGCGGCCCTCTCGCCGGTGCCGGGCGCGCCGCGCTGTCAGCCCGCGCCCCTCCGGCCCAGGATCGCCACCACGGCGATCACGACCCTCGCGTGCTGCTTCGCCGGCTTAGGCCGGCGGGCCACGCCAGGGCGCCCGCCGGGCGTAACGTTCAAGGGCTTTCCGGGCGGATCGGCAGGAAAGCCGAGCACGCGCTGGCGTCCGGTCAGGTCAACCGGGAACCCGGCAACGCGTGGCCGCTCCTCGCCGCTCCATGTGTACGCGCCCGCCCCCCAGACGCCTAAAGCGCGCGGTGGCGGCCCGCACGTGCCGACGGTGGACGCGCCCTTGGATGGCTCGCCTCGCCGGCGGGCCAGCTCACGCAGAGTCATCATCGGCTCGCGGCAGGTCGGCAGCCGCGGCGGCCGCGGCCCGGGCGGCTTCCACGGCGCTCGCGGCGTCGGCCCCGCTGGTCTGGGCCGGCTCGGCGGGAGCCCCGTTGCCCGTCACCGCACGGCGGCTGTCGGGCCCGCCCACTTCGGCGCGGCGGGCCGGCGGGACGGCCGGAGCCTGCCCGTTCCCGGCGCTCGCGGCGCCGGCGGCGGCCCGGCGCCCGGCTGAGCCGTCGAATGCCTCGCTCAGCGTCTTCAGCGCGCTGGTCAGCTCGCTCGGGATCATCCAGACCGTGCTGCCGGGGCTCTGCGCGAGCTGCGGGAGCGTCTGCAGGTACTGATAGGCGAGCAGCTTGGGGTCGGGATCACCGGCGTGGATGGACTCGAACACGGTGCTGATCGCCTGCGCCTGGCCCTCGGCGCGCAGGATCGCGCTCTGCTTCTCCCCCTCGGCGCGCAGGATGTTGCCCTGCTTGTCCCCGTCGGCGGTCAGGATCTGCGACTGGCGCACGCCCTCGGCGTTCAGGACCGCGGCGCGCTTCTCCCGCTCGGCCCGCATCTGCTTCTCCATCGCGTCCTTGACACTCTGCGGCGGGTCGATCGCCTTGATCTCCACCCTGGTGACCCGGATGCCCCACTTGCCCGACGCGTCGTCCAGCACGCCGCGCAGCATGGTGTTGATCTTGTCCCGGGAGGTCAGGGCCTGCTCCAGGTCCATCGAGCCGATCACGCTGCGCAGCATCGTCGCGGTGAGCTGCTCCACCGCCTGGATGTAGTTGACGATCTCGTAGTCGGCCGCGCGCGGGTCGGTGACCTGGAAGAACAGCACCGTGTCGATGGTGACGACCAGGTTGTCCTCGGTGATCACCCGCTGGCCCTGGAACGAGACCACCTGCTCCCTCAGGTCGATCAGCGGCTTGACCCGGTCGATGAACGGGATGATCACGTTCATGCCGGGCTCCAGGGTCTTGCGGTACCTGCCCAGCCGCTCCACGTTGCGCGCCCGCGCCTGCGGCACAATCCGCACCGTCTTGACCGTGAACACGGCGATCAGCAGGACGAACACGACGGCTGCGATGAGGACGGCCAGTTCCATGGCTACTCCCGGGGATAAACGAGCGCGGTCGCGCCCTCGATCTGCATGACGTCGACGGCGGTGCCCTTGGCGATGGTCAGGGTCTCGTCGTAGGGCCGGGCCGACCACTCCTCGCCGCCGATCCGCACCCGCCCGCCATGCGCGGTGACCTCGTCCAGCACGTATCCCGACCTGCCGACGAGCGCCGCGGTCCCGGTGCGGAGCAGCGGCGGCTGCCTGATGTGGCGCATGGCGAACGGCCGGACCAGGCCGAGGCCCGCGGCCGAGGCAAGGGCGAACGCGCCGAACTGGAGCGCCGGGTTGGCCCCTGCGGCGCCCACGCCGGCGCCGACCAGCGCGGCGACCGCCACCAGGCCGAAGGCCAGCGTCGCGGTCATGACCTCGGCCACGCCGAGAACCGCGGCGGCTAGCAGCCAGATAATCCACATCCCCATCGGCGCTCCGGGGACAACGATGAGTTCTTTATCTGACAGTAACCCCGGAGCGGTAATGGCCGCATCACGCTGGGCATCGGAGTTTGCCCGGCCTTCACACCAGCGTGCCGAGCGGGCAACATGGGAGTGGCCCAGAGCTAGAGGATCACGTGATGCCCAGCGCACAAGAGCTTTCGTACAGTCACGGCACGTCGGCAACCCCGCTGCTCGGCGAGACCATCGGGCAGAACCTGCGGCGGATCGCCGGCCAGTTCGGCGGCAGCGAGGTGCTGGTGGACGTGCCCACCGGCCGGCGCTGGACCTACCAGCGGTTCGACGCCGACACGGACGCCCTGGCCAGGGGGCTGCTCGCGGCCGGGATCGCGGCCGGCGACCGGGTCGGCATCTGGGCGCCGAACTGCGCCGAGTGGGTGCTGCTGCAGTTCGCCACCGCCAAGATCGGCGCGATCCTGGTCAACATCAACCCGGCGTACCGCAGCCACGAGCTGGAGTTCGTGCTGCGCCAGTCGGGGGTGAGGCTGCTGGTCAGCGCGGAGAGCTTCAAGACCAGCGACTACCGGGCGATGATCGGCGAGGTTCGCGACGGCCTGAGCGGGCTGGAACGGGTGATCTTCCTCGGGACGCCGGAATGGGACGAGCTGCTCCTGGCGGGATCCGGCGGAAACGGCGGCGCGCTCGCGCGGCGCGAGGCCGAGCTGGCGTTCGACGACCCGATCAACATCCAGTACACCAGCGGCACGACCGGGTTCCCCAAGGGAGCGACGCTCTCGCACCACAACATCCTGAACAATGGCTTCTTCATCGGCGAGATGTGCCGCTACACCGAACAGGACAGGGTCTGCATCCCGGTGCCGTTCTATCACTGTTTCGGCATGGTCCTCGGCAACCTGGCCGCCACCTCGCACGGCGCCTGCATCGTGATCCCGGCCCCGGGGTTTGATCCTGCCGCCACGCTGCAGGCCGCGCAGGACGAGCGGTGCACCTCGCTGTACGGGGTGCCCACGATGTTCATCGCCGAGCTGGCCCTCCCCGACTTCCCCGGCTACGACCTCTCCTCGCTGCGGACCGGGATCATGGCCGGGTCACCGTGCCCGGTCGAGGTGATGAAGCGCGTGGTCAGCGAGATGCACATGTCGGAGGTCACGATCGCCTACGGGATGACCGAGACCTCGCCGGTGTCCTGCCAGACCAGGCCCGACGACGACACCGAGCGGAGAGTGTCCACGGTCGGCCGGGTGCACCCGCACGTCGAAGTGAAGATCATCGACCCGGAGACCGGCCGGGTGGTGCCGCGCGGCGAACCCGGGGAGATGTGCACCAGGGGCTACTCGGTGATGCTCGGGTACTGGGACGAGCCGGCCAGGACCGCCGAGGCGATCGACGCCGCGCGCTGGATGCGCACCGGGGACCTGGCCGTCATGGACACGGCGGGCTACCTGAACATCGTCGGCCGGATCAAGGACATGGTGATCCGCGGCGGGGAGAACGTGTACCCGCGCGAGGTCGAGGAGTTCCTGTACACGCACCCGGCGATCGAGGACGTTCAGGTGATCGGGGTGCCGGACGAGAAGTACGGTGAGGAGCTCTGTGCCTGGGTGAAGGTCCGGGCGGGCAGCGAGCTCACCGAAGAGGAGGTCCGGGCGTTCTGCGTGGGCAAGATCGCGCACTACAAGGTCCCGCGGTATGTGCGCTTCACCCAGGAGTTCCCGATGACCGTGACCGGCAAGGTGCAGAAGTTCAAGATGCGGGAGACGTCCGTCGCCGAACTTGGCCTGGAAGCCGCCAGCCAGGCCCGCACCGCCTGAGGCCCGGCCAGTCTCTGCGGCCCCGGCCAGTCCTTGCGGCCCCGGTCAGTCTCTGCGGCCCTGGTTAGTCTCTGCGGCCCTGGTTAGTCTTTGCGGCCCGGTCAGTCCTTGCGGCCGGTCAGGGCGAGGGTGACGCCGAGCCCGATCATCGCCAGGCCGCCGACGCCGCCGACCATCCGCAGCCGCCGCGGGGACTTGCCGAACCAGGACCGCACCGTGCTCGCGGCCAGCCCGTAGCAACTGTCGGATGCCAGGCCGATGATCACCGAGAGCGCGCTCAGGACCAGCATCTGGGCCGGGACATGCCCGGCCTGCCGGTCCACGAACTGCGGCAGCACGGCGGCGAACAAGATCACGGCCTTCGGGTTCGTGATCCCGACGACGAACCCCTCGCGCGCGGACCGTACCCCGCCCCGGGGCTCGGCCGCCTCGGTGAGCACCTTGGCCAGCGAGTCGCGCCTGCGGAACGCCTGGATGCCCAGCCACACCAGGTAGGCGGCACCCGCCAGCCGGACCGCGGTGAACACCGGGGCCGAGCGCTCGATCACCGCGCCGACGCCGAGTGCCACGCACACCGCCACCACACAGTTCCCCGCCGAATGCCCGGCCACGGAGGCAAGCGCGGTGCCCCGCCCGTGCGCCAGGGCCCGGCCGACCACGAACAGCACACCGGGCCCGGGGATGACGATCAGCACCAACGACGCCAGCGAGAACCCCGCGATCTGCGCAGCCGAGACCACACGGACACCCTAGCGCCCGGCCGACCCGACCGTCGCCGCCCTTCCCGCCGAACCGGCCTATTCCGCCGTCCCCGGGAACCCCGATCCCCGTCGGGGAGTTCCCGGCCGCGATCGCGATCACCCCGAACGGCAAGACCGCCTACGTGTCCAACGTGGCGTCGGGAACGGTGACCCCGATCAGCACCCGGACCAACACGGCGGGCACTCCGATCCCGGTCGGGAGCGAGCCATTCCTCATCGTGATCACCCCGAACGGGAAGACCGCGTACGTCCTCACCTCGGGCGGCCGGGACATGCCCGACAAGGCCGTTCCCATCAGGACCGCGACCAACACGGCCGGCACCGCGGTCACGGTCGGGATGGACGCCCGCGCGATCGCGGTCACGCCGAACGGCAAGACCGTCTACGTCGTCAACGCCGGCTCGGACACGGTCACCCCGATCCGCACCGCCAGCAACACCGCTGGCGCCCCGATCCCCGTCGGGAGTTTCCCCGAGGGCATCGCGATCACGCCGAACGGCAAGACCGCCTACGTCAGCAACGCCGGCTCGGACACGGTCACCCCGATCCGCACCGCCAGCAACACCCCAGGCGCCCCGATCCCGGTCGGCAGGAACCCCCTGGCGATCGCGATCACGCCGAACGGCAAGACCGCCTACGTCACGAATCTCGTCTCTGAGACGGTGACCCCGATCCGCACCGCCAGCAACACCCCAGGCACCCCCATCCCGGTCGGGCGCCATCCTGCAGCCATCGGGATCACTCCGAACGGCAAGACGGCCTACGTGGTCAACGGGCTCTCGGACACGGTCACCCCGATCCAGACGGCGACCAACATCCCCGGCCGCCCGATCCCGGTCGGCAGGGGCCCGCGGGCCATAGCCTTCACGCCGAACGGGAAGACGGCCTACGTCCCGAACGACACCTCAGGCACGGTTACCCCGATCCGGACGTCGGTCAACAAGGCTGGCCCCCCGATCCCGGTCGGGTCCTTCCCCAGCGCCATCGCGATAACGCCCTAGCTGTCGCCGCGGTGCGACCTGGGCGCACTATGAGGGTGTGAACGCGCAATCCACCCGGCATGCGGTGCCCGGGCCGCGCGGCGCGGCGGCGGCTGCGGCCGCGCTCGGCGGCCTCATGCGCAGCCCGCTCGACGGCTACGTGCGCCTGGCCGCCAGGTACGGCGACACGATCCGGATCCCCTATTCGCCGCAGAGCAGCTTCTACCTGTTCAGCCGGCCCGAGCACGCCGAGCATGTGCTCGCCGCGAACCAGGACAACTACGTCAAGGCGGTCACCTACCGGCCGTTGCGGGCGCTGATCGGGGATGGCCTGCTGACCAGCGAGGGCGAACGGTGGCGGCGGCACAGACGGCTGGTCCAGCCGGTGTTCTCACGGCGGCACGTGACCGCGTTCGGCCCGGTGATGACCGGTTCGGCGCGACGGCTGGCCGCCCGGTGGGAGGGGCTCGCCAACGGCACGGTGATCAACGTCGTCGGCCAGATGAGCGCGCTGACGCTGGACATCGTGGGGGTGGCGCTGTTCGGCTCGGACCTGACCGGCGACGCCGACGAGGTAAGCCGGGCGATCGACGCGGGGCAGCGGGTCGCGGTGATGGCCAGCTTCCTCCCGCTGCCGTGGGGGCCGAGGTCGACCAAGGCGCTCCGGGCGGTCGCGCGGCGGGTCGGCCGCACCCCGGAAGGGATCGAGGGCCCGGTGGGCCGGATCGTGTCCGCGCGCCGGGCCGCGGGGCGCGGCGCCACGCGCGGCAGCGCCTCGGAAGCCAGCGCCGCGGGAGCCAGCGCCGCGGGAGCCAGCGCCGCGGGAGCCAGCGCCGCGGGAGCCAGCGCCGCGGGAGCCAGCGCCGCGGGGCGCGGCCTTGCGGGCGCGCAGAACGGTGACGGCCAGGACCCGGCCGCGGCAGAGACGGCCGGGACAACCGGTGACCTGCTCGACGTACTGATGGCGGCCGGCGGGCCGGAGGGCTCGCCGCTGACCGACGCCGAGATCGGCGACGAGGTGGCGACGTTTATGGTGGCGGGCCACGAGACGACAGCGAACTCGCTGTCCTGGACCCTGGCGCTGCTCTCGGCGTACCCGTGGGCCAGGGACCAGCTCGAAGCCGAACTCGACACGGTCCTCGGCGACCGTGATCCCGAGCCCGGCGACGCCGACAGGCTGCCCTGGACCCGGGCCGTGGTGTCCGAGGTGATGCGGCTCTACCCGCCTGCCTGGACGATCGAGCGCAACGCGCTCACCGACGACGAGGTCGCCGGGACGGCTGTCCCGGCCGGCAGCCTGGTGGCGGTGCCGCCGTACCTGGTCCACCGGCATCCGGACTTCTGGCCCGACCCGGCCGGGTTCGACCCGCGCAGGTTCCTGGCGGACGGCGGCGGCCACGGCGCCGGGGAGCCACGGCACCGGTACGCCTATATCCCGTTCGGCGGCGGCCGGCGGGCCTGCGTGGGCTCGTCCTTCGCCGAGCTGGAGACCGTGCTGGTGCTGGCCACGCTTGCCCGGCGGTACCGGCTGGAGCTGACCGTGCGCGGGATCCCGGCACCCGCCGCGAACATCACGCTCCGGCCCGGCCGCGCGCTGCCGATGCGGCTGCTGCACCGCGGCTAACCAGCGACCGCCCGCCGCGCCCGGTCAGCAACCGCTGCACCGCGGCTAACCAGCGACCGCCCGCCGCGCCCGGCCAGCGGCCCCCAGCTCCAGCTGGTCGAGGAGCACCAGCGTGGCCCCGGCCACCGCGTCGACGGCACGTTCAAATGCTTCGGTGTTATGCCTCGCCGGCTGGCGGAAGCCGCTCACCTTCCGCACGTACTGCAGCGCGGCCGCGCGCACGTCCGCCTCGGTCACGTTCTCGGTGTACGGCTCACGCAGGGTCTTGATGCTCCGGCACATGACCCGACGCTACGCCAGGAACGGCAGGCCAGGCTAACCCGCCTGCCACGTGTTCAGGATCCGGTCGATGGCCGGCCTGATCCGCTCCCTGGCCATGTCCCTGGGCATCCCCGACATGAGCAGCTCGTCGTAGCCGGTGTCGTTGTGCCGGACCGAGGCCACCACGGCCAGCCGGATCGCCTCGGGGTCCAGCGCACGGGCCGCGGCTGAGCGGCCGACCCGACCGCTTCCCCGCGTCGCCGCGTGGGTCGCGATCGCCTGCGCCCGGCGCGGCGGGCAGCCCGGGTACAGCCGGGTGATCTCCTTCGCCAGCCTGGCCTGGAACTCCAGGTCCTGGCCCGCCCGACGCTCTGCGTCTCGCTCCCGGCGGCGCTGCCGCGCGTCCGCGTCGGCCAGGCACTGCTCTTCGGCGCGCGCGAGGGCCGCCTCTTCCACCAGGATGCCCTGGCGTTCGTATCGTTTCCTGGACCGGCTCCACCGCACAACGACCGCCGCGAGACCGCTGCCGGCCTTCGCGCGGCGGGACAGTGCCGCGTTGCCCGCCGGGAGGAACACCAGGTGATCCATGTCCGCGCAGGTCAGGCACACCGGACCCGCATCCTCCATGATCAGGTACGGCCCGGTGTCGCCGCAGCCAGCGCATGTGAACTCCTTGACCGGCTCGATCACCACCAAGTCCGGCGCCTTGCTCTGCCGCTCGGTCAGCCGGTCGCGCTTCGCCTTGGACAATTCGGGCGAGATCCAGTGGGTCCGGCAGGCCGCTTCCACGTCGTCGTGGTCGCCCACGAGGAACCTCAACGGCCGCTGGTCCCTGGTAGCCGCCAGGTAGTCAACCTCGCTCGGCACTAAGCCAGCGGCCCGCGCCCAGCTGCTCAGCAGTTCTACTGCGTCGGCCAGTTTCTCCGGGTCGACGTCTATGACCTCCTCGAGGGCCTTCACCCGGCCCTGGCGCCACCGGTCGGCCGCGCTGGGAGCCAGCCAGCCGATCGCGCAGAACACGTCCACCGGCGAGACCGCCTTCGTCTCGAGCAACGCTCGCGCGGCCGCGGACTCCACCCGCTGCCTGAGACTCGGGCCCCGGCCCAACGCCCCACCTCACTCGCCGCTTCCGCCGCTCCGGATATCACCGTACGTCCGGGCTGCCGGTGAACGGCCCTCCTCCGCCACAATGCGGCCCCTGCCCGCGCCCCAAGGCAGCATCGTTGGCGTTCTGCTGTCGTTCCACTGCGCCAGCGCCGGGCCGACGTGCAGCATCGTTGGCGTTCTGCTGTCGTCATAGCAGCATCGTTGGCGTTCTGCTGTCGTCATAGCAGCATCGTTGGCGTACTGCTCCCGTTCCACTGCGCCGAGCGCCGGGCCGACGTGCAGCATCGTTGGCGTACTGCTGTCGTTGCACTGCGCCAGCCCCGGGCCGACGTGCAGCATCGTTGGCGTTCTGCTGTCGTCATAGCAGCATCGTTGGCGTTCTGCTGTCGTTGCACTGCGCCGAGCGCCGGGCTGCCGTTGCGTCCAGCGCCTGGTCAGGCCCAGCGGGTGAACCGCTCGTCGGTGGGCACGATCTGCACGCCGAGCGGCAGCAGCGTGACCGGGATGATCTTGAAGCTGGCCAGGCCCAGCGGGATGCCGATGATGGT
>Ga0335075_10005243_pt1 | contig 20177 bp, 32 predicted proteins | sample Lox_Sample_24_FD_206723 | JGI IMG/M metagenome (GOLD analysis project Ga0335075, IMG submission 206723) | Soil microbial communities from Loxahatchee National Wildlife Refuge, Florida, United States - Lox_Sample_2.4 | ecosystem: Environmental > Terrestrial > Soil > Wetlands | place: USA...
CTGGCCTCGCCAGCAGCAAGTACAACGCGCTAGCGAAAAAGTATCTGCCCAACGGTTCCAGCTCCATCGTCACCTTTGGCATCCACGGCGGCTACGACGCCGGCAAGCAATTTATTGACTCGCTACAACTCTTCAGCCTGCTGGCCAATATCGGCGATTCAAAGTCCCTGGTGATCCATCCAGCCTCCACCACGCATCAACAATTGAGCGGAGAAGAACAAGGAACGACCGGCGTGGTACCTAACCTGATTCGCCTTTCCGTTGGCATTGAGGATGTGACCGATCTGATCGCCGACCTGGAACAAGCATTCGCCAAGGTGCAGTCTTCGCAACAAACTCCGGTGACAGCGTAAGGCGGAATGGAATGAAGCAGCCAACCTTGCAACCCGACTATGAAGGCGATTATCTGCTGGGGAATGGCGCGCCATTTCTGCTCGACTCCGGCGCCGCCTTACCGCAGGCCTCGCTCCACTACGCCATCTATGGCAAGTTGAACGAGGCTCGCGATAACGCCATCCTTGCCTGTCACGCGCTCACCGGCTCCGCGCGCGTCGCGGACTGGTGGCAGGACCTGTTCCAGGATCGCCATCCGCTCGACGCCGACAAACACTGCGTCATCGGCATCAACGTCCTCGGTTCCTGTTATGGCTCTACCGGACCACGCTCTATCAACCCAACCACCGGCAAACCTTACGGCGCGGATTTTCCGGTGATCAGTATTCGCGACATGGTCCGCGCCCAGGCCGAACTGATTCAGCATCTCGGCATTCGTCAACTCCGCGCAGTCCTTGGCGGCTCCATCGGCGGCATGCAGGCACTTCAGTGGACGATCGATTTCCCCGATCGCGTTGCGGGATGTTTCTCTGTCGGCGCAGCTCCACTGTCCGCCATGGGATTAGCGTTGAACCATCTGCAGCGAGAAATCATTCGCCTCGATCCAGCATGGAACGGCGGCGACTACGACGTCGCAAACCCACCCACAAAGGGCTTGGCATTAGCCCGCGGCCTGGCGGTTTGTACCTACAAATCTCCCGCATTATTTAATGAGCGCTTCGGCCGCAAACCCGATCGCTCCGGTGAAGATCCTCTCCAGTCCCACGCCGCACGTTACGACGCCGCCGGCTATCTCGATTACCAGGGACGCATTTTCCACGAACGCTTTGACGCCAATAGTTATCTCGTGATCTCTCGCGCCATGGACACGTTTGATCTGTCCCGCGGGTACGCCAGCGAAGAGGAAGCCCTGCATCGCATCCGTGCCCGTCTGCTGGTTGTGGGGATTTCATCGGACTGGCTATTTCCCGCGGCCGACGTTCATTCGTTAGCCGAGCGCATCCAGAATGCGAACGCCGTGTGCAACTATATTGAGCTTCACGGCGACCACGGACACGATGCTTTTCTTGCTGAAGTCAGCAACGTCCGCCCTCTCATTGAATACATCGTGCAAAGCGGCGCGCCTCAGGCCCAGGAGAAAACATCGATCCCCTGCCCGGTCTAGTAACACTCGCAGCGCGCTGCCTCAGATACAATTCCCTTGTCCGAGGCGGCCATGATCGAGACCGAGAGATTACGTTTGCGAAGGTGGCACGAGGCGGACTTGACGGCATTCGCGGCCATGAACGCCGACCCGCAAGTCCGCCGGTACTTTTCCTCGCGGCTCACACGTGAGGAAAGCGATGCCTCTGTTTCCCGATTCATCCGTATGTATGCGCTCGATGGCTATGGCTTCATGGCGGCGGAGTTGCGTGAAACCTCAGAATTCATCGGCATGATCGGCATTCAACGAATGAGTTTTCTCTTGCCGGGGTGTTCTACACCCGCCGTGGAAATCGGTTGGCGCCTCAACGAAAAAAGCTGGGGAAAGGGTCTCGCCACAGAAGGCGCACGCGCCTGCCTGGATCTTGCCTTCCGACAATTCCAACTGCCGGAAATCGTCGCGTTTACGACTTCCGCCAATCTTCCCTCTCGCAGAGTCATGGAAAAACTCGGCATGACTCGCAATCCCGACGATGATTTCGACCATCCCGGAATTCCCGCCGGCAATCCCTGCCAGCGCCATGTGCTCTATCGCATTCATAAATCCGACTGGCAGCATCGCTCCTAAAAAATCGCGCCTCAATGTAAAGCACGCCTGACATTCTCCGCTGTTGGATGTAAAGTCTCCTTGTCCTTAATTCGAGCTCATCGCATTCTCGGAGGTGAAATATGATGCGTTACCCGTTCTATTTTCGACTGATTTTGCTGGCTTGCGTCCTCTCGTCCACGACGCTCACCACGTTCTCTCATCAACCGTGGCGGGTCATTCTTCTGTCGGCAGCCACAGGACTATTGATCTGGGGATTTGTTCTGATGTACCTGCGAAAGACGGGAATATCCTACTGGAATGGACCGAACTGGGGAGAACGCTTCCGGGCGTGGCCAGGATTGAAGCACGTGCTGACCGTATTCCCTGCCGTCTGCGCGTCGATGATTCCGATTCTGTTTCTGCTGAATCGCAAAATGGGTCTGACCGGCGGCCAACTGGGATTTGCGTGCGGCGTATTGCTGGGAATCTCGATTGTCTCGCTGAAGTTTCGCAAGTCAGGAAGCGCCTGCTGCTTGCCCACAGAAACACCCACTACACAGCAATAGCGATACAGGTCTCCCTATACCGCTATTATCGTTGCGCTATTTCCGTGTTTACTTTTCGGCTGCGTCGCTCGGAGGACCCTGCTCGTCAGGTTTCTCCATCGCCTCATCGATCGTCGCACGACGCTTGGCACGCGCTTCTGCCCGCTTCTCGCGCTTCTCTTCCAGGATCTTCTCGACGCCCAGCATTTCGACGAACGCCGTTTCGCCGCCGTCGCCCTGGCGAAAGCCACTGCGCACGATGCGCAGATAGCCGCCGTTGCGATCTCCATACCGCGGAGCCACCGTCTCAAATAAACGCGATACCGCTTCCCGGGTTTGCAGATACGCCAGTGCCTGGCGTCGGGCGTGCAGGTCGCCCCGCTTGCCCAGCGTGATCAGTCGTTCCACGTGCGGACGCGCAGCCTTCGCCTTGGTGACGGTGGTCTGTACGCGATCCTCAAGAATGATGGAGGTGACCAGGTTGCGCAGCATGGCGCGACGATGACTGGTGTTCCTTCCAAGTTTGACTCCAGCTTTGCGATGACGCATGACGAATCTCTCTTCTTCTATCGATCTCTACATCTTTGCTGCGCGATACCCACCAGGGGCATCGCGCAGTCGTGTCCGTTAAAAGTTTTCCGGCTCTTCATGAGGCGCGAGAAGATCAGTATCGAAGTCCTCGTCATCCTCATCGTCATCTTCGTCGCGGCGACCAATGCTGCTCAACACCGCGGCGGGCAGAATGCTAGTCGGACCCGGAACAGGATTGCCGCTTTCGTCAATCCGCATACCGAGTGACAAGCCCATCTGCGCCAGCATCTCTTTAATCTCGTTCAGTGACTTGCGGCCGAAGTTTTTCGTCTTCAGCATCTCTGCCTCGGTCTTCTGCACCAGCTCTCCGATGGTCTGGATGCCGGCATTCTTCAGGCAGTTATAGCCGCGGACAGAAAGCTCCAGCTCTTCCACCGAGCGATTCAGGTTCTCGTTCCGGATCAGCGGCTCATGCATCCCCGCCGCTGCATCGGCTTCCAACTCCTCTTCAAAGTTGATGAAGATGCTCATATGATCCTTCAACAGCTTCGCTGCCAGGCCGATCGCATCCACCGGAAGCACAGAACCGTTCGTCCAGATTTCCAGCGTCAGCTTGTCGTAGTCGGTGATCTGACCCAGACGAGCCGCTTCAATCGTATAGTTCACCTTGCGAACCGGCGAGTGAACCGAGTCCACAGGGATGAAACCGATCCCCAAATCGGAATCAAAATTTTTATCCGCGGAAATATATCCGCGTCCGCGCTTCAGGCGCATTTCCATGTCCAGCTTGCCACCCTCGCTGACGGTCGCAATGTAGACATCCTTGTCCAGAATGTCCACGTCGCTGTCGGCTTCAATCATGCCGGACGTGACGATGCCGGGCTTATCGGCGCGCAAATAAATCGCCTTCGGGCCTTCGCCATTCAGCTTGAATGGAACCTGCTTCAGGTTCAGGATGATGTCGGTCGCGTCTTCCACGACGCCGGGAATCGATTGGAACTCGTGCAGCACGCCTTCAATGTGCACGGCCGTCACTGCGGCGCCTTCAACAGATGACAACAGCACACGCCGCAAGGCGTTGCCGATGGTTGTGCCGAAGCCACGTTCAAATGGCTGCGCGCTGAACTTTCCATACTTTTCGGTCAATGTCTCCAGGTCGACTGAGAGACGCTTCGGTTTTTGAAATCCACGCCATAACATAGTTGATTGCCTATCTTCCTGCACGGCAAAACGTCGCGAAGCATTTTGCAACGGCCGTGCTTGTTCTCCTTGGATTTAGTTTGCGGGTGCCCCAGGTCTCGATTCTGAGACCTGGGTTCTCCAACTTCTCTTACTTGCTGTACAACTCCACGATCAGCTGTTCGTTGACTGGTAAGTGAACGTCCTCACGTTTCGGTAAGGAGAGCACTTTGCCACTCAAGTTCTGACGATCGATCGACAGCCATGTCGGAGCTGCACCGGATCCGCTGTAGTCGCGCGCGACTTCGAACACTGGCAGAGCTTTGCTGCCTTCGCGAACGCGAATCTCATCGCCCACGCTGACCTGGTAGGAAGGAATGTTGACCTTGCGCCCGTTCACTTCCACATGGCCGTGACGCACAATCTGCCGTGCCTGACGGCGAGAAGTGGCGAAACCGAGACGGAACGCAACGCTGTCCAGACGACGCTCCAACTGCTGGATCAGCAGTTCGCCGGTCACGCCGGGAGCTGCATTCGCCCTCTCGTAATACGCGCGAAACTGGCTTTCGAGCGTAAAGTACATACGCTTGGCCTTCTGCTTCTCGCGCAACTGCAAGCCATAGCCAACGATTTTGGCCTTGCGGTCGCGACCGTGCTGGCCAGGAGCGAAATTCCGCTTCTCAATGGCGCACTTGTCAGAAAAACACCTGGGGCCCTTCAGAAATAACTTGATGCCTTCGCGACGGCAAAGGCGGCAGACTGCTCCCGTATAACGTGCCACGTAGTTCTCCTAAGTTCAGAGGCCGACCGGTTTACGGGTTGAACCCTTCGTCCCGGTCCGCGAAATGATGTACTGCGTTTCAGTCCATAGCCCCAGGGAGGAATCCGCATGAGGCCACAGTCTATTAGTTTACACGCTTTTGCTGCGATTTCAGCGTGTTTTAGCGCCCGCTTATACGCGGCGACGCTTGGGTGGACGGCATCCGTTGTGCGGAACCGGCGTGACGTCGCGAATGGTCCGCACGTCAATGCCCGCCGAAGCCAGCGCACGAATCGCAGACTCACGACCCGAACCCGGTCCACTGACGCGCACATCGACGGAGCGCATTCCATGCTCGCGCGCCTGGCTCGCCGCATTCGATGCAGCCTGCTGCGCCGCGAATGGAGTGCCTTTACGCGACCCGCGGAAGCCGAGTGAACCCGAGCTCTTCCAGGAAATCGTGTTGCCCTGGCCGTCGGTAATGGTCACGATGGTGTTGTTGAACGAAGCTTGAATGTACACGACACCGTAGGGAACACTCTTGCGCTCGCGCTTCTTGAATTTCTTGTTCTTGGCGGCCTTTCCGGCAGCGCCTGCTTGTGCTTTTGCCATTAGGTCTTCGCCGTCGCTTTCTTCTTGCTGGTTACAGTGCCCTTGCGCGGACCTTTGCGGGTGCGTGCGTTGGTGTGGGTGCGCTGTCCGTGGACGGGCAGGTTTCTGCGATGCCGCAGTCCGCGATAGCTCTGAATTTCAATCAGGCGCTTGATGTGCATGGAGACGTCTTTACGCAAATCGCCTTCCACCTGGCCTTCGCCTTCAATCACCTGACGGATGCGATTCACCTCGTCCTCGCCCAGATCCTGAAGCTTCTTGTACGGATCAACGTCCGCAGCCTTCAGGATTCGGAGTGCCCGAGGATCGCCGATTCCATAAATGTACGTAAGCGCGATGCGTGCCTGTTTGTTGCGCGGCAGATCGACGCCAGCAATACGTGCCATAGATTTTTCCTTCTTCTTGCTTGCCCGAAACAGCTTCACCGTCTCAGAGCGGTTAGGCTAGCAGGATGCGGAACAACACACCCTGCAGCAATGAACAGCCTGAATCAGGTTCTTCGCAAGCCTTTCTGCGGCTAACTCGCCCGATCCCTGCCGGCACGTACACCGTCAGAATTATCCCTGGCGCTGTTTGTGCTTGGTGTTTTCGCAGATCACACGCACCACCCCGCGGCGGTGGATGACCTTGCACTTGTCGCAAATCTTCTTTACCGATGCTCGAACTTTCATACTGCCTGCTTCCCCTTCGCGTTTCCCAACTTTTGTGCCTGCGCGCTACTTGTAGCGATAGACGATGCGCCCGCGATTTAGATCGTACGGGCTAAGCTCAACCGCAACTTTGTCACCAGGCAGAATACGAATGAAGTTCTTCCGCATCTTGCCCGACACGTGCGCCAGCACCTGGTGCTTATTTTCCAGTTCCACTCGGAACATCGCATTCGGCAACGTCTCCACTACCGTTGCCATTACCTCAATCGCGTCTTCTTTCGACAATCGCTACTCCAACCCTCCCCAGCCTTCGGGGCCCACAGGTTTCAGAAAAATCTTCGAATATTCTTTGACTGCAAAGCAAACCTGCTAGGCCGTCAAAACCTCTGCACCGTCCGCGCCGACCGCGATCGTATGCTCAAAATGCGCGCTCAGGCTGCCGTCCACCGTCACCGCTGTCCAGCCATCCCCGAGCACTCGAACCGCATGGCCGCCGGCGTTCACCATTGGCTCAATGGCAAGCACCATTCCCTGCCGCAGTTTCAATCCCTGCGCCTTGCGCCCGTAATTCGGGACCTGGGGCTCTTCATGCATCTCCGTCCCAATCCCGTGACCGACAAAGTCGCGAACCACGCTGAATCCCGCAGCTTCTGCCACTTCCTGTACGGCTGCGCCTACATCGCCCAGCGTCGATCCAGGCCGAACCACCGCAATCGCCGCTTGCAGCGATCGCTCAGTAGCGTCCAGCAATTTCTGCGCCGGCTCAGAAATCTTGCCTACCGGCAGCGTCGTCGCCGAATCGGCATAGTAGCCATCGATGATCAAACCGCAGTCAATCGAAACGACATCGCCTTCCTGCAACGTACGCTTCGCAGAAGGAATCCCGTGGACAACTTCCTCATTCACAGACGTACACAGCACGCAAGGATAATCGTGATATCCCTTGAATGCGGGCACCGCACCGGCTTCGGCGATCTTGGCCTCGGCGATCTTTTCCAGGTCCATCGTCGTCATTCCCGGCTTGATACTTTTCCGCAGCACATCCAAAACACTGCGCAGCGCAATTCCACTGCGCCGCATCTTGGCAATCTCTTTGGGCGTGCGAATCACAATCGCCATAGGTCCGCTATCCCCGGAGACGCAAGATCGCGTCCGTGATTGCCCGAGTAATGTCACCCACCGGCAAATCTCCGTCGACTTCGGCGAACCTTGCCATCCCGTGGTAATGCTCCACCACTGGAGCTGTCATCTCTTCGTACATCCGCATGCGCTCGACAAAAACCTCTTCCGTGTCATCCGGCCGCTGCACTAAGACAGTGCCGTCCACATCGCAAACTGTCTCATGTTCCGGCAAACAGAAGTAGATATTGTAGATACGACCACAGGTTGGACAGGAACGGCGACCGGTAATGCGGCGCAAGAGCTTAGTATAGCTAACTAGAATGTTGACAGCAACAATCGGCAGCGTTTCTTTCTCGCCGCTCAATTGTTCATCCAGCCAGATCGCTTGCGGCAGTGTCCGAGGAAACCCGTCCAGAATATAGCCTCGACGCGTGTCCGGTTGGCGCAGCCTGTCCAGAACAATGGCCTGCACCAGTTCGTTCGGGATCAGATGGCCTGCATCCATCACCTGGCGCATCTGCACACCCAGTGGGGAGGCGCTCTTGTCAGGATCTTTCCGCATATCCCGCAGCAGGTCTCCCGTCGAAATCTGCGGAATCGACCACTGCGCCATCAGGATCTTGGACTGCGTGCCCTTGCCAGCTCCCGGGGGACCCATCAGCAAAATCGGGCCGGGAGTAAATTTCTCTGCCATCGCTGCGCTTGCCGAACCCGAATCCCGTTGAGCCGTCGGGGTTACCATGACCGCCTGCCGCGAACGCGACCGCCTTTACCCGAAAAACCTTCATAATGACGCATGATCAGATGAGCCTCCACCTTATTGATGGTGTCCATCGCCACCCCGACCACGATCAGTAGGGACGTGCCGCCAAAGTAGAAATTGACGCCCAGCCCATTGGTCACCCACGTGGGCAGCCGATCGAAAAATCCGCCCACTAGCCAAAGATGATTCAAGTGAATCCCGCTAATCATGAACTGCGGGATCAGAGAAACAATAATCAAATACAGTCCGCCCACCAGTGTCAGGCGCGTCAGAATATCGTTGACGTAGTCTGCCGTGCGCTTGCCGGGACGAATTCCTGGAATGAATCCGCCGTACTTGCGCATGTTATCCGCTATATCGTCCGGCCGGAAAATGATGGAAATATAAAAGTAAGCAAAGAACAGAATCGCGATGCAGTAAAGCAGCTCATACCACGGCTCGCCCACATTCAACGCGTCAAAGATCGGACGGAAGAAGCGGCTGTCCTGGAAAAAAGCCATGTGCTGCACCAGCAACGGCGCCGATAAGATAGAAGCCGCGAAAATCACCGGCATCACACCGCCGGCATTTACGCGCAGCGGCAAGTGCGTGGACTGGCCGCCCATCAGGCGTCGCCCTACGATCCGCTTGGCGTACTGCACTGGAATGCGCCGCTCGCTGCGCTCCACAAACACGATGAACGCAACCACCACCAGCATGACAGCCAACAGGATGACGACAGCGGGGACTGTAAATCCACCCCACGCCTGAGTTTGCACCTTATTGACCAGGTCGCCGATGCCGTTGGGAATGCCCACAACGATCCCGGCAAAGATCAGCAGACTCATGCCCTCGCCGATTCCCCGATCCGTAATCTGCTCGCCCAGCCACATCACAAAGGTCGCGCCGGTTGTCAGCGTAAGAATCGTCATCAAGACAAATCCGGGCCCCGGATTCGTGACATAGGGAACGCTGCTCGAACCATGCACCAGCGTCAACGCGATCGCAAACGACTGCACCACGGCAAGAAACACCGTCATGTATCGCGTCCACTGGGTGATCTTCTTGCGGCCCATGTCGCCTTCTTTTTGCAGGCGGGCCAGCGGCTCATACACGACAGTCAACAGTTCAAAAATAATGGCAGCCGTGATGTATGGCATGATGCCCAACGCAAATACGGTCAATTTGCGCAGATTGCCGCCGCTGAACATATCGATCAGCCCGAGGGAGCTGCCGCTGTTTTGCGCGAAGAACTGCTCCAGCAGCTTGGTATTCACTCCAGGCGTAGGAATATGCGATCCCAACCGGTAGATGGCCAGGATAAACAGCGTGAACAATACCCGCTTGCGCAGGTCTGGAATTCGAAAGATATTTAACAGCTTGTCCAGCATGCTACTCCTGCCTGTCTTACTCGCCGATCAGAATGGCTTTTCCGCCGGCCTTTTCGATCTTTTCCTGGGCCGACTTCGAAAACTTGTGAGCATGCACGGTCACCGCAACCGTCAACTCGCCCACACCCAGCACCTTGACCAGCGCATCGCGTTTCCGCACCAGCTTCAGTGCCACCAGCTTGTCGTACGTCAGTTCTTCCTGCGCGTGTTCCGCAATGCGATCCAGATTCAGCACGGTATATTCAGTGCGAAAAATGTTAGTGAAGCCGCGCTTCGGCAGGCGCCGGTGCAATGGCATCTGGCCGCCCTCGAATCCGCGCATCAGGCTCGAACCCGATCGCGAGCCCTGCCCCTTATGGCCTCGGGTCGACGTTTTGCCCATGCCCGATCCCATACCGCGGCCAATCCGCTTCTTGCCCGAGTTCGCTTTTTTCGGTGCCCGTAAGTTTGATAAATTCATGATCCCTGTCCCTCAATTCACCTGCGGAGATTCATCGACCCGCAGGGATGCAGCTAACTCTAATCGTAATCTTTCACGGCTTAGCCGAGAATGCGTACCAGGTGCGGTATCGCCTTCACCATGCCGCGCACCGATGGCGTATCCTCGCGCACCACAACCTGCCGAAGCCGCGTAAATCCCAACCCTTTGATCACTTTGCGGTGCTTGTCCGGGGTGCAGATAGCGGAACGGTAATACTCAATCTGGATTGTCTTTTCGCCCGCGGATTTCTTGGCGGATGTTTTCTTGTCTGCCATTGGATTACAACTCCTCTACCGGCTTGCCGCGCAGGGCAGCCACATCGCGCTTATCGCGCAATTGCACCATGGCGTCGAACGTGGCCCGCACAACGTTGTGCGGATTCGCCGAGCCCAGGCTCTTGGTCAGTACATTTTGAATGCCGACAGAAGTCATAATGGCTCGAACTGCACCGCCCGCAATCACTCCCGTGCCTTCCGGCGCCGGCTTCAGCAGCACCTGTCCGGAACCGAAACGTCCCAGGACCTGGTGCGGGATCGACGTGTCCGTCATGTTCACGCGAACCAGGTGCTTCTTCGCCGACTCAATGCCTTTGCGGATTGCCTGCGGAACTTCCTTGGCTTTTCCCGAGCCGAATCCAACCACTCCGGCAGACGCATCGCCCACCACCACCAGCGCCGCAAACGACATATTCTTGCCGCCCTTGACGACCTTGGTCACGCGGTTGATCGAAACCACCTGGTCCTTCAGGTTGTATTGTCCAGCTTCCAGCTTTTTCTTGATCATTGCCATTCCGTGTATTTTCCTTTCAGACCCTGCCGCGGACCGGATGCGTTCGGTCTGTCCTGCTGTTAGAAATCAAGTCCTGCTTCGCGCGCGGCATCTGCCAACGCCTTGATGCGACCGTGATAGAGATAGCCGCCGCGATCGAACACCACTTTCTTGATGCCCTTTTCCTTGGCCTTCTCCGCGATCAGCTTGCCCACTTCTTTGGCTGCTGCAACATTGCCGCCGGTCTTCAGTTTGGCAGTCACGCTGGAAGCAGACACCAGGGTGGTCCCGGTATGGTCGTCGATCAGCTGCGTATAAATCTGGTTCAACGAGCGATACACATTCAGCCGAGGACGTTCTGCCGTTCCCTGCATCTTGCGACGAATGCGATCATGCACTCGCTGACGATTGGAATTGCGTTGAATCTGCGAAATCATTGCTGTCTTCCTTCCTAAAAGCGGAGATGCCCTGCATCCCCGTTCGGTTCTGAACTTCATAATCCGGGTCGAAGCCTCTGGATTACTTGGCGCCAGTCTTGCCAACTTTCTTCTTCAGCTTCTCGTCGGAATAGCGAACACCCTTGTTCTTGTATGGATCCGGCTTACGCAACGACCGCATATCCGCCGCCACCTGGCCCACCTTCTGCCGATCAATGCCGGTAATCGTCACCCGCGTCTGCTTGGGATCGATAGTCGCCGAAATTCCTGTCGGCAATGGAAATTCGATCGGGTGCGAATAACCCAGAGTGAAGACAACCGTGTTCTTACCTTTCAACTCCGCACGATATCCAATGCCGACAATGTCCAGATCGCGTGTCCATCCCTGCGTCACGCCGCGAACCGCATTCGCCACCAGCGCGCGCGTCAATCCATGGATTGCCGCCTGTGATTCATCTTGGCGCACCACATGCAGATGACCATCTTTCTCTTCAAACTTCAGGCCACCGGGAATCGGCTGCTCGACTTTGCCCTTGGGGCCTTCGACCACAACCGTATTGCCATGCACCGAATACTTCACGCCCTTGCCCAACGGAATTGGCTGTTTTCCTATACGCGACATCTTGTGATTCTCTTTCTCGTTGGCTTGCGAGTCCCGGCGAAAAGCTTCTCCGCGCGTTCCACTGCAGCCCGATCTACTTGCAATCGAGGTTGTCGATTACCAAACTTCGCACAGCAGCTCGCCGCCCACGCCTTCGCGACGCGCTTGACGGCCTGTCATCACACCCTTCGGCGTGGTGATGATGCTGATGCCCATGCCTCCCTGCACACGGCGAATTTCATCGCGATGCACATACACCCGGCATCCCGGGTGGGAGACGCGATTTAAACCGCGAATTGCTGCCTGGTTGTTGGTGTCGTACTTCAAATACACCCGCAGAAAACGCTTGCTGTTTTCCTCTGTCGCCTTGTAGTTGCTGATGTAGCCTTCTTCTTTCAGAATGCGGGCTATCTCAAGCTTCAACTTCGAGGCTGGCACATCCAGCTTTGCGTGGCGCGAAGAAATCGCGTTGCGCAGCCGTGCCAACAGATCGGATACTGGATCGCTTACACTCATCGTATCTCCTTGATCCCCCGTTCGCCCGCCTTCAGCGGGAACCTGCGAGGATCGTTCCTGCGCCCGCTTGTAGAAACCGAGGCGCATCAAAATCTAATTTCAATTACCCTTCAGCGCAGCCTGCGCCGCACCATTTACCAGGACGACTTGACGACTCCGGGAATTTCTCCCTTTAACGCCAGGCCGCGGAAACAGAGCCTGCAAATCCCGAACTTCCGCAGAAACGCCCGCGGACGTCCGCAGAGATTGCACCGGTTGTGCTGCCGCGAAGAAAACTTCGGCTTGCGCTTGTCTTTCACTCGTTTTGCTGTAGTTGCCATCGAACTTATCTTGTCCTCTCGCCCTGATTAGGCCGTCTGCCGGAACGGAATGCCGAAGTGCTGCAGCAATGCCCGTGCCTGCTGATCGTCTTTCGCCGTGGTCACAATGGTGACGTTCATACCCTTCAACTTGTCCACTCGGGAGTAGTCGATCTCAGGAAAAATCAACTGATCGCGAATTCCCAGCGTGTAATTGCCGCGTCCATCAAAGCTCTTCGTCGAAACACCCTTGAAATCCCGCACCCGCGGCAGAGCCGTCGACACCAGTCGGTCCAGAAACTCATACATCTTGTCGCCGCGCAGTGTCACCATGGCGCCAATCGGCATGCCTTCGCGCACTTTGAATGCGGCGATCGATTTCTTGGCGCGCGTCACGACCGGCTTCTGTCCGGTAATCAGGCCCAGATCCACCATCAGCGGATCCATCACCTTCACGTTCTGCGTGGCTTCACCCAGTCCCATGTTCAGGACAATCTTTTCGAGGCGCGGCACCGCCATGGTGTTTTTCAAGCCCAGCTCCTTCAGCAGCGCCGGCTTGATTTCCTTCAGATACTTATCTTTTAATCTGGTTGCCATCTTCCATCCATCCTTGCTTCAACGCTGGCCCCTGAACCCTGGCCGCTGTTCCCTGATCCCTAAGCCCTACTTCTTCGATTCCAGCGTCTGACCGCATTTACGGCAGACCCGCACCTTGGTGCCGCCCTCAAACTTGAAGCCCACCCGAACCGGCCCGCAGTTGCCGCAGACCAGCATCACGTTCGAAATCTGAATCGGGTTTTCCTGCTCCGCGATGCCGCCCTTGATGTTGCGTTGCGGGTTCGGTTTCACGGTCTTCTTCACCATCATCACGTGCTCAACCAGCAGACGGTTCTCGTCCTGCATCACCCGCAGCACGCGACCTTGCTTGCCTCTGTCTTTGCCCGCGATGACCTGCACTTTATCGTTGCGGCGAATCTTCAATCCTGCCATAACTCTCGTCTCACTTCCCATTCGCGTCGGAACCGGTACCCCAACCCCTGGCCGCGTTTCTAAAATCGAACCCAACCGCTTCGCCTACAGAACTTCTGGAGCCAGCGAAACAATCTTCAAAAATCTCTTCTCGCGCAATTCCCGGGCTACTGGACCAAAGACGCGCGTGCCCACCGGCTCACCGGTTTCATTGATCAGCACCGCCGCATTCTGATCGAAGCGGATATAGGTTCCATCGCGGCGACGATATTCTTTCCGCGTGCGCACGATAACAGCCTTCACCACTTTGCCCTTCTTCACCTGGCCATCCGGCGAAGCTTCCTTCACTGCGGCGGTCACGACGTCTCCCAGGCCGGCTTTACGTCCGGTGGATCCGCCCAGCGGCAGGATCACCTGCAGCTTGCGGGCGCCGGAGTTATCGGCCACCACCAACATTGTTCTCATCTGTACGGCCATCATCGTCTCCTAAATCTTGCTCAAACTACTTCCGCCCTGAATCCCGGCGGTCGACAGCTAGACTGCCTGTGGAATCTCTTCTGCCTGCGCCAAACTTGAGCGGCGCACAATCTCTTCCAGCTGCCAGCGCTTCAGCTTGCTTAGCGGACGCGTCTCGCGAATCCGAACAATATCCCCAACCCGCGCCGTCTTGTGCTCGTCATGCGCGTAAAACTTTTTGGTCGTCCGCATCGTCCGCAGATACTTTGGGTGGGCTTTGCGCATTTCCACCGCCACCACAATGGTCTTCTGCATCTTGGTGGAAACCACTTCTCCAACCTTTTCATTCCGATGGGAGACGGCCGGAGTGCCCGCGGTCGCAGTTGCTGTCGTGTCTTTCGTCGGTTCGCTCATTGCTTAACTGCCGCCCTTCTTTGCATTCGCCTTGCCGCGCTTGGCGGCCTTTACTTTGGTCTTGCCGGTCGACTTCGCCTTGCTGGCCACCTTCGACGTCCGCTTGGTGTTCCGCGTCGAAGTCTTCTTGGCTGCTTTCTTCTTCGATCCCTTAGCCGCAGCCGACTTCTTGGTCTTCTTGGCTTTCTTTTTGGGTGTCGCTTCCGTCTCGGTGGCGTTTACCCGCGCGTGCGCGTGTGTCGCAATCCCCAGCTCGTGCTGGCGCTGCACCGTCTTGATGCGCGCAATGTCTTTCTTCAGCTCGCGCAGCTTCTTCAATCCTTCGAGTTGGCCCATCTTCATCTGGAACCGCAAGCGGAAAATCTGCTCCGCCGACTGGTGCGCCTGCAGCACCAGTTCCTCTTTGTCCAGATTGACGATCTTATCCATTTCCATAATTCAATCCTTCATCTTCAGGATGTTTCCGCGAGCCATCGACTCCGGTCATCCTTGTAGAAACTCGTTACGACTTCTGGGTGGTTGCCGCCACAGCGTCGTGACGAGCGACAAACAGCGTCTTGATGGGCAGCTTGTGCGAGGCCAGACGCATGGCTTCCATCGCGACTTCCCGGCTGACGCCTTCCATCTCAAACAAAATCTTGCCCGGCCGAACCACTGCGACCCAATGATCCAGAGGTCCTTTACCAGAACCCATACGAACTTCGGCAGGCTTCTTGGTAATCGGCTTGTCCGGAAACAGGCGCAGCCAGATCTTGCCGCCCCGCTTGATGAAACGAGTCATCGCCACACGGCTGGCTTCAATCTGCCGATCTGTGATGTGCGCGTGATCGAGCGTCTTCAATCCAAAATCCCCAAACGCAAGCTCAGAACCGCGCCAGGCCTTGCCACGATTGCGGCCCTTCTGCTGTTTGCGGAACTTTACCTTCTTCGGCATCAACATAACGAAATCCTTTTGAGCGTTCTGCTCTCACTGCCACTTCAAAAAATCAGTCCTAGAAAATGCTCGATCCAACCCGGGGCTCGCGCTTCTTCTGCTGATAGATATCTCCGCGATACACCCATGCCTTCACACCAATAATTCCGTAGGTGGTGTGCGCTTCGGCAAAACCGTAGTCAATATCCGCGCGCAGGGTATGCAACGGCAAACGTCCCTGCAGGTACCACTCCGAACGCGCAATTTCCGCGCCGTTCAACCGTCCGCCCACCCGCACCTTGATGCCGCGGCAACCAAACCGCAGCGCAGAGTCCACCGACTTGCGCATCGCGCGGCGGAAGCTGACACGCTTCTCCAGCTGCAACGCGATATTCTCGGCCACCAGCTGCGCATCCAGCTCCGGCTTGTTCACTTCAAGGATGTCGACGAAGACCTCGCGATTGGAACGCTTCTGCAGGTCGGTCTTCAGCTTCTCAATCTCCGCGCCCTTGCGTCCGATGATGATGCCCGGCCGCGCGGTGCGAATAATGATCCGCAGCTTGTTGCCTGGACGCTCGATTTCAATCGAGCTGACGCCGGCCGACTTGAGCTTCTCTTTCAGCTCACGCCGCAGCTGCACATCCTCGACCAGCAGGCGATCGTATCCCCGCTCGACGAACCAGCGCGACTTCCAAGGCTTGTTGACTCCTAGCCGTAACCCGTAAGGGTGGACTTTCTGACCCATAATTCAATCCTTCCGTTCGCTACTTCGCTGACTTCTTGGCGGCCGTCTTCTTTTTTGCCGCGGCTGGTTTTGCTGCCGTCTTGCTCGATCCTGACTTCTTCGCTGCCGTCTTGGTCGCCGTCTTTTTCTTGCCCTTGGCGCCGGTCTCCGGCTCATCGCCAACCGTCTTCGCCAGCTCCGGACGCTTCTTCTCGGCAACCGTGATCAGAAGATTCGACATGCGCCGCTGATAGCGGAACGCGCGTCCCATCGGCGCTGGACGAATCCGCTTCAGCCGTGGCCCTTCATTGGCCACTGCCATCTTTACGTAGAGGTTATCGACGTCAATGTTCAGGCCGCGCTCTTCGCTCAGATAGTTCGCATTCTCCAGTGCCGAACGCAGCACCTTTGCCACCAGCGGAGCCACACGCTTCTTGGTGAAGGCCACCGTCTGCAGCGCATCTTCCACGCGCCGGCCCTTGATCAAATCCAGCACCAGCTTCGCCTTTTGCGGCGAGACCCGCTGAAACTTCGCTTCCGCCCTGAATTCCTGTGCTTCGTATTGCATCTTGCGCTATGCCTTTCCCGCTATGGACCAGTTTTCCTGTCACCGTGGGGTGCTACCGGTCGCTACGTGCATCCCTTCTTTAAGGAACGGATGCGTCAGGTTCCTCTCCTTGGCGTACACCTACAGGAAAACTGGTCTACCGCGGCTTGGTAGCCGTCTCGGCCTTGGCGGAGTGACCTTTGAATGTACGCGTGGCGGCAAACTCGCCCAGCTTGTGACCCACCATGTTTTCCGTCACGTAGACCGGAATAAACTTGCGGCCGTTGTGCACCGCAATCGTGTGCCCGACCATTTCAGGAAAAATCGTGGACCGGCGCGACCAGGTGCGTACCACCTTCTTGTCGTTCGCCTTGTTCATCGTCTCAATCTTCACAATCAAGTGAGTGTCGATGAAGGGTCCTTTCTTTGTCGAACGTGCCATCTTTTCTCCTTAGCCCCTGTTGCCTGTTCCTGATGCCTGTTCCCTGATCCCTATTCCCTGTACTTCCCTTACTTCTTCTTCGGTCGGCTGACGATCATGCCATCGGTCCGCTTGTTGTTGCGTGTCTTGTATCCGCGAGTCGGCTGTCCCCACGGTGTTACTGGGTGACGGCCACCGGAAGTCTTTCCTTCGCCGCCGCCATGCGGGTGATCGACCGGGTTCATCGTCACGCCGCGGTTCGCCGGACGAATTCCCTTCCAGCGATTTCTGCCGGCCTTGCCGATCGAAATATTTTCGTGGTCTGTGTTGCCAACCTGCCCAATCGTTGCCATGCAATCGACCAGCACTTTGCGCGTCTCGCCGGAAGGCAGCTTCAACAGCGCGTAGTCGCCTTCTTTGGCCACCAGCTGTGCAGACGCTCCAGCCGAACGAACCATCTGCGCGCCCTTACCCGGCCGCAGTTCCACGTTATGGACCGTGGTGCCCGCCGGAATATTCTTCAGCGGCAGCGCATTGCCCACCAGGATGTCGGCCTCTTCGCCGCTCATCACGGCCTGGCCCACCTGCAAACCAATCGGCTGCAGAATGTAGCGCTTCTCGCCGTCGGCGTAGTGGATCAGAGCAATGCGCGCCGAACGGTTGGGGTCGTATTCAATGGTGGCGACGCGGCCCGGAATCCCGGACTTGTCGCGCTTGAAGTCGATCAGGCGCAATTTACGTTTATGTCCGCCCCCGTGGTGGCGAATCGTCAAATCGCCCGTGTTACGACGTCCGCCCGTGCGCTTACGAATCGTCGTCAGCGGCTTATAAGGGCGATCGGTCGTCAGGTCATCGTTGACCACCGTGGAGGTGAAACGCAAACTCGGAGTGATCGGTCGGTATGTCTTGATCGGCATCGGTTTCTCTTTTTTTTGATCTTGGCCCCGGTCGTGGCAACCAACATCACATTCAAATCTTTTGTCTACCGCTAATACTGCGGGTGCCCCAGGTCTCGCTTTTGAGACCTGGGATTCTCTCGCCTACAGGCTGTTGATGTACTCCGGCATTTTCTGTCCCGGCTTCAGGCGCACATACGCCTTCTTCCAGTCCGAGCGATAGCCGCTGAAACGGCCGCGCTTGCGTTCTTTGCCCACAAAGTTGGCGGTGCGAACTCCCTCCACCTTCACCTTGAACAAAGTCTCGACGGCCTGCTTCACTTCCGTCTTGGTGGCCGATGTGGCAACCTCAAATACGAGAGTGGCTTCGGTTTCCTTGGCGCCCAGTCCCTTTTCCGTAATTACCGGGCGACGAATCACTTGATATACATCTGCCATCAGGCCACCTCTGCTGCGGCTGCCAGCTTGCGCTTGGACACCGTTTTCTTCAATGCTTCCTGCAACTGCTCCATCGCCGTCACCGAGATGATGGCGCGCTCGTGCTTCAGCAGGTGATACGGATGCACTTCGTTGCTCAGCATCAGCTCCACACCCTGCAGATTGCGTGCACCCAGCATCAGATTCTTGCTCAGCGTGGTCGCGCTCTCCACCAGCAGCGCGGTCTTCTTCGCATCGAGAGTCGTCAACGCCGAACGATAGAGCTTGGTCTTCGGCTCTTTCAGCTCCAGGCTCTCCACCACCGTCAAATGCCCATCGGCCAGCTTTGCCGCAATGGCGGAACGCAGCGCACCCAGCAGCTTCTTGCGCGGAAAGGCATAGTCGTGCGAATGCGGCACCGGTCCGTGCACCGTTCCACCATGCCTCCAAAGAGGCGAACGGATGGAGGCGATACGCGCCCGGCCGGTTCCCTTCTGCTTCCACAACTTCTTGCCGGAACCGGAGACCAGCTTGCGATTTTTGGTGGCGTGCGTGCCTTGACGCAGGGCAGCGCGGTAATGCTTCACCGCCTCCCAGATCAAGTCCTCGTTCACCTCGGCTGGCCCGAAAACTTCATCCGCCAGCTCCAGGGTTCCGACTTTTTTCCCACCCAGATCGACTACGTCAATGTTTGCCATTGCTCTACTCTCTTAAACTGCTTTACTTTTTCTTGCTGCCAGATGCCTTCTTCGAAGCCTTCAACGGATCCACCGTGGTCGCGCCGCTGAATCCACGACGCTCGCGAGGCGGCTGCTTTGCCTTGGTGATCAAAACGTATCCGTCACGATGTCCCGGAACCGCGCCCTCAAGCATCAGCAGGTTCTCATCGGTATCGATGCCGCGAATGCGAAGATTCCGCACTGTCACGCTGTCGACACCCTTGTGTCCCGGCATGCGCATTCCCTTCATCACGCGCGACGGAAACGACGAGGCGCCGATCGATCCCTGCACCTGGAACATATGTCCGTGCGATTTCGGTCCGCCGCCAAATCCGTGCCGGCGAACAACACCCGCAAATCCGCGCCCCTTGCTGGTGCCCAGCACATCGACAAATTTTTCGTCCGCAAAAATATCGACCAGAACGCGATCGCCGGCCTTGCTGCCCGTCGCCTCTTCGCCGTCCGCAGGCTTAGCAGCAACTTCGATCGGAACCTCGCGCAAAATCCGCACTGGAGGAACATTGCTCTTGCCAAAGTGACCCGCCATCGCCTTGTTGATTTTGGAGCTCTTCACAAACTCAACCAGGCCGATCTGCGCCGCATCATAACCATCTTTCGCCTGCGTCTTCACCTGCGTAATCACGCACGGACCCACCTCGACCACGGTGATCGGATGAATTTCTCCGTTCTCATCGAAGACCTGGGTCATGCCGATTTTCTTTCCGATCATTCCTGCAACTGCCATCTTTTTTCTCCCCTCATCATGCGTGCCGTTAAGCCCCGCACTGTAGGTCTTTCTGTCTTTCGCCCGTCAGGGCGAGTTGCCTGGACGGCCAGTCCCGGCCAGTCCTACTTTTCGAAGGCCTTGATTTCGACGTCGACACCGGCAGGCAGATCGAGGCGCATCAGCGCATCCACCGTCTGCTGGGTCGGCTCCAGAATGTCGATCAGCCGCTTGTGCGTGCGAATCTCAAACGCCTCGCGGGACTTTTTGTCCACGTG
>Ga0335075_10005244_pt1 | contig 20166 bp, 14 predicted proteins | sample Lox_Sample_24_FD_206723 | JGI IMG/M metagenome (GOLD analysis project Ga0335075, IMG submission 206723) | Soil microbial communities from Loxahatchee National Wildlife Refuge, Florida, United States - Lox_Sample_2.4 | ecosystem: Environmental > Terrestrial > Soil > Wetlands | place: USA...
TCGCCGATGTTTTGGCGAACGAAATCGCGGAGTACCGGGAGGAGTGCAGGAAGCAGGGGAAAGACACCTCCCCGGACGGTTTTATGTTTCCGGGGCGCTTCGGCGGACCGATGGACTCGACCAACTTTCGCCATCGTGTCCTGCACAAGCTGGCACGGGAACTGGAACTGCCGAAGCTGACGTTCCAGGTCATCCGCCGCACCATCGCCACTCTGGGAAAGACCAAGGGGCACCCCAAGGACATCCAGGGCCTGATGCGGCATAGCCGGCTCGCAACGACCATGGAGGTTTACATGCAGTCATTGCAGCGGGAGGTCCGCACGGCGATCAACTCGATTCACGACGAGCTAGTGGCCACGGCACGGAAGGACCTGATCCCCAGACGCCGGAAGCAAGGGCTCCAGGGGGTCAGAACCGCGTCACAGGCGAAAGGGCATCCGGGCAGAAACGCTCTGTCGTCGCCGAGAAGAAGCAGCACACTACGGAAGGAGGAGAGAAGAAGACCGTAGTGCCGTCACGCGGAAAGATTTTGCTATTTGCGGGCAAAATGCGGGCAAACGGTTTGGGAGGGGTTCCGCTAAGTTCTTGAAAGGATTTGGTGGACCTGGTCGGGATCGAACCGACGACCTCTTCCATGCCATGGAGAATCAACAACTTACGGCACAGACGGCAAAGAACTTATGAGCCGGTATAGCCGTCTAAACCGGCACAGTCGGCGCTAATTGGCACCAAATTGACACCAAAAACCTTCAACCAGATTGGGCTTGGTTGGGCGGGCTGAAACGTGGCGGGATCAGCCCCACCCCTTGTACCTGTTACTGTGAATCGCAGTCGCAGCCATTTCAGGAAGTGTCCGGCCCTGATCGGAGTGATAATCATCCTTTTTGTGGTTGATTATCATCCACAGGATGGCTGATTATGGACATATGATCCAACGTCATCTTGCCGACCCCCTGCGAGATGCGCTTGCCGATACGCCTGCCGTGCTGATCAACGGTGCACGCCAGACGGGGAAGAGCACTCTGGTCCAATCAACCGACCTAGTCTCGCAAAATCGACAATATCTTACCTTCGATGATCCCGGCATCCTTGCCGCCGCCAGACGCGATCCCAACGGCTTCATCGCCGGCCTGAACCTGCCGGTCACACTCGACGAGGTTCAACACGTTCCGGAGTTGTTCCCCGTGATCAAAGCCGCCATCGACCGGAATCGTCGGCCTGGACAGTTTCTGCTTACAGGATCTGCAAACGTCATGCTGCTGCCGAAGCTCTCCGACTCGTTGGCTGGGCGCATGGAGGTTCTTACCCTCTGGCCATTTTCCCAAGGAGAGTTACGCGGGGTGAGAGAGAATTTCGTCGAGCATCTATTTTCAACGGGTCACGCAAATCGGTCCGGCAGAAGATCCTCTGTGTCTTGGGAAGAACTGCTGGAGATCATTGTCGCAGGCGGGTATCCGCCTGCCGTCGCCCGCCACACCCCAGCGCGCCGCGACGCCTGGTTCCAGTCCTACGTCTTGACAATGCTTCAGTGCGATATTCGCGACCTGGCCAGCATCGCCGATTTCACCGCGATTCCACGTCTCCTCTCGGTGGTTGCTGCCCGCGCAGGTAGCTTGCTCAATTTTGCCGATCTGTCCCGTACCATGGCGCTGCCCCAGACGACACTGAAGCGCTATTTTGCTTTGCTCGAGAACACATTTCTGGTGCAACTTCTTCGCCCTTGGGCACGGAATTTGGGCAAGCGCGTGATTCAAACCCCGAAGGTCTACCTCAATGACAGCGGCCTGCTTGCACACACTCTCGGTGCCTCTGCCGACCGCGTCAAAACGGAGGGGAACTTGTCCGGCCCCATACTCGAAAACTTCGTCCTGATGGAGTTGCGCAAGCAGTGCAGTTGGAGCGCGATCAGACCGGGTCTATTTTACTGGCGGACAGTCTCCGGCCAGGAAGTCGACTTTGTGCTGGAGGATCACGCCGGCAAAGTGGTCGGAATTGAAGTGAAAGGGGCAGCAACGCTGGGAAGCAACGATGTACGTGGGCTAAAGGCATTGGCAGACGCGGTTGGAAAAAGCTGGATCCGCGGCGTAGTGCTCTATTCCGGGACCGAGGTCATTCCCTTTGCTGCTAATCTTCACGGAGTGCCTTTAAATAGCCTATGGTCTGAATAGCGGAGAAAATACGAGCTGCGTCCAGATCACTTGCACTTGCCCTGTTTCGATGTCAGCAAACCATCGTAACTTAACCGTTCACACCGCACGAACGCGGCGCGCGGGTTTGCGCGGCGTGGATTCGGCCGCCCTTGTCTTCGCAGACTTTATCGCAGGAGCCGGGGAATTTTCGTTTCTGTCTCGCGCCAACATTTTTTCGCGTAGATTCTGCCAGCGTTTTCGCTGTGCCTCTGCGATGTGTTTCCTCGCTGCCGCTGTAAGTGTCCTACGCCGCGATCCGGCAGGCTTGCCGCTGGCCGCTGGCGCTCCTTCGGGCGCGCTCCCTGCATCAGCGCGAACTGTTTTCGTCTTTTCGGGAGCGGCGGTCATCTTGCTGCGCGGTGATTTGGACGACTTCCGCGGCTGGGCATCACCCGTTTCGCCTTCGTTCTCCAGTTCGATGCCGAAGACGTCGGCCAATTGATCCTTGGCGATCGTCTTCCCGCCAGCGCCTTTCAGCTTTGGCGCAGGCTGGCCGGCTTGTGCGATCAGTTCAAGATGATCCACCTGCCTCAGCTTGAAGAGAAGCTGGGGTTCGCGATCGAGACGGTTGCCAACGCCGTACAGCGTGGCAGCGACGTGCTTACACATTCCCGCCCAGTCGGGGCAGGAGCAGGACATCTCGATCTCCGCGGGCTCCGGGAACAGGCCGCAGTCACGGCTGGTCACGACGGACATTACACTTTTCGAGAGCCGGCCCTGCAAGAGTTCCACCACTGTGCCGATCCCGGCGCCGCACTGTTGTTTGAGCTTCTTCCAGCGCGGCGCGGCAAGCGGCCGAATCTGGATGACGATGCGGTAGAGGCTCGAGCCGCTGACCATGGACGTGATCTTGCCCATCTCGATCTGGAGATCGACCACCGAACCGTTGCGCACGTAGGTGCGGCCGCGCGGCAGGCGATTCTCAAAATCGTTGTACGACTCCAGGTTGTCGCACCAGGCTTTGCCCCAGAACGTGGAAGCGATGGCGCGGCTCGCGATCTCGACCGGCGATACCTGCGTGCCTTTTGCAGCCAGCCGCCTAACCTCGCGCAAGGCATTGGCCCGCCGCTGCGCCACAGGAACATACGGCGCATAAAATCCCCAACCCATGATGCCCTCACTATATCGACTGATAAACGAAACAGGTATCTAGCGCGTGAGGAAAACGTGGCTGAAATTCGACTTGCATTCCGCTGGAGCGAGAGCCATCTTGTAGGTATGGCCATCGATCTCATTCAAATCCGTACGCTTGCAGAGCGAAAGGAAGAGGAAAACTGGAGATTCCGCCAGTTCGTGAAATTCGGGTGCAAGCTCAAAGAGGAAGAGATGGACCGGCAGGTATGGGAAACCACGAAGCGCATTTGGGCCGGCATCGATTGCACAGCCTGCGCTAATTGCTGCCGCGAGGTCCGGCCGACGTTCAGCGAAGAAGAAGTGAGCCGTCTCGCTGCGCGGCTTGGAATGACGCCTCTGCAGTTTATTGATACTTATCTGGAGCCGAACGGAGACGACGATAATCCTTGGCAAACAAAGACCAACCCGTGTCCGTTCCTAAAGGACAACCGGTGCAGCGTGTATGAGGACCGTCCCGCTGACTGCAAAGGCTATCCGTATCTTTACGCACCCGAATTCTCGTCGCGCATGATGGGCATGATCAGCCGGACATTCACATGCCCTATCGTCTATGAGGTGATCGAAGAGCTTAAGCGGTTATTGGGCTTTGCGCGACAAAAGCCGCGCTGAAGGAGATTATTTTTCCGTCGCCTTGCCGATATCCAGCGCCACAAAGCGCAGTAATTCGGCATTGCTCATTTCCGTCAGCAGCGCCTCTGGGCCGCCATCCAGCAGATCGCGCGCCAGACTCGTCTTCTGTGCAATCAACGCGTCGATCTTCTCTTCGAACGTGCCGCGGCAGATGAATTTGTGAACCAGCACGTTGCGCGTCTGGCCAATGCGGAAGGCACGGTCGGTGGCCTGGTTCTCGACGGCGGGGTTCCACCAGCGATCGAAGTGAATGACGTGCGACGCCGCGGTCAGATTCAGCCCTGTGCCACCCGCCTTGAGTGAAAGGACAAAAAACGGCGGCCCGTCAGCCCGCTGAAAAGCCTCCACCAGTTCCCGCCGTTTGCCAATCGCAGTTTCGCCGTGCAGGACCAGCCCCGGCCGCCCGAAGACGCGGGCAAGAAAATCTGCCAGCGGCGCCGTAATCTCGCGAAATTGCGTGAAGACCAGCGTCTTCTCCTGCCGCTCCGCCAGCTCTTCGCAAATCTCCCTGAGACGCGCGAACTTTCCACTATCGTCCGCCTCATAACCGTTGTCGCCGGTCCACTGCGAAGGGTGGTTGCAAATCTGCTTCAGCCGCATCAACGACGCCAGCACGATGCCACGGCGCTTGATTCCGTCGGCATGATCAACCGCCGCTGCCAGCTCCTCCACCGCCTGCTCGTAAAGCACCGCCTGCCGCCGGCTCAATCCACAGTAGGCGTTCACCTCGGATTTCTCCGGCAGATCGGCGATCACGCGCTTGTCGGTCTTGAGGCGGCGCAGAATATAAGGCCGCACCAGCGTGCGCAGCGGACCATACGGATTCGATCCGCCCGCCGTAACACCTTCCGCCATCTGCTTTGCCAGGCGGCCAAATGCCTTGGCACCTCCCAGCAGGCCGGGATTGAGAAAGTCGAAAAGCGCCCACAGGTCGGAGAGACGATTCTCCACCGGCGTGCCCGTTAGCGCAATGCGGCCTTCCGCGCGGAGTTCCTTCACCGCCCGGCTCTGCCGTGTGCCCGAGTTGCGGATCGCCTGAGCTTCGTCGAGAACCACCAGCCGCCAGTCGCGCCCGCGCAGCCACTCCAGTCGAGTCAGCATCGTGTAGGTGGTGATCACCAGGTCGCAATCGTTCACCGCATCGCTGGCCTCGGTGATACCATCCGACGGATGCGCGATGAGGACCCGCAACGACGGCGAAAAGCGTTCAAGCTCCGCTTTCCAGTTCGCGATGAGCGAGGCTGGAACCACTAGCAGGCTGGCTTTGCTCTCGGCTTCCGCTTCCTTCTTCAGATGCAACAACAGCGCGATCACCTGTACGGTCTTGCCCAGCCCCATATCGTCGGCGAGGCACGCGCCCAGGCCCAGCCGGGTAAGAAACCTGAGCCAATGGGCTCCGGCCTTCTGGTAGGGGCGGAGATCGCCGCAAAGACCAGCCGGGACGGCGTCGCGTTCACCGGTCGGCTCGCGCAACTCGCCGAGCAACTGCTCCAGATCGTTACCGGCGGAGATGCCTGCCCACTCGCGCGCTACTTCTTCCTGTTCGTGCGCCGCATCCTGTCCCAGTTGGACGCCGGCAAGCAGGCGCATCCCTTCAAAAAACGTGAGACCACCGTCCCGCGTCTCGCGCTCTACCTTCTTCCACTGTTTCAGCGCCTCGGCCAGCTTTTCCCGGTCCACCTCTACCCATTTGCCGCGCAAGAGAACCAGCCCGCTCTCCGAGCCGAGGAGCTTCTCGAGTTCCTGCGCATCAAGCGCGTCGCCATCCAGCACCGCCCCCACCGAGAAATCGAGCAGCGCATCCACGCCAAGCTTCCCCTTCAACTGCTGGCCGATCTTCACGTTCACGACCGGCCGTGGAGGATGCGCGGCCTTCCACCAATCGGGCACGCGAACAATGAGTCCGCTCGACTCGAGCGCCGGTATGGATTGCAGGAATTGATAGGCCTCCCTGGGCGTCCAGGCCAAAGGCTGGTAAATCCCGCCGGAGTCAGCCAGCTCTTTCACCCAGGCAACGGATTCTGCGGCCTGCTGGATGGGCTGCAGTAAAGCTAGCAGCGCCGCACGGTTCCTCGCGCCGGCATACTCCTGGAGCGCGCGGCTCAGCGGCAGGTGTTGCGCCTTGCCCTGTGCAGAGAGCCGCGTGGCATAGGTGGCAAGAAAAGCAAAAGGCGACTCGAGATCCCGCTTGTTCTCGGCCAGGTGAAAGGTCACGCGGCCTACTGTCCGCCAAGCGGGATTGAGCTGGTGCAGATAGTCCCGGGCGCTCAATCCAGACACACGAGCCTCCTGGTGTACCAGGCTGTCGAGCTCCTGCCACCAAGGGACAAGGCAATCCGGGCTTAGGTATTCCAACCCGCGCATGGGTGGGGCCTCGAGCATCGCGGCCGCAAACTCCGCCGTGTCAGGCGTAGGCAAAGCAGGCAATTCTGACCCGCCGGAAATCTCCGGGGCATGGCAGAGGGCCGTCAGATAGCGGCAGGCGAAGTCACGCGCCCAAGCGAACTCCGGCGGTAAGGGAGAAGCAAGCTCGCGCGCTCCCATCTGCAACAGTCCTTGGGCCTGCGACTCCGAGAATGCCCGCCGGACTCGTTCGCACCAGGAACCGTCCGCCAGCGTCGGCTCGGAAGTTGCATCGAGAACCAGCAACCGGCCATGCGGGGAAATGGAAAGGGCTATACTCATGCGATTTCTGCTGCTCTGAATTCAATCTAGCCGATGATGGCAACGCGGGGCGGCCGGAGCCGTTCTCCATCGCCCCGTCATCCGATTCACAGCCGTGCAACGAGGAGGTACCGGTCTTCGATCTCTATCGCCATTAGGCTTCTGGCCGGCGAGCCTATCAAGAAGACGGAAAGGAGATAACATGAGCAGGTTTCAGCAAGGAAGTTTATTCAAATTGGAGCGCAAAAGCCGCCCTGACGTTTGGGTCTTCAGGTGGTATGACAATAGCTCCGGATCGCGCAGATATAGGAAGCAAATCATAGGGAGCGTTATTGAGTTCCGAAATCGCCGGGAAGCAGAAAGGTCCGTCATCGCTCTCCGGAGTTCGATCAATGCTGATGTCGGAACTCCGAGATGTGTGTGCGATCTCGCTGCTCACTATCGCCTGCACGAACTTACCGTTGAGAAAAGGGCCTTTTCAACAATTGAAGGCCATCGATTCTTGTTTGAGCGCTACATTGCACCTCGCTGGGGACACTTCCGTCTCGGCGCTGTTCGAACGATTCAGGTCGAGGAATGGCTGGATTCCCTTGCGCTGGCACCAAGTTCGAAGGCTAAACTGAAGAGCATTCTATCGACGCTGTACAACCACGCCATCCGGTATGAATGGCTCACTTTCAATCCAATCAGCCGCGTCAGGACTTCATCGAAACGTCTCCATGACAAGGACGTTCTCACTCCAGAGGAGTTTCAGCGCCTAGCAGAACAGCTTTCCGTACGCGATCGGGCGATGGTATTGCTTGCCGGAAGCACTGGCCTGCGCCGTTCGGAGATGATCGCCTTGACTTAGTCGGACCTGGACACGAGGTCGATGGAAGTCAATGTACTGCGGTCCTGTGTGCGCAACCGAATTGGGAAGACCAAGACAGAGTCTTCTCGTCGCCCTGTACCTCTCCATCCGATCGTACTCAGCGCGCTTCTGAATTGGCGGGCTGAGTCGCATTACGCCGCGGAAACCGATTTTCTCTTTCCTTCAATTCGACTCAAAGGCACCAGACCTCTCAGTCCGGATAGCGTATTGAAGAAGAGCATTCGTCCCGCTCTTGCGCGTACCGGCATCACGGGCAAACAGATCGGCTGGCACAGTTTCCGTCATTCGCTCGCGACGAATCTGCGAGCGCTGGGCATTGACATCAAAGTAGCTCAGGAATTGTTGCGCCATGCTAGTTGCCGGACGACGCTCGACGTTTACACCCGCGCCGTATCCGAGCAGAAGCGGGATGCAAATTCAAAAGTTGTTGAGATGATGCTCCCTGCAGAGGTGAGGAGATTTCAGCACCCTTCCGCACCCTCGTCCGGAGCGGTGCCCTTGCAAGTTGTTGATTTTGGTGGACCTGGTCGGGATCGAACCGACGACCTCTTCCATGCCATCGCCGCTCTAATCTTCCCTTCCGACTCTGGCCAACCGACGCCAGGGTCTCCGCGGGGTCCGCCGGTTGGAAGAACCTAGCACCAAACGACTTCCATCAGACCGCTCTTTCCGACCTGCTCCGTGATGGCTCCTTCCACTTCTTAAGCCAGATGGCGCGAGCAGCTCCGATAGATTCCTGACGTTATACGGCTAGTTGGGCTTCCAGGTCACCTCGGTCTTGGCACGACCGTATTCTCGGGAAGTTGGGGGAATCCAAGGGGCGCGGAAAAGAACATTCGGTACCAGTTGGGAATCGGTTACCGGGTGCGCAGTTCAGTTGATTAGAACGCCTGCATGCTTCGCAGTAGGCCGCGGATTTGATTCCCGCCACTCCCGCCAACTTTTTGGGGGGATTGATGAAGCCCTCGGCACTCACTAGGACGGCAGTGGATTCGGGGCGTTAACTGATGTATCTGCGGTCACTTGACTTTGTGAAGGCGGAGTCCTACGATTTTCTCAACGTTGAGGTGAGGGAGTTCACCTTTAACCGCTGTCCCTACCAATAGGCCGGACAGATGATGACTCCTGACAGGGAATCCTGTCGTGGAGTCTTGTCCCGGCAGCGATCCCTGAATACAACTGAAGGAGCTTGGTTCCATGGCAAATGCATGGGCCCTCTCGGCTTTGTGGGTGGGATTGGCGCTAGTCGCGTTGCTCGCGATGAGGTTTAAGGTATCGACTGCGATCTCCAAGATCGTCGTCGTGACCGTCGGCCCGTTGAGCATCGGCGTCATTTGTGGCCTCGGGGGTCTGCACAGCGCCACACCGCAAAATCAATTTCCTAGCTGCACCAAAATCACACGACAACTGAACAAAAAGTTAAGACGTTGCGCGATCGCGGACCTGGGCTTTGCCAGGTGGGGCGACTTCTGCGCAATAGGGCTCTTACAACCAGCGGCCTAATGGCCGGGAAAGCGTATTCATCATGTCTGAAATCGCAAAACTTCAAGCACTTGAAATCTTGGACTCGCGTGGTAATCCCACATTGGCCGTCACCGTAACTCTTGCAAATGGGGTTAGCGCGACGGCAAAAGTTCCTTCCGGAGCATCTACCGGGAAACGCGAAGCGGTTGAGCTTCGTGATGGTGATAAGTCCCGTTACGGCGGGAAGGGCGTTCTGAAAGCGAAGGGGCACGTAGAAGGCGAAATTCAGAGCGCCGTCCGCGGCTTTGAGGCCAATGATCAGAAAGCGCTCGACAAGAGACTCTGTGAATTGGACGGAACACCGAACAAGGGGCGACTCGGTGCGAATGCGATCCTCGGCGTGTCTCTTGCTGCAGCTCATGCAGCAGCAAAGGATCACGGTCTTCCGCTTTACGCGACCCTCGTTGACAAGCCAGCCAACCTTCTTCCCACGCCCGGACTGAATGTCCTGAACGGTGGCAAGCACGCCGACAGCAACGTGGATTTCCAGGAATTCATGATTTCGCCCGTCGGGCTTCCATCATTCAGCGAAGCGATCCGCGCATCTGCCGAGACCTTCCACGCGCTCCAGGCGGTGCTGCACAAGAAAGGTTACAGCACGGGTGTTGGCGACGAAGGCGGGTTTGCGCCTCAATTGAAGTCCAATGAAGAGCCGGTCGAGCTCATCCTCGAAGCAATTCAGAAGGCAGGCTACAAGCCAGGCAGCGATATCGTCATAATGCTCGATCCTGCCGCCAGCGAGTTCTTCGATGAGGGCAACTACATCTTTGCGAAATCGGATAAAAGCAAGAAGACTCCGGCCGAGATGATCGCGCTCTGGAAGAGCTGGCTGAACAAGTACCCGGAGATCTGGTCACTGGAAGACGGAATGGCAGAGGACGATCGCGCCGGCTGGCAAGCAATTACGAAAGAACTTGGCAATCAAATCCAGCTTGTGGGAGACGACAATTTCGTCACCAACCCTGAGATCTTCAGCAAGGGAATCAAGGACGGCATCGCCAATGCGATTCTCATCAAGCTCAATCAGATTGGAACCGTCACTGAAACGCTCGAATGCATCCAGATGGCGCGGGAACACGGCTACGGTGCGGTTATCTCTCATCGGTCCGGCGAAACCGACGATACGAGCATTGCCGATCTCGCGGTTGCCGCAGGAATGGGCCAGATCAAGACGGGTTCCGCATGTCGCGGGGAACGGATCGCGAAATACAACCGTCTGCTTGAAATCGAGCGCGAATTGGGAAGCAAAGCTAGATACGCAGGTGCGAGCATTTATGACCACTGGAAGAGGCCAGTAAAGGCATAGACATTCGCAACCGGTGTTGGAGTTCACCGTAACCGCTCACCTGGGCAGATGACTCCTCGAAGCAAAAGACTTGGAGGAGTCATGCCCGAGATTCAAACGATGAACACAAACTCGCAACAACATGGAGAACTCAACGAAGCCCAGCTCCGGCGGCTGGGCGTAACGTGCGCCTACATCGACAAGCTCCTGTGCGAATTAGAGCAGATTCTCCATGAAACAGCATCGACATCCCCATTTCCCCGGCACGTTGTCGATGTGACTCCCGCGCAGACACGCGTGCTGGAGGATCATATTCGCCGTATCCGCGAGCAACTACTCCGGGCGCTCGCATGGCAAAACATCACGCCCGATCCCCCGGAGATTCCCGCCACTCGCGCCGCACTCACGCACCTGGCATTTGTCGACATTGCCATCGAAGAGCTAAAGCCAAGCTACATGCGCGGCTCCGGGGCCGTTCCCGACGATGTTGCTGAAGAACTGAACGGCGTTGTTCACGAGCTTCGTTCCGTTGCGCAAGGCATGGAACGCTATCTTCGGCAGGAACTGGGAACCAACCTTGAATCACGCCTGACGAAGCTGGAGCATGCGGGCCACGATGTCGCACTCTTGCAGTCCGTTGAGGCGGTGATCACGCGCCACGGTCTGGTGGAGTTTCGTGCAAGGATCTCGTCACTTGCAGCGCGGCTTGAAGACAATAATCTCGAAGTCGCGTTCTTTGGCAGGGTCAGTAGCGGAAAATCTTCGCTGCTCAATGCGCTGCTCGGCACAGACGTGTTGCCCGTCGGAGTTAACCCGATTACAGCCGTTCCAACCAGACTGCGTAACGGTGATTCTGTTCACGCCCGAGTCACCTTTGCAAGCGGGCGGAACGAAGAGGTTTCGATCGATGAGTTTCGGAATCTGGTGAGCGAAGCCGGAAACCCCGGCAATCAGCGCAACGTAACGCACGCCTTAATCGAGATCCCGTCGTCTCGCTTGAGTCAAGGCATTGTGCTGGTAGACACTCCTGGACTGGGGTCCCTTGCCCGGCGCGGTGCGGCCGAAACCATGGCCTATTTGCCCTCCTGCGATCTGGCAATCCTGCTAATCGATGCCGGCGCAACGTTGAATGACGAGGATCTCGGAACTCTGCGTCTTCTCTACGAGGGCGGAATCTCCGCTATCGTGCTTCTGAGTAAAGCTGATCTGCTTGCGGATGCTGATCTGCAACGCGTTGGCACCTACGTTGAGACGCAGGTCAGGAACGAACTAGGCCTCAAAATCCATGTTCAGCCCGTGAGCGCTCTTCCGAATCATTCAGGATTGCTGGACCAGTTCTTCGAGCAGCAATTGCTTCCAAGATTCAAAGAGGCACGAAACCTACGCCAGGCGTCCGTCGCTCGCAAGATCGGAGCACTTCGTGAATCGGTCATTGCGGCACTTGAGACATCGCTTCAGCGGGGTAAGCGTCAAACCTTGCCCACGAACGATGGGAACGAGATAGAAGCGAAGCTGCGTCATATCAGCGGCGAAATCGGTGAGCAGCGCACGCGTTTGGATCAGGCGTTTCTCGAGCTCGGAGAGCGCCCGGAGATCATCGTCGCGGAGCTGGCGGAAATGGCGGCAGATCGCATTTGTTCAGAGAGGGGCTCCCAAATTGATTCTTCCACCCTCGCCGAATGGATTAGCGATACGATCCAAAAACATGTCGATTTAGCACTCGTTAACACGAGTAAAGCACTGAATGATGCAGTTGCCGGTCTCCGGGAAGCCGCAGAGGAGATCGCACGGTCCGATATGCCTACGAAAGAGGAGGCCGATGCCTTACTCCGAAATGTGCCGCGGTTTGAAATGGCTTCAATTCCGCGTCCGATCGGCGCGGTTTTCTGGAGATGGCTGGGACGCAAAACCGCAACGGCACTTGCGCGACACAGTCTTCGAGAGGAATTGGGTGAATCTTTCAAGGATGAGTTGCACCGCTATGGTCGCGCACTCAGCCAGTGGAGCGAGCACACAGCGCGAAGGATGCAGTTCTTCGTCGGGTCGTACGCTGACGCCTATCGGGCGCAACTCAGACGAATAAGCGGTCAATCGTCCGATATGGCAAATTCGCCCGAACTCGCAAGTGACCTCGCGCGACTATTGAATTGGAACGTCGAGACGGCAGAATTACAAAGTTGATCTAGGAGGTTGGACTTTGGAGAAATACCTATTCATTGCGATTGGGGGGTCGCTAGGTTCGATTGCTCGTTACTGGGTTGGATCGACGGTTTCCGGCCGCCTCGGAACGAAGTTCCCCTATGGGACCTTCATTATCAACATCACGGCTTGCGTGATTATCGGATTTGCCCTCACATATCTGGGCAAACGCGCGGAACTGAATCCGGCGTGGCGGTTTCTGATCCCGGTCGGATTTGTGGGCGCCTACAGCACATTTTCCACTTACGAGTGGGAGACGCTTTCAACTCTTCGCTCAGGCGCCTTTCTGTTGGCGGCTGTGTACGCCGTTGGCAGCCTGCTTTTAGGCCTCGTCGCCGTTTGGGGAGGTTCGGTTCTCGCGGAGGTACTAAGATGAGAACTCATCGTCAACTGGTCGTCTATCAATCGATCTTGCAGGTTCTCCATGATCCAGGATGTCCGGTATGCAGGTTCCTGAAGGACTATCAGGCAGGTAGACTGCAAAAACGATCGGAATCGGAGACTCATCGGCTCTGCAACTTCCACGCCTGGGGTCTCGCTGCCGTTCAGGATGCCCCTGCTGCCGCTCAGGCCTTTATCGGAATCCTGAGTGAGCCGGAATCGGTCGCGAATGGAACTCAAGCATGCGACGTCTGCAACGAGGTCAGGGCGGAAGAAGATCTGCGCATTCGGGAGTTGGCCACCTGCCTCCACAGGCCCGATGTGGCCGATTGGCTGAGAACGGAAGCAGTTCTCTGCGTCCCGCATGCAACAAAGCTTCGACGCGAAGTGCCGCCCGTCCTGGCGGCGAGGATCGATGCTATCGTGCAGAACTGCCGTCGGCAACTGAAGGAACAACTTGATCAGTTGCGCAACGAGCCCGACATGGACCGCAACGGATGGGGAGCACTCGGGCGTGCTGCTGAATTTCTTGTTTCGCAACGCGGATTACGAGTCTGAAGGAGGGTAAATGCTGAAAGCTGGAAAGGCATTGAAGGTCTCAATTTACGTAAGCGAGGGGTCAAAACACCACGGGATTCCGGTGTATTCAAGCATTCTTGACTTCCTTTTCTATAAGGGCGTGTCTGGGGCGACGGTTGTAAAGGGCGTCGCCGGATTCGGTGCGGATCATCACATGCATTCTGCGAACATCGTCGAAATCTCAGATCACATGCCGCTCAAGATCGAGTTTATCGAAGCGCAGGAGAAAGTGAATGAGCTTCTCGGCAAACTTGAAGAGCTTGCGGGCACGGGCATGATCGAAGTACAGGAGACGACCATCGCAAAGCCGGCACAAGTCTCGAAACCGAAGAAGGCCACGCCCCCTGCGCACGTGAAGATGGAAGGCAAAGCAAAGATGATGCGCATTTACGTCGATGAGGCAGACCGTTGGAAGGATAAGCCTTTATACAAAGCGCTCGTTGAAGCCATGAGAGCCAACGACATCGCCGGCGTCACTGTCTATCGCGGAATTCTCGGCTATGGTGCCCATCGCCACATGCACAAGGACAAGGCGTTACACCTGTCGCACAATTGCTCGATCATGCTTTCCGCGATTGACACGGAAGAGAAGTTGCGATCGTTCCTTTCTCTTGTAGATCAGATGGTGGAAGAAGGATTAGTCGTTCTTTCAGATGTGGATATCATCAAGTACTCCTACCGCGCACTGGACCTGGATTTGCCAGAGTCGCAGGCGGGAAACGCTTCGGTATGAGCGGAGGATCAACAATGAAAGACCAATTTCAAGCGCGCATGTTACGTATTCATTTCGGAGAGGGTGACAGGTGGGAGGGCAAGCCGTTGCATGAGGCAATTGTGTCCAAATGCCTGGAACTTGGAATGGCCGGCGCCACTGTGTACCGGGGGATCGAAGGGTACGGGGCAAGCACAAGGATCCATCATGCCAGCCATTGGAAATTCTCCAAAGACGCACCCATCATGTTGACCATCATCGACAAGGACGACCAGATTGCGAAGCTGATCCCGCATTTGGACGTCATGGTAGAAGAGGGCTTGATCGCCATGTCCAGTGTCGATGTGATCCGCTATTCGCGCGCAGCCGCAAAGTGACTGGAATGGCTTCAAGGAGAGAGGAAGAGTAATGCAGCAGTACAACAGCAGTTCAACGGTGCAAGATTATGGGGATCTTTCTACTGAGACATCCGTGACAGCGGATGGCGCTTCCCGACTGTTGCGGCTTGCGGATCTGGGACAGGAGCTCGGAGCTGAGCCTGTCGCCCAGGAAGCGCGCGAACTCGCAGCCCGGGTTGCCGAGGGGCGCTTCTATGTCGCATGTGTCGGTCAGTTCAAGCGCGGCAAATCTACCCTATTGAATGCGCTCGTTGGCTGCGAAGTTGTCCCAACGGGATTCGTTCCGGTCACGGCCGTGCCCACCGTGATTCGGTTTGGCGACAAACTCCGCGCACGTATTCGGCTGCACGACGGGTCCTGGCGGGAAATTGCGATGCCCGAGTTGAAAGAATACGTGACCGAAGAGTTGAACCCCGAGAACAAAAAGGCTGTGGAGGGCGCGGAGGTCTTTGTGCCCAGCCCTCTGCTGTCTTCTGGCATGTGTTTTGTGGATACGCCGGGTTTGGGTTCAGTCTTCACCGGAAATACGGCAACCACGCAGGCATTCATTCCTCATATCGATGCGGCATTGGTTGTGGTTGGAGCCGATCCACCGATTGCCGGAGAAGAATTGACATTGGTCGAAGCGGTTGGCAAACAGGTTCAGGATTTGATCCTCGTGATCAATAAGGCTGACCGCACCAGCGACCCGGAGCGGGAGGCTGCGGCCAGGTTCACTCGAAAGATTCTGGAAAAGCGGCTCTGTCGCCCGATGGGCGAGGTTTTTGAGGTGAGTGCCGCCGAACGGATGGAAAACCGCGGTCCGCTGCGGGATTGGGAAAAACTGCTGGCGAGTTTGAATCACCTCGTTGATGACTCTGGCACAAATCTGGTTCGCGCCGCTTGCGATCGCGGCCTTCAGCGTCTGAGTGAGCAACTCCTGGTCATTATCAGTGAGGACCGCAATGCGCTTCAGCGACCAATTGAAGAATCCGAGCGGCGCATCGAGTTGATGAAGGAGACCATTGGCGAAGCTGAGCGCTCCATGCATGAGCTAAGTTTCCTGTTTATGGCGGAACAGCATCGGATTTCAGACCTCTTTGGTGACAGGCACAAGCAGTTCTTCAATTCTGCATGGCACGAATCTGAAGCGGAATTCAATGAGAAACTACCGTTGGTTTCCCTCGACTTTGGTCCGCATTATCGGCGTCGAGTGATGCGTCTTGCCCAGGAGATCGCGCGGGGCAAGGTTATGCCCTGGCTCAAACCTGAGCAGGATGAAGGCGAGCGCCAATATCGAGCGGTTGCTCTGCGATTTGTAGAAATGGGAAACAACTTTCTGAAAAAGCTCGCTGATGCGGGCCTAAGCGAATTGACTCGGATGCCTCATGCGCTCGATCCGGAGAAAGGATTCCGCGTTCGTTCCAGGTTCACCTTCGAGGACTTCATCGGAACTGCGCAACCTCCGTCGCCGCTGCGTTGGCTTGCCGACGCCGTCTTGCCGGTGGTGGGTGCACGCAAAATAATTACGAACGAGGCGCGGGAGTTTCTGCAGCATCTTCTGGAAACGAACAGCGCTCGGGTGCAAAACGATGTTCTCAATCGCATTCAAGAGAGCCGGGATCGCCTGGAGGTTGAGATTCGCAAGCTGCTGCATGAGATAAGTCGTATCGCAGAACAGGCGCTTGAGCGGGCACGGAAAGTCAAAGAAGAAGGAACTCCCGCCGTAGACTCCGCACTTGAACGGCTCAACCAAGTAGAACGGGAGTTGTCGGTACTCGTCTAAAGCGATTCCGCATGTTCGCGAATTGGTATCTGATGTGATCCGCGCCGCTGTTCCGGCCATGATTAAACAGATGTCTGTCGGCTGCGCAGAGTGCAGGTGCCTTTTTCGCCTCTTACGTTACGCGATACAGGAAAAGAATCAGGAGCAAAAAGGCGAGCACGTACGCGACGTAGGCATTGAGCCGGCCGTGGTGCATGCGCGCGAGGAAGTCGGCGATCCATCGCGCAGTCATCCGCACGGGCCGCAGAAATGCGCGGTCCACTACATGCGTTTCCTCCCATTGGCGATGAATGGCGGTGCGGAAATGTACGGCCACCGTCTGACGTGTGTCTTCCGTAATGTTTGGTTGAAAGATCGACTGGAACACCACTCGGACGGGATTCGAGAAGCCAGTTGCCGTATATGTCATTTGCGGCAGGAGTCGCGGAATCCCTCCAGCCCAAAGAGCGCGCCGTTCAACCGAACGCTTGCGCGTGAGCCAAGTGACGACGAACCACACCAGCAGTATAAGGATCGTTAAAGCGATGAGGCTATACGTTGGGGACATCGCGAATACAACCGGATTCTGTTCACCGCCGCGCAATAACACAACGAGCCCGTTGCCGGGCAACAGCCCCTTACCGGATTGCGCCCCCAAGTTGTGAAAATCGTGGAGAAACGCAGGGGGAAGTTGCCCGTTTTGCTCTGTAGCCGTGAAAAACGGAGGGACGAGCGTTGTGGTGGCGCTGGCGCTGGCAAGCGGCTCGACGGCTGGGTTCAGCAGCGGAAGAACGTATGTCGGAAGGGTTCCGAGCAAGAGACAGACAACCGCGAGAAACACGGGAGAGAATCCAGTGCCGCCATGCGCGTGCCGGCGTGGCTCCCAGGCGCCTCTGCGGGTCCCGAGAAAGTTCATGGCATACGCCTTGACGAAACACGTCACCGCTAATGCTGCAGTGAGCGCAAGGACTGCGCCACAAAGAGCAAAGACAATTCTGATCGAGGTGGATGGTATGATCGCACTCCGCAAGAGCGCCTGCAAGCTTAACCATTCGCTTACGAAACCGTTGAATGGAGGTACAGCGGAAATCGCCAGGCAGCCGACAAGAAAGACAATGGACAATCCAGGCAGCAGGCGTGACAGGCCACCAAGCTGGTTCATGTCCCGCGTGCCAGTTTCCGCCTCGACATAGGCGGCGCTCTGAAACAGGAGCGTCTTGTAGATCGAGTGGTTGAGCATGTGATAGAGCGATGCCGACAAGGCAAGCGCCGCAGCGGTGGGATGTCCCGAGGCCCGATAGATCAGGAAAGCTCCCACGCCGGCCACGACAATGCCTGCGTTTTCAATCGAGCTGTGCCCGAGCATCGTCTTCATGTCGTTCTCTGTCGTCGCATAGAGAATTCCTACGAGCGCCGTAATGCTCCCAACGATCAATGCGAGCACGCCGGTCCCGATGCCGGTGTGGACAAGGTCAGCATCCAGCCGCAGAATCCCATAGAAACCGAGATTCAACGTAACGCCGGCAAACACCGGGATGAAGACGGAGGGTGCCGCGGTGTAAGACCGAGGCAGCCACAGATTGACAGGAACCAGGCCAGCCTTCACGCCGAATCCGAAGAATCCAAGGACAAACACGCTCCACAGTCCAGTTGAAGAGAGTGTCGCGCCGACGGCACTCAGAGCAGGAAAGGACAGGTCTGAAGCGGTCCTGCCCAACAAAAGAAAAGCAACCACCACCGCCAGAAAGCCTGCTTCGCTCATGGCCAGCATGATGTACCCAGCCCGTTTGTCGGATTGAGGCTCCAACTCAAAGTTGATGAGCAAGTAGCACAGGATCGACATGCACTCCCAAGCGAGAAGGAAGAGCAGAGTGTCACCGGCTACGAGAATCAAAGCCACGGAAGCCATCAGGGCAAAATACAAAGCGCCAAAACGGTGGGCAGGATAATCAACGTGCAGACGGCGAGCGATGAAATCTCTCACAAAAAGAGAAATCGGGAGATAGACAATTCCTGCGGTAAATAGAAATACGGCCGAAAGAGAATCGACGCGGAGCGAAAGCTGGCCGAATCCGTCGATGGTCCAGAAAGTCGCTCCGTAGCCTTGGCCAGTCAAGAGTGCGTTCGCTGATGCAAAGACCATCAGCACCGACGAAATGGCCCCCACGATTGCAATGACCAGAGGAGCGCCCCTTCTTCCAGCGAAAGCTGATAAGAGCATTCCACCGGCACAAGAAAGGAAAATTGCCATCATCGAAATTCCGAGCAGGGAATGCATTGGGCTACGATCTCCTTTCAGGTGCCAGGTTGCTCTTGGCCGCGGACTTCCGGCCTGTGACAGCGAGCAGTCCATGCAGTATGGCGAGAGGAGGCGGGGGATTTCCCGGAACTTCAAAGTCCACGGGGAGAACCGCGGCAGCGCCCCCGGCGCAGATAAAGCTGCTGCGGAACACGCCGCCCGAAATAGCGCAACTGCCGACAGCCAGGACGCGCCTGGTCGTAGGCATGGCTTCCCATGTCTTGAGTAAAGGGCCGCGCATGTTTTCACTCACAGGTCCGACGATGAGCAGAAGATCCGCAGTACGTGGCGTCGCCGTGAAGAAGAATCCCAGCCGATGGAAATTGTAGAGAGGATTGTTAAGTTGTTTGACCTCATGAAGACAGGCGCCGCAATCTCCGGTGTCCACCACCATTACATGGAGGGACTTTGCGAAAGCGGAAGGCAGAGATTCGGAGTTTGTTTGCTGTTCAGATATGCGGGCCCATTCGAATCCGGTTTCCCAATTCATTGGAGGCGCAATGGCCAAGCGGCAACGCTGGCAGTTTATGCATTTCCCCTGGTCTACGAGCGCAGTCCGGCCATTAGCACGAATCGCATCGACCGGGCAGATCGCTGCAGCAAGCAGAGCCTGGTCAACGGAGCCAAACTCCGTGTTCACCGGGCGACCCGGAGAAATGCCCGGAGCCGTCTCGGCTCTTCCCGGATAGCGGGTCGATTGAATCCCATTGCGCAAACCGTGCCAAAACCAAAAGCTCATCTCTACCTACCTCTACCGATCGCACTCGGTTGCAGAGAGACCGAAAGTCGCGAGTATGATGGGGAAATCCTGAAACGCGAAATTCTCTGCAGCGACATGAAATCCAAGCCAATTCGTGAACGAAGGCGTAATCGCGTGATATCGCTCCACCAAACCGTCGTCACCGACACTTACCCAATGCAAAGTCGCACCCCTTGGAGCTTCTGCCCATCCCAGCGCAGCGCCCGGCCGTATCCCCTCGCAAGGACTCGAAATCGCTCCCGGTTCCAAACTGTCGAGCGCCTGGCGGATCAATTTCGCTGATTGAGATGCCTCCGCGAACAGCACGCGTAGGCGCGCGTAGCCATCTCCTTCGGTTTCACGCGGAACGTCAAAGGCGTAATGTTGATAGCCGGAATAAGGGTTCGCCCTACGAAGATCGCAACAATGCGCTGAGGCGCGGCCAATCGGACCCACAAGATTGAGATCTCGCGCATTTGTCTCAGTGACGACGCCGACATCTTCAAGCCGATCGAGGAAACTGCTACTGTAGCGCAGCCGGTTCTCGAGAATTTGCAGCTCCTTTGCTGCCTTGTCAATTGCAGGCAGAAGGTTCTTGCACTGCTCCACTTCAAAATCGCGGCTCAACCCTCCTGGCACGTTCAATCCAAAGAGATATCGATGGCCGGTAAAGACGCAGGAGGCGCGCAGAAGCTCTTCTTCGATGATGGATGCCTGAGCGGCCGGCACGGCCAATGCCGTGGATGTGCAGATGTCACCTATGGCGCCCGCGTGATGCCGCAATCTCTCGACTTCGGCAATGAGCACACGAAAACGCA
>Ga0335075_10005245_pt1 | contig 20165 bp, 19 predicted proteins | sample Lox_Sample_24_FD_206723 | JGI IMG/M metagenome (GOLD analysis project Ga0335075, IMG submission 206723) | Soil microbial communities from Loxahatchee National Wildlife Refuge, Florida, United States - Lox_Sample_2.4 | ecosystem: Environmental > Terrestrial > Soil > Wetlands | place: USA...
CTTTCTCCTCCGGACACGGAATCGACGGCAGGCGAAACCGAGGAGACTTTGTCACGTCCCGTTGTCCTTCCTCCATCCATTGGTGAGATCGTGAGCGCAGCACCGCCGAACATGCCTGTGGCATCGAAGGAGCTGCTCGATGCCGCGGAGGTCGAGCCGCACCCGGTCTACGCTGAGGCCCTGGCAGCCGAGAATCACACGGCCACTGATCATCCAGGCACCGGCTTCGCATCCGGTCCAGAGAGCGGACAGGCCCCGGCAAACCATGGATGACATGCTCGATCGCGCACGATCCGCAGTAAGCCAGCGCGCAGAACTCCCCGGAATGAGCCTTCTTGAGCACCTGGAGGAGTTGCGCCGCCGGCTCATGCACTCCGCAGTTTCCCTCGTCATCGGCTTTCTCGTGGCCTGGGGCTTTCATGAAAAGATCTACCAGCTGATGCAGGCGCCGATTACCTACGCGCTGGCCAAGCACCACCTGCCGACGCAGCTGATCATCCAAAATCCGGTCGACGGCTTCAACATGTATTTGAAGATCAGCTTCATGGCCGGTTGCATCATCGCGTCCCCGTATGTGCTGTATCAGGTTTGGCTCTTCATTTCACCCGGCCTTTACCAGAACGAAAAGCGCTATGTCGTGCCCTTCATGGCAGCCACGATTTCCCTATTCCTCGCCGGGGCCTTCTTCGGATACAGGTGGGTATTCCCCGACTCGCTCGACTTCCTCTTCGGATTCAGCAAGCAGTTCCGCCCTCTCATTGAGGTGAGCGAATATACGAATCTCTTTCTGGTTGTGATTCTTGGACTCGGGGCGTCATTCGAGCTGCCTATTGTCGTGCTCTTTTTGTCACTCTTCGGAATCGTAAGCCCCCGCTTCCTTTGGAAGAACATGCGTTTTGCAATTCTGATCATCTTCATCATCGCTGCCATTATCACTCCCACGCCAAATCCTCTGACCATGTGCATCTTCGCGCTTCCTTTGCTGTGCCTCTACCTCATCAGCATCGCTGTTTCCTACATGGTGCATCCGGCCCAGAGAAGAAAAAGACGCGAAGCCAAGGAATCGGAGAGTTAAATTTCAGAACATGTTTGCTGGTGCGACTCCTGGCTACTGGATAGCCTTCCACGCGATCGTTGCTGTGCTGCTTCTGGTCGACCTGGGACTGCTGCAGCGCATTCCACGTTCCTATGCACTTCGCACGGCGTGGGGATGGACGGCGGTTCTGGCTGCGCTGGCATTCTGCTATGCCATCTTCCTCTCGCATACGGAAGGCCGAGAGCGCGGGCTTGAGTTTTTGTCCGGCTATCTGGTCGAGGGCTCGCTCAGCCTCGACAATCTATTCGTTTTTCTGCTGATGTTCCGCTCCCTCGGCCTCAGTGCTGAGCAGGAGCACACGGTGCTGCTGTGGGGCGTGCTCGGGGCCATCATCATGCGCGGCGCTTTTATCTATGCGGCCGCATCACTGCTGGCCCGCTTTAACTGGGTGCAGTATGTCTTCGGAGCCATCCTGCTGGCGGCTGCAGTTCACCTCTTTCGTCAGAGACCCAGGGGGGCTGGCCCGCTTGGCCCCGTGCGCTGGATCGTCAGGAAAACACAGGACAAGCCGATTGTGCTTTCCTCATTCGTGTTGATCGTGCTGGCCGTCGAAGCCACCGATCTCATCTTTGCGCTCGACTCGATACCGGCCGTGCTGGCCATAACGCGCAATACCTTCATTGCATACACCTCGAATATCTTCGCGATTCTCGGCCTTCGCTCCCTTTACCTGGCCCTGTCGAGGGCGCTTGATCATTTGCGGCTGCTGCACCACGGCCTGGCGTTGATTCTGGCTTTTGTGGCCGTGAAGATGCTTCTGCGCCATTGGGTGGAGATCCCGGTCGGCTGGTCACTGGCGTTTATTGTCGCGGTGCTCGCGGTCTTTGCCGTCGCCAGCCGGCTCACAGAGCCGAAACCGTCTGTCGACCAACATCAAAACTGACCTCTTTACCGCGCACCAACGAGTGTCGCGCGAAATTCACATCGTCGCGCTTCGGAAAATCATTTCGGTAGTGCGCGCCGCGGCTTTCCTTGCGGGCCAGCGCTGAGAGCACGATCAGCTCCGCGACAGCATGCAGGTTTTCCAGCTCCAGCGAGCCCCGGTCAGCCGCGGGACTGGTGCGCAGCCGTTCGAGTTCGTCCTGCATCTTGATGAGCCCTTCGGCATCGCGCAGCAACCCGGCGTTTTGCCACATCTGCTGCTGCAACTGCCTGAGCAGATCCGCTTCGTCAGGTGACGAACGCGACGCAAAGCTCCGCGTTACCTCAAATTCTCCCATGGGAGCTGCCCTCTCTTCCCGCATTGCCAAGGCCGCCCGCGCGCCGAATACCAAACCCTCAAGCAGCGAATTGCTTGCCAGGCGGTTGGCGCCGTGGACACCTGTACAAGCCACCTCGCCCGCTGCATACAAGCGCGGGAGCGATGTGCGCCCGCTTACGTCGGTCCGCACCCCGCCCATGAGATAGTGCGCAGCCGGACGCACAGGAATCAGATCATGCGCAAGATCAAGTCCGTGCTGCATAAGAAACGTCGAGATACCCGGAAACCTCTTCCGCAGATCAATGCCCGTGACATGACGCATGTCCAGATATACCGGAAGCTGCGCACCGCCAGCCGCGCTACCCTCGTGCGTAATCGCGCGTGCCACCACGTCCCTCGGGGCCAGCTCAAGAAGGGGATGATACCGCTCCATGAACCGCTCGCCGCGCGAGTTGCGCAGGTAGGCGCCTTCGCCGCGCAGTGCCTCCGACAGCAGAAAGCGCGACACACCCCGCAGGCTGAGGGCCGTGGGGTGGAACTGGTAGAACTCCATGTCGGCGATCTCGGCTCCGGCGCGCCAGGCCATTGCAATTCCGTCGCCGGTCGCAACTGCCGGATTCGTCGTATCGCTATACACCTGCCCCGCGCCGCCGCTGGCCAGCAGCACCGCGCGGGCACGAACCGCGATCAGTTCGCCCGCGGTATCGAGCAGCAGAGCGCCCGTGACCTCGCCGTCCTCGACGATCAGATCAACCGTTGTCGTCCACTCAAGCAGAGCAATGTTTTCCTGCGCGCGCGCGTGGGCCAACAGCGAGCGGCCGATCTCCGCGCCGGTCGCATCGCCGTTGGCGTGCAGGATGCGATTGCGGCTGTGCGCACCCTCCCGCGTCATCATGAGCTTGCCATTTTCACGATCAAACCCCGTGCCCCAGCGCAGCAGCTCCTCTACGCGCAGCGGGCCTTCTTCCACCAGAACGCGCGCAGCCTCGCGGTCTACCAGGCCGTCACCGGCCCGCACCGTATCGTCAAGGTGCAGCGACACCTCGTGCTCGCCACCCATAGCCACAGCGATGCCGCCCTGCGCGTAGTGAGTGTTTGATTCGCCCAACGCTTCCTTGGTGACGACCAGGACCCGGCCCTGCTCGCACAGCTCAATGGCGGCACGTAGGCCGGCAATCCCCGCACCCACAATCAGATAGTCGGTCTCACGTACGACTGCCATAAAGTCTGAGGCTATAGCATTCCTGCGATGGCTGTACATATTCACTTCAGTTACTTCAAATTTGGACTGTAAAAACTGCCGGCAACCAAATTTAGACTCCACGCCAGGCCAAAAGATGCGGGAATGAAGCAGATTGAAAAGACGAATACTTTTCCGGCTTCTCGGTTAATATCGCAATCAATGACGACTCCTGCACGCTTTCTTCTTCTTCCCCTCATTTCAGTGATCTCATTGTCTGCGGTGGCTCAGGCCCCGCCCCGCCCAATTCCGGTAAAGGTCGTAGTGGTTACCACCTTTGAGGTGGGCGCCGACACGGGCGATGTGCCTGGGGAACTACAGCACTGGGTGGAGCACGATCACCTCGACCGGATCTATCCGCTGCCGGCGGGCTACCACGCGGTACGCATGAACAGCGACGGCGAAATGGCGATTGTGACCGGCGAAGGAGCTTCGCATGCCGCGGCGACGATCATGGCGCTGGGGCTGGATCCCCGCTTCGACTTGAGCCATGCCTACTGGCTCATCGCGGCGATCGCCGGTGGCAATCCACAGCAGGTCTCGCTGGGCTCGGCAGTGTGGGCGCGATGGGTCGTAGACGGCGACCTGGCATACGAGATCGACGCGAGAGAGATACCGGCGGGCTGGAGCACCGGTTACGTGCCCCTGGGGAAGAATCATCCTTTCGAAGAGCCGGCCAAGCCGATGGGCGGTCAAGTGTACGCGCTCAACCAGGGACTTGTGGACTGGGCATTTGACCTGACGCGCACAACCCCGCTCGAAGATACACCGCAATTGAAGGCCGCGCGCAGCAGTTTCGATGGCGCGGCGGCAAACCGGCCTCCGTTTGTCACGCTGGGCGATGAACTCTCGTCCTCGACCTACTGGCACGGAAAGCTGATGGATGAGTGGGCGGCGCGCTGGGTGCCATATTTCACCGGCGGAAAAGGCGTGTTTGCGGCCACGGCAATGGAGGACTCAGGAGCGCTCCAGTCGCTGCAATTTCTGGCCAACGCCGACCGCGTGGACTGGCGACGCGTGATGGTGCTGCGCACGGTGAGCAACTTTGACGAGCAGCCGCGCGGCATGGACGCCGCCGACAGCCTGGCCATACAGCGCACCGGCAAATACGCTGCCTATCTTCCTTCTCTTGAGACCGCATACCGGGTGGGACACGTAGTGGTAAACGAGTTGGTGAGTCATTGGCCGCAGTACGAAAATTCCGTTCCAAAGGCGCAGCCGGCAGCGAAGCCGTAGGTAGCCTCGGGTAAGGGCATTGCCGCCACTGCCAAGATGCATGGCAGTGGCGGAGTCCGATACGATGAGAGCATCGTGCGATCGATCCGCGTCAAGACAGCTTCAGAAAATTACCCCGTGTACGTAGGCTCCGGCCTGGTGGCAGGCATCGGCAGCCATCTCCGCAAGATCACCGGCAAGCGCCCGGGCCGCATCTTCGTTCTTACCTCTCCAAACATCTGGGCACTGTGGGGCCGGCAGTTAATGTCCGGATTCAAGCCGGGCGAAGAACCTTCGGTCCTCTTTATGCCGTCCGGGGAACGCCACAAGCGGCTTTCCGCTGTGGAGCGCCTGGCGGCCGAGCTTTCCTCTGCGGGCGCGGACCGATCTTCATTGCTGGTTGCATTCGGGGGCGGAGTCATCGGCGACACCGGAGGGTTCCTTGCAGCCATCTACATGCGCGGCATCCCATACATCCAAATCCCCACCACACTGCTCGCCCAGGTCGATTCCTCCGTCGGCGGCAAAACCGGCGTGAATCTGAGCACGGGGAAAAACCTCGTCGGCAGCTTTCACCATCCTCTGGCCGTCTTTGCCGACGTGGGCGTGTTGAGAACGCTGCCGCCGCGCGAATTGCGCGCCGGCCTTTTTGAGAGCGTGAAAGCCGGAATTATCCGCGACCCGAAACTCTTTCGCTACCTCGAGCGGAACCGCGCTCAGGTGCTGGGCGGCGCGTGCGATGCGATGATGCGTGTGGTCTCTGCGTCTGTCCAGGTGAAAGCGGAGGTGGTCGGTATCGACGAGCGTGAGTCCGGCCTGCGCATGATCCTGAACTTCGGACATACCCTCGGCCACGCCATTGAGGCCGTTACCGGCTATAAGAGACTGCTCCACGGCGAAGCCATCGCGTGGGGCATGCTGGCTGCGCTTAACGTCTGCCGGTCACGAAACCTCCTGCCAGAAAAGGACGCTCTTCGTATGGAACAGCTCATCCGCGCCTATGGCCCGCTGCCGCGCTTCCGGGCAAAGATTCCGGCGCTTCTGCGAGCCGCAGGGCGCGACAAAAAGAACAAGGCTGGCACAAGGCGCTTCGTCGTCACGACCGGCATTGGCCAGGCAAATGTGGTCGAAAACGTGACAGACGCAGAGCTGATCGCCGCGCTTCAGCCTTTGCTGCGCGAGGCCGCGCGATGAGCGCCGGCGGTGCAAGTGCGACGGGAGCCCGCCCCGAAGGCGCACCCGACGAGCGGAGTTCGGCTGCCGCCGTCCGGCAGATGTTCAATAGCATTGCGCCGCGCTACGACCTGCTGAACCATGTGCTCTCCTGCAACATCGACCGGATCTGGTGGAACCGCGCGGCGCGCCGCTTCCGGCATATTCTGGCGCAACCCCAGGCAGCGATCCTCGATATATGCTGCGGCACGGGCGACATGACCCTCGCGCTGCTCCGCCGCCGCCCCGACAAAGCTGCGCCGATTCTTGCTGCGGACTTTTCCCATGCCATGCTGACGCGCGGTGCACAGAAGTTCCGCCATCGTAACGCTGTCGCCATCGAGGCGGATGCGCTGCATCTCCCTCTGCCCGGCGACTCAGTTGATCTGATTACCAGCGCCTTTGGCTTTCGCAATCTTGCGAATTACGAAGCTGGGTTGCGGGAGTTCCATCGAGTGCTCGATCCGGGTGGAGAGCTTGGCATCCTGGACTTCAGCGAGCCAAGCGGAATCGCGGGCAACCTGTACTCTTTTTACTTCCGGCGGATCCTCCCAGTGGTCGGCGCGCGGGCAATGCATACAGCTATCTGCCTGCTTCGGTGCATCGCTTTCCACCCCCAACAGAGATGCTAAAACTGATGGAACGCGCGGGATTCGGGCAGGTTTCATGGACACCCTACACCTTCGGAATTGCCGGGCTTTATCGCGGTGTCAAGGCATGACGGAACCGCATCAGGCTATGGCGACTGGCGCACCGCCGAGTGTACGCTAAGGTTGCCATGAGCCAGGTCTTGCTTCACAAACCGGCCCAAAGCGCGGCGAAGGAAAAGCGGCTCGCTGCGGCGCTTTCTGTCTCTGCCGCCGGAGTCATGGCCGTGCTCAAGCTGGTAGTCGGGCTGCTGACCGGCTCGCTGGGCATGCTGTCGGATGCCGCCCACTCCGGCATCGACCTCGCCGGAGCCATGCTGACGCTCCTCTCCGTGCGCGTTTCTGACAAGCCGGCCGATGAAGACCACCCATACGGCCACGCCAAGGTGGAGAACCTTTCGGCATTCATTGAGACGTTTCTCATGCTGGCTTCGAGTGTCTGGATCACCGCCGAAGCCATTGTCCGCATCTTCATCCGGCCCGTGGCCCTGCGGTACAGCTTTTGGCCGCTGCTGGTGCTCACAATTTCCATGGCCGTTGACTACTGGCGGTCGCGGCAGCTCAAGGCCGTGGCCACGCGCTACGGGAGCGACGCGCTTGCGGCGGACGCCTTCCACTTCGCGTCTGATATCTGGTCCAGCGCGGCTGTCTTCATCGGCCTGTGCGCCGCATGGACCGGCCACATCCTCAATATTCCGTGGTTGCGCTTTGCCGACCCGATCGCGGCGATCATCGTGGCCATGCTGATCCTGCATTTCGGGTGGCGGCTTGCATGGCGTACGGTAGGCGCGCTTACTGACTCTGTCTCACCTGAAACCCGCCGCCGTGTGCTCCGAGAGCTGCAGCTCACAGACGGCGTTCTTTCCATCGACCAGGCGCGCATGCGCCGCGCCGGAAACAAGTATTTTGCGGATTTTACCCTTTCACTCCCGCGGCAGCTCACCTTTCAGCGCGTGGAAGACACCGTGCGCGAAGCCACCGATGCGGTACAACGCGTACTGCCCGGAGCCGATGTCGTCATTCACACCGTCCCCCGCTCCACTCTCGCTGAGAGCATCTTTGACCGGATCCGCGCCGTGGCTGCCCGTAACAATGTCACCCTGCACGAGATCAGCGTGCAAAGCGTGGGAGACCGGCTGCGCGTGGAGCAGCATTTGGAGGTCGACGAAAACCTCTCGCTGAGCCACGCGCACAGCTTTGTCCGGCGCATTGAGGACGAGATCCGCAAAGAAGTCCCGCAAGTCGCCGAAGTCCTCACCCACATTGAGAACGAGCCCGCCACCATCGAGACGCCGCAGAGGGTCGATCTCGACCGCGACGTTGAGGCGCATTTGCGTCATGCGGCTTCGCAGTTCCCGTCCATCGTCGATATTCATGAGGTCGTCATAGGACGCATCGGTGATAAGCTGCAGGTTTCCTGCCACTGTACGTTGCCGAGCGATATGCCCATGCAGCAGGTTCACGAGATTATCACCGGACTCGAAGACCGGTTTAAGCTGGAATGTTCTGAGGTGTATCGCGTGCTGATTCACCCTGAGCCTGCAAACGATAACTGCCACTGAACGGAGAAGCCATGATTGCCAGCGCGGAATGGAAGCAGGGCATGCTTTTTGAGGGCCGTACGCAGAGCGGCCACGCCATCACGTTCGACGCGACCGCCGGGCACACGGCCGGCCCCAGTCCCATGGAGGCCGTCCTGGCGGCGCTTTGCGCCTGCACTTCGGTCGATGTCGCGAGCATCCTCGAAAAAAAGCGCGAGCCGGTCACGGGCCTCATCGTATCAGCAGATGCCGAGCAGGCGGGCGAACCTCCGCGTGTCTTTACCCGCATTCATCTCACGTATCACATCAAGGGCAAGGTAACGCCGGCGGCGGCGGAACACGCGGTTTCACTCTCGAAGAACAAGTATTGTTCCGTTTCTAAAATGCTGGAGAAAGCCGTCGAAATCAGCTACTCCATTGAACATGTTGATTAAAGCCGGATACGCTGAATAGAGCAGCCGAGCAAAACCGCAAACTGTGTTGCGCGCCTTCCAATTCGGACTCATCCTGCTGATGCTTGCCGCGCTGGCCATGATTTCGGCCATCGTGACCATGCACTTTGCCATCCATGGAGCCGAAGTTACTGTCCCCAGCTTCAAAGGGCTCTCCGTTGCACAAGCGATCAACAAGGCGGCATCGCGCGGCCTCAACCTAAGCGTGGACAACCATTACTACAGCGTGGACATTCCCGCCGGTCACATCGTGGGCCAGATTCCGGCGCCCGGCACAATTGTGCGGCGCGCATGGCACGTGCGGCTGATTGAGAGCCTTGGCCCGCAGCGCATCGCTGTGCCGAATATCGAGGGGCTCGATGAGCGCATCGCCTCTATTCAAATCCGCCGCGCCGATCTGCAGATCGGCACCATTGCGCAAATGCCCTGGACATACGAGCCGCAGGGTACGGTGATCGCGCAAAACCCTGCGCCCGGGTCAGCCAGCGTCGCGCGTCCCTCTGTCAGCATGCTGATTACTGCGCCGCCGGTAACCACCAGTCCAAGGTTCGTTATGCCGGACCTCGCCGGGCAGATGTACTCCGAAGCCGCGCTGGCCATCGCACACGCCGGGCTAGACCTTGCGCCGGTCAAGACGGCTGCTCCGGCTGCCCCGCCCATATCTGGCGCATCTTCCACGCAACCCATTGCACCCGTGGTTCCTCCTGGAACGATCCTCAGCCAGAGCCCGCAGCCCGGCCAGCCCGTCAACTCGTCAACGCCGATCGAACTTACCGTCGAACAATGAGCGCGGCGAAGAATCCGTCGCAGGTGTGCACTCCAGGCAGCGTGCGCAGACAGCCATCGCGCAGTGCTGAAACCCGAAGTTTTGCAGACCCTTGCGCAGTCAGCGCTTCTTCGCGCTCCAGCCGCGCAACTTCTTCCTCCAACGGAACCCTCGTCCAGCAATTCTTGTGCGCCAGCGCCTCGGTGACCACCGCTTCGTTCTCTTCCGGCTCGAGCGAGCAGCTGGAGTAAAGCAGCCGGCCGCCCGGCGCAAGCCCCTCCAGCGCTCGCGTGAGAATCCTGACTTGCCTCTCGTGCTGCCGGTCAATCTCCGGCGCATCCACGCGGAAGCGAATCTCCGGGTTGCGGCCGATTGTGCCCGTCCCTGAGCAGGGCACGTCGCAAAGAATCAGGTCGTATTCCGGCTTCAACTCGATTGCCGTTGCGTCCTGCACCCTATACTCGATGCGAGGGTTCGAAACGTTCCGGCGCATGGCGTCAAGCCGGCGCTTGCTCGCATCAAGGGCCGTGATTGCGGCGGTTAGGTTTCGCTCGGCAAGGATCGCCGTCTTACCTCCCGGAGCGGCGCAGGTATCGAGGATTCGTGCCCCATGACCGGCCAGTTCGGCCACAAGCTGTGAGCCCTCGTCCTGAATCCGAATCCAGCCGTTGTCAAAGGCCCGGCTGCGCGCCACATCGCCTTTCACAACGCGCCGCGCAGCCGTAAGAAACTCTCCGCCCGTCAGCTCTACACCCTCGTCGGCCAGAGCCCGCTGTGCGTCGCGATGAGTCAGACGTATGCTGACCGGGGCAGGCTCCTGATTGAACCTGCAAATAGCTCGCGCGGTTTCTGTGCCATAGAACCGTTCCCACCGCTCCACCATCCAGCCTGGATGAGCAAACTCATCTGCAAGGGATTCGCTCCCCGGGGAGGTTCGCGGCAACTGCGCAAGTTTGCGCAGCACGGCATTCACCATGCCTGCCGCAAATATTTCTCCCGAGCGCTTGACAAGTTCAACGCTCTCGCCGATGGCCGCATGCGCGGGGATACGGTCAAGATATTGCAGCTGATATGCGCCGAGGCGAAGCGCGGTCTGAACTGGCGGCGCAAGCTTTGCCTCAGGGCGCGTAAGAAGGAACCGGATCTGCTCGTCGAGTCTCAGCTGCCAGCGCAGCGTCCCAAGCACCAGTGTTGTGACTAAGGCGCGGTCCTGAGCGGACAACACATCTACCGCGCGCGTACGCAGCAGCTCATCGCTGTGTGCGTCCGTTGTCCCGACTTTCAGCAGAATTTCAAACGCAGCCGCGCGCGCCGGAGCGACCCGAGGTGCGGTCATACCCCAAGCCTGTCGCCGGTTTGAAGGCGCTGTCCGCGCAGGAACTCTGCAGCAGACATGCGCTTCTTGCCTTCAAGCTGCACTTCGACCAGTTCCAACCACGTGCCTTCGCCGCAGCGGACGAACATCCGGCCCTGTTCGACGCGAAGCGTTCCCGGCTCATCTGGGCCACCGGAGAGTGAACCGGCATCGAGAGGCATGAGCCGCTGCGCAACAAATTTTTTTTTGCTCAACATAGTCCACGCGCCCGGCCACGGCTGAAAGCCGCGCCAGCGGTTGTAGAGGGTCATAGCCGGCTGGGTAAAGTCCATGCGTCCATCGTCCCTGGTCAGGATGGGAGCATGTGTTGCCAATGCTCCATCTTGCTTTCTGGGAATGATTGTGCCCGCAGCCAGGCCCTCCAGCGTTTCCACCATCAGGGCCGCGCCCAGCTCTGAAAGTAGAGGAAACACATCCTCGGAAGTCTGGTCGGGAGCGATGGGCAGCGTGCGCTGGAGGAGAATGTCGCCCGTGTCCAGCCCTTCATCGAGTCGCATCGTTGTCGCGCCCGTCTCGGGCTCGCCATTGGCTACAGCCCATTGGATGGGCGCAGCGCCGCGGTATTTGGGCAGGAGCGAGGCGTGCAGATTCAAGTTGCCGTAGCGCGGCAGGTCCAGCATCCACTTCGGAATGATCCGTCCGTACGCGACGACCAGAATCACATCGGGCGCGATTCGTTCCAGCAGTGCGCGGAACTCCTCGTTCTTCTTGATCTTTTCCGGCTGGACGACCGGCAGACCTGCGGCAAGCGCGGTCTGCTTCACTGGAGGAGTAATCAAAGTCATGCCGCGTCCGCCGGAGCGGTCCGGCTGCGTTACGACGAGCGCGACATGGTGCCCCGCCCGGAGCACGGCCTTCAGGGTCGGAACCGCAAACGACGGCGTGCCGCAGAAAACAATCTTCAATTCTATTGTCCTTTAGTGACCCGCAGTCCCTACCACTCGCCCGCGCGCTGCATTTTCCGAATCCTGCGCAGAATCAGGTCGCGCTTCAACGCGCTCACGCGGCGGAAAAACAGGATCCCGTCAAGATGGTCAATTTCGTGCTGGAAGGCTCGCGCCAGGAGCTCTTCGCCTTCCATCTCAAACCATTCGCCCTTCAAGTCCTGCGCACGCACCCGCACCTTGGCGGCGCGCGAAACCTTCTCGCGAATCTCGGGCAGGCTCAGGCATCCCTCTTCCTCGTACTGCTTGCCTTCGCGGTGAATGATTTCAGGGTTGATGAGGACAATGCGGTCTTCCGTCCTCTCCTTGAAGCTGAGGTCAATAACCGTCAGCCGCTTCGACAACCCAATTTGCGGCGCCGCCAGGCCGATGCCCTTTGCTGCGTACATGGACTCGAACATATCGTCCACAAGCTTTGCCAGCTCGTCATCGAACTCAGTTACCGGTTCGCCCCGGCGTTCCAGCACCGGTTCCGGATATTTCACAATCTCTCTCAGCATCTTTCCAAAAACCGTACGACCTCAATAGGTCCGAATCTGCTCAAGGTAATTATCATAGTTCCGCTTGAGCTCCCGCAGCGAGTCGCCGCCGAACTTCTCCAGTAACAGCCGCGCAAATGCCAGGGCGACCATCGCTTCTGCCGCCACGCCGGCTGCGGGCACCACACATACATCGCTCCGTTCATAAGCGGCCTTTGTAGCTTCGCGTGTGTCGAAGCGGACTGATGCGAGCGGCCGGCGCAGCGTCGAAATCGGCTTCAGGTAGCCGCGCACCACAATGTCTTCGCCGTTCGAGATTCCGCCCTCGATGCCTCCGGCATTGTTATGCTCGCGCGTAAAGCGAGTATGCGCGTCGTTCTTGAGCTTGTCGGCATAACCAATTGCATCGTGGACTTTGGACCCGAGCGATTCCGCCGCCGTAACACCGCGCCCAATCTCCACGGCCTTGACTGCCTGCAAGGACATCACGGCCTGAGCCAGAATGCCGTCCAGCCGCTCGTCCCAGTTGGCGTAGGTTCCGATACCGGCAGGCGCGCCGTGGATGATCACCTCAAACACGCCGCCGATCGAATCCCCCGTGCGCAATGCGAGGTCAACCTCGGCCTTCATGCGCGCCTCGGCCTCCTTGTCCACGCAGGCCAGCAGGACCTCCTCGTTCTCAAGTAAAGCGCGAATCTCGCTCCACGCCGCGTCGCGCTCCATAACTGCGCGCCCTACACGGATGACATGGCTGGCAACGTCGATGCCAAGTTCCAGCAATAGAGCCTTGGCAATCGCACCCGCGGCAACGCGCGCGGTTGACTCGCGCGCGGAGGCACGCTCCAGCACATAGCGCCCGTCGGGAAAGTCGTACTTCAGCGCGCCGGCTAGGTCGGCATGACCCGGCCGCGGAGAAGCCACAGCCTTGTGCTTGGCCGGATCGCCGGCTTCCACCGGCAACGATTCAGTCCAGTTTTTCCAGTCGCGGTTCTCGATCTCGATCGCAATGGGCGAACCGATTGTCTTGCCGTGCCGCACGCCGGAGAGGAAATGCGCCGTGTCCTGCTCGATGCGCATGCGTCCGCCGCGTCCGTAGCCCTGCTGGCGGCGCCACAGGTCGCGATTCACGCGAGCATTGTCAATCGGAACGCCCGCCGGCACTCCTGAAACCATTGCAATCAGGCTCTCGCCGTGCGACTCTCCTGCGGTAGAAAAACGTAGCATGCTTGCTCTTAATCTGTTCTAGAATCCGACAATTCAATTTTAGATTACGCGCCCGTCAGCCATGCCCATTGTGCATCGGTAAGAGGAACAACGGAAAGACGACCCTGCGTCACCAATGGCGAATTCGCAAAGAGCTTTTGCGCCTTGATCTCGGCGAGCGTGCGTGGCTTCTTTAGCGGCTTGCCGGCCTCAATGCGCACCTGAGGGGTCTTCGGGTCTTCCACCACGACCGTCAGCACCTTTGCGGTGCCCACGGCCGCTTTCTCATCTCCCGTGTGGTAGATCACCAGCTTATCTCCCGGCTTCATGCCGCGCAGGTACTTCACCGCAGCCGGATTGGTGACGCCGTCCCAGATCGTCTGTTCTTCGCGCTCCAGATCATCAAAGGAATAGGCACTCGGCTCCGTCTTCAGCAAATAGGCCATCGCTTCCGCCCTTTCCAACCGTTTTCAGCTTTCCGATTCACGTGTCTTGTCGAGAAACGCCGCGGTATTCAGCAGTGGGCGCTCCATGGACCGCACCCAGTCAGTCACCTCGTCGGCACCGCGGCCTGCCGCCACATTGCGCGCGAACTCCGCGCGCATGGTCTGCATCTTCGCATCCATGTCGTCGAGGTAGTGCAGCAGCACCGCCTCGGGAATCATGGGCAGCTTGGGCGAACCAAACTCATACTTGCCGTGATGACTCAGGATTAGGTGGCTGACCAGCAGCCGCAGTTCAGGCGGAAAGCCTTCGATCGCGTCCATCTTGCGCTCAGCCATCCCGACGCCTATGGTGATGTGCCCAAGCAGCTGGCCTTGCAGAGTGTAGTCAAAGCTCGTGCCCCATCGAAGCTCGTGCAGCTTGCCGATATCGTGCAGCACGGCGCCTGTCAGCAGCAAATCGCGATGCACGCCATAGTGCTTCGCCGTCAGATCGCAGATGCCCAACAGTGAAACGATGTGCTCGAGCAGGCCCCCAATCCATGCATGATGCAATGTCTTCGCGGCCGGAGCTTCACGCAGCGCCGCGGCAATCTCAGGGTCTTCAAGAAACGCTTGCAACAGCGCCTTGAGGTGAGGATCCGTAAAGCTTTCCACATAGGTCTTCAGCTCCGCCCACAACTCATCCACATCGCATTCTGTCTTTGGAACGAAATCTCCCAGGTTGAATTCGGCTGGTTCAGCCCGTCGAATTCGATCCACAGTAATCTGCAATTTGTCCTGATAGCGGCTGACCTGCCCGCGCAACTTGACGATGTCCCCGGCAGCGAACTCGCCCGCATCCGAGGTTTCCCACATCCTGGCGTCGATCTGTCCGGAGCGATCAGCCAGCGTAAGCGCAAAGTAGCGCGACCCGTCTTTCTTGCTTCGCGTCTGCCGTGAAGTCACGGCAAAAAAGCCGGTAACAGACTGGTTTTCGTATTTGCCCAAATCCGCAATGGAGGGTTCTTTCATGCCTGGACTTACTGCTGGTCTGAGCTCCCCGTGGGCGCAGTTGACGCCGCATTGGAGGAGGGAGTCGCTGACTTATCCTCCTTCTTCTTTTCCTCGTCCGTCCAGCGGCGCTTCGGGCCTTCCTTGCGCGGATTCTTCTTCTTGATCTTTGACGTGTCTCCGTTCAGGCCGAGCGGCTGGTCCTGCTGTTCCCTCGTTGCAACTTCCAGCTTCGTGGGCGGGGGCGGCGCGAATGGGTCGACTTTCGGACCCTTTTGCTTCTTCTTGTGGTGTCTTGCCTCGTCAGAGAAGCGCACTTTTTTGGGCTTCGCCTCGGGTTGAGCGGCGGGCCCACCCTGATCTTCTGACGTCAGCCCGGACGACAGGTTATTCGCGGCCACCTGGGTACCAAGAGCGTTTGGACCCGCCTGCTCGGTCGCAGTCTGCGCCGGAGGCAGGGTTTCACGCGGGGCCTGTCCGAAGCGGATCTTTTCGCGTTTGCCGGGTTTCATCGTGCCCAGCTCCTGCTTGCCGCTCGTAACGGTCTTCGTCTCGGCGACTGTTTCAACTTGCGGCTTGCGCCGGCGCTGACGGAAGCGCGTCCTCTGCTCCTTCTTCTTCTTCTTGGTCGGCGGAGTATATGCGCTGTAGACCGGCTTCATTTCATTGGGGCTGGCGCCTGTGTCCTGGTAACCGTTCATGATTGCGATGTACGCGTTCTCGCGCAAATGGGTCAGATACGAGCGCAGGGCGGGGGCCATCTTCTCCATGCCGATGTCGTTTTCGACCTGCGGCTCCACATCCTTCAGGGGCGCGATGCCGCCCGGTGTATGCTGCGTGACTTTGAGGATGACATAGCCTTGCTTGGTGCGGATGGGTTCAGTAAATTGCCCCGGCTTCAGATCAAAGGTCTGGTCTTCCAGCACCTTGGCAAGCTGTCCCCGCCTGAATATGCCCAGATCGCCGCCGGACGAAGCGGTAACGCCAGCTGAAATCGACTCGGTCAGTTTGGCAAAATCTGCGCCGGCCTTGAGCTTTGCCTCAGCTTCGTCAGCCTTCTTCTGCGCTTGCGCCACCTGCGCTGCATTGTCCGGGTCCGCAGTCGGGATGAGAATCTCGCTCAGGCGAACCTCTTCAGGACGCATGAATTCGTCTTTATGCGTCTGGTAATAAGCATTTTCCTCTGTTGGAGTGATGTTGATGCGCGAGCCGACTTCCTCGCGGATAACCTCCTGCGTGATGATGCGGTTTCGCAGGCTCGCCTTGAAGTCCTCCCAGTTCACTCCCTGCGACTCTGCCGCCTTCTGCAGATCGTCCATCGTGGCAAGGTGGTTCTGCTTGCGCATCTCGTCAAGCTCTTTGATCAGCTCAGTCTCGCCCGTAATGCCAAGGTCTTTGCCGCGGGAAAGCAGCAACTGCTGGTCAATCAGGTCGCGCAGAAGATTGGCCTTCTGGTCGTAAAGCTGCTGCTCGGTCCACTGGTGCTGCTGGGATTGCTGATCTAGGTCCTCGAGAGCGCGCTGGTAGTCAGAGGTGCTGATCACCTCGTCGTTGACGCGCGCGATGATCTCCTCCACCGGCGTTCCCGGATACGGAGCCAAATCCGGGCTTTTCGTGTTCTGGCCTATGGATTTAATTGGAAAAAAGAAGATCAGGCCTGTCGCCAGAACGGCGGAAAAGACTGCTAGACGGGACGGAGTAAATCGAAGAATCATGGGTTATACGTCTCAAATCGCGCTCGCCAGGCTCGGTCCCGGTTTTTGTGGTGCTACCCGCAAATTGGCCAGGCTGCGCTACCGATCATTCTAATCATCCCTACAAGTGAATGCCAACGGCGCGTTGGATGCGTCTTGTATACTAAGCACATTCACGCTCCCGAATTGCCCTGATCCTGCAGGCGGGAGCCAAAGGAATTCTCCCAGCATGTCTTCACGCGCCCGCCGCACACTCGTTTCCCTCATCGTCTTCTTCGCTGTCTGCGGGCTGGCAGGCACGTTTATCAGCCGCAAGGTCGGCGCGCAGTCCTCAGGCGACGAGTCCACCTTCCGCGATTGCCTCAAGCAATTCGCCGCTGTCTACCAGGTCGTCGCCCAGAACTATGCCGAACCGCTCACCGGCGACAAGCCCGACGATGTGATTTATGACGGCGCCATCCCGGAGATGCTGCGCACACTGGACCCGCACTCGACCTTCTATGACCCCAAGGCCTACGCGAGAATGCAGGAGGACGAAAGCGGCCGCTACTTCGGCGTGGGCATGGTCATTCAACCGCAGAACAACCAGATTATTGTCCTTTATCCTTTCGAAGGCTCGCCTGCATTCAAGGCTGGCCTGCGTCCCGGAGATGTAATCGCCTCTGTCGATGGAAAATCAACCAAAGGGATGGACACAACCGCAGTCGCGAATCTGCTCAAGGGCCCCCGGGGAACGCACGTCAGCATTACAGTAACGCGCGAGGGCGCCTCTGGCCCGCTTACCTTCGATCTCATCCGTGAGGAGATTCCGCACCCCTCCATTGACCTGAAGTATGAGATCATGCCCGGCATTCTTTACACTCACATCACGCAGTTCCAGCAGACGACGGGGCAGGAGTTTGCCCAGGCCCTCCAGCAGTTCCCTAATATCAAGGGACTCATCCTCGACCTTCGCGGCAATCCCGGCGGCGTGCTGGTGGACGCCGTGGCTGTCTGCGACAAGCTGCTGAATCGCGGCCAGATCATCGTGTCCCAGCGCGGACGCGCGTATCCTGAGCAGGTTTACCGTGCCACCCACGGCAATGGCGGTCACTTGTTCCCCATCGTTGTGCTGGTCAATCACGGTACCGCATCCGCTGCGGAAATCGTCTCCGGAGCCCTGCAGGACCACGATCGCGCGCTCATCGTAGGCGAGGTGACCTTCGGCAAGGGTCTCGTGCAGACAGTCTATCCACTTTCCGACGGTACCGGTCTCGCGCTCACGACCTACCACTACTACACGCCCAGCGGACGCCTGATCCAGCGCAACTACAACGGCGTTTCGCTCTACGACTACTTCTACAATCACGATCAGCCAGAGAACCTGAAGAATCGCGAAGTCCGGCTCACTGACTCCGGCCGCACAGTCTATGGCGGCGGCGGAATCACTCCGGACTACACCATCGAACCGCCCAAGTCCAATAAGTTCCAGGACCTGCTGGACGCGCACAACGTCTTCTTCAACTTCACCCGGCAGTATCTGGCCAACCGCTCCGTCGGCAAGGACTTTGAAGTTGACAACGCCGTACTCGACCAGTTCAAGCAGTTCCTGACTTCGCAGAACATTGAGTACACCAATCAGGACCTGGATGGCGTGATGAGCTGGCTCAAAATGAACATCAAGTCCAGCATCATGACAACGCAATTCGGGGAGCAAGTGGGCCTGCGTGTTCGCGCCAATTGGGACCCGATGATCCAGGAAGCGCTCACCTATTTGCCCAAAGCTCAGACCCTTGAGCAGACAGCGGAGAAGATAGACATGGAGAAGCAGACGACGGCAAAGAATGCTCCTCCGGCAGCCAACTAATCATCAGACTCGCAGCAAGCATGGACATCCGCAACGCAACGCAGGCTGATCTGCCTTCCATTCTCAGGCTGGTGAACACTGCCTTTGAGGTGGAGCGCTTTTTCAAGAACCAGGACCGCCTGAGCGCCGAGGATCTCGAGTCGCACTTCAGGAGCGGCGCTTTCCTGGTCACCGAAGACGCCGGGGCCATTACCGGCTGCATTTATGTAACACGGAATCGCGACCGAGCCTACTTTGGCCTTCTGGCAATCGACCCCGCCCGCCAGAAGACGGGAATCGGCCGCCGATTGGTGGCCGCAGCCGAAGAGTTCGCGCGCGAGACCGGCGCGCGCTTCATGGACATCAGAATCATCAATCTGCGCACGGAGCTGCCCGGCATCTACGAAAAGCTCGGCTATCGCATCACCGGCAGCGCCCCTTACCCGTCCGAACGGAACCACATGCTCACGCAGCCCGTTCACTTCATCTGCATGAGCAAGGAACTCGGCCACCGCCCGTAACCTGGTGGAACACGCTACGCGGTTTGCTCTTTCCTCCGCCAGAAGAACCACAGCAGCAATAGCGGCAAATCAAACAGACAGCTGACGGCCTCCGTTGCGGGCACAGCCCTGAATCCCCATGCGTGCGCGGCGCGGCCCTCGATCCAGGTCATGTATGCAATCGGAACATACGACATCGCCATCAGGATCGAGTAGCGCAGGCTTCCGCTGTGGCCAACTGCGCCCACGACGTCCAGGACCAGGCCCATGCACACCGTGGAGGTGAGCCCGATAAAGAACAGATACGCCACCGTACCCACGAGGTACGCAACGGAGTTTGCCGGAGCAAATGCAATAAAGAAGGCCGGTGCCGCAACTATTGCTCCAGCGACGGCGTACGCAACCCTGCGGTCCATCCGGGCCGGCACCCATCCTCCAGCCAGACATCCCAGCGCCATCAGAAGGCCCCCGCCAATGCCGTTGATCCAAACAACAGATGTGCCGCTGACGTGGTAATCCGGCGCCAGCGCGGGCAAAAGTCCGATCAGCGCGCCGGCTCCGGGCGGCGCGAGCAGCAGAATCAGCCCGAACAGGTTCTTCCGCTTCAGGCACGTGTGCCGCAGCTCGCTGCCGACCTTCCGAAAATGTGCGCCGAAGCCCGGGCTCTTTTCGTGCAGCGGCTCCTTGAGGGTGAAAACCACCAGTCCCGGCAGAACCATCAGCACCGCAGCCAGCGAAACCCACAGCGACGGCCGCAGACGCAGGGCCAGATAGAGAATCAGCCCCGGCCCTATTGCGCCGCCACCAAGATTGCTCGCCTGCGCCCATGCCGCTGCGCGCGTCCGGCTCCCCGGCGCGATCATTGCGGAGATCAGCCCGCCGTAGGCCGACGAGATCAGCATGCAGAACACCATGCCCGAGAAGTAGAGCCACACCGCCGCATGCGCGTTGCGATACAGCATGTACGAGCCAATGGCCATGGCCCCCGCGGCTCCCACCGTACAGGTGAAGTGCCACCAGCGGCGCGGCATCCACAGATCTGCGAGCGGACTCCAGAGAAAATAGATGGAAGAAGGGATGCCAAGCAGCGCAATGGCATTGGCCACCTGGTCCACAGGCATGCCCACCTGCCGCAGCAGGTACGAAGCACCGCCGTTCGTCGTGAACCCGATGTAGATCGCGTACGGAAGCACGATCCACAGGAACCGGTGTGGGGCAGCTAAATTGTGAGACGGCGGCTGCTCCACGCCCGTCTCGACGTCGGGCATCGCATTCAAGCAGGTTGCTCCACAGGAAAGCTTAGAATTGCGGGGATCGATGCTTCACTATACTATGCGGC
>Ga0335075_10005246_pt1 | contig 20164 bp, 16 predicted proteins | sample Lox_Sample_24_FD_206723 | JGI IMG/M metagenome (GOLD analysis project Ga0335075, IMG submission 206723) | Soil microbial communities from Loxahatchee National Wildlife Refuge, Florida, United States - Lox_Sample_2.4 | ecosystem: Environmental > Terrestrial > Soil > Wetlands | place: USA...
GCGAAGTCGCAACCGGCCGTTATCAGTCATCACAGATCGAGAAGGCCACAGAGGTGGGGACGCGAAGCCGGCCCGTCGGGGGGTAGACAAGGCCGGCTCGCGTCCCCTGCGCCGGGGTCGATTGGGCTGGACGACCCCGGACGACGTTGTCGCCGTTCAAATTCAACTCGACATCAAGGCCACATTTCTGCGGCCGTCTCGACCACGAGTTGAAGTTTGGCAATCTCCTCGTCCAAGGTCAGTGAGTTCCCCTCGACCGTTGAGGAAAATCCACATTGCGGAGAGAGACACAGCTGCTCTAGAGGGACGTACTTGCTCGCCTCCTCGATGCGGCGCTTCAGGTCGTCCTTTGACTCGAGTGCACCGCTCTTGGTTGTCACAAGACCCAGCACGACCATTTTCCCCTTCGGGACGAACCGCAGGGGCTTGAAGCCGCCCGACCGGCTGTCGTCGTATTCCAAGAAGAATCCGTCCACGTTCAATTCGTTGAAGAACGCCTCGGCGACAAAGTCGTACCCACCCTCAGCCGCCCAGTGGGACTGGAAGTTGCCTCGACACGAGTGGGTCGTGATAGCCATCCCGTCCGGACGGCCCGCCAGTGCAGCGTTCAAGACGCTGATGTAGCGCAGGTGTTGGTGGTCGGCGTCATCGCCGCGTTCTGCGAGCGCTTGGCGCTGAGCGGGATCGTTGAGATAGGCGAGTGATGTGTCGTCGAGCTGGAGATAGGGGCACCCGAGCTTTCCCATTTCCTGGATTTGCTGTGCGTACGCTGCGCTCAGATCCGCCCAGAACGCTTCGACGTCGGGGTAGACGGAAGGATCGATGGCGGCGGGGCCGCCGCGGTAGTGGACCATGCTCGGCGAAGGGATCGTCAGTTTCGGGACAGCGGACGTCACCGCCCCCTGTAAGAAGGTGAAGTCGTCAGCGAAGATCGGACGATCGAGCTGCACCTTTCCCGAGATCTTCAGCCCGGCAGACTTGAACATCGTCACTCCTGTCGCGTCCTGAAAGGGGACCTCAAGTTGCTCCTCGCTCTTGGTGATGCCACCGAGATGGTAGATGAAGTCCATGTGCCACGACGTCCGCCGGAATTCGCCGTCGGTGGCCGATTGCAAACCGATTTCCTCTTGAATCTTCACGACCTCTCGTATCGCATCGTCTTCGACCTGTCGCAGCGCCGGCGCGTCGATGGCTCCTCGAGCGAACTCGTCGCGGGCGGCCATGAGCCTCGCCGGGCGGAGCAAGCTGCCGACGTGATCGGCGCGGAAGGGTGGTGTGGTTCTCCGCTGAGATGCCATGGTGACCTCCTCACTGCCGCCCCGAACGACGGGGGCGACGTCACAGTCACGGCTTCGACCGCCCTGACTTCGATGTGTGTGGCCGGCGCGACTTTCCGGACCGGCCTCGCTGTCGCACGGTATCAGGGATCTTGACACTCGTACTGGTCCGCTTGTATTTTCTTGCCTCAGTGGATGCCTGCGGTCTTGCACCCAGGTGTCGATACGGAACAGAGAACCGGGGGCGTGATGCTGGCACCAGACGACGAAGGCGTACTGGATCCCTGGGTTGAGCAATGGCAGCGAGATAATCCTCAACCCGACTGGATGAAGGAGGGCTTCCCGCCCGACATCCGCGAATTGGCCCGCAATTACGAGGGGCCTCCACCGACTCGTCACCTTGACGACGTGCGCGACGACGCGGTGGGCGACGTCGCCATCCGCATCTACCGCAACAACGGCCCGCAGACCGGCGTGGTCGTCTACTTCCACGGTGGTGCCTTCATCGTGGGTGGTGTCAAGATGATGGACAACGTCGCCCGTGAGATCGCTCACGCCACGGGTGCCGTCGTGATCTCCGTCGAGTATCGCCTGGCTCCCGAGAACCCGTTCCCAGCTGGACTCGACGATTGCGAAGCTGTCACGCGTTGGGTCCAAGAACACGTTGGCGACTTCGGCACCTCAACCGATGCGATCGTGCTTGCCGGCGAAAGCGCCGGTGCCAACCTCGCCACCGCCGTGACGTTGCGGCTCCGTGACGCCGGGCTGTCCAACGTCGCCGGTCAAGTCCTGATCTACCCCTGCACCGACGGGCCCGGCGTGCACTACCCCTCGAGGGAGCAGTTCGGGACCGCCGAGTGGGTGTGGGACGAGTACCGAGGCGGTCAAAACATCGCAGATAACCCCTACGCCGTGCCCATGCGCGCCGCGAGTTTGGCGGGGTTGCCACCGACCCTCGTCGTCCTGGCCGGGTGCGACAGTCTTCGAGACGAAGGGCGCGCCTACGCAGCTCGCCTTCGTGCCGACGGGGTCGATGTCGAGGAGACGTGCTTTGCGGGCCAACCGCACGGGTTTGTCAATCACGACTTCCCCGCCGCGGCATCCGTGCACGAACTGGTCGGGACCTGGGTTCGCACCAAGCTGGCTGCGACCGAGACTTGACCCGAGACGCCTGGCGGGGTCGAGCGGCATGAGCGGGACTCACAGCCTCTATGGCAACCGGAGTGGTCCGTGCTCGTGCAGCTCGAGCAGACCCCGCGACGCTGGCCCAGGATGAGTGGCGGCCAGGTTGTCGAGCTCGCCGACGCCATCGAGGACCTCGTCCATGACGGCGACGCAGTCGCCCTCGAGGGATTTACGCACCTGATCCCATTTGCGGCGGCCCACGAGATCATCCGTCAGCGCCGTCGACACCTGACGCTGGCGCGCTTGACGCCCGATCTGATCTACGACCAGCTGGTCGGCATGTCGTGCGCCGACCGCTTGGTCTTCTCGTGGGGCGGCAACCCGGGCATCGGTTCCCTGCACCGCATCCGCGACGCAGTCGAGCGCGCCTGGCCGCAGCCGCTCGTCCTCGAAGAGCACACCCACGCCGGCCTCACGGCACGCTATGTCGCCGGCGCCTCGGGATTGCCCTTCGGGGTGCTGCGAGCTTACGACGGCACGGATCTCGCACAGCGCACCAGCGTGGCCCCGGTGATCTGTCCCTTTACCGGTGAACAGCTTGCTGCCGTGCCCGCTCTCAACCCTGACGTTGGGATCGTGCACGCCCAGCAGGCCGACCGGGAAGGCAACGTGCAGATGTGGGGCATCACCGGCGTCCAGAAGGAGACAATCCTCGCTTCCGCCCGCTCCCTCGTTACTGTCGAAGAGGTGGTCGATCGCCTCGAACCCCGGCCCGGTGGCGTGATCGTTCCGTGGTGGGTCATCACTGCGGTGGCTCTGGCCCCGGGAGGATCACATCCGTCGTACTCGGCCGGTTACTCCGAACGGGACAACTCCTTCTACCAGAGCTGGGACGAGATCAGCCGGGACCGTGACACCTTCTCGGAGTGGATGCGCATACATGTCCTCGAGGCGGCGACCACATGAGTGGCGCTTCGGCCGAGATGATGGTCGTGGTCGCCTCGCGGGCGCTGCAGGGTCACCGAACCTGCTTCGTCGGCATCGGGGCCCCGAGCACTGCCGCCAACTTGGCTCGAGCGACACACTCGCCAGACCTCGTCTTGATCTACGAGTCCGGCTGCATCGGAGCCAAGCCGACACGCCTCCCCCTCTCCATCGGCGACGGCGGGCTGGCCGAGACGGCGGACGCCGTGGTCTCGGTTCCCGAGATCTTCGCCTACTGGCTCCAGCCCGGCCGCATCGAGGTCGGCTTTCTCGGCGCAGCGCAGATCGACCGGTTCGCCAACCTCAACAGCACGGTCATAGGACCCTATGACGCGCCGACGACGCGGCTCCCGGGGGCGGGAGGTGCCCCAGAGATAGCCAGTGCCTGTCGTCAGACCCTGGTCCTCATGCGCCAGAGCCCTCGCTCCTTCGTCTCCGACCTTGACTTCTGCACGACCGTGGGCTTCGGCGGCGGAGCTGGGGACCGTGCCCGGCTCGGTTTTCGGGGCGCTGGCCCCATGATGGTGATCACCGACCTCGGCGTCCTCGAACCGGACCCTGACTCGTGCGAGCTCGTGCTGACCCACCTGCACCCCGGCGTCGACGTCGGCGCCGTCAAGGCGGCGACCGGCTGGGACCTGAAGGTCGCCGACGACGTGGAGGTCACGGCGCCCCCGAGCGCGGCCGAGCGCCAAGCGCTGACACGCCTCGAGGCCACGACACCCAAATCGCAGGCCCATGGCTGACGTCTGGATCGTCGACGCCGTGCGCACGCCCATCGGGCGCTACGGAGGCGCGCTGGCGAGCCGGCGGCCCGACGACCTCGCCGCGCTAGCGTGTCGCGCCCTGGTCGAGCGCCACGGGGACCTCGATCCCGCTCGCATCGACGACGTGTTCTTCGGCGACGCCAACGGCGCCGGCGAGGACAACCGCAACGTCGCCCGGATGGCCGTCCTCTTGGCCGGGTTCCCGCCGAGCGTCCCCGGCGTCACCCTCAATCGACTGTGCGGGTCCGGCATGGAGGCGGTGATCGAGGCGAGCCGAGCGGTGGCCAGCGAGGACGCGTCGCTGTGTCTCGCCGGAGGGGTCGAGTCCATGAGCAGGGCCCCGTGGGTGCTTCCCAAGCCCGACACGGGCTACTCGCGCGCGCACGAGACCCTGTGGTCCTCGACGCTCGGATGGCGCATGGTCAACCCGGCCATGCGCCCCGAGTGGACGGTGGCACTCGGCGAGGGCGCCGAGCTGTTGGCGGATCGTTACTCGATCAGCCGAGAGGACCAGGATCGCTTTGCGCTCGGCAGCCACCAACGTGCCGCAGCGGCCCACGACGCCGGCGAGTTCGGCGACGAGCTGGTCGGACTCGACGAGCTCGAGCTCGACCGGGACGAGAGCATCCGTCCGACGACGACGCTCGAACGTCTCGGTAGCCTTGCGCCCGCCTTTCGGCCCGACGGCAGTGTCACCGCGGGCAACTCCTCTCCCCTCAACGACGGCGCGGCCGCCATGCTGCTCGCGGATCGAGCGGGTCTCGAGGCCGTCGGGGCCGAACCGCTGGCGCGTATCGCGAGCAGGGCAGTGTGCGGCGTCGAGCCCCAGTATTTCGGTATCGGGCCGGTGGCCGCCTCTCGAGACGCCCTCAAAAGGGCGGGCGTCGGCTGGGGGGACCTGTCGTGTATCGAACTCAACGAGGCCTTCGCCGCCCAGTCCCTGGCCTGTCTGGCTGAGTGGCCCGATCTCGACCCCAGCCTGGTGAACCCCCAGGGCGGGGCCATCGCGCTCGGGCACCCGCTCGGGTGCTCGGGAGCTCGCCTCTTGGTCACGCTGGCCTGGCGGCTATGGCGCACCGGCGGACGGTGGGGGCTGGCCACGATGTGCATCGGGGTCGGCCAGGGGATCGCCGTCGTCCTCGAACGAGCAGGAGGATCGTCGTGATGAGCGAGATGTCGCACACTACGAAGGCGCGTATCGACCCGCCCTACGACTGGCCCGACTACCGCTCCACGGCGCAGCGCGCTCCGAGTCAGCCACTGGTCTCGATCGACGCCGCACGCCTGCGCGAGAGCCATTCTCCCGTCTTCGGGGAGGGTCAGGTCGAGGCAGCCGAAGCCGATCTGACTCGCCAACACGACGGGCAGCCTCTCGGGGAGCGCATCAGCGTCTCGGGACGGCTGCTCGATTCTGACGGCCGTCCGATCGCGGGACAGCTCGTCGAGTTGTGGCAGTGCAACGCGGCGGGCCGCTACCGCCACGCCGGCGACGTGCACCCGGCCCCGCTCGACCCGAACTTCACCGGTGCCGGACGGGCGCTCAGCGGTCCCGACGGAACGTGGCGCTTCGTGACGATACGGCCGGGTGCCTACCCCTGGGGCAACCACCCCAACGCCTGGAGACCGGCACACCTGCACTTCTCGGTGTTCGGACGATCCTTCACCGAGCGGCTCGTCACCCAGATGTACTTCCCTGGCGATCCTCTCTTAGAATTCGATCCCATCTTCAACTCGGTGCGCGACGAACGAGCACGCTCCCGGCTGCTTGCGACGTTCGACTGGTCGAGCACCGAGGAGACGTGGTCCCTCGGCTACCGCTTCGATCTGGTCGTCGGGGGTCACCTGGCCACCCCGCTCGAGGCGCCCCAGTGAACGAGACCCCGTCGCAGACCATCGGCCCCTTCTTCCGGATCGGGCTCTCACCGCTGGCACTGCCCGAACTCGGACTGGATGCCCCCGGGGCACTGACGCTCGTCGGGCGCGTGTACGACGGTGCCGAAGCCGTGCCCGACGCCATGGTCGAGTTCTCCGGGGCGGGTCGCTTCGTCCGCGTGCTGAGCGAATCCGACGGCTCGTTCGTGGCGACGGTGCACAAGCCGGTCTCCGAGACCACTTCGCACGCGCCATCGCTGGACGTCTCGGTGTTTGCTCGGGGCCTTCTCCAGCGCCTGGTGACTCGCTTGTACTTCCCAGACGAGGAGGAGGCCAACGCTCGAGACGCCGTCTTGGCGTCCGTTCCGGCGACTCGGCGTGCGACACTGGTTGCGCACGCCGAGTCCGACGGCCAGCTGCGCTTCGACGTCTACCTCCAAGGCCAAAGAGAGACAGTTTTCTTTGAGTACTGACGAGCTGTTCTGGCCCATCGTCACGACCGACGCCCTTAGAGGCGCGACCGACGACGCCGCGTGGGTGCGGGCCATGCTCGACGCCGAGGCTGCCCTGGCGCGCGCCGAGGCCGCCACCGGCGCCATTCCCCCCGCGGCCGGACGTGCCATCGACCAGGCTTGCAATGAGGATGACTTCGACGTTGCCGAGCTGGGACGTCTCGCCCGCCAGGGTGGTAACCCGGTCATCCCCCTCGTCGAGATGGTGGCCGGACGGTCCGGGGCCGCCGGTCTTGACTGGGTGCACTGGGGCGCCACCAGTCAAGACATCCTCGACACGGCGGCCGTTCTGATCTTCGTGCGCACCGGCGCGCTGATCGACAGCGATCTCGGGCGCCTGGCCGCCGCTTGTGCAGAACTGGCGGAGCGCCATCGAGACGACGTCATGGTGGCACGAACCCTCCTCCAACCTGCTGTCCCGACGACCTTTGGCCTCAAAGCCGCCGGCTGGCTCGGAGGCGTCGTGTCGGCGGCCGAAGCGTTTGCTCGGGCCCGCCAGGGATTGCGTGCCCAGCTCGGTGGTGCGGCAGGCACGCTCGCTTCGCTCGGCGCCGACGGCCCCGCCGTGGCCGCCGCCTTTGCTCGCGAGCTCGGCCTCGGCGAGCCGGTGTTGCCTTGGCACACGGCGCGCCAGCCGATCATCGCCGTCACCGACTCGTTGGGCATGATCGCCGGCACGGCGGCGAAGATCTCGGGCGATGTCGGCCTCTCGATGCAGCACGAGGTCGCCGAGGTATTCGAACCGGCAGGGCCCGGCACAGGAGGATCCTCGACCCTCCCGCACAAGCGCAACCCTGTGGGCGCGGCGGCCGTCGGCGCCGCGGCTCGTCGGGCCCAGTCGCTCACGGCTCTCATCGCGGCGTCGCTTGTCGCCGAGCACGAACGCTCGCTGGTCTCGTGGCCCGTGGAGTGGCAGTCCTTGGGCGATCTGCTCTGCCTTTCCGGCGGCGCGGTCGCCCGGACGGCAGACACGCTCGCTGCGCTAGAGGTGGACACCGCGCAGATGGCCCGCGCGGTCGCCGACCTCGCTGGCGTCCTTCTGGCCGAGCGCATCCGTTTGGCGCTGGTGGGCGACCTCGGTCGAGACGGTGCCAAGGGCGCCCTCGCCCGGGCGCTGCGCCGAGCTCCAGGGACGCGGGCCGAAGACCTCCGCCAGGCGCTGGCCGAAGATCCCGCGGTCACGGCCGTGCTCGACGAGGCCACGCTCACGGAGCTCTTGGACCCTTGGGGGTTCCTCGGCTCGAGCCAGGTCTGGATCGACCGTGCGCTCGAGGACTACGCACGCTGGATGAGCACGTGAGGGACCTCGGGATCCGCCTCGACGGGCCGGCCGAGGCCCCGGTCTTAGTGTTCGCCAACTCGCTCGGCACGACGTCGAAGATGTGGGACCCCCAGGTGCGCGCGCTCTCACGCCGCTACCGCTGTGTGCGCTACGAGCTCCGGGGGCACGGTGGGACCGACGCACCACCTACGCCCTACGCGATCGGCGACCTCGGTGCGGACCTCTTGGCCGTCCTCGACGAAGTCGGGGCGACACGGGCCTCGGTCCTCGGCCTCTCCTTGGGGGGCACCGTCGGCCTCTGGTTGGCTGCGCACCACCCCGAGCGCGTCGACCGGCTCGTTGTCGCCTGCAGCCGGGCTTCATGGCCTCCCGAGGGATTCTGGGAGGAGCGCATCGCGGCGGTGCGCCGTTCCTCGCCGAGCGACTTGCTCGAGGGCCTGCTCGGTCGCTGGTTCACGCCGGACTACGCACTGTCGCACCCCGAGCTCGAACTGTGGTTCGCATCGATGCTGGCGCAGGCCAGTCCCGACGGCTATGTCGGCTGTTGCCAGGCCTTGGCCCAGGTCGACCTGCACAAGTACCTCGGAGCGATCCGTGCGCCGACGCTGGTGCTCGCCGGCGCCAACGACCCGGCCGTCTCCATGGTCGACGCCGCCTCGCTGGCCGCTGCCCTCCCCGACGCCTCCTTGCAGGCCGTCGCCCCCGGGGCGCACCTGTTGAACGTCGAGCAACCCGAGCGCTTCACCTCGGCCGTGCTCACCCACTTGGCCGGTACCGCTCTCGAGCGCGGCGGTACCCGACGTGGACAAGTTCTCGGCCCCGAGCACGTCCATCGGACCGCATTCGGACCCGACTCCCTCAGCACGGATTTCTACGAGCTCATCACCCGCTACGCATGGGACGAGATCTGGAACCGGACCACGCTCGACCTGCGGACGCGCTCAGCGGTGACGGTGGCGCTGCTGGTGGCGCTCGGACGCTATGACGAGCTGGCCCTTCATCTCGAAGCGGCACGGCGCAACGGGCTTGGCGACGCCGAGATCGAAGAGGTCCTCTTGCACACCGCCATCTACTGCGGTGTGCCGGCTGCCAACTCGGCCTTTGCCGTGGCGCGACGCGTGCTCGAGGGCGAGGACGAGGACGAGGACGAGGGTTCCGACGACACCTAGTGAGACTGTTCGGCTCAGAAGTCGTCTTTGGCAGGAAGCCCCACGTAGTTCTCGGCCAAGGACCTCTGTGCCGCCTCCGAGCGTTCCAGGTACTCGAAGCGTGAGAGCTGGAGGCGCTCGGCGTAGGGACCGTCGTCCAGCGCGTGGAGGAGCGTGGTCATGTAGCTCGAGAACTCCTGGGCCCGCCACACCCGCCGCAGCGCCCGCTCCGAATAGGCCACCAGGTCACTCTGGTCGCCACGCTCGTACCACGTGCGCAGGGCAGCGGCCAAGAGCCGGACGTCGTTCACCGCGAGGTTGAGACCCTTGGCACCGGTGGGAGGCACAATGTGCGCCGCGTCGCCGGCCAAGAAGAGGCGGCCGCGTCGCATCGGCTCGCAGACGTAGCTGCGCATCGGGGTGATCGACCGCTCCAGCACGGGCCCGGTGTTGAGATTCCATCCCTCGGCGCCGAGGCGCAGGCCGAGCTCGGCCCAGATCTGCTCGTCGCTCCACTGGCCGAGACTCTCGTCGGCCGGTACTTGGAGGTAGAGCCGGCTCACCCGCCTCGAGCGCATGGAATGCAACGCGAATCCGCGAGGATGCCAGGCGTAGATGAGCTCATCGGTCGCCGGCTCGGCGTCGACCAGCACCCCGAGCCAGGCAAAGGGGTACTCCCGTTCGTACTCGTCACGGGAGCCGCTCGCCACCCAGCTGCGGCTCAGCCCGTGGGAGCCGTCGCAACCGACAATGAAGTCGCAGCCTAGCGTGGTGCTTTCACCTTGGTGGGAGAAGCCGATTCGCGGCTCGATCCCCGTGAAATCTTGGAGCACGACGTCGGAGACATCGAAGCGGATGTCGATCCCGCGCTCAAGGGCGGCCGCGATGAGGTCTTTGACGACCTCTTGTTGGCCATAGACGGTCAGCGGTCGTCCGGTCAGTCCCTCGAGGTCGATGCGCACCGTCTGGCCCGGCCTGCGCAGCAGCACGCCGCTGTGTCGCAGGGCCTCGCGGTGGAGGCGCGCGGCGACCTCGAGCTCTTCGAAGAGGAGCACCGTGTTGTGCTCGAGCACACCGGCGCGCACTCGACGCTCCACGTAGTCGCGGCTCTTTGCCTCCAAGACGACCGCGTCGATGCCACGGTGTGCGAGCAACAGCGCCAGCGTCAACCCGGCGGGTCCAGCCCCGACGATCCCGACCCGAGTCTGCACTCTTGGTCCGCTCAGGCCAGGCCGAGGACCCGGGCCGCGTTCTCCTTCATCACCTTGGGCACGACCTCTGCTTTGATCTCCAAGGTAGAGAAGTCCTTGATCCAGCGATCGGGGGTGAGCACCGGATAGTCCGACCCGAAGAGCACTTTGTCCGAGAGCAGCCCGTTGATAGCGCGGACGAGTTGGGGTGCGAAGTACTTGGGCGACCAGCCGGAGAGGTCGATGAAGACGTTCGACTTGTGCGTCGCCATCGAGATGGCCTCGTCCTGCCAGGGAACCGACGGATGGGCCAAGACGACGGCCATGGAGGGGAACTCGGCTGCCACGTCATCGAGCAGCATGGGCTGCGAATAGCGGAGTTTGAGCCCACGGCCGCCGGGGAGACCCGCCCCGATGCCCGTCTGGCCCGTGTGGAAGATGCTCGGGACGCCGAGAGCCTCGATCTGTTGCCACAGCGGGAAGAAGGCCTCGTCGTTGGGGGCGAACGCCTGGAGAGTCGGGTGAAATTTGAACCCCTTGACGCCGTGGTCCTCGACGAGCGAACGGGCCCGGACCACCGCCTCGGGACCGCTCCACGGGTCCACTGATCCGAAGGGAATCAACACGTCGTCGTGCGCTGCTGCCCGCCGGGCGATGTCCTCGCTCGAGAGGGCGGGATGCCCGAGCGCGCTCGTGGCATCGACGGTGAAGACAACCGCGGCCATCGACCTGGACCGGTAGTACTCGGCGAGGTGCTCGACCGTCGGGGTGCGCTCGGCGTCCGCCTTGAAGTACTTGGCCGACGCCTCGAGCAGCTCGTCGTCGAGGGCGAAACAGCCGTGGCCGTCCGATTCCACGTGGACGTGGCTGTCGATGGCGCTCAGCGAATCCACGTCGACGCTCATTGTGGCTCCTTGCTGGCGAGAGAACGAGGGTGCGATCCGGGAAGCCCCTGGGCACGGGTCTTGGCCGCCACGAGCATCTCGAGCAACTGGTCACGCTCGGCCTCCATGGCGCTCTGGTCCAGGCCGGCGAGCTCGTCGGCCACGCCGATTGTCGCCCGTGCCACCAATTCCGCGTCGAGGCGCGGGGTCTCGAAGTCGGCCCACCACTCGACCATGGGCGGGCCGAGGTGCTCGAGCACGCGGGCGAGTCCGCCGTCGCCCCCCGAGAGGTGCTGAGTGGCAAAAGGTCCGAGCAGCGCCCAGCGCAGGCCGGGTCCGTAAGAAATTGCCGTGTCGATGTCACCGACCGTGGCCGCTCCCGTGGAGAGCAGCCAGTACGCCTCTCGCCACAGTGCTGCCTGCAAGCGGTTCACGATGTGGCCGGGCAGCTCGACCGCGACCCGAACCGGACGCTTGCCGACGCGCTCGTAGAAGGCGGTCGCGGTGTCGAGCACCCACTCGGGTGCCGAGCCGCCCACGACCTCGACGACCGGGACGAGATGGACCGGATGAAACGGGTGCCCGACGATGACCCGCTCGGGGTAGCGGCACGTCGCTGCCAGGGCACTCGGTCCGAAGCCCGACGAACTCGAGGCGATGACCACCTCTGGGGGAGCGACCGCGTCGACGTCGCCGATGAGCGCTCGCTTGAGCTCGAGCCGCTCGGGCGCGCTCTCCTGGACGAAGTCCACGCCCTCGAGCCCTTCGAGCGGATCGCGCACGGCGCGTACCCGCTTAGGCGCAAATCCCTGAGCCAGGCCGAGCCGGCTGAGCACAGGCCAGGTTCGCTCGGCATAGGCCAGGAACCGCTCTTCGGCGGCCGGATCAGGATCGACGACCACCACCTCGAGGCCGGCGGCGACGAACAGCATCGCCCAGCTGACACCGATGACCCCGGCCCCGAGGACGCAGACCCGCTCGATCCTCGGGTTCATCGGGCTCGCGCCTCGGCGGCGAAGCGCGCGTACGCGTCGAGCACACCCGGATCGGCGAGCGCGTCCTTGGAGGCTACGTCGGTCGCGGGGACCCCTTGGAGCATCCGCTTGACCGGGAGCTCGAGCAGCTTGCCGGTGAGACTGCGCGGGACCCCTGGCATCTGGACGACCTCGTCGGGGCGATGGCGAGGGGAAAGCTCGGCGACCACGGATCGTGCGATCTCGCTCTCGAGGTCGTCGTCCAAGACACGACCCTCTGCGAGGACGACGAAGAGGATGAGACGGCCGACGCCTCCGTCGGGGTCTTCGAGGTGGACGACGAGCGCGTCGGTCACCTCGGGGAGGCGATCGAGAGCTCGGTAGAACTCGCCGGTTCCGAGACGCACGCCGCCGCGGTTGAGGGTGGCGTCGGAGCGGCCGGTGATCTCGCAGCTCCCCCTCTCGGTGAAGCGGATCCAGTCACCCTGACGCCAGACGCCGGAGTAGAAGTCGAAGTAGGTGCTCGCGAGCTTGGTCCCGTCGGCGTCACCGACGAGCCGCACCGGCATCGAGGGCATGGGTTTGGTGATCACCAGCTCGCCGAGTTCGTCGACCACCTCGTGCCCTCGTTCGTCGAAGGCGTAGGCGGCGACACCGAGGCAGCGACCCGAGATCTCCCCGGCCCACACGGGAAGCAGCGGATTGCCCTGGACAATGCCGCTGCACACGTCGGTACCGCCGCTGCCGTTGTTCAAGAACACCTCGGGCCCGAGCACCTCGGTGATCCAGGCGGCCCCCTCGGGCGGCAGCGGAGCGCCGGCAGAACAGACCTCCCTGAGTACGGAGAGGTCGTGGTCGACGCGCGGTTCGATGGCGGCTCGGCGGCACGCCATGATGTAGCCAGGGTTGAGGCCGAGGACGCTCGCCCCTGTCTCGGCTGCGGTTCTCCACTGGCCGTGGAGGTCCGGGTACATGGGGTTGCCGTCGAGCATCACGATCGAGGCTCCGGTGAGCAGGGTCGACACCAAGGCGTTCCACATCATCCACGCCGTCGTGGTGAACCACATGAGGCGATCCCCCGGGCCGAGGTCCCAGCTGAGCGCATGGTTCTTGAGGTGCTCGAGCAAGATGCCGCCGTGGCCGTGCACGATCGCTTTGGGCAAGCCGGTCGTCCCCGACGAGTAGAGGACGAAGAGAGGATGGTCGAAGGCTACGGACTCGAACTCGAGTGCACCGGATCCGTCGAGGAGCTCGGCCCAGCTCAGGTCTCGGTCAGCTTCGTCGAGAGAGAATTGCCCGTAGCCGATGTCGACCACCGCTTCGAGGGTCGAGAGTGCCTTGGAGATCGACGCGACCTGCGCCCGGCGCTCGACGGCCTTCTCGCCGTACATGTAGCCGCCGACGGTGACGAGCACCTTAGGGTCGATCTGACCGAACCGCTCGATCACCGCTCGCTCTCCGAACTCAGACGCGCACGAAGACCAAACCGCACCCAGGCTGGCCGTCGCCAAGAATGCGACCAGGGCCTCGGGGATGTTGGGGAGGTAACCAACGACGACATCGCCACGCCCGATACCGAGGCGTTCCAGGCCGACCCGGGCCCTGGCGACCGCGGTGGCGAGCTCGCCGTAGCTCAGCCGCACCTGCTCTCTCGACTGGGAGATCCCGACGACGGCGGACGACTCTGCGGCGAAGCGGCCGTCGAGAAGGTAGCGGGCGTAGTTGAGCCCGACGCCCGGAAACCAGGTGGTGCCGGGCATGGAGCCGACTTCGAAACGTGCCGGGGGACCAGCTGTGACTTCGACCTCGAAGTACTCCCAGAGCGAGAGCCAGAACTCAGCCAGGTTGTCGACTGACCACCGCCACAGGTCCTCGTAGGAGGAAAATCGACGCCCCCTGTGCCGCGCCATCCACTCCATGTACACCGCGACCCTGCTCGTCACCCCTGCGTCAGGATCCGGCAATCGCAGCAGCTGCCCCATAAGTCCGGGCTTGGAGTCGACCATGGGTTCAGGCTCTCGACACCTTGGCCGCCCGTCCGTCGAGGAAGGACTGCAGACGGTCCTTTGCCTCGGGGCTCCCCTGTGTGATGGCGGCCATCAACGACTCGACGACGTATCCCTCGCTCGGCGACATCTCGGCGATCCGGGGCAACACGTCGACGACGGCGAAGTTGCTTGCAGCGGAATTCTTGGCAATCGTCTCGGCCAACTTGTGCGCCTTCTTCATCCCTTCGCCATCTTCGACCACGTATTGACTGAGCCCAAGCCGGGCTCCGTCCTCAGCGTCGAGCACTCGCCCGGTCAACATGAGATCGGTCATGTTCGCTACGCCGATCAGGCGGCTGATCCGCACAGAACCGCCACCGCCGACGAAGAGGCCGCGCTGGCCCTCGGGCAAGCTGTAGAAGGCAGAGCGTTCCGCGACCCGGATATGGGTGGCGCTGGCCAACTCCAGGCCGCCTCCGATCACCGCTCCCTTGAGGACCGAAATGACAGGGATCGAGCCGTGGCTGATTCGCTCAAAGGCTCGGTGCCACATGGCCGAGTGTGCGATGCCCTCGAACGTCGAGGTCTCAGAAAGTGTGGTGACATCCAGGCCAGCCGAGAAATGATCTCCTTCGGCAGAGATGATCGCCACCTTGGCTTTGCGGGCGATGTCACGGAAGATCGATTCGAGGCCGAGCACCATCGCGTCGTCAAGCGCATTGCGCTTGGCGGCGCGCCGAAGCTGGACCTGGGCAACGTCGCCCGCGATCATGCAGGAGAGCGTCGGCGGCAAACCTACTTCTTGTTGCACGCGCCTCCCTCAGATCGTGCTCGCGCCGGGACGGGCCGTTGTCGAAAGCGTATCAGGACCCTTGATATATGACAAGATCCACTACCGGGCGGGTGCGAGCGGCGCGCTAAGGTACAAGCTGACTCGACCCCATGCGATAACCTCGAACAGTGCGCCGTTCCAGCTCGAGGGTGCTCACGACGTCACCCGATACCTTGGCGCGTGACCGGTGCAGCCGACCGGCCCGAGGGGATGCCTTCGCTCGTCTGGTCGGCCTGCGTGCTGCGCACAATGGCGCGCTCGTCACTGCCCAAGTAGCTGGCGATGACCCGTGGGTCCTCGCGCACCGTCATCGGGTCTCCCTCGCAGATGACGCGTCCTGCCTCGAGGCAGTAGACCCGCTGAGAAATGCCCATGATCAGCGGCATATCGTGCTCGATGAGGAGCACTGAAGCTGCGAGCTCGTCTTGAATGGTTCGGATCAGCGGTCCGAAGGCTTCGGTTTCGCGTTGGGCGAGACCGGCCGTCGGCTCGTCGAGGCACAACACCTTGGCGTCGAGGGCCAACAGACCGCCGAGCTCGACCACGCGACGCGTTCCGGTGGACAGATCGCTGATGTAGTGGTCCCGGTAGCGGCCTAGGCCCAAGAAGTCGATCAGCTCGGAGACCTCGGAGCGGGTGGCCTTGGCGCTCCGTCGGGCCCGGGGCAAGCCCAAAGCGGTCGCGACCATGCCCGTCTTCGCCTTGGCGTCGAGGGCCACCGACAGAGTCTCGGTGACGGTGAGCTCGGGGAACAAGGTGGCAGCTTGGAACGTGCGGCCCAGCCCGAGCGAGGAGCGGTAGCCGGGGGGACGACCCGCCACCTCCTCGCCCAGCAGCGTGACCGACCCAGTCGAGGGCACAAAACCGCCGACGGCGTTCATCAGGGTCGACTTGCCCGCCCCGTTGGCCCCGATGAGCCCGACGATCTCGTTGGAGCCGACGTGGAGGGCCGCCCGGTCCACCGCTCTAAGACCGCCGAAGCGCACGCTCAGATCCGCGATAGCAAGCACCGGTTCCGTTCCGGGGCGGTCAGAGTCGCTGGTTCGGCGCCGCGTCAGGGCGGGGTAGGTGGGACGGGCCACCGCTTGGCGTTCGCTTCGGCGCTTGTCGGCCCAGGCCAAGATCGCGTCACGCGCCGCATAGGTGATCTGGTTGAGTCCGCGCGGAAAGTAGAGCAGCACGACGAGCAGTCCGAGCGACGAGCTGAGCAACCCCACCAGCTGGTTGTTGGGCGCCAAGGCCGGGATACCGATCACGAAAATGGCCCCGATGACCGCGCCCGACACCGATCCCATGCCCCCGATCACCACCATGGCCACGAGGTTTAGCGAGTCGTTCACCAAGAAGAAATTCTCCGTGAACGCGATGTTGGCGAAGGCACCAGCGAGCAGTGAGCCGCCGAGGCCGGCGAGACCGCCGGCCAGCGCGAAGGCCTGCAGCTTCACCCGGACGGGCCGGACGCAGTAGGCAGTGGCGACCGATTCGTTGTCCCGCACCGCCTTGATGGTGCGGCCCACTCCGCTGTCGCGGAACCGACTGAGCACGACCAAGACCACGGCGAGGACCGCCAGTACGACGTAGTAGTAGGCGCGCTGACCGGGGAAGTCGATGAACCACAGGTGGCCTGGCGGGAAAGGCACGTTGGCCCCGTCAGGTGACTCGCCCGAGAAGAAGGGCAAGAAGTAGAAGTACTGCTGCGCGGTCAGGGCGAACACGAACGTCACGACCGCCAGATACAGTCCGCGGACACGCAGCGAGCCGATCCCGATGCCGAGAGCCAGGACCGCCGAGGCCACCGTGGTGGTGGCGATGGCCACCCAGAACGGCACGCCGACGCTGACCAGACGCGCCGCGAAGAGCGCGGCGAGCCCAGCAAAGGCCATCTGGCCCAAGGAGAGCTGGCCCAGCCATCCCGTCAGCACGGTCAGAGAGGAAGCGCAGATGGCAAAGGCCAGGACTGCGGTGTAGAGCTGTTGGCGCGACGGCTCGGTCACCACGATGGGCAAGACGAGTGCGATGGCGCCGAGCAGCAAGATCCCGCCCTTGTCGATATTGCGGGCCCACCACAGCGAGCGGAGGCGCTCGGGTATGGGGTGGGCTCGGGGTGCGAACGCGAAAACCCCAGAATCGTCCCCGCCCTCGCGCTTGGCGAAGATGACGGCGACGAACACGGCCAGGAACAACAGCAGGTCCGTGATCCCCGGCACGGCCAAGAAGTTGTAGCTGAGCAGGCTCTGGATGACGCCGATGGCGACGGCGGCCACCACTGCGGTGCGAAAGGACCGCATGCGGGCGATGACGGCCGCCGCCAGCGCTTCGGACAGGGTTTGGGGACCGAGGTTGGCGATCCCGGTCGCCGTCGAGGACTCGCCGGCGATGAGCACGATCGAGAGCGTGGAAAGCCCGCCGGCGAGGGCCCACACCATGGTCGAGACCATCTTGGGCGAGATCGCCGAGATCCGGGCCAGCGAGGGGTTGGACGCACAGGCCTTGACCGTCTTGCCGATCAGGGTGCGGTCGAGGAACCAGACGAGGCCCAAGACGGCGATCGGCATCAGGACCAGCACGGCGAGATCCGCGCCCCGCACGTTGACGCCGGCGACCGTCCACTGGCCCGAGAAGGCGCTCGGGAAGTGTGCCCCGGACTCAGTCGGGGCCGGGATCTCGATCGAGATGGCCTGGGCCAGCCCCGCGATACCGATCGTGGAGACGAGCACGACGACGCGGGGCGCGTCTTTGAGGCGGCGGATCACGGACATCTCGACGAGGGCGCCGAAGACGAGGCCGATGACCAGGGCGACGGCGAGCGCGAGCCAGAACGAGACGCCGTACTGGAGGACCAGCAGCGACAGGGTGACGGTGCCGATGAGGCCCATGTTGCCGACGGCGAAATTGATGATCCGTGTGGCTCGGTAGACGAGGACGACGCCGACGGCGATGATCGCGATGGCCAGGCCTTGGACGACCCCGTCGTAGACCACTTGGGAGTTCACGAGGTTGACCGCCAGCATCACGCCGGGACCTCCCCGCCCAAGAACACCGCCCGGGCCAGGTCGTCACGTTCGATCAGGTCCGACATGGCCCCCTCGAAACGCACCTGGCCCTTCTCCATGAACACCGCCCGGTCCGCGATGGCGGCGGCGACGTTGAGAGACTGCTCGACGATGATCATGGTCACGCCCTCGGCCTTGAGCCGCTCGATGACCGAGAGCAGCTCTTGGACCACGATCGGGGCAAGGCCTAAAGACAGCTCGTCGATCATGAGCACCTCAGGGTCGTGCAAGAGCGCAATGGCCAGAGCCAGCATCTGCTGTTGGCCGCCCGAGAGCGTGTCGGCCCGCTGGGAGCGAGCGTCGGCCAAGGCGGGGAACATGTCGAGCACCCGCTCGATGCGCCGGCGCATCTCTGCCCGATCGGAGCGGTAGGCGAATCCGCCCATCTCGAGGTTCTCGAAGACGGTCATCTCCCCGAAGGTGCCTCGGCCCCCCGGAAGCAGATGAATGCCGAGGCGCGAGCGTTGCTCGGGCGTGGCATAGGTCACCGTCCGGCCGTGCAGGCGGACGACGCCGTGGTCGGCCGTCCCCAGGCCCGCTGCCACCTTCAAGGCCGTGGACTTGCCCGCACCGTTCGTGCCCAACAGGGCCAGCACTTCGCCCCGCCTCACCTCAAAGCCCACGCCGAAGAGAACCTGGACGTGCCCGTAGCTGAAGTCCACGTGGTTGAGCTGGAGCACCGGGATCGAGTCTGGATCGGCCGCCTGGCGGCGGTGCTCCTCGAGCTCTTCTTGGAGTTCGAGGACGACGAGGGAGAGGTCATTGCGGATGTAGTGACTTCCGCGCAAGATCATGAGGGCGCCGAAGATGGTCGTCGGGACCATGACGATGAGGACCGCGGTGCGCGGCCCGAAGGCCTGATCGAGACCGGCTGAGAGCACCGCTCCCCCGGTGGCCCCGATAAAGAAAAGGTAGATGGCGCCCACCGCCCCCGTCAGACCGCGCAGGTGGTAGGGCGCCACCGAGGTGATGACAGGACTCACCATTGAGAAGGCACTGAGCGACAGGGCGTTCGCCGCTACCGAGAAGACGGCCCAGAGCACGGCGTTGGGCATGAAGTACTGCAGCGGGACGATCACCGCCACCGGCAGGATGATCTTGCCGATGAGGGCGACTGCCTGGGCCGGGTCTTTGTGGTAAAGGCGGTCATAGCGACGCCCGACGAAAGGCAGGACGGCGAGCACGCCGAGGCTGCCGATGGTCCCGATCAGCCCACGGTGAAATGCGTCGAGGCCGTAGTGCTGCTGGAGGAACAGGTTGCCGAGAACCGGCGCGGTGAAGAGCCCGAAGCCCATGGCCGAGAAGGCGATGAGACACATCTTGAGAGTGCGGATCTTCAAGATCCGGGCAAAGGCGGCCTCGAGCGAAGGCGGCACCGGTTGCGTGTCCTCGATCACCTCTCCGAGGACGTCAAGCTTCTCGTGCTGGCCCCGAGGGGGTTCGCGCAGTCGGAAGGCGCTCACGGCGACCAAGACGATGGGCACGGCCAAGATGTAGAAGGCCCACCGCCACCCGTTCGGGCCACCGACCACCGTCGCGATAGTTCCGACGAGGATCGGGCTGAGCGCCGTTGCGATGCCGGTCGCCACCCCCATCGCCGAACCGATGCGACCGCGCAGGCTGATCGGATAGGTGTCGGCCAACAACGACCCGTGCACGGTGTAGGTGGAAGCCTGGGAGACCCCAGCGCCGAAGCGGGCGACAAAGAACAAGAAGATGTTCATCGCCAGTCCGGATAAGAACACCATCACACCGAACACGAGCGTGGCCACGGCGATGATCGGACCACGCCGGTAGCGATCAGCCAGCCAGCCCATGGGCAAGATGCCGAGGACCAAGAACCCGCCTGAGACCCCGGCCACGAAGACGATGACGCCAGAGCTCACGTGCAACGAGGATCGGATATTGGGGGCGAGGACGGCGAGGGCAGAGCTCTGCAGGTTGTCGAGGGCGATGATGATCGCTAAGACCACGAAGGTGGAGACGCCGAACTTGCGCAAGCCCGAACGCAACGATGTAGGCGCCTCGCGCGTGCCGGGCAAGAGGTCTTCTGGGAGCAACAGCTCGGTTTGCGCGGTGGCGGCCTCGTGGCGCTCTTGGGAGGTGTCCGAGAGGATCTGGGCAAGGGTCGCGGGATTCGTCGCGTCCGCGCTCGATGACGTCGCCGACGTCGTGAGAGGAGGCTCATCCATCGTCGCCACCTCCCGGCGCGTGGATCAGATCCTGCACGGCACCCGGCATGGGACCAGCGACGAACCCAGCTGCATCTCCGCCGT
>Ga0335075_10005247_pt1 | contig 20160 bp, 25 predicted proteins | sample Lox_Sample_24_FD_206723 | JGI IMG/M metagenome (GOLD analysis project Ga0335075, IMG submission 206723) | Soil microbial communities from Loxahatchee National Wildlife Refuge, Florida, United States - Lox_Sample_2.4 | ecosystem: Environmental > Terrestrial > Soil > Wetlands | place: USA...
CGGGCAGTACGCCCGGTACGGGTCGCAGCCGCCCGTCCAGTCCGAGCTCGGCGAGAAACATCTTTCCCGCCGGAGCCGACAGCGGCAGGGCCTTGTTCGCGGCCATGATCGCCACCGCGATCGCGAGTGCGAAAGCTGAATTAGGACTTACCTAGCAGTCGCATTTGCGGCGGGTTCCCGGACAACACGGAGCCCGCCTAGCGGTCGACACGCGGCGGGCTCCAGGACGCGAATGGAGCGCGCCCCATGCACACCACCGTAGCCCCCAGCTCGCCACTTGCCCAGCTCCGCCGCGACGACGCCGCGCTGACCGCGCGGCTGCGGGCCATCGACGACTTCAGCGCCGCCTACGACCGCGACCTGATCGGGCAGGCCCGCAGCCTCGCCGCCTGTGACGGCCCCGCCGCGATCCTCGCCTGGATCAGCCAGCGGCACGGCGACGGCAACGCCGCGTGCGCTCGCGGCGCCGAGTACGCCGCCGGCATGGGCTACGCCGCGGGCATCATGCGCGAGCTCGGCGCTCTCGCCGAGCGGCTAACGGACGAGAATGCGCGGCTCCGCAGCGCCCGCGCGACGGACGGTGCACTGTGACCCGGCGCCGCAGCCATCGCCAGGGCCGCCGGTTCATGCGGACCGTCGCCGTCGTGGTCCTGGTGCTGCTCGCCGTCAAGACGCCGTCCTTCCTGCTGCTGATACTGGCCGGCGTCGCCGCTTACGGCGGCTACCGGGCCTGGAGGCGGCGCCGTCCCGTTGCTAAATCGCCGATTACCAAGACCGGCGCATCACCGCTCGTGGTGAAGCCGGACTCCGTTCTGTTTAAGTACGCGGACGCCCGCGCCCGCCGGAACGGATGGGCACCGCCTGCCCGCCCCCGCATGGTCACCATCAGCGTGTCCGCCGAGTGCGCGGATGACGCGTGCATAGCCTGCCCGGGCGGCGGATGTGCCTGCCCCTGCGGTCACGACAGCCGCGTCATCGTCGCGATGAACACCGCCCGCCGCGACGACGGCGGGCCGGTGCCGTTCTGATGGCCCGCCTGCTGAACCCGGTTACCGGGACGGTCGAAGAAATCGATGATTCCCTCACGGGATGGATGGACACGCTGTGGGCGCGCCTGGCTGATCCGGACGGGTTCCCGGCCGGCCTGCCGGCGGAAGCCTGCGACGTCCTGATGGACGCCTACCCGGCCGCGATCCGGTCGCTGGCCCAAGCTGAGAGCATCGGCGAATCAGAGCTGGCCGCCCGCGGCGTCGACGCGGTCCGGCACGCGTTCGCTGAAGCCGTCACGTCCCCGCCCGCCGGGCCCGGGCGCCGCGCCCCGGCCCGCCTCATCGTCCCGTGGCAGCCCGTGCAGCTGGCCCGCGTCCAGGATGGCCTGCCCGGCCGGTACCAGCTCACCACCGACCTCGGCGCGACCCTCGGGCTGCGCCAGGGCGAGAACCTCGGCTGCTGCCTCGAGGACCTCCAGGACCTCGACGGCCGCAAGCCGGAATACCTGGTGCGGCAGCAGGTGAAGCACGCCCCCGGCGGCCGGGTATTCGCCCCGCCGAAGAACGGCCGGGAACGGCGCGTGCCCGTCCCCGCCGACCTGCGTGACCGGATCCGCGACCATGTCGCGGCCTACGGCGCGGTGCCGGTCACGCTGCCGTGGGGCACCCGCGACGGCAAGCCCCGGACGCGGACCCTGCTGTTCACCACGCTGAGCGGCACGTCGCTTGACCGCTCCTACTTCAACCGGCTGTTCCGGGCCGCGCTGATCTTCGCCGGCATCGAGCCGGGACGCGAAGCCATGATGCACATGCTCCGGAACATCGCCGCCTCCCGGTGGATCGCCGATGGCGCCGATCTGCTCATGGTCCGCGACCTCCTCGGCCACGCCGACACATCGACCACCGAGCGGTACGTCAGGCGCCTGAAAACCCACGACGCGCGGACCCGCCGCGTCGTTGCCCGCGCGCAGCCGAAAACGCCCCGCCGCCGCGCGGCCGCGCTGCCCCCCAACGTCATCGGCGTCGACTTCCCGGCCCGCAGGAGAACAACATGACCGCCGTCACCCTCCCGCTGCCCGGTGCCCGCCAGGCGATCCCGGGCCGGTGGCGCCCGGCCGTCTCCGGCGCGATCACCGGGGCGGCGCTCGGCGGCGTGCTGGCGCTGTGCACCACCCGCACCCCGCATGGCCTCAGCGTGCACGTCAGCCTGTACGGCGCTGCGGTCATGACGCTGATCAGCGTCAAGATGCTGCTGTCGCTGCTGGCCGCGCCGCCGCGGGACACGCCCGCCGTCCGCGCGGCGACCAGGGGCCTGACCGTCGCCGCGGTGATCACCGTCTACAACGAGGACCCGGCCGCGTTCAGCCGCTGCCTGGACTCCTTCCTTGCGCAGACCAGGCTCCCCGACGCGATCGCCATCATCGACGACTGCTCGGCCAGCCGCGCCTGCTACGACCTCGCCCGCGCCCGGGCCGGCGAATTCGAGGCACGCGACTGCGCGGTCGCGGTGATCCGCCAGCCGCGGAACCTCGGGAAGCGGGAAGGGCTCGCGGCCGGGTTCACCACCTGGCGGAACGCCAGCGTGTACCTGTGCGTCGACTCCGACACGATCCTTGACCGGTATGCGATCGCCCGGGCGCTGCCCGCGTTCGCTGACCTGCGGGTGATGGCGGCGACCGGGACCGTGCTCGCCGCCAACCGGACCCGGAACCTGCTGACCCGCCTGATCGACCTGCGGTACACGTACGCGTTCCTCGGCGAGCGCGCCGCCTACTCGGTGCTCGGCGCCGTGCTGTGCGTCTGCGGGTCGCTGGCGTTCTACCGCGGCAGCATCGTCCGCGAGCACCTGGACGACTTCACCGGGCAGACGTTCCTGGGCCAGCGGTGCACCTACGGCGACGACCGGCACCTGACCAACCTGTGCCTGCGGCACGGCCGCGTCGTCCTGGTGCCCGGCGTCACCGCATGGACCTACGTCCCGGAACGGCTCGGCCACTTCCTGCGCCAGCAGCTGCGCTGGTCGAAATCATTCGCCCGCGAAACCCTGTGGGCGCTCCGCCACCAGTCCCCCGCCCGGCCCGCCTGGTGGCTGACGCTCCTGGAGGCAGCCACCCAGGCCGGGTTCACCGCCGGGCTGCTGTACTCCCTCGCCATTCACCCGCTGGTCGCCGGGCGGGCCACGCCCGGCTTCTATCTGCTGGCCGCGCTGCTGCTCGCCTACGCCCGCGCCGGCCACTACGCCGAGGCCACCCACCCGGACATGACCCCCGCCGGGCAGCTGGCCGGGTTCGCGCTGGCACCGCTGTATTCCGTGTTGTCCATCACCCTGCTCCTGCCGCTGCGCCTGTACGCCCTGTGCACCCTCCGGGACGCCTCGTGGGGCACCCGGCAGGCCGTTGAAGTGGAGGCATCCCCATGCTGACCCGCATCTTGTCCGTCGCCGTCACGCTGCTGTGCGCCGCCGTCGTGGCGGCCGCCTGCACCGCGCTGCACCGGCTCCCGGCCGCACCCGCCGATCCCGTCCCCGCCGCCGCGGCCGCGCCGCTCCAGGCGCTGCCCGGCCCCGCCGCCGGCATCGTCACGGACGACCCCGCCCGGTTCACCGCCGACTGTTCCTGCCGCCCGTCGCTGACGGTCGCCTACGTCCGCTGGGGCACCCCGCCGGACCCGGCCCGGCTCCGCGCCATGCAGGCCGCCGGGGCGGTGCCGCTGGTGGAGCTCGAGCCCTACGGCACGACGCTCGCCGCGGTCACCGCGGGCCGCTCCGATGCGTGGCTGACCGGATGGGCGCGGGCCGTGCGCGAGCTCGGCGGCCTGGCCCTCGTCAGCTTCGCCCCCGAAGCGAACACCGGCTCCTACCCGTGGGGTTACCGGCACGTAACCCCCGCCGCCTACACGGCCGCATGGCGGCACGTCGTCACCGTGTTCCGCCGCGCCGGGGCCTCCCGCGCACGCTGGACGTGGATCGTCAACGCGGCCAGCAGGGACACCGCGCCGCTGGCGCCGCTGTGGCCAGGCCCGGGATACGCGTCGTACGCGGGCATCGACGGGTACGCCACCCATCCCTGGACCACGTTCGCCGGCCTGTTCGGCCCGACCATCAGCCAGGTCCGCGCGGCCGCCGCGGCGCCGGTGCTGATCACCGAGACAGCCGCTGACCCCGCCGCCGGGCAGGCCCGCTGGGTCGGCCAGCTGGCCGCCGGGATGCGCGCGTACCAGCTAGCCGGGTTCGTGTGGTTCGACGTCGACCAGCTGGACGGCAAAGACCCCGGCGCGCCGCTCGGCAACCGCCACGACTGGGCACTAGCAGGCCCCGCGCTGGCCGCCTACGCGAACGAGGCCCGCCATGACCGGTGACCTGACCCGGTCCGCTCTCACCCAGCAAGCGGTCGGACAGCCCGGCGCGGCCGCTGATCGCGGCTGGGACGAGGTCCTGGCGGACGCGGTCCGCGTGCTCACCGAGGCCGCCCGCCTGCGCCGCCCCGCGCTCCGGCAGGGTGACGGCGGCGGATGGGAGCCTCACCCTATCCAGACCGAGCCGGCCGACTGGGCAGAGTTCGTCACCCTGGCCGTGGCTGGCGCCGCCGCGAACGTCGGCAGCGCGGAAAGGGCCCTGGAGGGGCGCCCCGGATCGTGGGAGGCCGACGCGGTGCGCAACATGCTGCTGTCCACGGTCGGCGAGGACCGCGCGGAGCTGCTGCGGCACCGCACCGAGCCCATCAGGGTTGTCCTGCGGCCCGCGGAGATCTTGTCCGATCTCGGCTACGCCGACCTGTACGACGAGTCCCGCGACATCCTCCGAGCCGAGCAGGACCGGCACCTGTGGCGATACCGCCTCGGTGATGACGGGGCCTGGTCCCCGCTCGACTCCGGCGCACCCGCCTGGGCCGACGCGTTCGACGTTCCCGAAGGACCTGCCAACGTCGCCGGGTCCGCGCTGGCCGCGACGCTCGGCCCGGGCACCGTCGTGACAGTGCCCCGGTCGGCGGAAGACGAGGCCGCCTGCGACGCGCTGGCCGACCAGGAGGCCGCCCTTGAGGACCTGCAGTACGAGGGTGACCCCCGCGCCTACGGCGAGGCGCTCACCGCGACCGTGCTCGCCGAGGCCGGGCGGAGGTACCCCGGCCTTTCTGTCGAGATCATGATCGACATCGACGAGCGGATCTCGCCCGATGACGGCCTCTACTGGGGCGAGGTGCCCGAGGAGGCGCTCATTGACGCCGCAGTGAGCACGACTCCGCTGCCGTGGTCCGGGATCGCGCTGAAGGACTACCCGCCCGGCCAGGTCGCCGCCACCGAGCGCGCCGCTGGCCGCATGCCCCACCTGAGACTGGGCCGTGGCGCGTCCTCCGGGGAGGTGCCCGATGCCCCGGCACGGTGAGAGGCTCACGGCCGCACTGTCGCACATCCCCCGCCCGCACTGGCCGCGCCGCCGCGAGCGGGACCAGGATGTCGCGCCGGCCCCGCCGCAGGGTGTGCTGCGGTTGTCCCGGACCGTGGCGCTATACGCGATCGCGGTCCTGATCACCACGGCGTCCGGGGCGTCGTTCGCCGAGTCCTACCGGGGCCTGTTCGAATGGGCTGTCCGGCACGGCCTGTCCGGGTTCTGGGCCGCGGCGTTCCCGCTCCAGGTCGACGTGTTCATCGCGGTCGGCGAGCTGGTGCTGTTCGTCGCCATGGTCGACCGGTGGCGGCTCCGGTGGCGGCTCGGCGCGTGGGCCGCCGCGCTGCTCGGCGTGGCCGTCTCGGTCGCTGGCAACGTCGGCCATGTCGCCGCGCATGACCTCCAGTCGCGCGGCACGGCCGCGGTGCCGCCGCTGTCCGCGTTCGCGGCCCTGTGGCTGGGGCTCACCGTGCTCAAGCGGGTCATCGCGGGCCACGCCTCGGCGACGCCCGGCGACACCGGCAGCGACGCGTCCCCCGGCGGCGGGGACGCCGACCCGGCGGACCACGCGCTGCTGATCGCGGCGACGACAGCGTTCCCGGAGGTGGCCGAGGGCGGCGCCGTGCCGTCGATCCGGTCGATCCGCGGCACGCTGCGAGTCGGGGACAAGAAGGCCGCGCGGGTACAGGAGCATCTGCGGCAGGTACAGCGGCGGCACGCGGGCGACGCTGCGGGGAGGCTGCGCTGAGCATCCTGCTGCTGGTGCTCCTGGGCGCCGCCGCGATGTTCCTGACGGCGGCGTGCAAGGCGGCCAGGCGGGCCGCCCGCGAGCACGGCAGCCTCGTCCTGCTGTGGCGGTTCGTCACCGGCGCCGACATGGCCCGGGGACGCGTCCACGTCTGCGAGCCGGGCCAGGCCTGCCCGGCCGGGTACTGGGCGCATATGCGCCGCCGTCACCGCGCCGCGGCACGGCTGGCAGCGACAGCGGCGGCCGCCGGGTGCGCCTGGGGCGCGGTCGCCGACCGCGGCGCCCTGGCCGCCGCGCTCATCGCGGCCGCCGCCGCGGCCCTGGCCGTGGCCGCTGCCCGGGCGTGGCGCGGCGGCGCGGCCCGGCGGCACGACAGGGGGATCGTCCGGCCCATGGCCGCGGCGCTGGCCCGGGTCCTGCCCGCGGCCGAGGCCGAGGCGCGCCGCATGATCACGCTGCCGCCCGGGTACGCGCGGAAGACCCGCGGCGAGCTCGGCGCCATCACCCTGCCCGACTGGTACCCGGCCAGCCCCGAGCAGCGAAAGCAGGTCGACCACCTGGTCGCCACCCATCTGCCGGTCGACGTCGAAACCACGTGGCGGACAGCCGGGGCACCCAAGAAAGTGATCATCTCGGTTTCCCCGTCGCCGCCGGAGCTGGTGCCGTTCGCGGCCGTCCGGGAGCTGATGGAGGCATGCCGCCCGGGCGACGTCCTGATCGGCCTGGACCGGCGCAGCGACCCCTACACCGGCTCGTTCAACGGCGGCGATGACCCGCACTGGGGTTTCTCGGTGGGGTCGGGACGCGGCAAGTCGACGTTCCTGTGCGTGACCGCGGCGCAGATCCTCCGCCAGGATCCCGGCGCGTCGGTGCTCGGCGTCGACCCGAAGATGAGCAGCCTTGACCCGCTGGCCGGGCTGCCGGGCGTCGAGCTGGCCAACGACCCGCGCGACATCCCCGGCATGTGGCAGGCGATCGCCCGGTACAAGGCGCAGATGGAAGAACGGGTCACGGCCAAGAAAGCCGATCCCACCCTGGAATTCCCCGTCAAACTGCTGCTCCTGGATGAGCTTAACCAGTTCGCCGCTATGTCGGCTGCCTGGTGGAAAGCGCTCGGGGAGAAAGACACTCCGCCGGTATGGATGGACATTGCCGCCGTGCTGTGGATGGGCCGTTTCGTGCATTGCCATGCGCTGCTGGTCGGCCAGCGGCTCGACGATAAGGCAACCGGCGGGATCGGGCTCCGTGACTCTCTCGGCCTGCGGGGCCTTGCCGGATTCCGGCCTAACCAGTGGAAAATGCTGGTCGGCACCACGCCGGTACCGAAATCACAGAAACCGCGGGGCCGCTGGATATACACAGACGGGCAGCAGGAAACATGGGTGCAGAACATTTGCGGGACAGCCCAGGAAATACGCGACTGGGCATCGGCAGGACGCCGCCCGGCAGCGCCCGGAGTGTCCGTCCGCCCGGCTCCTGCCAGCACCGATGCTGCCAGTCAGGACGGACATAGCCCGCTTCCGGGCACGGTATGGATTACCGGGATATCAGCCGCGGCAAATTACCTGAGCATGACGCAAGCCGCATTCGAGAAAGCACGCCAGCGGCAGCCCGTGGACGGTGAGATAAGGCGCGGAAATCAGCCTGCATGGTCCGCCGACAATCTTAGAGCATGGGCGGCCAGCCGTCCGCGCGCATCAAGCACAGCGAAGTACAAGGACACGGAACTAGTATCCGATTTACCGGCCGTCAGCGAGGGTCGCCGGGCATCCGGCCGGTATGCACCCATTCCCCGCCGGGATTATTGGCCCGGATCACCGCCCCGCATTCCGCGCAGATACCCTCGGCCGGGAAATGCCAGGGATTGTCAAGGTTCGCCGGGCAGCCAGTATTCGGGCCGTCCATCGAATAGGCGCTGAAGTCGGCGGGCGCGGCCTGGTGCACTGCGGCCGCGGCCGGGCGGCCGGTCATCAGTCCTCCAGCGGTGCCGAGTAGTCGCGGCAGACCGGCCTGAGCCTGTAGTCGTCGGCGATCACCTTGTACAGCTCGTCGGAGCCCGGGGCGGTCAGCAGGCTGCCGAGGCCGTCGCGGCGCCGCGCGTGCCAGCCGTCCTCATCGTCGTGGCTGATCTCGTAGGCGTCGCCCCAATCCCATCGCAGCGCTTCCAGCGCGTACTTGTCGGCGCCTGTCATGCCCTTGCCCGCTGCGGTGCGGCCCGCTGCGTGCTCCATCTGCCCATCCTCTCCCTGGCCGGTTACCCGGCACGCCGCGCGCCGGGATTCCCACAGTTGCGCGACGGACGGTGACCACGCCATCCCCCGGCGGGTATCTCACTGTGGGATGTATTCTCATGGTGAGATGGCAGGCAGCCGGTACCAGCCCGTCGACATGCCAGGGGACGCGTGGCGTGCCCCGGGCATCAGGCAGGCGCTGCGCGCCCGCGACGTCGCCGAGCTGCTGCGCCTCGTCCAGAAGGAGACCGGCGCCAGCCAGGCCAGGATGGCGGCCGCGGCCGGGTTCGGGCAGGGCCGGTTCAACGAGGTGTTCAACAAGCACCGCAAGGTCACCAGCCTGGAGGGCCTGGAGCGCATCGCCGCTGCGCTGGCCATGCCTGACGACGCCCGGGTGCTGTTCGGCCTGGCGCCCGCCCACGCGGGCAGCCTCGCCGGGCACGCCGAGATCTCCGCCGTGTACGCCACCCAGGCCGAAGCCGCCCGCGACCTCCGCGAGCACGCCGCCACCGCGGCCGCGGTCGATATCCTGGCTGTCCGCGCGCTCGGCGTCGTGGGCCTCAATGACTCGCTGCTGCGCGGCCCGCTGCTCGACGGCCGTGAAACGCCCGCGGCCGTCCGCGTGCTCCTCCTGGATCCGGACTCGCCCGCGGTCGCCGTGCGGGCCGCCGAGACCGGCGAGTCGCCGGAAGGGTTCGCCGCGGGCATCCGCCTGGCGCTGGCCCGGCTCGCCGAGCTCGAGGAGCACCCCCTGGTGCAGGTGCGGACAGCGGTCTACGACGCGCTTCCGGTCTGGCGGCTGATGGCGTTCGATAGCGTGATGTACCTGTCGGCGTTCTCCGCCGCGGCCGAAGGGCACCGGTCGGCGATGTACCGCCTGACCGCCGCCGCGGACGGCGTGCTGCACGCCGGGATGAGCCGGCAGTTCGGCGACATGTGGCGGCGGGCCCGCCACGTCAGCGGGAAGGACCAGGCGTGATCATCGAGGCTGAGCTCAAGGCCAGGGTGGCTGACCCGGAGGCGCTCAGGCGGAAACTGGAGCGGCTGGCGCGCGCCGAGCCCAGCACCTATTACGACGTCTACTACGACGCCCCCGATGGCGCCCTGTCTGCCTCGGGCCGCGAACTGCGGCTGCGGGTGATCGACACCGGCGGCGTGCGCCGGACGGTCCTCACGTACAAGGAAGCGGCCGCCGACGAGGCCAGCCAGTCCAAACCCGAACACGAAACCGTGGTGGCCAGCAGCAGCGTGATCGACGTCATCCTGTCCGGCCTCGGCCTGGTCCACCTGGTGGAGTTTGAGAAGCAGTGCGTGAATTACCGGTTCACCACCGCTGGCCGCGACATGCTGGCGACCGTCGTTACCGTGCCCGAGATCAGCGGAACGTTCATCGAGCTGGAAACCGCGGCGCGGGATACCGAACTGGGACCGGCGCTCGACGACGTGCGCGGCACGCTCGCCGTTCTCGGCATTGGTAAGGACGACCTCACCACCGAGACATATACCGGGGCGGTCATGCGCGCCCGCGGCCTGACGGGTGAGCGGTCGCACGGGTGATCGAGGAAGGTAACGACAACGATGGGCAGTAGGCAGGGACCTCGCACCGGCGATAGTTTCCAGGCCCGCAAGGTCGAAGGAAGCAAGGTTTTCAAGCTCTACCTGGAGCACATGAAAGAAACTGTCGCGGAGCTCATCGCGCAGCTTCCGCCCGATGTCGTGTCGGCCGCCCAGGTGACCCAAGACGAGATCGCCCGGGCCTGCTACCTGTTCGGCGCGGCCGATACCTACAACGGCATCGCGGAAGACGTCGAGGCAGGATTCCACGCCTACTATGCGAAGGGGCACGGGCTCATCGGCGTAGCCAGCGCCGCCCACGACGACATGGCAGAAACGCTCAAGAGGCTGCGTGAGTCAGCCGCGGACCCGAGGCCGGAGTAACTATCAGGGTGCGCCGCCTAGTTCTCCGGGATGTTTACGAGCCCGGTTAGTTCCGCCGTGTACTGCCCCCCGGGAACTGCGCCTGTGAAGTTATGTCGTCTGTGATGCCGACTTACTCCCGTGCCGCGCCGGTCTTTTTTCCGCCCTTTCCCGTCCCCTCTTGACCACCATGTTAGGATCGCCCTGAAGCTTCAGGGCGATCCTAACATGGTGGTCTTCATAAGACCAGTCGCAGGAGCCCAAGTCGGCATCACAGACGACATATCCGCCGGTTATCCGGGGCGGTTATCTGAACGCCGCCGCGCTCCTTTAAGTCGGCATCACAGACGACATTCCGGTGAGCTTCCAGCGGTAAGGATCCTGGCCGCTCCCGGTGCCCGATATCGACGCGTGGCCCAGGACGGCGAGCTTGTGCAGCCGGTCCCGCGCTGAGGTGACGCTGCTGTTCCACGCGGCCGCTGCCTCGGGGGCGGTGTAGCCGGTCCCGGGCACAGCTTCGGGCCGGGCGGCCAGCTGAACGGCCCAGCGGCGCGCTCTGCGGCCGTCGCGGTCGGCCTGGAGCTGCTCGGCCGCGGCTTCCCGCTGCTCGAGCTCCTCGGCTGTCGGCAGAGGCGCGCCGCGCACCACCTCGCCATCGTCCAGGCCGCCATTCCCGGCGGGGAAAGCAGCCGCGGTCGCGCGGATTTCCAGGAGCGCTATGCGGCCTTCGATACCGGCGAGGCGCGTTTCAGCGGCGGTGTGGCGGGCCGTGTCTCCGGTCCCGTCAAGGCCGCGGCGGACAACTTCGGTAATGGGAATTCCGGCTGCTTTCCACCGGGCGTGGAGATCATCAGGAAGCGTGACGGTCGTTTTCTTAGCCATGATCAATGATAAGGCGGATAACGGTATCAATGCGCGTGGCCAGCGTAAACGATACGGGCGTGTCATACCCGTACAGTTAGCCTGTCTAACGATCGCTGAGTTTCTGCATTCACCGGCCCATTCGGGATACTCGATAAGCCAGGTCCGCATGTCCGCGGTGTGCTCGGCGGCGCCATGGGCCGGGGCTCTCCGGCAGTGCCGCACGCGGCGCGAGTCAGGAGCCGAGGCGTTCGAACGAGCTGTCGTAACAGGTGATAGTCGGCGCGCCGGTGACCGACGCCCAGGAGGCGGTCAGCTCGAGTGATTGCGCGACGGTGGTGTTGAATGCCACATCCTCGTTCAGGTTCACGACGACACCGTTGTTGCTCCCTGACGGGTTGCTCGCATCGAACCTGGTCGCCACGGTGCATTTGCCGCCGGATCCGGCAGCCGTGATCGTGACGCATACCTCGACGTCGACGCTGAGCGCGTTGCCCGGCGACTGGTCCGCGGCCGGGATGGTGGAAGATTCACCGAACACGGTGATGGTGAGTCCTTCCGCCGTGGTAGTGGCCGCGGTGCCGCGAGCGTGCGCCTTGATCCGGTACTGGGTGTCGATCACCGCGTCGTTCGCCGGAACCGTCCAGTTGTTGGTGAACTGCTGCGCGCTGGCGGAGTTGATCGTGTGCGGGGTCGTGTCCGTCATCGACCGGACGACTGACCAGGTGCCCGCCGAGTCGTTGTAATACAGCATGCCGCCGTTGCCGACCGACCCGCGCTCACCCACTAGCAGGCTGTAAATGCCGGCCTGCGCGGCGAAGAACGCGCCCTGCGTCGAATTGTCCGCGGACCTCGATCCCAGCGTGACAGCCGTGCCCACGCCAGACGCGAAATCGGGTGATGTAATCGCGGTATCGAGCGTGCGGCCCGGCCCGCTGCCGCTGATCTCGCCTATCAGCGACCCCGGCGAGCTCTCGTTCGGGTCACCAGTGCCCAGCAGCACATTAAGATCAGTGCCCGCTACGAGCTGGACAAACGAATTGCTGCCGCCGGACGGGACAGGCCCTAGAAGGATAAGCGACCCGGCCGCGGCGGAATCCCCCGGGCGTACCGAATTACCGAACGGATCGGTGCTGCTATTGGTCATTGCGGCGATCGGCGGGTTACCGGGCCCCGGGCTGGTACCCGTCTGATAGAGAAAAACGCCTGTAAGCGCGCCGGTCGGCCCATACACGATTACGTACTGAGCCAGGATAAAGGGATTCTGCACGCCTGGCTGCACGCCTATGCCGACTGCCTGCCCGGGCGGCGCGTTCGGCGGCCGCCTCAGGCCGTCCCAACCGGATGCTGGCACTGGCTACCTCCCGTCATCGCCGCGCGGCATGGATACGCCGAGCAGGAACAGGCCCATCAGGACCGCGCCCAGGACCACCCCGGCCCACTGCCACGCCAGCACGCGCCTGCTGCCCGGCTGGCAGCCTGCGCAATCCTCGCTGGCCCGGCCGGCCCATGGCAGGGATGCCCGCCCGTCTGGCTGTACCCGGCCCGGCTGCGCCGCGCTCATGACGGCTCGGCGAGCTCGCGCTGCTGTGCTGCCTGCGCTTCTCGCTGCTGGACGCCGCGCCGCGCGGCCTGCTCGGAGGAGCGCCGGTCGAGTGACCGCCTGGCGCCGGAGCTCGAGCCTGCCCGCCGCGCCGCGGCTCCGGCGCCGCCGACCGCGATTCCGGCCGCTTCCGCGCCGGGGATGAACGCGAGCCCGGCGCCGACCGTCTCCAGTGACCGGCCGGCCGCGTTCCCGGCTCCTGTCCGCTGGAAGCCTTCGACCACCAGCAGCGACAGGCCGACGATGGTGAGGATGCCCGCCGCGCCTACCAGCAGGCCGCCGATCAGTGCCCGTGCCTCGGTGCGGGTGAACAGGCAGGCGTTCAGGTAGGGCACGTTGAGCAGGCAGCAACTGGACGGTGAGCCCGTGACCGCCTGCGCGGCCTCGGACGCCGCGGTGCCGGCCACGCGGGCGGGGGTGATCCCGGCTGTGGTCGGCGCCGCCCCGCTCGGGAACTCTGCCTGCGCCGCGGCCGCTGCCTGCGAGGCCGAGGCGCTGCCGGAGATATTCAGCTCGTGCCAGCCAGCACCGCCGACCAGGTTGTTGCCCAGGTTCTCGAGGTTGTTGCCCTGGGTGAGCTGCCCGGTTTCGGTGTTGTAGTACCAGTGGGTGGGAAGCAGGCCCATCACTGTCCCCCGATCGCGCCATTGAGGAAACCGGACGGCGCGGGGCCACCGGCACCAGCTGCCCAGATGTCGCTGCCTGCCTCAGCGGGCCGGGGATAGGTCCAGGGCGGGTTGCCCGCCGCGGCGTAGGGCGGCACGACGACCACGTCCGCGCTCACCCGGATGCGGCCGGACGTGGCCAGCTTCCACGCGGCCCATGCCAGCGCGGCGGCGCCGAGGCCGCCCCCCAGCACCAGGCCGCGCTCTCTGCGTTGCATCGGCTGTCCTCCCGGTCTAGTACCAGTTGTCGGCTGTCTCGTGCGCCCACGCAGCCGCCGGGGAGCCGTAGGTCTGCAGGATGTAGTTCAGGCCCCAGAGGATCTGATCGGCGGCGCTGCCGCTGTTGGCCTGCTGCGCCTGCTGGCTGGTGAGCCCGTACCCGCCGTACTCGTTGGTGCTGCCGCTCGCGGTGCCGCTGGAGCCGTGGCCGAGCGCCTGGGCGATGCCGTAGGCGCCGCTGCTCGAGTTAGTGGCCGAGGTGGACCAGCCGGATTCCTTGTTCCACAGGTTCACCAGGTCGGTCCAGTTCTGGCCGCTGCCCCATCCGGCGAACGCCGGGTTAGCCGCGATGACCTGCTGTGCTACCTGCTGGTTAGCGGCCGCGCTGCCGCCGCCGGACGCGCCGCCCGTCGACGTGCCGCCACTGGAGCTGCTGCTGCCGGTGCTGGCGTCCTGGCAGGCAAGCGCCCCGTTCGGGCCGCCGTCCGGGATGATCGCGCTCGAGCCCGCCGATCCGGCCGCGGGGAACTTCGCCCCGCTGCCGCCCGTCGAGCCCGCGTTGGTCAGCGGGGCCTGCAAGATGGCCGCGATGTCCAGCCCGAACGCCATCAGGGTCGCCGCCCGCTGCGCGCCGGGCCCCATCTTGGCGATGATGGCCAGCAGGGCGAAGAATCCCGACGATGCCAGCAGCCGGCCCGGGGACGGCGGCAGGTGGTCCTTGCTCACCGTCCGGTAGACGATGATCCCTTCGCCGGCCAGCCATGCCAGGACGAACGGTCCCACGTCAGGCGCTCCCTGTCAGGTTGGTGTAGCCCTGGCTGATCGCCGACGGCGACGATACGCCGGGCACCGGCGCCGGGGTAGTGCCGGTGAGCCCTTGCAGGTACTGCTGGGTGTTCGCGGTCGCCCCGGCGCTGCTGACCGGGGGTGCCGTGTCCGGCCCGGTGCTGCCCGAGCTATCGCTCCCGCTGCTGGTGCTGGTCGAGTCCGGCGGCCAGGTGGTGAAGCTGACCAGCTGGCCGAGCGACACGTTCCGCCCGGTGACCAGGCACCAGCCCCACAGCCCGATCGTGTACCCGGCCCATACCAGCCCGATCCCGACCGCGCCCATTACCGGCCTCCGTTCCGTGCCGCGGCCGTTCCCGCCGCGGCGAGCGCGTCCAGGCCACGGCGGATCATCTCGCTGAGGGTCGGCTTGCGGCCCTCGGTTTCCTCGGCGGCGAGCTGGAGCCGCTTGAGGTCGAGAAGCTCGGCGCGCCGGACGGCGATCGTTGTCCTGTCCGCCATGCACGTCACTCTACGCCCGTATGCGACTATAGTCACATGCGCTAATTCAGCACAGACTATAGACGACACTTCCCGTGTGTAAGCGGCGCAGGTAAGGGATGGGCAGATGCATGACGATGACGGCCTGGAGGTCGTGCCCGATCCGGTCGGCCACGCGTATGGGGCGGTGCTGGACGCCGGGCGCGCCGAGCTGCGTGCGACCCGCCGCGCGGTCGGCCTGACACTGCTGTGCACCGCCGCCGGGGCTGTCCTCGGGCTATGGGTGCTCTCCCGTCAGCCGTGGCTTCCCCGCGTGGTCCTGGTGCCGGGGGCGCTGATCCGGTGGTAGTGCTGCCCCGTCGTAGCGCCACGGCTCGCCGCCACGATGCGCTGCCATATCGCCGCGCCCTCCGGGTCACGTTCCGGCGTCCAGCAGGCGATGCATAGCGCCGTGCCCGGCCCTATTCCCTCTCGTGTCGTGCACACCGAGCACATCGGGAAGCCTCGCTCACCGAGCTGCGGCACGGATTCCAGGTCGAACAGGGCCAGTTCACTCATCAGCGTCTCGCTTGCGCGGCGGCTCCGCTGACCGGCGCGGCCCCAGCCGGACGCCGTCTGTGCCCGCGTCCGGCTCTGTGACCGGGGTCCTGGCGGGCACGTGCCCGGCTTCCTCGAGCAGCTGCATCAGCCGTCCGAGCGGGACGATTGCCAGCGTGTTCTCGGCGTTCCGCTCGCCGATCCGGTGTGGCCAGTACACGACCACCGGCAGCTCGCCGTCCTGCGCGAAGCTGCGGGCCTGCCTGGCGAACGCGTACGGATCGAACTGCACCGGGGTCTTGTTCTCCCACGCCACGCCTGGCGTGTTCAGGATGTCGGCACCGTGCCGGCCGTTCCCGGCGCTTTCCGCCCGCGGCCACCATTGCCGCAGGTAGCTGGCCAGCGCATTCTGAAGCACGACACCACGGACCCGGCTCATCTGTACGCCTCGGCCGTCGCCTGGTGCCCGGCCTGCGCAGCCGGGGGCGGCGCCGGGTACCACTCGTTCTCGCGCCTGATCAGCCAGCCATGCTCGGCCATCCTGCCCAGATAAACTCTGGCCTCCATTGCCTTATCGCATCCCCATGCCTTCGCGGCCGAGTCCGCGCTGTACGGGCCGTCCGGGCCGAACTGCGCGGTGAGCTGAGCAAACCGTGCGCGCTCCTTAGCAGCGACCTCTTCCTGGTGTGCCTCGTCGGCGGCGTTGTGCTCAGCCTCGGCGGCGGCCCGCGCCGCTTGATCGTCAGCGGCTTGCTCCGAGCTGCGTTTCCGGTTCTCAACTGCACGGACCTGATTGCCGGCATCGGCCCACCAAGGGCCATCGGCCAGGAGGCGGTTGGGCAATTGGGTCTCCGGGTCGCTGGCGACCTTGATCATCGCCAGGCGCACCACGTTCCACGGGCGCGCCCGGATTTGCTCGTTGTCGAGCACCTTGCGGATCTTCACCGAAAGCCATTCGGTGCGCAGAGTGCGGACTTCCCCGGTGAGCTCACTGACGGCTGACTCTGACCAGTCCGGTGATTGATCCCCCTCCCCCTCCTCCTGGAGGTCAGGAACCGATGCGGACCACAGCGGCCGCGGGGGGGCTGGGGGGGGAGGGTTGTGAGGGTTCTGAGGGGAGGGCGGAACTCCATAGGGTTCCGGTTTGCGGGAACTCCTGGAGTTCCGGTTTGAAGCGGAACTCATAGCAGTTCCGGTTTGCGGACGGGGGAACCGGAACTGCTGGAGTTCCGGTTTGCCGGTTGAGCACTCCTTGCACCGCTTGGGCCATGGCCCGCGGCTTCCCCGGCGTTCAACATGCTCACCACAGTCTTTGCAGACATGCTGACCCGGCTTGCCGCACGTCAGGCACGGGCTTCCGGTGCTCAAACCGGAACTGAGTTCCTCCGCCGCGGGCATCGGCCTGATCCGGTAGCAGTTGCAATGCTTGGGCCGCTTCTGGCTGTCGTGGAAGCTTTCCTCGATCAGCTTGCGGTTCACGAGACTCTTCGCGACGGACCTGACCTGCCGTTCGCTGACCTTGCAGCACTCTGCCAGGTGCTTCTGACCAGGCCACGCCTTGCGCGTGTTATCCCTGGCGCTCTCAGCCAGGGCAATCAGGAACCGGAACTCGGTTACCGAAAGATCCCCGGGAGCATTGAGCATTACCTCTTTCATGAGCTCGATACCCATGAGCTACCGCCGCCCCCGGTAGCTGCGGCGACAGCGCGTCCAGCCAGAGGCAGAGCACCGTCGCCGATGCTCAAACCGGAAGTGAGTTCCCAGGGCGCGGGCAGCCGCGTTCATGCCGGCCGCCGGTCGACCGTGACGGGTGCCAGCTCGCGGTCGAGCAGGACGCGCAGCTGCTCGGCCTCGTCCTCGGCCAGCCACAGCCGCCGCGGCGGCCTGTCGCCACGCGATTTCTCGATGCAGACCAAGCCAGGCCGCCGTGGCTCGCGCACGATCTTCAGCGTGGAGCCGAGGTCGCGCGTACGCGCTGGGATCTCCCTGTGGATATCGCGGCGCTTCCCAGCCGATGACGGGCCGCTCACCGGACACCCCCGCGCAAGAGGTGCTGAAGACGGCGTTCCTGCCCGGGGCTCAGCGGCGGCGCCTGGGCGACCAGGCGGCGGACCGCCGCCTCTACCGGGTCGCCGGGCTCGCCATCTCCGCCACCGTCGTCATCACCGCCAGGACTCTGTCCGCTCCTGATCTTCGCGGCGCGCGACCGGCGACCCGATGAGCGATGAGACCTCCGCGCGTCGTGGCGGCGCGGCTGCTTGGCGTTGCTGCTACCGCGTGGCCGTCCGCCAGGCGGCCGGGCGGCCCCGGCCTTACGGGCAGTGTGCGCAGCGACGAACTGGCGCTTCCACGTCACGGGGTCCCGTTCCCCGTCAGGCGCGCCGGACTCCTCAGCCGCCAGGGCGAGGAGCTCCGGCTGCACAGCCAGGCCGAGCATCATCTCGGTGTCATCGCCTGCGGCTTCCGCGACGCCCAGGTGGAATAGGTAATCATCCAGGGTCATGCCAAGATGCTCAGCCACCGGGCCGTAGAACTGCCGGCGCAGTTCGGCAAGGTAATCGTCTCGGTTCTCCCCTGCCTGATTTTCCTGTGTGCTAGTAGAATCGTTCACGGTGGTCTGCTCCCTTCCAGAGCATTCCGAAACGCGGCCCTACCCCACGGGGCCGCGTTTCATTTTCCGGGGTTCTTGGGAGGCCGTCCGCGGTATCTCGGCTCGCCAGTCGCGGCCGGGTCGGTTAGCCGTTGCAGTGCCGCCCTGATGACCTGGGAGACAGGAGCGTCAGCGGGCAGGCCGAGCTGGCCGCGTGCGGCACTGAGCAGATCGCTTTCGAGTCGCACTGACGTGCGGGGTGTCAATGGCATCGGCCACCTCTTCTATTAACGTGCGACACTTTAAGGGGACGGAAATTCCGGCGCAACCTGCGGAAACTTCCTGATTCCCGGGCCGGGTTTCGAGCAGGGACTACAGACGGCATTTGAAATACCTGTGGCCCTCCGACGTGCATAGCCGTCCCCGGCACGCATGCTGACATGCATGTCAGGGACGGGGAGTTTCCGGTTACTCACCGGGGAGTTCCCGTCGCCACCGGATCTCGATGAAATCGGGGTCGAAGTACGGCTGGCCCGGGCGCCATCCGGGCGGCCGGCCTTTCGGCGCGGCCCGTACCCAGACGGTCATGAGCGCGCCGATCACGGCGCGGCGGATGTCGAGCGGCTGTTCCTGCCAGACCAGCAGCCTGCCCTGATGACCGTCCGGGGCGTCTTCGCTGAACTGACGGACAAGCGGGGTGAGCACGTCGGCGCGGCTGAGGTCCGCGGTCCGCTGCTCCACATCGGCCAGCTTTTCCTGGTGGCGCCTGCGCCCGGCGGCGAACTCGGCTTTGGTGATGGCGCCTTCGATCCGCAGCTCGTTCGCCTCTTTCATGAGCACCCGCAGGGCCGCGGCTTCGCGCTCGAGCGCGGCGAGCTCGCCGGCATGGTCGGCGGCCAGCAGCCCGGCGGCATCGGGGCGCGACAGCCGGGCCACGACCAGCCGGGACACGTACCCGTCCAGCACCGCCAGGTCGCGGGCAACATGGCCGCTGTCGCCTTCCACGCCGGTCCGGCACCGGTACACCAGCCGCTTTCCGCGGCCGCGGGTACAGATCAGGTACATGCCGCATTCCCCGCACCGCGCCAGCCCCGACAGCAGGTGCTTATGCTCCGGCCCCGGCGTCGTCTTCCGCTTCGGGTCGCTGAGCTTCACCATCGCTGCCCGCCAGGTCGTCTCGTCAACCGCTGCCGGCCACGACGCCGCGCCCGTGATCTCATCCTGGTATTCCATCAGCCCGGCGTTCCTCGGGCGCCGCAGCACCCGGCCGACCTCGCGGGCCGTCCACGGCATGCCTTGTGATGTCAGCAGGCCCGCATCTGTCCACTTCCGCTTAATCGACGCGAGCGTTATCCCGTCGAGCACGTCGCGGCACCCGTCCGCGATCGCCGCGGCCTCCGCGGGCACCAGGCGCAGGATGCCCTTAACCGGATGGCCGTCGTCGTCGAGCATCGGCGAGCCATCAGGATTGGCCGGGGCCGGGTCGCGTTCCCAGCCGAACGGCCGCTTGCCGCCCAGCCAGCGGCCTTCCTGCGCGACTTCGGCGCGCCCGGCGAGCACCCGCTCCCGGTTGTGGTCGACCTCGTAGGCCGCCGCGTTCGCGTCGTCACGCAGCCGCTTGCGGCCGGTCGCCGTCCACAGTTCGTAGCGGCCGCCGCTGTAGGTCTCCACCGGGTTCCGGCCGGCCGCGCATACCCGGATCAGCGTCTCGGTGTCCTCGGGGTCACGGGTCAGCCGGTCAGCGTGCCACGCCGCCACGCCCAGGCCCGGCTGCCCGGCGAGCATGCGCAGCATCGCGTCGAAATCCCGCCGCTCCGGGCGCGCCGCGCCGGTACGCCGGTACGCCGTCGAGTCCGCGTCGGCGAACTCGGCCGCGATCCGGCCGCCGGTCCCCTGGACATGCGCCGTCGTCAGCGACCGCTGCCGCGGGATCGGCTTGCGCCCGTTGCTCTTGCGCAGGTAGAGCACATATTCGCCGGTGCTGCTGCCATCCACGCGCCAAGTATGTCATAATCAGACTGTCGCAAGGTCGAACCCGCTGCCCCGCTTGGGGAGGCTGGCCGGAGACAGCCCGACGGTGATCTTCTGCGGCGGCCAGTTCTCGCCGCTGTTGACGATCGCGGCGCGGATCCGGTCCCGGGCCTCCCGCA
>Ga0335075_10005248_pt1 | contig 20156 bp, 14 predicted proteins | sample Lox_Sample_24_FD_206723 | JGI IMG/M metagenome (GOLD analysis project Ga0335075, IMG submission 206723) | Soil microbial communities from Loxahatchee National Wildlife Refuge, Florida, United States - Lox_Sample_2.4 | ecosystem: Environmental > Terrestrial > Soil > Wetlands | place: USA...
GGTGCGGCACTTCGGGGCGCTCGCCGCCGCCTTACCCCCCGCCCCCCCCCCCCCGCAACTACTGCCGACTCGGCGTTTCTGGTCCCCGGACGACGCGCGGGGGGCTGCGCATTCGTCCTGCGCACCCGGGGATCCGTAGAATCAGTTTGTCGAGTTTTCTAATGCTGTTAGGACGGTTCGCTATGAGTGCAGGACGCCGCCCCCGTGGGCACGGCCCGACCGTCGCGGTGGTGGGGGCCGGTGCCGCCGGCACCCTCGTCGCCCTCCACCTGACCCGGACCGCGGCCCGCCGCAGCACCGGCCTCGACATCGTCCTCGTCGACCCCGTCGACCGGCGCGCCCAGGGCGTCGCCTTCGGCACCCCCGACGAACAGCACCTGCTCAACGTGCCCGCCTCCGGCATGACCGCGCTCCCCGAGGAGCCGGGCCACTTCGCCGCCTGGCGCCAGCGGGACGCGCAGGAGCTCGATCCCGACGCCCAGACCTCGCCGTACGACTTCGCGCCCCGGCGGCAGTGGGCGCGCTACCTCGACGAGACCCTGGAGGAGGCCCGGCACGCGTCGTTCGGCGAGATCGGCCTGCGGCATGTCCGCCAGCAGGTCGTCGGGGTACGGCGGACCTCCACCGGCGTCTCGCTGCGCACGGCCGCCGGCGGCGAGATCGTCGCCGACGCCGTCGTGGTCGCCTCCGGCCTCCCGGCCGCGGGCAGCTCCTGGGCACCCGACTCGCTCGCCTCCTCCCCCTTCTTCGTCGCCGACCCGTGGGCGCGCGGCGCCCTCGACGTCGTACGCCGCGACCGCACCGGGCCCGCCGACGTACTGCTGGTCGGCACCGGCCTGACCATGGTCGACGTCGTCTTCTCGCTGACCGACGCGGGCAGCCGGCCCGACCGGGTGGTGCACGCGACCTCCCGCAACGGCCGGCTGCCGCAGGTGCACGCGCCGCAGCTCCAGCTCGCCGCCATCCCCGACATCACCGAGTGGGGAACGAGCCTCGACGAGGTCCGCACGGCGGTCGAGCGGCACGTCGCCGAGGTGCGGACCACCGCCGGCGACTGGCGCCCGGCGCTCGACGGGCTGCGGTTCCGGGTGCAGGAGCTGTGGGGGCGGCTGTCGGATGCCGACAAGGAGCGCTTCCTGGCCGAGGACGCCGGCCGGTGGAACACCGTCCGGCACCGGATGGCGCCGACGAGCGCGGTCCGCCTCGACACGCTGCGGGCCGAGGATCGCCTGCGGATCGGCACCGGACGGGTCGTGGGCGCGGAGCCGCTGCCCACCGGCGGCCTCCGCGTCGAGCTCGACGACGGCAGCACCCGTGACGTCGGCTGGGTCGTCAACTGCACCGGCCCGCAGTCGGATCTGCGGCTGCTCGGCAGCCCCGTCCTCGACGACCTGCTGCGCGAGCGCGGCGGCGCCGCACTGGCCTCGATCGACGTGGCCGGCCTCGGCGTGCGCACCGAGAACGGCCGGCTGATCGCCTCCGACGGCGAGACCGACGCCCCGCTGTGGACCCTCGGCGCGCTGCGCCGCGGCGAGCTGTGGGAGACCACCGCGATCCCGGAGATCCGGCTCCAGGCGGCCTCGGTCGCCCGGGCCGTGCTCGACGAGGTGGCCCCGCTCCCCCGGCGCCTCGCCGACGGCCGGCTGGTCGGCGGCCGGCACCCGATCGCCCGGCCGCGGGACCCGCTGGGCCTGCCGCTGTCGACGACCAGTGAGGCCGCGGCCGCCTACAACGCCGGGCTGGAGCGCCTCATGCGCCTCCAGGACGGCGCCGAGGAGCAGCTGCGCCTCGCCACCGAGCTCGACCCCGGGTTCGCGCTCGCCCATGCCGCGCTGGCCATGCTCGGCCACGAGGCGGGGGCGGACGCCGACGTACGCGCCTCCCTCGAGGCGGCCCGCAAGGCCGCCCGCCAGCGCGGCGACGACCGGGAGCGCAGCCTCGTCGACGTCGTGGGCCTGCGGGTCAAGGACGTACGGCGCACCGGGTCCGACGCCCTGATGCACCACATCTCGCTGCACCCGCGCGACGTGCTCGCGGTCTCCGCGGCGGTCCCGACGATCGCCTTCTCGGGCGTCACCGACGTCCAGCAGGAGGCCTGGGACCTGGTCGAGGGCCTGGCTCCGGCGTACGGCGACCACTGGTGGTACATCTCCCTGCTCGCCTTCACCCGCCAGGACCAGGGACTCTTCGAGGAGGCCGGTCTGCTCGCCGAGAGCGCACTCTCCTGCGAGCCCTCGTCCGGTCACGCGGTGCACGCCCAGACCCACGTGCTCTACGAGACGGGCCAGCACGAGGTCGGTCGGGTCTGGCTCGACCACTGGGTCGCCGAGAGCGGCCGCTCGGCCAGCCACCGGGCGCACTTCTCGTGGCACGCCGCCCTGCACGAGCTCGCCCTCGGCGACACGGAGGCCGTACGCCGCCGCTACTACTCCCAGCTGGCCGCGCCCGAGGTCACCGGCGTCCGCGCCCTGGTCGACTCGGCCTCCCTGCTGTGGCGGTGGCGGGTGACGACCGCCGAGACCCCGCCCCCGGTGGCGCCGGTGCTCGACGCGATCGAGCCCGGGCTGCTGGAGCGCCCGCAGACGCCGTTCATGGCGCTGCACGCCGCGATCGCGTACGCCGCCGCAGGCGACCTGGCCGGTCTCCAGGCCCTCACCGCGCACTGCCGACGCTCCCGGGACGGGGTGCTGCGCGGCACGGTCGCGACGCTGTGCCAGGCGTTCGCCTCGGTCGTGGAGGAGCGTTGGGAGGACGCCGCCTCGCTGATCGAGGACGTGCTCCCGGTGCTCGCCCGCGTCGGCGGGTCGGCCGCTCAGCGGGAGGTCGTCGAGGAGACGCAGCTGATCGCGCTCGTCAACGCCGGACACCACGACCGGGCGATGAGGATCCTCGACGAGCGCCTGCACCGGCGGCCCTCGCCGTTGGACGAGCGACGCCGGTCCACGCCGGCCCCGGCGCCCGCCGCCGCCCTGACCTGAGAACGCAGATCGGGCCGGACGTCCCCATGTCGTCCGGCCCGGTCGTGCGCGTCGGGATCGGTCAGCCGAACCGGCCGTTGACGTAGTCCGCGGTCCGCTGGTCCTGCGGGCTATCGAAGACCACGTCGGTGGGGCCGTGCTCCACGATCACGCCGGGCGTGCCCTGGGCCGCCAGGAAGAAGGCGCACTGGTCGGAGACCCGCTGGGCCTGCTGCATGTTGTGGGTGACGATCACGATCGTGACGTCCCGGGCGATCTCGCCGATCGTCTCCTCGACCACGCGGGTCGAGGTCGGGTCGAGGGCCGAGCAGGGCTCGTCCATCAGCAGCACCCGCGGGCGTACGGCGAGCGACCGCGCGATGCACAGGCGCTGCTGCTGGCCGCCGGAGAGGGCCGACCCGGGCTGCCGGAGCCGGTCCTTGACCTCGTTCCACAATCCGGCCCGGGTCAGCGACTCCTCGATCAGCGCCTCCCGGTCCGGTCGGGCGATCTTGGTGCCGGTGATCTTCAGGCCGGCGAGCACGTTGTCGGCGATCGACATCGCCGGGAACGGGTTGGGCTTCTGGAAGACCATCCCGATGGCCCGGCGGGCGTCGGTGAGCCGGCGCTCGGGGTCGTAGATGTCCTGGCCGTCGAGTCGCACCTCGCCGGCGAGCTGGGCGCTGGGCACCAGCTCGTGCATCCGGTTCAGGATCCGCAGGAAGGTCGACTTGCCGCAGCCGGACGGGCCGATCAGCGCCGTCACCCGGCCCGCGGGGATGTCCAGGGAGACCCGGTCGAGGACCTTGCGCTGACCGAACCAGGCCGAGACCCGGTCCGCCTCCAGCGTGGCGGCGGTCGACACCGCCGCCGGGGCCGCGGCCGCCCCCGTCGGGACCACAGGCGTCTCCGCCGTCACGTCCTCCGTGAGGACGGGCAGCACGTCGGTCACCGCTGCACTCGGCTCTGCACTCATGGCACCCTCCTGATCGCGCCCCGGCTCGTGGAGCCGGGGCGGGCACGTGGGGGCCGGCACCCGCCGACCCCCACGCTGTTTGTCGAGATAGATACTCTACTTCGACTTGACCTTCGCCGTCTTCGACTTGGCCGCCAGGTAGTACGCGTCACCGGCGTAGTCGACGCGCACCGTCCAGGTGCCCTTCGGCAGCTTCGGCAGCTTCGCGGTCGCCTTCCCGGCCTTGACCGTGACGACGACCCGCTTGACGGCCTTGCCCTTGGTCAGCACGACCGTGGCCCTGCCGCCCGCCTTCACCAGGCCCGCAGGGCTGGCGACGGTGACCGTCGCCTTGCCGGCCTTCTTGCGGGTCGGCTTCTTGGCCACCTTCAGGACGGGCTTGAGTCCGCCCACCTTGGCCACCGAGACCGTGCGGTTCGAGGCCGCCTCGGACACCGTGGCGGACCCGCTGTAGGCCACCGTCAACGAACGAGCGCCCGGAGCCAGCGCCGTCGCCGGCACCGTGATCGTCGCCGAGCCCTGGGCCAGCGTCCCGGTCGCGAGCGTGGCGCCGCCTGCCTTGACGCTCACGGTCCCGGTGGGCGTGCCGCCCGCCGCCGCCACCTTGGCGGTCACCGCGAAGGTCCGGCCGTACGCCGCCGACGCCGGCACCGTGGCCGTCAACGTCGGAACCGCCTTGGCGACGTTCACCGCGACGACCGGGGACTCCGAGCCGGAGTAGACGTCGGTCTTGGTCGGGGTGAAGACGGCCCGGTAGGAACGCGCTCCGACCTGGCTCGCGGGCACGTCGAGAGTGGCCCCCCGGTCGGCCCGCGCCACCGGCTTGGTGCCGAGGCTCGTCGTGCCGTCGAAGAACTCGACGTCGCCGGCGGCCGAGCGCGACAGCCCCGCGGTGAGGCGCACGGACCCGCCGTACGTCGCCGCTCCGGACGTCGTGAGCGTGGTCGCGGTCGGCAGCACCGTGCCCCCGTCGCCGAGCGACCAGGTGCCCGCGCTGCCGTTGACCTGCACCAGCGCCGACGCGTAACGGCTGCCCACCCCCGCGGCCGCCGAGCTGGTCCGCAGCCGGATCTCGAAGGTGAGGTTCTCGTAGTCGTCGAAGACGTCGGCGAGCGTCAGGTCGGCGGCCGAGCTGCGGTACACCGCGTCGTCGGCGTTGATCACCGCCGGAGCCCCGGCCACCGGGAAGGCGCTGGTGCCGCTGAGCTGGGTGCCGGTCCAGGCTCCGGGCGCGACCTCGTCGTCGGAGCTGTAGGCGTAGAGCGTGGCGAACCCGTCGCCGTCCCGCACGACGTCGTCGGCGACGGCGAAGTCGGCGAGCGGCTCGTCGAGGTCGCCACCGGTCACCTCCTGGCCGGCGGCGTTGTAGAAGGTCAGCCCCCCGACGCGGTCGGGATCGGGCTCGCCGGCGTTCTCGTCGGCGGTGTACCACCCGGCGGCGTCCGCCTCGGTCGCGGCGTCCCACGCGTAGGCGCCGGCCCCGGTCACGGCACTGAGCGCGAGCGCCGCACCGATGACGGTGGCCCACCTCTGTCGCGGCTGCAGGTTCATCGTGTTCCTCTCGGAGAAGAAGTTCGTCCGTGACCAGGGGTCACGAGGTGCTGGAGTCGGGCAACAGGTCGGCCGCGCCCGCACAGGAGGCGTCGCCGCCCCGCACGAGCTCCCACGTGTCGCCGTCGACACGGAGGTCGGCGGTGTCGTAGGGCTCGTTCGTGAGCGTGCCGACGCCGGGGACCCCGAGATAGAGCCGGAGCTGGACGTAGCCGTCGAGGTCCGCCGGGAAGGCGGAGACGAAGTCGGCGATCGACCACGCACCCTCCTCGACGTACGTCGCCGGCCGCTCGGGGTCGACGTACTCCGCGGCCCGGGAGATCGGCGACCCGCTGAACTCGGAGGCCTCGACCCCCTCCCGCGGCTGGTAGCCGAAGAGCGTGGCGACGGCGCCCTCGGGCACGTACGGCTCCCCGACCGGCGTCTCACCGAGCGCGTAGGCCGCGAAGGGGCGGTCGGTGACCTTCCCTCCCGTGATCTGCTCGCCGTCGGCGGAGCAGAGCGTGAGCGCGCCCGCCGACTGCGCATCGTCGTACGGCGTTGTCCGCTCGGCGGTGAGGCGCCAGGCCACCACCCCCGCCGCGACCAGGACACCGAGCACGAGGGCACCGATCAGGACCGGGCGCAGCCGGCGGCGCGGCGGCGCCACGTCGGCGCTGATCTGGTCGGTGCTCATGCGGTTCTCCCGGGGTCGCGGTGGGGGTGACGGGACGGGTCAGTCGGTGATCTGCGGCGCGTCGTTCTCGTCGAAGACCTGGTAGTCGGGCTCGATGCCGGCCGCCTCCAGGAGCGCCTCACCGGCAGGCGAGGCCACGAACGGCGTCGGGCCGCCGGGGTTGTAGAACAGGGCCTCGACCCAGTTCAGGGAGCTGCCCGGCTGCCACGGGTCGTTGCTGTCGTAGTCCGACTTCCGGAAGACCGCGTTGTAGCCGAAGTTCGTGCCGTACGGCGCGTCCGCCTGGCCGGTGGTGCCGGCGGAGCCGTTCGGGTCGAGCAGCTTGACGCCCGTGGGGAACGCCGAGAGGCGCTTGTTGCCGTCGGCGCCCGTGGTGCCGGTGTAGGGCACGGTGCCGTTGTAGGGGTTGGTCTTGTCCGACCCGTCCTCGGCGACGGTGTAGTAGCCCGACTCGAGCACCCGGTAGCGCCCGCGCGGGAACGGCACGATGGCGTTGCGCTCGGCGACGTCGCCCAGCGCCGTGATCGCGGTCGGGTCGTTCTGCTGGACGGTGATCCGGTTCTGGTTGCCGTCGCCGGTGAAGGTCGGGGTGCTGGTCTGTGCCCGGATGCCGTCGCGGAACGTCGTCCACATGCCGGCGTCCGTGGGCAGGACCAGCGGGACGATCGTCTCGTTGCGCGCCGCCCCGCTGTAGCCCGGGTTGGAGCCGAGCGCGGCACCGGGACCGGAGTAGCCCGGGACCTGGCCCCAGGTGGTGATGTTGCCGCTGTAGATGTCGCGGATCTGCGCGCCGGTCAGCGTCGCCGGGGCGTTGGAGCTCGTCGCCGTGGCGATCAGCTGGCGGTCGGTGCCGACCCGGACCGTCCAGACCTTGGTCCCGAGCTTCGACTGCGCCGTGTTCTGGTTGGCGGTGGTCGGCCGGTTCGGCGTGCGGCCGGCGTCGATCCAGCCGCCGACGCCGTTGACGACCTTGTCGTTGATGATGGCGTTCAGGCCGCCACCACCGCCCCCGGTCGGGCGGACGACGAGGTCGGCCCCGGCACGCAGCGAGATCGTGGGGTTGAGCTGCTTGACGTCCTCCCGCTTGACGTAGGGCGTACCGCCCTGGTCGATCGACGGCAGCAGCCGCGGGTCGACGAAGGCACTGCGCCCCTGGGCGTCGCCGGAGGAGTCGAAGTTGATGAACCGCCACTTGTTGCCGGCGGTGTTGTAGCCCGGCAGCTGGTGGTAGCCGTCGGCCAGGAAGTTGAACGACGTCTGGATGATGTCCGACCCGGTGGTCACGACGTCGTCGGGCTGGGGGGCGGGGTCGGCGTGCGCCGGCGCCAGGCCGAGGCCGAGGGCACCGGTCGTCGCCAGGGCCACCGTGGCGATCCCGACGCGCTTGCGTCCGTTGAGCATGGAAGTGCCTTTCGATGAGTAACCAAACCGAGATAGACGAGTTTGACGGCTGCGGAGGACCCTAGGGGCCGAACGCGACGAGCGGGGCGTTTCCCGCTAATACAGAAGTAATTCGATAGACATTGGCTTCTCTGGTCTAGACGAGCGCGGGGAGGAACACCGCCGCCTGGGAGGCCACGAGCCAGAGCGCGGCGAGGACGACGGGGCCGCCGGCGATCCACGCGGCCGTCCGCGACCAGCGCGACCAGGCCCAGACCAGGCCACCGAGCGCCAGGATGAGCAGCTGGAGCGCGAGGGCCAGCAGCGCCAGGCTCGCGGCGTCGACCTGCACCGCCATCAGGTGGTCACCGGACTGGGCGGGAGCGACGCCCGAGGCCGGGACGGCTCCCGTGGCGAGCACGGCGTCGACGTAGAGTCCGGCGCCCGGTCGGGCGGACGCGAGACCGCCGTCCGGGTGCCCGGAGGTCCGCAGGGTGAGGCGGGAGCCACCGGCCGCGAGCGGCGCGGGCACCGGGTCCCCGGAGCGACGTACGGCGGCCACGGCGTAGACGAACTCGCCCTGCGCGGTCGTGACCGTCACGGGGTCACCCGGTCGCAGCTCGCTCAGCCGGCCGAACGGCGCCCCGAAGGTGAGCGAGCGGCCGGCGACCACGCTCACCCCCTGCTGCCCGGGGAGCACGGTGCCCGGCACGTGGCCGGGCCCGTCCATGAGCTCCCGCGAGCCGGTGCCCTCGACCACGACCAGGTCGTCCACCCCGGCGTCGGGGATCGCCAACAGCGCGATCGGTCGCCCCGGGGCGATGGGCGCGCCGGTGGGGGCGGTGCCGGCGGCGAGGTCGGTGCGCAGCTGGTCGTACAGCTCGCTCTGAGCGCGGCCCTGCTGCACCCCGCTCAGCACCAGCAGGTAGACCAGGAACCAGACCACGACACCGGACAGGCCGAGCAGCACGTGCGAGAGCGTGAGCCGGAGCGACTCCCGGTCCGCGGTGCCCGGGGGCGAGGCGTCGACGGCGCCTCCGTGGACCACCGTCCGGCCCGGGAGGGTCGACACGCTCATGCCGCTCCCCCGCGCCGCAGCCGCCGCAGCCGCGCCCAGCCGCGACCGGCCAGGGCCTGCGCCGATCGACCCGCCGCCGCCAGCTCGGCGGGCCACCGCAGCACGGAACCGGCGAGGCCGCTCGCCAGCGCGAGGACCAGGAGGGTGAGCACCCCCAGGTTGCCGAAGCGCGACTGCGGAGCGGACGTGAGGCTCGTCGCCGCCTCGGTCACCGGCGCCGCCGGCGCGCCGACCCCTGTCGGCGGGGCCGCGGCGGCGGGCACGTCGGTGGCCGGCAGCGCGGCCGGTACGACGGGCGCGCCCGCGGGTCCGCCGGACGGTGTCGGACCGGGGCTCCCGGGATCGTTCTCCTCGTCGTCCGGGGACGGCGTGGCGGAGGGCTTCGTCCGCTGCGGCGTGCAGGCCTCGGCGTGGGTCGGCGGGTCGGTGTCGACGACCGGCTCGGCGCCGGCCTGCCGGTTCACCGCGGCCGCGGCCGTCAGCTGGAAGCGACGCATCCCGGCGAGGCCGTTGGCGTCGGTGACCGGGAGGTAGCCGGGCGGCAGCTGGCCGTTGGCGCGGCCGCTGACCTGGCCGCGGTCATGGGCGTAGCAGACCAGCCGCACCAGGTCGTCGGCCGTCGAGCGGGCGAGGCCGGAGGTCGGCACCAGGGCGTAGATCGGCATCGCGCCCGGGTAGGCCCGCTGGCCGCCGGCGCTGTTGAGCGCGGGGTAGTCGAGCGACCAGGTCTGGTCCTCGTCGGCCGGCACCAGGAGCTCGCCGGCCGCCTTCAGCCCGGCGGTGTCGCCGTCGACGAAGGTGCGGCCGCCGGCGTCGGTGAACTGCTCGCCGACCGGGACCGAGGACGTCGTCTGCAGCGACGCCGTCCGCAGGTTGTAGCGCTCGGCGGCCGACAGGGTGACCAGCCCGAGCAGGAACCGGCTCCCCACCGGCTGGGCTCCCTCGAGCCGGAACGGCAGGGTGGTCATGTCGCTGCCGTCGTACAGGCAGACCGTCCGCACGGCCGAGCGGCCGTACTGCAGGTTCACGATCACGTTGCCGAGGCTGCTGAGCGGGTTGGCGATCAGCTGGAGGTACGGCGTCGGGCTGTTCTTGTAGCAGGCGTTGGCCTCGCGGAACCAGTCCGGCGCCAGGACGTCGTCGAGCAGCGGCCAGTTGTCGAGCGGCAGCTCGATGTCCTCGTAGTTCGGGTTGACCCGCATGCCCCACGGGTCGGGCGTGCCGTCCAGCCAGGCGCGCGCCTCCCGGTCGGCGTCGATCCAGCTGGTCAGCGCCCAGGTCAGGTCGGCGTTGGCCGACAGGGTCTGGAGCGCGGCACCCGAGATCCTGCTGCCCTCGACCGGCAGACCCGGGTTGAGCGCGCGGAACTCCTCGTCCTCGGTGATGTTGAGCGGGTTCTCCTCCAGCTCCTGGTGACCCTCGCGCACCAGCGCCGCGCCGAGGTACGACGACGTCAGCAGCTTGGCCACCAGCCGGGCGTTCAGGCGCAGGTCCTCCACCCGCTCCCGGTCCGCGCCGTCGATGGTGAAGGCGATCGCGAAGCCGCCCACCGCGAGCGGCGCCTGGACCACCGGCCGCAGGATCGACTCGCCCACCGGGGCGGTCGTGAGCCCGGCCGAGAGGTCGTTGGTGTTGATGGCGCGCCGCGCGAGCGAGTCGGCCTGCTGGATGTGGTTGAAGGCGAACAGGGACTCGTCGGTACAGAACCGCGGCCGCCACGAGGCCGAGAGCTCGTTGGCCACGATCGAGCCGATGATCTCCAGCGGTTTGGTCGCCGACTCGACGTCGCAGACCTCGGCGCTCACCGCGAAGTCGAGCGGCACCGTGATCCGGTTTCGCCAGTTGGAGGCCGCCCACCACAGCGAGCCACGCACCGCCTGGTCGGTCGTCGCGACCGACTTGCCGGTGCCGGGCTCGTAGGCGCCGGTACGCCGGCAGGCGGTGTTCCCGGCGGCCAGCTGACCGGCGGTGAGCGGCTGGCCCGCGCTGGTGGACTGCACGGTCCCCGCCGGGAGCCGGTGGCCCCAGGCGTCGCAGCTGAGACCCACGATCGGCACGGCCACCAGGGCGCACCTGACCTCGGCCGAGCAGCCGAGCGAGGCGTTCTCGGCTCGGGTCCACACCGAGAAGTCGGCCTTGCCGGACCCGTCGGCCCGGGTGGTCGCGTAGGTCGTGTTGCTGGGCAGGCCGGCGCCCTCGGAGTCGGAGGTCTCGGGCGGCAGCTGGACGCAGCCCTGCGACGGGTCGGGACCGCCGGCGTACACGGTGCCGTCGGCCGCGCGGAAGGGCAGCCAGCGCGCGGAGGCCGGGGAGGCCGTGCACTCGTCGGGGAGCGTCGCGGGGGCACCGACGACGGCCTGGCGCTCGGCCGGTGCGGCGGCGGCGTCGAAGCGCCAGCCGGGGTTCGGCGTACCGCTCGGGAAGTAGCGCTCGCCCGTGGTCTGGGTCCAGCAGGTCTCGGGCGAGAGCCGGGTCTGACCCGCGGGCACGGCGCCGGTGGTGTCGACGCCGCGGCACTGGATGAGGACGAACGGGTACTCCTGGTCCTTGGCCTCCGCCGAGTTCGGGTCGGCGACGATGGCGCCGGTCGGGTGCGCGCCGGTCCAGCTGACCGCGACCTCCTGGCGCCCGCGCAGGTCCCGGGTCTGCGAGACGGTCAGCGAGATCTCGTTGCGGCTCGCCTCGGCCTGGGTGCCGTCCTCGTCGACGAAGTCGCGCGTGGCCGTCACCGACTTCGTGACGGCGGACCCGTCGGCCGCGCCGGCCGTCGTCGGGAACACGGGGACGACGGCCGCGAGCCCGGCGAGCAGCAGCGACGTCACGAGGAGCAGGCCGGCCGCCCGCCGGCGCCGATCGCTCACTTGCGGCCTCGGCGCAGGAGTCCGCGGCTCACGACGACCGGGACCACCAGGACCCCCACGAAGAGTCCCGCGACGAGCGCCGTCAGCGTGCCCGTCCCGCCGAGGGTCTCGCCGGCACTGAGCGTGGTGGCCACGACCGAGCCGGTCTCGCCCCCACCGCCCGTACCGTCCGCGGACACCCCGGCGCCGCCGGGCGCGTCGGGCACGCCGTCGCCGTCGGTGTCGGTCGTCAGCGGAGCGGCACCGGGGGCCTCGGTGGCTCCGCCGGTGGGGGTGCTGCCCGCTCCCGGTGCACCCGGCGTACCGCCGGCGCCGCCGCCTCCCTCGGATCCGCCCCCGCCCTTCGGCTCCTGCGGCACCTTGCCGTCGCCGTCGGGGTTGGCGTTGAAGGCGCCCACGTTGTCGGCGCACGGACCCTGGCCCGGGCGGTCGCACTCGGCCGGGAACGGCGCGATCTTGGCGAGATGGTTCTCCGACGGCTTGCCCGCGACGAACGTCGGGTTGTGGCAGTTCTTGACGTCTCGGATGATCGAGGCGTCGAACTGCACCTTGTCGTCGGCGAGCTTGAGCTTGTTGACCTGGGTGAAGCCGGCCTGGACGAGGTTGATCGGCAGCGGCGAGTAGCCGATCGGCCCGACCCCGGACTGGCCCTCGCAGATGGAGTTCTTCAGGAAGTCGACGATCGTCTGCCGCTTGGCCGTCGTCATCCGGGTGTCGTCGGCAGCGGTCGGGATGATCGCGTACACGTACGACGACAGCGGATAGGTGCGCTTGTCCGGGTTGACGTAGACCCGGTCGAGCTTCTGGGTGAGGTACTCGGGGTCCCGGGGGTCGTTGTTGATCTGCGCGGCGGTGAGCGCCACCGCGACGTTGTACTGCGTCGGCAGTGTGAAGTAGCCGGCCTTGTTGAGCACCTTGGCCACCGGGAAGTTGGCGCCGAGCGGGTAGGAGTACTCCTCCATCGCGATCGCGCCGTTCGCGCCCTTGCTCTTGACGAAGTTCATCACGCCGTCGGAGCCGGACTGCGCACGCTGCGGCCCGCGGCTCTCGCCGCAGTTGACGGGGAAGTAGTCGGTGGGCGCGAGCTTGCCGCCGTTGCACTGCTTCCACAGGCTCGGGTACTGCGCGACCATCCACGTCGTGAACTGGTTGGTGATGCCGGCGCCGTCGGCGCGCACGACGGGGATGATCGGGATCGACGGCAGCGCCCGCCCGTTGTTGTCCTTGGTGATCGCCGGGTCGTTCCAGTTGTCGATCTGGTTGGTGAAGATCTTCGCGATCGTCTCGCCCGACAGGCGCAGGTTGCGGACCATCTTCCCGCCGACCAGGACGTTGTAGGGGAAGGCCGTGCCGCCCGCCACGATCGGCAGGTAGGCGAACGACCGGCCCAGCGGCGAGTCGTCGGCCCCCGTCGTCGGGTCCTTGCCGCGGTACGGCGAGTCGGTCACCCCGAAGTCGGTCTGCCGGTTCGCGTAGTCCTTGCGGCCCTGCGCGGCGCCGTTGGCGGTGTAGACGACCTTGAGACCCTTGGCGTCCACGTCCGCGACCCACTGGTTGACGGCGTTGGCGGCCCAGGAGGAGCCCGAGCCCTGGATCAGGGCGTACGACGGCGCCGCGCTGGCGCCGCCGGGACCGGCGAGCAGGGCGACGTAGAACGCGAGCAGGATCGCGACCGTGCGGCGCAGCCGGGACAGGGAGGTGATCATCGGGACTTCTTTCCACCGGCGACGAGCCGGGCCAGGACGAACAGGGTGAGCACCACCGCGAGGAGGACGGCGGCGGCGGCGTACGCCCGCTCCTCCATCGCGGGGTTGCCGGTCTGGACGGCGGCGTAGATGAACAGCGGCAGCGAGTTCATCGGGTCCTGGACCGGGTTGGCGTTGAAGTACGTCGACGCGCCCGACGTCAGCAGCACCGGGGCGGTCTCCCCCACGGCCCGCGCGATGCCGAGGATCAGCGCGGTCGCGAGGCCGGGCTTGGCCGTCGGCAGCACGACCCGCCAGACCGTCTGCCACTTCCCCGCCCCGAGGGCGTACGACGCCTCGCGCAGCCCGCCGGGCACCACGCCGAGCACGACGTAGCTGGCGCGCGCCATGATCGGCAGCGCCATCACGGCCAGCGCGAGCGAGGCCGCGAGGCCGCTGGTGGGCATGCCGAGGTAGACCAGGCAGACGGTGTAGATGAACAGGCCGGCGACGATCGAGGGGAGGGCCGTCATCGCCTCGATGACCGTGCGGACCAGATCCGCCAGCCGGCCGCCGACCTCCGAGATGTAGACGGCCGTCGCGACGCCGAGGGGCATCGCGATGGAGACGGCGATGAGGACCTCGATCAGGGTGCCGACGATGGCGTGCAGGATGCCGCCGCGGGTGAACGGGTCGTCGGCGCGCACGCCGGCCATGTCGGAGGTGTAGAAGTTCGCGTTCGAGAGGACCGGCAGGCCCTTCCACAGCGTCATCACCACGACGCTCGCCAGCGCGAGGCCGACCAGGGTCGGCGCGGCGATCACCGCGGTCGTCACCACCCGGTCGACGACGACCTGGCGCGGCTGGGTCAGCGCGGTCACGCCGGCGTAGAAGGCCACGAACACGAGGTAGCCGACGACGACGAAGCCGACCACGCCCTCGAGCGGCAGGATCCGGCTGTAGAAGAGCCACGTGGTCGCGAGCGACCCGGCGGCGGCGCCGACGACAGTCAGCCGGTCCTCGCGGGTCCGGCCGCTCGGGCGGCGTACGTCCTCCTCGACCGGCGGCGTGGCTGATGCGGCCGGCACCGGCGCGGCCGGCGGAGCGGGCGCGGTGGCGACCGGCTCGGGCTCGCGCCGGCGCCGGCCCGGCGGGCGGGTGACGGTCTGGGTCACAGGTCCGTCACCTCCCGGCCGCGCGAGCGGGAGACGATGACCGCGGCGAAGCTGTTGACGACCAGCGTCATGCAGAACAGCACGAAGCCCGCGGTGAGCAGCGCGGACAGCTGCGCCGCCGAGGCCTCCTTGAAGCTGGACGCGATGAGCGAGGAGATCGTCGAGGTGCCGGACTCCAGCACGTAGGGCTTGATCTCGAAGGTCTGGGAGATGACCAGCACCACCGAGATGGTCTCGCCGAGCGCCCGGCCGAGCGCGAGCATCGTGCCGCCGACGATGCCGCTGCGGCCGAAGGGCAGCACCACCGTGCGCACCATCGCCCAGCGGGTGGCGCCGAGCGCGAGCGCCGCCTCCTTCTCGTTGACCGGCGCTTCCGAGAAGACCTCGCGCATCACCGAGGTGGCCATCGGGAAGATCATCATCGCGACCGCGATGGCGGCGATGAACGCCGACCCGGCGTACGACGGGTAGCCCGGCAGCTGGTTCCAGATCGGGTAGTCGACGTCGGTGCGCACGTGGAAGAGCGGGAACCACCCGAGGTGCTTGCTGATCCAGTGCGCGACCTCGGTGGCGTGCGGCTGGATGATGAAGAGCACCCAGAGGCCGAAGACGATGCCGGGGACGGCGGCCATCATGTCGACCATCCGGATCAGGCTCGGCCGCAGCCGCGCGGGCGCCCAGTCGGAGATGAACAGGGCGGTCAGCAGCGACAGCGGGAAGGCGACGACCAGCGCGAGCAGGGCCACCTGGATCGTCCCGACCACCACGGCGGCGATGCCGATGATGTCCTGGCTGGGCAGCCAGCGCGACTCGGTGAAGAAGCCGAGGCCGTAGTGCCGCAGGGTCGGGACCGACTGCAGGCCCAGGAAGATGCCGATCGACGAGACGATCAGCAGCACGACCAGGCCGGTCGCCCGCACGGCGATGAGGTAGAGCCGGTCCTGTGCCGACTCGCGGCTGCGGATGACGCGGGGGCGGTCCTCCTCGGAGGTGTCCACCAGCACGTCGGGCACCGCAGTCATCACGTTCCGTTCCTCGGCTTCGCACGGGGCAGCCGGGACGGCACCCTCCTCGCTGGGAGAAAGGTACTCAAAGTAGATCAGATTGATTGGAATTTGGTTGATTGGTCTAGACCCGCCCGAACGACGAGACCGCCCGCCTGAGGAGGGGTGCAATCTCCTCAGACGGGCGGCCGCCAGGGGGCGCGGGGTCCGCGCCGGCCACCGCCTGCCCGCACCGGACGGATCCGGGGGACAATCGGTGGAGGACCACCCGCCTGAGGAGGGGTGCAATCTCCTCAGACGGGTGGCCGTTCAGGGGTACGGCGAGCTCAGCCCACCGTCAGCGGCGCCACCATCGTGGCTCCGGCGACCGCCGTCAGCCAGACCTGGGCACCCTGCTCGAGCCCGACCGTGCGGGCATGGGTCCGGGTCATCACGACGGTGACGTCGCCCTCCTCGGTGGCGACCGTGGCCCGCACCTCGAAGCCGATGCGCAGCACCCGGGTCACCGAGCCGGGCACCCCACCCCCGACCGGGGTCGCCGAGACGTCGATGTCGTGGGGCCGGATCAGGTGGCCGTGGAGCCGGGTGACCTCGCCGAGGAAGCTCATCACGAAGTCGTTCGCCGGCTCGTCGTACAGCTGGTCGGGGGTGCCGACCTGCTCGACCCGGCCGTCGTTGATCACCACGATCTCGTCGGCGACCTCGAGGGCCTCCTCCTGGTCGTGGGTCACGAAGACGGTCGTCACGTGGACCTCGTCGTGCAGGCGGCGCAGCCAGTCACGCAGCTCCTTGCGCACCTTCGCGTCGAGCGCGCCGAACGGCTCGTCGAGCAGCAGGACGGTCGGCTCGACCGCGAGCGCCCGGGCCAGCGCCATGCGCTGGCGCTGACCGCCGGACAGCTGCGCCGGCAGCCGGTGCGAGAACTGCGAGAGGTGCACGAGCTTGAGCAGCTCGTCGACGCGCTCGGCGATCTCGGCCTTCGGCCGCTTGCGGATCTCCAGGCCGAAGGCGACGTTGCGGGCCACCGAGAGGTGCTTGAACGCCGCGTAGTGCTGGAAGACGAAGCCGACGTTGCGCTTCTGGACCGGGAGCCGGGTGGCGTCCTTGCCCTCGATCACGACGGACCCGCCGTCCGGGGACTCCAGGCCGGCGATGATCCGCAGCAGCGTGGTCTTACCGCCGCCACTCGGGCCGAGCAGGGCGGTGAGCTGCCCCTTCGGCAGCGAGAGGTTGATGTTCTCGAGGGCCACGAAGTCGCCGTAGCTCTTCGAGACTCCCGTGATGTCGATGCTCATGACAGTGACCTTTCACGGCGGTCCTCGCGTGCACGCAGCAGGAAGACCACGAGGATGGCGAGGACGGAGACGCTGGCGAGGAGGAAGGCGATCGCGTAGGCACCCTGCTGGTCGAAGTTGAGGTACTTCTCCTCGACCGCGAGGGTCGCCGTCCGGGTCTCCCCCAGCACGTTGCCGGAGACGACCTTGACCGCGCCGAACTCACCGAGCGAGCGGGCCAGCGTCAGCACGACGCCGTAGATGACGGCCCACTTGATGCTCGGCAGGGTGATCCGCCAGAACGTCTGCGCACCACTGGCGCCCAGACTCTGCGCCGCCTGCTCCTGCTCGATGCCGAGCTCCTCGAGCACCGGCACCACCTCACGGATGACGAGAGGCAGGGAGACGAACGCGGTCGCCATGATGATGCCGGGCGTGGAGAAGATGACCTGGAAGCCCCAGCTCTCCAGCGTCGGACCCAGCCAGCCGTTGCGGCCGCCGTACACGAGCACGAGCGCCAGGCCGACCACGATCGGCGAGACCGACAGCGGCAGGTCGAGCAGCGAGCTGACCACGCGCTTGCCCGGGAACTCGTTGCGCACCAGCAGCAGCGACATGCTCACGCCGAAGACCGTGTTGATGGCCGTCGCGACGACGGCCGCGATCGCGGTGAGCCGCAGCGCGGCCATCATGTCGGGGTCCTCGACGATGCTGCGCAGCGCCTCGCCGCCGTTCTCGAAGGTGTTGGTGACGACCAGCGCCACCGGCCACACGACGAGCAGGACGAGGTAGACGATCACGATGGCGCGCAGCAGGTAGGTCGTCGGGCTCTTGGGGTAGCGGTGTCGCTCAGCCACGGCGCGCCACCCTTCGCTGGACGATGTCGAGGACGACGATCACCAGCAGCGAGATCAGCAGCAGCAGCGTCGCGATCGACGCGGCCGTCGCCCGGTTGTCGTTCTCGATCGCGCTCAGGATCCGCACCGACGTCACCTCCGACTCGAACGGGAGGTTGCCGGACAGGAGCACGAGCGAGCCGTACTCGCCGACGGCGCGTGCGAAGGACAGGGCCGCACCCGCCGCGATCGCCGGCACCAGCGCCGGCAGGATGATCCGCCGGAACGTCGTGAACCGGCTGGCGCCGAGCGACGCGGCCGCCTCCTCGATCTCCTGGTCGAGCTCCTCCAGCACCGGCTGCACCGTGCGCACGATGAAGGGCAGCGTGACGAAGAGGAACGCCAGGTAGATCGACCACTTCGTGTTGGCGAAGTGGAGGCCCAGCGGACTGTCGTTGCCGTACAGGGAGAGCAGGACCAGGCCCGCGACGATCGTCGGCAGCGCGAACGGGATGTCGATGACGAGCTCGAGCAGGCCCTTGCCCGGGAACCGGTCCCGGACGAGCACCCACGAGATCATCGTCCCGATCACGATGTTGACGAGCGTCACGGCGAACGCCGCCGTCACGGTCACCCGGATGGCGGCCGCGGTCTGCTCGTTGGTGATGGCTCGCCAGAACCCGTCCCATCCCCCCGCCGCTGCCGTGGCTACGACAGCGGCGAGCGGGATCAGGACGAGCAGGCTGAACCAGATCATGGTCACCCCCAGCCCGATCCCGGAGGTCCGGGTCAGGTTGTGGGTCGGCGTACGTCGGGCGGTGGCCGGACGCACGGCCTCGATCTGCACGCTCATGGCACCCTCGCGTGGATCTCGGTCGTCGTTCGGTACGCCGCTTACTCGGACGCCTTGCCGGACTTGGCGATCGCCTCGGTGACGATGCCCAGCGACTGGCCGTCCTCACCGGTGCCGAAGAGCTTGTCCGCGACGCCGCTCCAGTCGCCGCCGCCGAAGTTCTTGTCGAGGGTCAGCAGGTTGGGGACGGCCGGGAACGGGTCCTCGGAGTTCGGGGCACCCTCGATGTCACCGGGCTCCAGGCCCACGGCGTCCCAGTCGACCGTGCCCGGCTCGGCGGTGTTCACCGGGCGGAAGCCGGTGAGGGCGAACTGCTTCTGGCCCTCCTCGCTCAGCACGAAGTCGAGCCAGTCCTGCGACGGGGCGCTGGCGTCCTTCAGGATCGCGCCCGGGTTCTCGATCAGCATCGTGGTCTCGGGGATGACGTACTCGAAGCCCTCGCCCTGCTGGGCCGCCAGGATCGCCTCGTTCTCGTAGGCGAGCAGCACGTCGCCGTTGCCCTGCAGGAAGCTGGTCGTCGCGTCCCGGCCGGAGTTGGTCAGCGACACGACGTTGGCGAACAGCTGGTCGACGAACTCGGTCGCCTCCGCCTCGGTGCCGCCGTTCTCGGTGACGTGGCCCCACGCGGCGAGCGCGTTCCAGCGGGCGGCACCGGACGACGCCGGGTTGGCGGTGACGACGCCCACGCCGGGCTTGACCAGGTCGTCCCAGCCCTGGATGTTCTTGGGGTTGCCCTCGCGGACGCCGAGGACCACGACCGAGGTCGAGACGATGCCCTTGTTCTCGCCCTGGTTCCAGGCGGGGTCGACCAGGTCGGCGTCCACCAGGCGCTTCACGTCGGTGGCGACGGAGAGGTGGACGTAGTCGGCCTTGAGCCCGTCCGCGACCGCGCGGCTCTGGTCACCGGAGGCGCCGTACGACGTCTTGAACCCGACGCCCTCGCCCTCGTCGGTCTTCTTGAACTCCTCGGCGATCGCCTTGTTGGCCGCCTCCGGGACGGCGAACCCGACGATGCTGATGGTCTCCGCGCTGTCGCCGGAGCTCGAGCCACCGCAGGCGGCGAGGCCGAGGGCCAGTACTCCGGCGGAGAGGCCCGCCACGACGCGCTTGATCTTCATCCTTCTGCACCCTTCGTCGAGCCGGTTCATCTAACCGGCCTTTTTACTAATCTCGAGCAGAGTACTCGACTTAGACGACGAATGTGCACCGGGGTGTCCAGATCGTGTCGCCTCGACTGCTGCCGCGGCTTTCCGATATCGTATATTTCAGACTGCGGGGGTAGGTCCAACACGGGAGACGACTTCGGTCAATGGGGCCGGGGTCTCTATCGTGGACAACGTGGCCCGAGGGGCCGAAACTGGAACATGTTCCAGTTTGAGGCGTGGCCACCGTACGATCGACCAGTTATCGGTCAGCAATCGTCCGTATAGATGCGCCAAACGTGTTCGGCAGAGCAAGGAAGTGGGCCCAGGTGTCCAAGCAGGTGAAGCAGCTCGATCGGGTGATCATCCGGTTCGCGGGTGACTCTGGTGACGGGATGCAGTTGACGGGTGACCGGTTCACCTCGGAGTCGGCGGTGTTCGGCAATGATCTGATGACGCTGCCGAACTTCCCGGCCGAGATCCGGGCGCCGCAGGGCACGATCCCGGGGGTGTCGTCGTTCCAGGTGCATTTCGCCGATCACGACATCCTGACCGCCGGGGATGCCCCGGATGTGCTGGTCGCGATGAACCCGGCGGCATTGAAGGCCAACCTGGCCGATCTGCCGAAGGGCGCGACGATCATCGTCGACACCCACGACTTCACCGGGCGCAACCTGACCAAGGCCGGCTACGACGCCAACCCGCTCG
>Ga0335075_10005249_pt1 | contig 20156 bp, 18 predicted proteins | sample Lox_Sample_24_FD_206723 | JGI IMG/M metagenome (GOLD analysis project Ga0335075, IMG submission 206723) | Soil microbial communities from Loxahatchee National Wildlife Refuge, Florida, United States - Lox_Sample_2.4 | ecosystem: Environmental > Terrestrial > Soil > Wetlands | place: USA...
CTGATCATGCCCACCGTCGTGACCGTCACGCTCGCGGCCGGGTGGCAGCTGGCCAACAAGCTCGGCACCGTCCAGTCCAGCTACGCCCTGCACGGCTGGGTCGTGGCCAGCTACATCGTCGTGGGTGTGATGGCGGTGATCGCGCTCGGGCTGCTCGAGCCGGCGAACATCGCGGTGCTGACAGAGCTCAAGAAGCCCCAACCCAATCCCCAGACGATCGAGCGGTTGATGAAGCGGTTCATCTACTGCGCGGGCATCACCGGCGCGATGCAAATCGCCACGCTCGTGATCATGACCAAGCTGGCCTCGGGATGAGCGAGAACGAACCCCGCCTACCGCCCGTCACCCAGCTGGCGATGACCTCGCTCGCGCTGATCGTCGCGGGCGGCATCTACCTGGCGGCGCACATTCCCAACAGCGTGTCGCTGACACCGGCGATCGCGCTGTTGTGCGCGTCGGTGCTGCTGCTGGCCGTCAACGGCACGCTGCTCGCGCGCGTGCCCGACTTTGCCTGGGAACGGTTCTTTGAAGTGGCGAGGTGGGCGCTGCTGGCGTATACGATCATCGCCGGCATGATCCTGTACGCGTTCCTGTACGACGGCCTTGGCGGCGGCACGCTCGTCGTGCTCACGCTCTCGCTGGTCGTGTTCGCGGTGCACGTGCCGCTGCTGATCGGGTTCACGGTCGCCCGCTACAACACTCCCGCGCGCGCGTAGAGCAGGTCGTGATCAGACTCTCGACCGTCGTGTTGACGGCCTGCGCCGCCGCCTGCCTGACCGTCCCCGCCGGCGCCGGCGCGCTGACCATCTCCCCGCTGCCCGGCACCCCAGACGCCTCGCCCCACACCCAGATCAGCTTCCTCGGTATCGCCCCAAAGGAGATCCGCGACGTCGCCGTGACCGGCTCGCGCAGCGGCCGCCACCCCGGGCGCCTGGAGCCCTATTCGAGCGAACCGGGCGCGAGCTTCGTGCTGGACCGCGAGTTCAGCGAAGGCGAGCAGGTACGGGTGAGCGCGCTGGTCGGCCCGACCGGTCACGCCCGGCGGGTCACCGACGCCTTCACGGTCGCGCGCCTGGCCGACTACCCGTTCGGGCCGCCGCGCCCCGGGCACGCGATCAGGCCGGGGACCGTGCAGAGCCTCGCCTCTCAGCCCGAGTGGCAGCCGCCGACGATCAGCGTCACAACTCGCACACCCACGGAATCTCAGGGCGACGTGTTCATCGCCCCCGACGGCGGCTACGGACAGTCCGGCCCGATGATCTTCGAACGCGACGGGCAGCTCGTGTGGTTTGACCCGGTGCCCAGCGGCGAGGCCGCGATGGACCTGCAGGTGCAGCGCTATGAGGGTCAGCCGGTGCTGGTGTGGTGGCAGGGGCGCATCGTCAGCTCGCTCGGAGTCGGGTTCGGGGTCGACGAGATCTATGACTCCAGCTATCAGCCGGTCGCGACGGTCAGCGCCGGCAACGGTTATGAGGCGGACCTGCACGACATCCAGTTGACGAGCACCGGCGCGGCGTTCATCACCGCCTACTCGCTCGTGCGCGCCAATCTCTCCTCCGTCGGCGGCTCGGGCGACGGCACGCTGCAGGACGCGATCGTGCAGGAGGTGGACGTGCGGACGGGCCTCGTGATGTGGGAGTGGCACGCCTACGGACACGTCGCGCTGACCGACTCCTACAACGAACGTCCCAGTTCGGCCACGACTCCGTGGGACTTCTTTCACGTCAACTCGATCTCGCTCGACCCGTGGGGCGATGGCAACCTGCTGATCTCTTCGCGCAATACGTGGGCGGCCTATGAGCTCGACCATCACACCGGCCAGATCCTGTGGCGGCTGGGGGGCAAGCAGACGAGCTTTCGCATGGGCGCCGGCACGGGAACGGCCTGGCAGCACGACGCCCGCTGGCAGCCCGACGGCACGATCACGATGTTCGACGACGGGGCGTTTCCCGCGAGGCACTCCCAGTCGCGCGCGATCCGCCTGCGCATCGACTGGCACACGCGGAGCGTCTCACTGATCGGGCGCTACGTGCGCACTCCGCCACTGTTGACCGGCAGCCAGGGCAACGACCAGGTGCTGGGCGGCGGCGGCTCATTCGTGGGCTGGGGCGAACAGCCGTACTTCAGCGAATTCAGCCCCTCCGGGCAGACGTTGTTCGAAGCCCACATCCCCTCCCCGGGGTCGTCGTATCGCGCCTACACCTACCCTTGGACGGGCACCCCGGCTGCTCCGCCATCGCTCGCGGTCAGCCCTTCCAGCGGCGAAGCCACGACGGTGGATGCCAGCTGGAACGGCGCCACCGACGTGAGCTCCTGGCGCGTGCTGGCCGGCCCCAACCCGGCCCAGCTCACGGCGATCGCCACCGCCCCGCGCGAAGGGTTTCAGACCGCGATCCCCGTGCACTCCTTCCAGCCGGACTTCGCCGTGCAGGCTTTGGGGGCCGCGGGCGAAGTGCTCGGAACCTCGGGCGCGGTGGCGCGTTAGGACATCCCGCAGAGTCCTTAAAAGGTCGCTACCATAGTTACCATAAAGAAGGGGATGGGGCTCCTCAAACGACGTTAAGGGTCTATACTATAGTTATCAAAGTTGAAAAAGCATGTACCACAGCCCCCTCCTTTACAAGGTCTTTACAACGTCCCTCACGACGCAGCCGAAGCCAGCTCTGCGGTGTCCTGCGCGTGGTACTCGGCCAGCAGCCGCTCCTCACCGTCACGGCGCGGGAACATGAAGCCCACGAGCGCCGCGCCCAGCAGGATCGCGACGATCCCCGCGGTGTAGGCCCAGCGGTCGCCTTTGACGAACGATTCGCGGGCGCCGTGGATGATCGCCTGGGCGTGGGCGGGATAGCGCTGCGCCGTGGTCGCGGCGCTGGAAAACGACTTCTCCAGTTCGGCTTCCACGCCGTGGCTGACCCCGGCCTTATCGGGCGAGCCGGCGATCGCGGACGCGACGGCCGCCGCGTACCCGGCCGTGAGCAGCGCCCCGAAGATCGACTGCATGATCGCCCCGCCGAGGTCGCGCTGCAGGTCGGCGGTGCCCGAGGCCATGCCCGCGCGGCGCACCGGCACCGACCCGGTCAGCGAGTGCGAGGCGGGAGTGCCGGCGAAGCCGACGCCGATCCCCACGAACGCGTAGCCGAGACCGACCTTCCAGTAGGCGATGCCCTGCTTCCACAGCAGCAGCATCGTCAAAAATCCGAGCAAGCAGAACACATAGCCGGTCAGCAGCGTAAAGCGCGCCCCGCGCGCGTTGACCAGCTTGGCCGAGCGCGGGGCGACCAGCACCATCAGCACCGCCGCCGGAACGATCGCAAGGCCGGCGTCGAGCGTCGAGTAGCCGAGCACGTTCTGCAGGAACTGCTGGCCGATGAACATCGCCCCCATCAGCGAGCCGAACACGATGATTCCCGCGCACGCCGCGACCCAGAAGATCCGCCGGCCGGCGACGTGCAGGTCGTACAGCGGATTTACGGCGCGGCGCTGGCGCAACACGAACGCGACCCCGGCCGCCACCGCCACGAGCGCGGTCACGAGCACGAGCTTGCCCTCGCCGTGCACCGGCGCGAAGTTGATCGCCAGCACCACTCCCGCGACCGCCAGCACCGAGGCGATGCCGCCGAAGTTGTCCACCGAGCCCGTCGTCTCGTTGACGTGCGCGGGCACGTAGCGCCACGCCATGTACAGCGCCACGAACGCCAGCGGCAACGTGATGAAGAACACCGAGCCCCAGTGAAACTTGGTCAGCAGCAGCCCCGAGACGAGCGGTCCGAGCGCGGAGATGCCCCCGCCGAGACCCGACCACAGCGCGATCGAGCGGGTGCGCGCCCGGCCCGACCACAGCGCGGTGATCAGCGCTAGCGTCGTCGGATAGGCCATGCCCGCCGCCAGACCGCCGAGCACACGCGCGGCGATCAGCACGTACTCCGAGGGCGCGAGCGCGGCCAGCAGCGAGGCTGGGATCGCGAGCGTCGTCCCGGCCAGCAGCATCTGCTTGCGCCCGTAGCGATCGCCGAGCGCGCCGAGGTACAGCACCGAGGCGGCCAGCCCCAGCGAGTAGCCGACGGCGATCAAATCGAGCGAGGTCTGCGAGGCGTCAAACGCCTTGCCGATGTCCGGCAGCGCGACGTTGGCGACCGCCAGGTTCAGGTTGGCGACCGCGGCGACCGAGATCAGCGCGGCCAGCACCAGGCCCGCGTGGCCGGGTGCGCTCGAGACTTCCCCGTCTGCTCCGCTGCCCTCTCCCCCGGCTCCGGCCGAATCTTTGGACCCCTGGACGGGGGCGGGAGCCGCGCTCATCGTCGTTGCGCCCGGCTCGCCAACGACATCAGCGCCCGAGCAACTCCCGCTTGGCGGCGGCAAACTCCTCATCGGTCAGCGCGCCGCTGGAGTGCAGCGTGGCAAGACGCTCGAGCTTGTTCACGGAGTCCCCGCCGGCGCCAGCGCCGGCTTCACCGCGACTGCCACCGCCGCTGCCACCCATACCTGAGCCATCGCCGCCACCGCCCATACCTGAGCCCGTGCCGCCCCCGCTCCCACGGCCGGCGATGCTGGAGCGCACGGCCGCGCCGCCGCGCGCCAGCGAATGGCCGATACCTGACAGGCTGTCTTTGAGCGCGTCCATGCCGGCGCCCGGGGCAACGTGCGCGTCGGGGAACTCCACAGCCGTCTGGCGGCGCAACATCCAGGTGCCGAACAGCGCGAGCACGATGATCAAGAGGATGCCCGTGATCTGCTGGGTCGCCTCGATCGGGCCCCAGGCGAACAGCAGCAGCAGCGCGACCACAACCACGCCGAAGGAGATGTCGGGGCGGTCGCGCAGCCAGGGAGCGAGCCAGTGGCGAGTCGAGCGCGCCGGGCGCGAGCCTCCGCCGAGCATGCCGGCGAGCAGGACGAACACACCGATGAACACGAGCGCGCCGGCGGTGTCCACGAGCACGCTCGTGCCGATCGACCAGGCGGCCGACGCGGCGGGACGAACGGCTTCAGTCGTGGCGAGCGTGTCCACGACCTGGGAGCCGACGATCGAGCGCAGACCCAGCGTGACGAGGCCCGCGCCGATGCAGACGAAGCCCACGTTGGCCAGCGTGCGAGCGCGACGGTCGCGGGCGAGCGCGACGGCGCCGGCGAACAGCAGGAGCACGAGCAGCGGCACGATCAGCGCGAGCGCCTTGAGCACGCGCACGGCCGACTGGGCGGTTTCAAGCGATTTGGAGCTGACGATCTTGATCTGGGCGACGTTCGCCGGGATTTTTTCGGCGGTCGAGGCGGGCGCGCCGAGGCGGGTCGCGAGTTCGGCGACGATCGGTCTGAGGTCGAGGTACACGGCGCCGCCCCCGGGCGTGCGGATCACGCTGCTCTTGTTTTCGATCAGGTTGACGAACTGCTTGTGCGTGACCTCGTTCGCCTTCTTCCACAGTTCCTGCACTCGCGGCTGCTGCAGCGCCACCACGATCCCTTTTTCGACAAGGCTGCGCAGTCCGCCCGCGGCCGGGCCGGCCAGCGGCTTCAGTTCGCTCGGCAGCCCCGCGCGGATTTCGCCGGCGACGTTGACGTTCGCGTAGATCTGGTCGGTCAGATACGAGGACAGCTCTTCCTGGATCGCCGTGTTCTCGAGCAACTTCGTATTGGTTTCGGTCCAGTAGCTGGTGTCCAGCAGCTGGCGGTTGGCCCACACCGCGAAGATCCCGACGACGCTGAGCACCGCCGCGAGCCCCAGCATCGTGCGCACGAGCCACTTGTGCGGGCTCGGCATCGCCGTCTGTGCGCCGCCACCCCCGGCGCCCCCTGCACCCCCGGCGTTCGGTGGAGATGTTGGCTCGCTCATCGCGGGCGGGCCTCCGTGCGGTCCATTGTTTGCGCCCCCCTGGCGTCACTCAGCTCGGGCATTCGATCGGGCTGAGCGCCTGCTGGTAGCTGGTCTGCAGGCGACTCAGCGCGCTCTGCAGTTGCGGACCGGCGCTCGACAGCGAGGAGGGCGTCAAGCTCGACACGCTCGACAGCACCGCGCTGACTTCGTGCTGGAAGGTCTGCGTCGCCTGCTGGACCTTCTGCTTGCGCGCGGGTTCCAGGTCGGGCTGAGCCCCCTGGATCCGCTTGAGGTCTTCGAAGATCGCTTCGCCTTCGGTCTTCAGCTGCGGCAGCGCCGTGATGGACGGCGTGAGCGTCTTGATCGTCGCGAGCCGGTTCTTGATGTCGTTGCGTGCGGTGCACACCGTCTGCAGAGCCGCCTTCTCGGACTTTTCCTGCTGAGATTCGCCGCACCCGCTCAACCCGATCGCCACCAGCGCGGCGGCGATCGTGACCAGCGATCCGGCCCTCACCCTCGAGCCGCCCGAGCGCAACGCGCGCGAAGCGGCATCCCGAGGGCCGGGAGGTGGTGTGAGCGAGTGCGGCGTATCCATCTCAGATGTCCGTTTCCGTCTCGGGGATGCGCGAGATATTACGCATCGATCGGCTGTCCTCCATAGGCAGCCAGTCCATAGATGATCAGGACGTCGATCGCGAAGATCGTCAACGACCAGGCCGGATAGGCCGGTATCGACAGCAGCGCGCCGATCGAGCTGAGGAACGCGACGGCGATCCCAAACCAACGTCCGAACTGCCCGCCGGCCCAGATCGAGAACGCGGCGACGATCTCGAGCGCCCCCAGGATGAGCGTCACCCATCCCCACGTGTTCAGACCGCTGATGATGTACTGCGTTTCGGTTGCGTGCACGAAGAATTTGGAGTTGTCGATCGCGGCGATCCCGTAGATCACGTTCAGCACACCGGCGATCAGCAACATGATCCCCGCGAACATCACCCATCCGGCGCCGGTTGCTTCCCCCTCACCGGTCCGGTCATACGAACTAGCAGCCATGGCCACCCGCTCCTTTCGGCGATTTAGTTTGGCCCGATTTATTTCTGCCTTACCCCAAGCGACTCCTGCAACCTACGTGTGCGCGTGGGCATCGCCATCGGGACTCATTACCTGTGCCGTTGCGGATTTATACGCACTTCGCCGGTGCAGCCGAGACCTCCCGAGAGCCCAAGCCCTCCCGGCAGTCGCGCTCCCAGCAGCGGGGCCTCTGTTAGGTTGGCCGCGTGTCGCAGGAAACCGATCGCGGGGCCGGCGCGGCCGGGCTCGTGCTGCTGACACTGGCGGCCGGCCAGTTTTTGATGGTGCTGGACTCGTCGGTCATGAACGTGTCGATCGCGACCGTCGCGCACGACGTCGGCACGACCATCACCGGCATCCAGACGGCGATCACCCTGTACACGCTGGTGATGGCCGCGCTGATGATCACCGGGGGCGCGCTCGGGCAGATCCTCGGGCGCAAGCGCGCGTTTGCGGTCGGCTGCGTCATCTACGGGTGCGGCTCGTTCGTGACCTCGATCTCTCCGAGCCTGGGCGTGCTGATGTTCGGGTGGTCGTTTCTGGAGGGGGTGGGCGCCGCGCTGATCCTGCCGGCGATCGTGGCGCTGGTGGCCAGCAACTTCGCGCAGTCCGAGCGCCCCCGCGCGTACGGCCTGGTCGCCTCGGCCGGGGCGATCGCGGTGGCAGCCGGACCGCTGATCGGCGGGCTGTTCACGACGTACCTGTCGTGGCGGTGGGTGTTCGCGGGAGAGACGTTGATCGTGCTGGTGATCCTCGCGCTGACCCGCCGCATGGCCGACTCGCCGCCCGAAAGCGACGCGAATCTCGATCTGATCGGCACGGGGCTGTCGGCGCTCGGGTTGGGGGCGATCGTGTTCGGGATTCTGCGCTCGGGCACGTGGGGCATCGTCACACCCAAGCCTGGCGCCCCGCACTGGCTGGGGCTGTCTCCGTCGATCTGGCTGATCCTCGCGGGCGGGTTGATCGTATGGGGGTTCCTGCAGTGGGAGTCCAGGCGTTTGGATCGTGGCCGGAAGCCGCTGATCGATCCGGCGATCCTGCGCAGCGCGACGCTGCGAGGCGGGTTGACGTCGTTCTTCTTTCAGTACCTGATCCAGATGGGCATGTTCTTCGCGATCCCGCTGTTTTTGTCGGTCGCGCTCGGCCTGTCCGCCATCGCGACCGGGGTGCGACTGCTGCCGCTGTCGGTCACGCTGCTGCTGGCTGCGGCCGGCATCCCGCGGATGTTCCCCAACGCCTCCCCGCGGCTGGTCGTGCGGCTGGGGTTTCTGGCGCTGTTCGCCGGACTGGCGATCATGATCGGCGCCCTGGACGCGGGCGCGGGGCCGGAGATCGTCACCTGGCCGATGCTGCTGGCGGGCCTGGGCGTGGGCGCGCTGTCAAGTCAGCTCGGCAGCATCACCGTCTCCTCGGTGCCCGACGAGCAGAGCGGCGAGGTGGGCGGGCTGCAGAACACGCTGACCAACCTCGGCGCCTCGATCGGCACCGCGCTGACCGGGGCCGTGTTGATCGCCGCGCTGAGTACGTCATTTCTGAGTGGCGTGGCGAACAACCCGGCCGTGCCCGAGCAGGTCAAATCGCACGCCTCGACCGAACTGGCCGGCGGCGTTCCGTTCGTGTCCGACGCCCAGCTGCGCAGCGGCCTGCAGCAGGCGGGCGTCGGTCTGCAGGCCAGCGACGCGATCGTGCACGAGAACGAACTCGCGCGCCTGAACGGGTTGCGCACGGCACTCTCGGTGCTGGCAGTGATCGCGCTGATCGCGCTGGTGTTCAGCCGCGGCATCCCCACCGAGCAGCCCGCGGCGGCACGGGCCGGGCCGAGCCCGAACGATCGACTCGCGACGCAGACGATCAGCTGAGAGCCACTACACCGCCGGCGCCACCGGTCCCGGATCGCCGGCCGAGCGCAGTTCGTGGCCGAACGCCCGCAGCACGAACGCGATCGCGACCATCAAAAGGCCGCGCACGATCAGCACGATGCCGAGCACGATCGCGAGCGTGGTGATGCCGAACTGGGGCCAGGATACGATCAGGATCCCGAGCGCCAGGTCGATCAGCGCCGCCAAGACGAGCCAACCGCGCCCCTCGCGCGTCTCGATCGCGCCCACCAGTCGCAGCGCGCCCGCCAGGATCAGGTAGATGCCGATCGCCATCGCCACCACCAGGATCGAGCCGCTCGGGTGGCGCACGACGATCACGCCCGCGATCAGCGCGAGCGCCCCGCCGATCACGGTCCACGCCCGCTGACCGGAGGGACGACCAAACGCGACGACGATGAAGTAGACGCCGGCGATCAACAGCTCGATGCCGACGAGCAGCGCGATCACGGTCAGCGTGGGGCCGGTGTAGGCGATCAGCAGGATGCCTCCCGCCAACCAGATCAGCCCCACGATCAACCCCAGCCACCAGGCGCCCGCGACCGCTTCCAGCGCCCGGAACTCCGATTCCTCGGCCCGACTCTCATATGACCCGTTCACCGCTGCCTCCTGTGGATATGTCGCAGTAGTTGCGTCTACGCAAACCTTCACGCTATGCGCCCGCCACATAGCGAGCCACCGTAGTAGTCCACATTCCAAGAAAAAGTGTCCCGTTCAGGCCTGTCCGTCGGAGGAAGCAGTAGAGGCTTCCACGCACGAGCCCGACTCGGGACAGGCGCGGGGCCTCGGTCCAAAACACAACCGAAGGAGGCCTCATGCCGTCAAACATCAACCACGTCGTCATCACCGGACGGCTCACCAGCGATCCCGAGCTGCGTGTCCTGCCGTCGGGCAGCAGCGTGTGCGAGCTGCGGATGGCGGTCAACGCACGGCGGCGAGACGCGTCGGGAGAGTGGGGCGAGAAGCCCAACTTCTTCGACGTCGTCGTGTACGGCGCCAGGGGCGAGAACGTCGCCCGGTACCTGCACAAGGGTCGCCCTGTCGCGATCGACGGGCGGTTGGACTGGCGCGAGTGGGAAACCGAGGACGGCCGCATGGCCCAGGCGGTGCGAGTCATCGCCAACACCGTGCAGTTCCTCGGCAGCCCTCCCGGCGGCTCAAACGGCGCCCAGCCGGACGAGCTCGACGGGTTGCACGCGATCGCCGGCGAGGACGAGGAGTCGCTCGACTACGCCGACCGGGTGGCGATCGCCGCGGCGGCCTAGTGGAGACCGGATCGGAGACCCGGCTTCGGCCGGGTCTCTGCATCGCTACGCCGCCACCGCCCGCGCCTGCAGGTGCGCGCCGACCTTGCGCTTGACCCGCTGCAGCGCGTTGTCGACGGTCTTGGTGTCGCACGCCAACTGCTCTCCCACCTGCTCGTAGGAGTAGCCGTCCAGGTACAGCCCCAGCACGCGCGACTCGAGCTCTGAGAGAGCGGTCGACAGGCAGCCAACCAGCGAGCGCAGCTCCTCTGATGAGATGACCTGGTTGACGGGATCGTGCACCGTCGGCCCGGGGAGCATCTGGTCGAGCGTGGGCACGTCCTCGCCGGAGGCCGCCGGTGTGGACGAGAACGAGACGTACTGGTTCAGCGGAGTGTGCTTGTTGCGGGTGGCCGTCTTGACCGCGGTGATGATCTGGCGGGTGATACACAGCTCGGCGAAGTTGCGAAAGCTCGACTCGCGATCGGTGCGATAGTCGCGGATCGCCTTGTACAGGCCGACGAGACCCTCCTGGATCAGGTCATCGGAGTCGCCGCCCGCCAGGAAGTAGGAGGAGGCCTTCAACCGCACGAATCCGTGATAGCGCTTGACCAGGCGGTCATACGCGGTGCGATCCCCCTGCTTGGCCAAGGCGATCAGATATCCATCATCAACCTTGACTTCAGGGTTAGGGTTGCGGAAGGTTCTAAGTGCCACGAGCAGATCCTTTCTTCGGGCTGACCCACCATCTGCTCGTTGGCTACGACGCATGTGTCGCGCTACGGCAGCGGGCGGACAGCCCAAATGTGCTCAGTGGCGCACTCCTCCCCTGGCGCCAATGCTTGGTATCTGAACCTGAGGTTCAGCGTTATGTAGGGCGCGAGGTTTGCACAGGGATCGGACGTTGTCAAGTCACGATTGCCGCCGTTGCAAGATCTCGTACATCAGCGCCGCCGCTGCGGCGCTCACGTTCAGCGAGCCGACGCGCCCGCGCAGAGGCAGCGCGATCAGCTCGTCGCACGCGCTCTGCACCCTCGGGCGCAGCCCGCGGCCCTCGCTGCCCAGCACCAGCACAACACCCGCGCCGGCGTAGTCGGGTGCGTCGTAGGGAACCGGCGCCCGCGGCAGCTTGGATTTTGGCGCGCCGTCAACCACGGACTCAGACGTGCGGCCGGCCACGGGCTCAGGCGCGCTCGCCCCATAACACCAGCATCCCGCCTCCCGCGCCTGGCCCAGGAAATCGGCGAGGTTGCGCACGCGCGCGATGCGCAGATGCTCGACCGCGCCGGCCGACGCCTTGCACGCAGCTGGGGTCACCTCGGCCGCGCGACGCTCGCAGATCGCCACCCCGCTCGCCCCCACGCACTCCGCCGTGCGGCATATCGAGCCGAGGTTCTGGGGGTCTTGAACCTCGTCGAGGGCGACGATCAGGGGCTCTGAGCCGTCATGGTCGCCCGGCTCGCCCACGCCACCCGAGCCAGCCGCACCACCCACGCCACCCGAGCCGGCCCGACCACCGGCGTTGCCCGGGGCCAGCAGCTCGCCGGCGGAGACGTACGGATAGCCCCCGACCTGCGCGCAAACCCCCTGATGGACAGACGAACCGCAGTGACGCTCGATTTCGGCTGGGGTGCTCGGGCGCAGGCGCACGCTCGCGGGCAGGGATTCGCCGGCCAGCCATGACTCGCGAACGACGCCATGCGTGGCCCATACCTCGGTGACCTGATGCGCCCGCCGGCCACGCAGAGCCTCACGGACAGGGTTGCGGCCGTAGACGATCACAGCGGCATGAGCTCGAACCCGCCCTGCACGTCCCGGACCTCCCACCCGAGCGCGGCGATCTCATCGCGCAGGCGGTCTGCGGCGTCGTAGTCGCGCAGGGAACGAACCGTCATACGCTCTTCCGCCAGCCGGACGACCTCCGACGGGGCCTGCGCCGAGGGCTCGAGCAGCGATTCCAGTCCCAAAACTCCCAACATCTCACGCAGATCCCCATCGCCCACCCCCGGAAGGCGACCAGCGCCCCGCAGCCACTCATTCAACTGCGCGAGGGCCGCCGAGGTGTTGAAGTCGTTGGCCAGCGCGGCAAAGAACCCATCCCGGAATGTGCGCAGATGCTCGTCGCCGGTCTCCCCCGGCTCGAGCTTCCTCGCCGCCTCCCGGATGCGCTTCACGTTCGCCTGGGCCTGTTCCATCGTCTCGGGCGAGAACGCCAGCGGCTGGCGGTAGTGTCCGGAGATGAGATACATCACGACCGCCTCGGCGCCGTAGCGCTCGGTCACCTCGTGCAGCGGCGCGATGTTGCCGACCGACTTGGCCATCTTCTCGCCCGTCGCCTGGATCATGCCGTTGTGCATCCAGATACGCGCCAGCTCCTCTCCCCGCGCGGCGCGTGTCTGGGCGGCCTCGTTCTCGTGATGGGGAAACACCAGATCCGATCCGCCCCCGTGGATGTCGAATCCGACCCCCAGCACCTGCTCGGCCATCGCTGAGCACTCGATGTGCCAGCCTGGACGACCCTCGCCCCAAGGGGCGGGCCAGTGGGTGTCCTCGCCCTCCTTGCGCGCCTTCCACAGCGCGAAGTCGAGCGGATCCTCCTTGCGTGCCGCGGGTGTGTCGGACCCGGCGGGTGTATCGGACCCGGGTGGACGAGACTCGGGTAGGTGGGGCTCATCGTCCTCGCCCTGATCCATGTGCTCCAACGAGCGGTGTGACAGCGATCCGTAGTCGGAGTCGGATCGGACACGGAAGTAGACATCTCCATCGACGCTGTATGCGTGCCCACGGTCGATCAGCGTCTGTATGTATTCGACGATCGGGTTCATCGTCTGCGAGGCGAGCGGCTCGTGGTCGGGCCGCCCGAGCCCCAGGGCGTCCGTGTCCCGCTTGTAAAGAGCCGTCATTTCGGCGGCAAGCTCGGCGCTCGGACGCGGGTGGGCGGGGTTCGATCGATGTGCCGCGTCGTAGATCTTGTCGTTGACGTCTGTGATGTTGATGACGAGCGTCACCGCGTACCCCTCGTGCTCGAGAAACCGCTTCAGCAGGATGAAGAGGACGAACGGTCGGGCGTTGCCGATGTGGATGCGGCTGTAGACGGTCGGACCGCACGCATATATGCCAATGCGACCTGCATCCCGAGGCTTGAGTGGCTGCGTACGCCCTGTGCGTGTGTCCTCGATGTAGATCTCGCGCATCGCCGGCGGACCTTAACGGCTACGCGCTCAGGCGGCCCGGCGCAAGCTCGCCACGGCCAGCGCCGCGACGCCCTCGCCGCGCCCGACGAACCCCATGCCCTCGCCGGTCGTGGCCTTGACGTTCACGCGCTCCTCCGGAAGGTGGACAGTGACGCCGATCTGCCTCCGAATCGCGGTGCGGTAAGGACCCAGCTTGGGACGCTCCATGAGGACGGTCACGTCGACGTTCACCGGCTCAAAACCAGCATCGCGTAGCAGGACGACCACGTCAGCCAGCAGACAGATCGAGTCGGCGTCCTTGTTCTGCTCGTCGGTGTCAGGAAAGTGCTCGCCGATGTCTCCCATCCCGGCCGCGCCCAGCAGCGCGTCGATGATCGCGTGGGTCAGGACGTCGGCGTCGGAATGGCCGGCCAGTCCCAGCTCGTGCTCGATCTCGATGCCGCCGAGGATCAGTCGCCGCCCGGGCTCGAACCGGTGGGAGTCGTAACCGATGCCGGTCGTGCAGGTCATCGGACTGCCCTCACCCGCTCGTGGGCCACCCTCACCCGACCGCGGCGCAGCCCCGCCGGCCCATGGACCGCCATCATCCGATCGGCTCCAGCCGCCGGGTGCGGTGCTCGAACACGCACAACGAGGCGCACCCCGCGTCGGACAGCAGCTCGAGCGCGCGATCGTAGTCTGCCCCGACGTCCTCCGGGCGGTGCGCGTCGCTCGACAGCGCGATCGGAGCCCCCGCTTGCAGGCACATGTCCAGCAGCTCGCGTGCCGGGTAGAGCTCGCCGACCGGCTTGCGCAGGCCGGCCGTGGAGACCTCGATCGCGATCCCGGTCTCGGCGATCGCTTCCACGGCGGGCTCGTAGTAGCGGCGCAGATCGCCCTCGGGCATCGGGCGGTCCGGCCGGTTGCGACCCCACACCTTGACCAGGTCGGGGTGGGCGAGGATGTCGAACAGGCCGCTGCGCGCAGCCTGCGCGAGGGTTTGGAAGTAGCGCGTCCAGATCTGCTCGGGGGTGTGCGCGTGAATCGAGCTGGGCGCCGGCGCCGCGTTGGGGGGTGCGCCCCATACCGAGTAGTCGTCCATGTCGAGCGCCTGATCGCGCAGGAAGTGGACCGAGCCGATGACGTAGTCGAAGTCGCGGGCGGCCAGCAGGTTGGCCATGCGGTCCTCGGCGCCGGGCACGTAGTCGGCCTCGATGCCCAGCCGCAGGTCGGTGCGATCGCGCACGAACTCGCAGTAGGCGTCGATGTCGTCGATCGCGAACTTGCGCCACAACGGGTGCTGCCACACGGCGAGGGCCTGCTCGAAGCGGTACACGTGCTCGGACACGCCTAGCTCTGAGATCCCGCGCTCGGAGGCGGCGGCGCGGTAACGCTCGGCATTGGCGGGTACGAACCGGTCGCGCGCGCGCGCGTTGACGTCGTCGGGACGGAGGTGGACGTGATAGTCGGTGAGCATTGGATGGTGTGCGCAGTGGAGGGGGGGTGCTTGACGGAGCGGAGATACGGGGTGCTTGACGGAGCGGAGATACGGGGTGCTTGACGGAGCGGAGATACGGGGTGCTTGACGGAGCGGAGGTATGTACCGGAGTGGAGGTATGTAAAGAGCGGGTAAAGGAGGGGATGTGGACGTATACTTTTTGGCGTTTGATAACTATAGTATTAGCAGATATATACTATAGAAGCGACCCTTTAAGGCCGTTTGGAACACTCTTACGTCGTCCTCCCCCCTCCCCTCGAGGCAACCAACAGCTCAGCCAACTCCAGGTCGATCGCCGTGGTGATCTTCAAATTGGCGGCATCCGCGGGCACGACCCCGACGCGACCGCCGATCCGCTCAACGAGCCACGCGTCGTCGGTAGCACGCGAAAGTATGTCAGCCGGCACGTCCAGAGCCCGTTCCAGCGCCCCACGGCGGAAGACCTGCGGCGTCTGTACCGCCCATAGAGCCGAGCGCTCGAGCGTCTCGACCACGACTCCCTCGCCCGCGCCGTCGACTCGCTTGATCGTGTCCGATACAGGCGCCGCCGCGATCGCGGCGTCCAGCCGCTCATCTCCCTCGAGCGTGGCCAGCGCGGCACGTACGAGCCCAGCCGAGACCAGCGGTCGCGCCGCATCGTGAACGAGCACCAGCTCCCGCGGATCGCCGGCCCCCGCCCCGGCCAGCGCGAGCGCGACCGACTGCGAGCGAACCTCCCCCCCACGCACACCGATAACACCCGCCGGAGCCTGCACCCCCGCCGGCAGCGCGACCACGACGCGCTCGATCTCGGGCAGCCCGAGCAAAAGCTCGACACTCCAAGACAGGAGCGGCCGGCCGGCGAGCGGGACGAGCGCCTTGGGATGAGTCGATCCCAGACGCTCGCCGCGCCCAGCGGCAAGGATCAGCGCCAGCGCCAATCCCGGTATCCCTGCGCGTGTGCCTGTACCCGCCCGGCCGTAGTCCGTAGCCCGCCTACCCGGCTGCGGCGACCGCCGTCTGACGCGATGCAGAGCCGGCGAGCAGCTCGTCGAGGTAGGTCTCGGCCTCTTCCTCGTCTTTGTCCAGGGCGTACATCAGCTCGGACGCGAGGATCTTCTTGGCGCGCGTGAACATCTGCTTCTCGCCGGTCGACAGGCCCTTTTCGGACTCGCGCAAAGCGAGGTTGCGCACGACCTCGGCGAGCTCGTAGATATCGCCCGTCTTGATCTTGTCGCGGTTGTGCTTGAACCGGCGGTTCCAGTTCTTGGGCATCTCCGAGACTTCGTCCTGGAGCACGTCGAGGACCTTCTTGACCGTCTCCTCGTCGATCACCCTGCGCAGGCCGGCCAGCGCCGCGTTCTCGGTCGGCACCTTGACCGTCATGTCGTTGTGCAGGATCTTGATCGTCAGATACTCGCGCCGAACGCCTGCCATCTCCATATCTTCCTTACCCTCGACCTTGCCGGCGCCGTGGTGCGGATAGACGACGTTATCGCCGAGCTCGAACTCGATCAGCTCTACTTCGCGGCTGACCTCGATCTCTGCCAGCACGGCATCGGCCGACTCCTCGGCCTCGATTTCGCTGGGGGGGGCTTCGATTGCTTGTGCGGGAATGGTGATCCTCCTTCGTTGCGGCCTGTCCGGGGGGACGAGGCCCGTGTCCAAGTTCTGTGGGGCGAGGACCCGTGGCCCGGCTGGCTGGCCGGCGGGCAATCGCGCCTATGTCGTCTGTGCGGCGGAGCCCGTGGCCCAGGTGACCACGATCGCGCCTATGTCGGGCTTGGTCAAGTCTGCAGATAGCGGTCCACGAGGTTGATCTCCTGCAGCCGGCGCAGCCCCTCGCGGATGTCTTTGGCCCTGATCTCGCCTACGCCGTCGACCGCCTCGAGCTCCGAGTCGGTCGCGGCCAGCAGCTCGTCGAGGCCGCCGAACTCGGTCACGACCTGGGTGACCACGAGCTTGGGCAGGCGCGGGATGCGGCCGAGTACGCGATACCCGCGCGGGGAGACAGGGTAGTCGAGCGTGTTGAGCTTGCGGTCGTAGCCGAGCAGCTCCGCCAGGCGCCCGAAGTCGAGCAGGTCTTGGTGCACGAGCCGTCCGATCCCTTCGAGCGCCGCGGCGAACGCTTCGTCGGAGTAGCTGGAGAGGTAGTCGCGCACGAGCGCGGCCTTCTCGGCGGCGGCGCCGACCATCGTCTCCTCGAGCTGCATCTCGATCAGCCGCCCCTCTGAGCCGAGCTCGACGATATAGCGCTCGATCTCCACAGCCATGCGCGTCACGAGCTCCGAGCGCTGCAAGACGGTGAGCACGTCGTGCAGCGTCGTGCCGCCCTCGAACTCCAGCGCGGTCAGGCGTGTGGACACCTGGTCCAGGCGGGTGCGGTACTTCTCGAGCGTTGCCAGCGCCTGGTTGGCCTTGGCCAGCACGACGGGGATGTCGGCGAGGATGTACTTGACGGCGTCGACGTACACCGACACGACCTCGCGGCGCTGGGAGATGGCGATCACCAGCGCGTCGGTCTGCTTGGACACCCGCTCGGCCGTGCGATGGCGGGTGCCGGTCTCGTGCGACAAAATGGTCGGGTCGGGCATCAGCTGGACGTTGGCCATCGCGATCTTGGTCGCGTTGGCGTTCAGGATGATCGCCCCGTCCATCTTTGCGACCTGATAGAGGAACGCGGGCGTGTAGTCGATGTCGAGCTTGATCCCCCCCGAGTTCAGGAAGCTGAGCTCTTCGGGCTCGCCGATCACGATCAACCCACCGGTGCGGGCGTGCAGGATCGACTCGATCCCCTCACGCAGGGCGGTGCCCGGCGCGATCATCTCCAGAGCCTTCATCAGCCCCGGCTCCGGTCGTGCGTCCGTGTCTAAATCTTCGCCGGATCTGGGGGCCACGGGGTCATATTCTACGGCATAGAGCCATTTTTCGGCCTCTCCTGCGCCGCGAAGGAGTCTCAGGCAACGAGCGCAGGGGCGCGATCGGGCTCTTCGGCGCGTTGCGGGCCCGTGCCAAGCGCTACCTTCAATGCCTCGCGCAGTGTGGCCACCTCGTGCGTCCCCATGCCGCTCTGTGGCGGGGCAATGGGAGCCGCCAAGCCGTGCTTGTCAGCCTCCTGCAAGCGGCGCTCGGGATGACCCACCCAGCGCAGCTCGCCGGTGAGCCCGAGCTCGCCAAAGCACGCCCGCGGGAGGTCGCGATCGGCAGCCCCCGCACGCGCGGTGATGACCGGCACCCCCCGCGCCGCGCTCGCCACTGCCAGCGCGACCGCCAGATCGCTGCCGGGCTCGTCCACGCGCACACCGCCGACGACGTTGACGAACACGTCGACCCCGCCGAGCGCCACGCCCCCGTGACGCGTGAGGATCGCCAGCACCATCGCCAAGCGGTTGCGATCCAAGCCCGAGACGACCCGCCGCGGCTGGTCGAGCTCGGAGGGCGTGACCAGCGCCTGGACCTCGACGAGCAGTGGACGCGAGCCCTCCATCGCCGCCAAGACGACACTGCCGGGCGCACAGGTGGCGCCGGCGACAAAGCGCGCGGAGGCGTCGAGCACCTCTACCAGGCCACCCTGGCGCATCTCGAACAGGCCCGCCTCGTTGGTCGAGCCAAAGCGGTTCTTCAGCGCGCGCAGCTCGCGGTAGGGCCGCTCGCGCTCGCCCTCGAACTGCAGCACGCAGTCGACCAGGTGCTCGAGCACGCGCGGACCGGCCAGCGCGCCGTCCTTGGTCACGTGGCCGACCAGCACGACCGCGATCGAACGCGCCTTGGCGAGCTCCATGATGCGCGCCGCGACCTCCCGCACCTGACCTGTGCTGCCGGGCGCCAAAGAGCGGGTGGGTCGCGATTCCTCGCTGGCGCGCAGGGTCTGCACGGAGTCGATCACGCACACGTCGGGGGTGTGGGCGTCGAGCGTGTCGAGTACCGCGTCCAGGTCGGTCTCGGCGATGATCGGCACCTCCAGGGATGGGTTGTGGTCGCCCGCCCCGAGGCGTTCGGCGCGCAGGCGTACCTGCTCGGCGGACTCCTCGCCGCTGACGTAGAGCGTGCTGTGCCCGGCAGCGACGAGGTTGCCGAGCGCCATGTTGGTGAGCGTCGACTTGCCGATCCCGGGCGAGCCGCCGAGCAGCACGAGCGAACCCGGGACCAGGCCACCGCCGAGCACGCGGTCGAGCTCGCCGATACCGGTCGACAGGCGGGTCGTGGCGGTGGCGCCGACCTCGCGCAGCAGGCGGGGCGCACGCGCCCCGTCGCCGGCGAGCGCGAGGGCGCCGGGAGGGCCGTCCGCTCTCTCTCGTTGGCCAACAAGCGCGCGCGCACGTGCGCGCGCGCGTTCACTGCGCGCCGCGACCAACGTACCCCAAGCCTCGCACCGCGGACAGCGGCCATGCCACTGTGGGGAACGCAAGCCGCACTCAGAGCAGATGTGGATCGTGTCGCGTGCCACGGCCACCCAGCGTACGCGCCCGCGGGGACGGTTCTCTCTGGAGCGCGCCCAACAGATCCTCCGAGCACCGGTAATGGGTCTGGGTCGATACCATAGTGCTCAAATCATAAAAAGACACACCTACATCCCTCTCCTTTACCTTTCCTTTAAGAAAGCGTCCGAAAGGGTCCTCCCGGTCCGGAAGGAGTTGGAACGACTAACTGCTCGGGTCTACTCGCCCGCGGGCTCAGACGGGTCGGGCGGGGAGTCGGCGTCGCCCTCGCCGTCGACGAGCTCGGGGTCCTCGCCGCCCGGACCACCCTTGCCCGCGCCGACCGCGACGGGGGTCTTGGCTTTCTTGGGCTTGACGACCGTGAGCCGCACATCGTCCTCGCCCTCGGGGGCGGGGTTGACGACGACGGTGGCGCCGGGGACGAGCTGCTCGCGCAGGACGAAGTCGGCCAAGGGGTCCTCGATGTAGCGCTGGATCGCGCGGCGCAAAGGACGGGCGCCCATCGACGGGTCCCAGCCCTTCTCGACGAGCAGGTCCTTGGCGGGGTCGGTCAGCTCCAGCTGCAGCTCGCGCTCGGCCATCGACTCACGGATCCGCAAAAGCAAAAGCTCGACGATCTGCTTGATCTCATCGCGCTGCAGCTTGTGGAAGACGATCACGTCGTCGATGCGGTTCAGGAACTCGGGGCGGAAGACTTTCTTGAGCTCGCCCATGATGCGCGTCTTCATGTCCTCGTAGGTGATGCCGGTCTCATCGTCTGAGACGGCGAAGCCGAGAGGGGTGTTGCGCGCGATCTCAGAGGCCCCGATGTTGGAGGTCATGATCACGATCGCGTGGCGGAAGTCGACGGTCCGCCCTTGGGCATCGGTGAGCCGCCCGTCCTCGAGGATCTGCAAGAGGATGTTGAAGACGTCGGGGTGGGCCTTCTCGATCTCGTCGAGCAAAAGCACGGAGTAGGGCTTGCGGCGCACGGCCTCGGTCAGCTGGCCGCCCTCGTCGTAGCCGATGTAGCCGGGCGGGGAGCCGACCAGGCGCGAGACGGCGTGCTTCTCCATGTACTCGGACATGT
>Ga0335075_10005250_pt1 | contig 20154 bp, 17 predicted proteins | sample Lox_Sample_24_FD_206723 | JGI IMG/M metagenome (GOLD analysis project Ga0335075, IMG submission 206723) | Soil microbial communities from Loxahatchee National Wildlife Refuge, Florida, United States - Lox_Sample_2.4 | ecosystem: Environmental > Terrestrial > Soil > Wetlands | place: USA...
CCCTATAGGGGCCCAAAAGTCGACAGCGCGTCCCCGACCCCTCGATCCGGGCGCCCGGAGGGCCGGAGAGTGTGACGTTCCCGGCGTCTTCGTCGAAGACCCGGCGTGTTAACGACCTCTCCCGTGAGGGACTCCGACGGAAGGGCGGAGCTCCTCACGACCTCTGCCCTCTTCCCCGAGCAGGCCCGCGGTCCCGGGCATCTCGTGGCGGCCACGGCCTACCCGGGCCGCCACGAGATGCCCGGGACCGCCCTCGGCCGGCCGGCCCTGAAAGCTCTACGGCCCCGGCGGATCCGCGGCCGGCTCTGGCCGGCCCTCAAAGGCGATGGTGCCTGGCGCGGGCCGGCGGGATTCCGGGCGCTCGGGCGCTCAGCTGTAGGCGTTCCAGCCGGCGAACTCGCGGCCGGCGAACTTCTGCAGCTCGGGGACTTCCTCGGCGAAGCGGCCGCGCAGGGACTCGAAGAGGTCGTCGGGGAGGACCGGCTTCGGCGCGCTCGGTTTGTCCGGGTCGTGGACGACCTTCTCGACCACCCAGCGGAGGCGCTCCGGCAGGCGGTCGAAATTGCGGTCGAAGGAGCGGAAGCCCGGCAGTTTGATCAGCTTCTCCATCAGCTGGTATTTGTCGCCGGACTTGGCCGCCGACTTCTCCCACTCGCGGTCGAACTGCTCGGAGGTGAAGTTCTCGTCGACGCCGGCGTAGGCGAAGGCCTTGCGCATCGTCCCGTCGCGGTCGGCCTGCAGCTCCTCCTGGGTGATGACCTCGATCTGCGCACGGTCGAAGCGCTCGAGGTAGGGCTGCAGCTGCATCCAGTAGCGCGAGCGGTTGGTGTAGGAGTTGTCCGGGTCGGAGAGGACCTCGATCATGTCGCGGGTCTCGTAGCCGGCGCCGGTCGCGTGGACCCAGTGGCTGAGGATGCGCTTGATCGGGTCGCGCACCATGTAGAGCAGCTTCGCGTCCGGGCAATGGGTGCGGATGCGCTCGGCGACCCCCTCGTAGCGGGGCAGGTTGGTGTAGTGCGGGGAGGACTCGCCGCGGACCTTGAAGCGGTCGTCGAAGCGGCTCGCATACCAGTCGAGGCCGAGGTCCCAGTTCAACTCGGCGACGAAGAAGTTCAGCTCCTTCGGCTTCGACATCTGGATCTCCGGATGGAGGCCGAGGTAGTGGTGGATGCTGGTGGTGCCGCACTTCAGCCCGCCGATGATGATCAGGTTGGGCATCGCCGCGTGGGCTTTGCGGCGGCGGCGACGGGCGCTCGCGCGATCGGCGCTGTAGCGCTCGCGGGCGCGCGCGCACATCGCCTCGTCGGCGGGATCGGGCGGCAGCTGGGGCGGCAAGGTGTGCGTGTCGGTGTCCGGCACGAGCGTGGCTAGTCTAGCTGCGATGCCGAATTTCCTCGTTCAGCCGCCCGCCGCGGACCTCGCGTCGAGCCTCGAACACTTCTTCGACGCGGCGACGGAATTCTTCCGCCACCTCTCCGAAGTGCGCTGGGACCAGTTCGGGCTGGCGCTGCTCTGCCTGCTGGGGATGCAGCTGGCCCGGGCCTGGGCCTGGCGCAACGTGCTGAAGGCGGCGTACCCGGAGAAGCGGATCGGCTTCACCCGCCTCGCCGCGGCCTACCTGGCAGGGGCGGGGATCAACGCGATCATCCCGGCGCACGCGGGTGACGTCACCAAGGTCTTCCTGGTCAAGCGCCAGATCCCGGACTCCTCCTATCCCGCCGTCACCTCCTCGTTCCTGGTGCAGACGGTCTTCGACACCTCGGTCGGGATCCTGGTGCTGCTCTACGCGATCAGCCAGGGCCTGCTGCCGCCGCTGCCCGAGCTGCCCCACCTGCCCGCCTTCGAGGTCTCCTTCTGGGCCAACCACCCGAAGACCTTGGCGATCACGGTGGCAGTGCTGCTGATCCTGATCGTGGTCGGCGTCTGGTACCTGGCCCAGCACGTGCGGCGCTTCTGGGCCCGGGTCAGGCAGGGGCTGGTGATCCTCACCCGGCCCGGGGACTACATGCGCCAGGTCTTCGCCTGGCAGGGGATCGGCTGGCTCCTGCGCTTCGCCGCCTTCTGGTTCTTCCTCGAGGCCTTCGGCCTGCAGGGCTCGGTCGGCAACGTGATGCTGGTGATGAGCGTGCAGGCGATCGCCAACATCATCCCCTTCACGCCGGGCGGGGCGGGGGCCCAGCAGGCGCTCCTGGTGGCGACCCTGCGCGGCCCCTCGCGCGCCGCCGTCCTCTCCTTCTCGGTCGGGACCCAGATCGCGATGGCGGCCTGGTCGGTAGTGCTCGGCTTCGGCGCGATCCTGCTCGTCTTCCGCACCACCGACTGGCGCGGCCTGATCCGCCAGGCCCAGGAGGACGCCGACCGCGACGACGGCGGCGGCGAGGACGGGACGGGCGGGGGCTCCGACCGCGGCGAGGCCGCAAGCCCCGGCGCCGCTTGAGCGGATGGCTGTGGAGCATTGCTCTCGCATGGCGAGAGCTTCGCTCCACGGCTGCGGCTAGTCCGACCAGCCGGGGTAGCGCGGGTCGACGCGCCACCGCCACGGTGGGGCTTCGGCGGCGGGGAAGTCGTAGTGGTTGCGGCCTGGGAGGGTCTCGAGCGGGACGAGGGCCGGGTCCTGGGACGCGAGGACCTCGGTGCCGGCGGCGGCCTCGACGTCGGCCTCGGTGGCGGTGCGACGGACGGGGCGCCACCCGAGCGAGGGGCGGTACTCCCAATACGTCAGCTCGATCGTGCCGTCGGACCGGCGGCGGTCGAGCAGCTGGGTGAAGTCGGTGGTGCGCCGGTTGGAGGCGGTGAGGTGGGGGCCGGCGGCGACCGCGCAGCTCGGGCGGCGGCAGCGGCGGAAGTCGACCGGGACGAGCGGCAGGCCGGCGGGGCCGGGGAGCGCCTCGGGCGCCGGGGCGAGCGCCCGCGCCAGCCTCGCCAGCGGCCATCCGTAGGCGGGGACGAGCGGGTGGTGGCGGCAGTCGTCGGGCAGGTGGGGGGCGCAGACGATCCGCCTGCCGATCGCCCCCGCCAGCTGCCGCCCCGCCCTCACTTCGCCGCCGCCGGCGATCGTCGCGATCACGGCGACGAGGAGGAAGGCGATCAGCGCCGCCAGCCCCGCGCTCTCGATCGTCGCCTGGCCCGCCGTCGCGGCCGCGGCGGCGCGTCGCCTCACCCCTCTGCTGCCTCGCGCCGCGGCCATGCGGCCGACGCTAGGTCCCAAAGGCGCACGTGTGGTGCGCAGTTCGTGCCAGAAATAGATCGGCGAGGTGGCAGGTCTGCTTAGATCTGCCCATGGAGGGAAGCCCTTTCAATCTCTTCGGCGATCCCGACGAGTTCCGCGCCCGCATGGAGGAGCTCTCGGAGCAGATGCAGTCCTCGCAGCGCGTCGCCTGGGCCGACAACGCGATCAAGCTGGCGGTCGAGATGACCGTCGCCTCGATCGGCCGGCTCGACCTCACCGGCAATGCCGACGAGCAGGCGATGCAGGTCCGCGACGCCATCCGCGTCCTCTTCCCCGAGGCCGTGACGCTGGTGCGCGAGGCGCGCGAAGGCCTCAGCTAGCCGCCGCGGAGCGCCGCGCCTAGAGCAGCTCGAAGCGCAGGTCGACCACCGCGCCGCGGCGGAAGAGCGCGCCGGAGAGCTCGACCGGCACCGCGACGATCGCCGCCGGGATCGCCAGCACGATGCTGGCGAGGGCGTCGATGCGCCGCTGCCAGCGTTCCTCGGCGGGCGCCGCCCGCCCCGACCCCAACGCCGCCAGGGCGACGTTGTGGCCGAAGGTGACCGAGTTCAGCAGCGTCTGCCAGGTCACCAGGAAGCCCGCGCCCGGCGCCCAGCGGCGGCGGCGCACCACCTGGTCGCGCTCGGCCACCAGCCGTCGCACCGCCTCGACCGTGAAGAGGTAGTGGGCGCCCGGTTCGAGCCCGGCCCAGCCCGCCCCGCCGAGCGAGCAGGCGAAGCCCGCCCGGTCGACGATCCGCGCGCGCTCCTGGTCGCCCAGCCGGTCGAGCGCCTCCAGCGCCTCCTCGGTCCCCCCCGAGTCGCCGACGACGCCGAGCCCGCAGCTCTCGCAGCGCCGCACCGGGGCGCCGAGGCGCTCCTGCTCGGCCAACCAGCCGAAGAGCGGCTCGCCGCAGGCGGGGCAGGGGGGGTTGTCGGGGCCGGCTCCGGCCTCGAGCGGGACGACGGGGGTACGCGCCAACTCATCCATGGCATGTAGCGTACGGGCCTGCGCCACGAGGCCACTTCGAGTTGAACCGCCGTAGACACTGAGTTGAACCGCCGCAAACAAGACGTCCTGGCCTGGGAGTCGCGGTGGCGCGTGCCCGTCGGCCTCGCCACCTTCGTCGCGGTGGTCATCCTGATCGTCTCGGCGATCGTGATCTCGGGCGTCAACGGCTCGGGCGAAGCCGAACTGCTCGAAGCGGCGTTCGAACACTCCTCCTCGATCACGGTCTCCTCGGTGCTCGAGGCGATCGGCTTCCTGATCCTGATCGCGCCGCTCTACTTCCTCTTCCGCGCCGCGCTCGCCCGCGCCTCGGGACGGATGAAAAGCCAGCTGGTCGGGGTGATCGTGGTCGCCCCGCTGTTCTTCGCGATCAGCGGGGTCCTGAACGGGATCGCCACCAACGAAGCTGCCGACGCCTTCGCCAAGGGCGAAGCGAAGTCGACGCTGACCGCCGAAAAGGGCGCCGAAGAATGTCGCGAAGAAGAACACGACAAGGGCGCCAAGGCGTTCGGCGAAAAGTACGACTCCGGGACGAGCCCGCTCAAAGACTGCGAAGCGACCGAACAGGAAGAAAGCAAGGCCGAAAACGCGCTCAGCGACGCGTCGACCCGCGACGCGGCCACCGGGTTCGGGCTGGCGGGGCGGATCGGGCTGGCCGTGGCGCTCGTCTACAGCTGCCTGTGGGCGATGCGGGTAGGCCTTCTGTCGCGCTTCTGGGGCTCTTTCGGGATGGCGCTCGGCGTCGCCGCCTTGCTGCTCCTGGTCCAGTTCTGCCTGATCTTCTTCATCTACTTCGGCCTCCTGCTGGTCGGCAAACTGCCCGGCGGGCGACCACCCGCATGGGCGGCGGGCGAGGCCGTGCCCTGGCCGACGGCGGGCGAGCGGATGGCGAAGGAACTGGAACCGAAGGAGGGCGGCCCGGATCCTGACGAGGGCCCGGGCGGCGGCCCGGCGGGCGGCCCGGCGGCGGAGCTGCCGGAAGGCACCGAGGCGGGCGGACCGGCGGCGGAGCTGCCGGAAGGCACGGAAGCGCCCGAGCCGCGGACCGCGCCGGAAGCCGACGGCGACGGGTCGGACGGCGACCCCGGGGCCGGCCCGCAGCGCAAGAAGCGCAAGCGGCGCGGCTAGTCCCTCCTGGCGGCGCGGCTAGTCATTATCAGGTGAGGGCACGCCGTCAGCCGGCGCGCTGGGCGTCGAGCGCGGCACGCTTGCGGTGCGTGCGGATCTCGCTCATCATCCGCTCCAGTCGCGGCTCGGTCGAGTCGTCGACGTACTCCATCGCCGCGGCGACGCCCGGGTGGACGGCGGCGATCTGCTCGTGCATCGCCTGGGCCACGGCGCGGTAGGTGGGATGGCCCTCGCGGCCGGAGCGCAGCTCGATCAGGTGCATCGCCTCGCGCGCGTTCAGGTCGAGCACGTAGCGGATGCGGAAGGCGAGGCTGAGCGCGTAGGGGGCGAGCTCCTCGAGCCCGGCGCCGGCGAGTCGCTCGTACTCGGTCCGCGAGATCTCCAGCGCCCGTTCGAATTCGCCGCCGACGCCGGCTTCGCGCACCTCGTCGGGGACGCCGGCGCCGAGGTCGGGGCCGAGCCGCTGCCACTGCACGGTGAGCAGGCGGTGGCGCTGTAGGTCGCGGAAGGCCCCGTAGTCGGAGACGATCTCGAAGCGGTAGCGGAGGGCCTCGAAGCCGCGGCCGGGGCGGTGGCGGCGGTTGGCGCGGGCGCCGACCACGGCGGCGAGCATCTCGCCTCGCTCCTCCGCGTCGAGCGCCTCGACCCGGGCGCGGACCTCCTGCTCGGGGACGGCGGCGGCCTCGAAGAGCGAGGCGGCGAGCAGGTCGACTTCACTGCCCTCGACCTGGAGCAGGTCGACCGAGGGGGCGGGGTCGATTTCCTCGCGGCGGCCGAGGCCGAGCCGCTCGACCCAGCGCTCGGTGCCCGCGCGGCGCTCCTGCAGGTAGGAGACCCACTCGCCGCCGCGGTCGGGCCGATCGACCCGCGACACGAAGCTGGGCATGACCTGTTGCAGCTCGGTGAGGATCATCGCGCCGAACTCGCGCGCCTCGGGGAGCGGCGAGGCCATCAGCCGCAGCAGCAGCTGCTCGTAGGCCTGGCCGGAGGCGTAGATGCCGACGTGGCTGAGCGTCGCCGCGGGCAAGAGGCCGCGCAGGAGGTCGAGCGCCTTCGCCCGGATCGAGCGCCGCCAGGCCGCCTCGGGCTCCTCGTCGCCACGCGGCCAGCGGCCCGCCGCCCACTCCTCGACGAGGCCGAGCGAGCGCGAGTAGATGACGAAGAGCTCGTCCATCGCGGCGACGAACTCAGGCCCGAGCCGGTCTTCGCGGTAGAAGCGGTAGCCGCCCGTGGGCAGCGCTTTGTCGTAGGGGATGTAGCGGGTCGACTGCTCCAGATAGGAGGCGAGGCGGCCGCGCTGCAGCAGCTTGGTGAGGATGTTGGACACCCACTCGCAGGCGACGTGGGCGCCGCCGACCTGGGCGATCGAGTCGTCGCCGTAGCCGACGAAGACGCGCTCGTAGAGCTGCGCGGCGCGGGCGCCCTCCTCGGCGTCGAAGGGGCGGCCGGCCTGCGGCGCGTCGGCTGCGAACTCGTCGAGGTAGAGGCGGCGGACCGACCCGGAATACCGCGAATAGCGGGCAAAAAGCGCCCCTTTGACGGTCTCCGGAAGGTTGACGAGGGCGAAGACGGGCCGCTCCAGGTTGGTGAAGTGAGGGGCGAGCAGGGCCCGCTCCTCGGCGGTGAATCGTTCGGTCGGGTAACGCATGGGTGGGCCATCGTACGCCCCCCTCCCGATGGTTCCGAAACGGCACTCGAATGTGCCAATTCGCCCCGCTTCGGGCCAATAGGCGCGCGAGCGCTTGACCCGTCGCGGGTCCCGCGCTTGGGTGGCGGCCATGCGGATCGCCACCCTCGTCTGCCTCGCCCTTCTCCTCCTCGCCGCCCCCGCGTCGGCGCGGCCGACCGCGATCGTCGCGATGGGGGACAGCTTCATCTCGGGTGAGGGCGGGCGCTGGCTGGGCAACGGCTCCGAAGCCCTGGGGACGAGGTCGGGGACCGACCGGGCCGCCTATCGATGCGACGCCCTCGGCTGCGACTACGACCCGGCGCGGATCTACGGGACGAGCGAGGCCGACGACTGCCATCGCTCCGACGTCGCCCCGATCGAGAGCGCGCCGATCGCCGTCGAGGCGAAGGTGAACCTGGCCTGCTCGGGGGCGAGGGCACGCGACCTCCGGCCCGGTGCCGAAGGCGGAACCGGCCACTTCGGCGAGCCGCCCGAGGCCGACCAGCTGGCGGCGGTGGCGCGGCGCTACCGGGTGCGGATGGTCGTGGTGACGGTGGGCGCCAACGACGTCGGCTTCGGCGGGCTGGTCGCCGAATGCGCGCTCGACTGGGCGCGCAGCCCGGCGGACGAAGCGGCGACCTGCCACGCCGGGGCCGAGGCCGCGATCCAGGGGGCGCTGTCGCGGGCGCGGCGCGAGGTGACCGCGGCGCTGCGGGGAGTGCGCCGGACGTTGCGCGCGGCGAGCTACGCGCCGCCCGACTACCGCCTCGTCGCGATGGGCTACGCCTCGCCGTTCCCCGAGGGCCGCTGGTTCCGCTACCCCGAGGACGGTTGGAGCAGGCTCAGGGAGGGCGGCTGCCCGGTCTGGGACGCCGACGCCGACTGGGCGGCGGATCGCGCCACTGGCGACCTCGGTGGGATGCTCGCGGCGGCGGCGGCCGCGAGCGGCGCCGAGTACCTCGACCTCGGCCATGCCTTCGACGGTCACCAGCTCTGCGATCGCCGCGCCCGGCGCGTCGGCCCGGCCGGCCCGTCCCCGCTGACGGCGGAGTGGTTCCGCCGCCTCTCCTTCCTCCAGGGCGCGACCCGCGAATCCCTCCACCCGAACGCCTATGGCCAGCGCGTCATCGGCACCTGCCTCGCCCTCCTCTTCGCCCGCGCCCGCGGCGACTACTCCTGCGCCGACACCCCGGGCGAGTGGCTCGACGGGCTCCACCTGACCGGCAACGGGCGGGCGCCAGATGGCGGCTCCGAGCGCGGTCGTCCTGACCGGCGCGCTGCGAGGAGCGGTCGTCCTGACCGGCGCCATCGGCGGGTCAGGCCGACCGCGCTCCCGGTGGCGCCGGGAAAGTCGACCGCGGATCGGGGTTCACACGGTGCGCGGCGGCGGAGCCTTCATCAGCTCGACGCGGTGGCCGCCGGGGGCGATCGCGAGGGCGCGGGGCTCGCCCCAGTGCTCGCGGCGGCGTTCGACCTCGAAGCCGTGCTCCTGCAGGCGGGCGAGGGCGGCGTCGATCTGGGGGCAGACGACGGCGAGGTGGGCGCGGGGCGGGACCACCGGCTCGTCCTCGTGCATGAGGTGGATCTGGGTGCCGGCGCACTCGACCCAGGTGAAGCCGCCGTCGAAGGGGTCGGGGACGACGGTGAAGCCGAGGATCGCGAAGAACTCGAGGGTGCGGTCGAGGTCGGCGGGCTTCACCTCGATGCCGGCGTGTTGGAGCATCAGCGGGAGTGGAGGCTGGGTCGGTTGGTCTACGGATCGGGACCTAGAGCAAGAGCGAGATTAATGCCGCGGCGACCACGATCGCCGTCGACCAGGTGATCGCCTCGGCGACCGTCTGATTGTCGAGCCCGTAGGCATGGGAGACGATCATCGCGTTCAGGCCCGTCGGCATCGCCGACATCAGCCGGTAGGCGGAGGGCAGGTCGATCAGCGGCGCCGAGATCAGGATCAGCAGGGCGGGGGCGAGGGCGATGCGGGAGAAGACCGCCAACGCGACCGGGGCGTTCGGCGACGGTGGAAAGGGCAGCTCGCCGTGCTCGGCGCCCTCGGCGAGGGTCGCGCCGACGGCGAAGAAGCCGATCGGCAGCACCGCGATCGCCAGCACCTGGGAGGCGTCGACCAGGCTCGTCGGAGCCAGCGCCCGCGGCGCCAGCAGGCCGAGGATCGCGGCATAGAGGGGCGGGTTGCGGGTGAGGAACGCCTTCACCCGCGCCGCCGTTCCCGCGCCCACCTGGTCGCCGAAGGTGGCTCCCACCCCGAATGCCCCCAGCATCAGCACCGGGCCGCCGACCAGGACGTCGTACAGCACGCCGGTGGAGAGATGGTCATGGCCGAGCAGGGCGACGGTGAGCGGGTAGCCCACGTAGGTCGTGTTGGAGACGATCGCGGCGACCACCACCGCGCCGGTCCGGGCGCGGCTGAGCTTCAGCACCCGGCTCGCGACGAACCAGGCGAACGTGCCGACCAGGATCATCATCAGCAGCGACAGCGCCAGCCCCATCGCGTTGTCGAGGCTGATCGAGGCCCTCGCCAGGTTGAAGAAGATGATGATCGGGACCATCACGTAGAGGATCACCAGCAGGAGCTTGCGCGCGAGCCCGATCGCCGCGGTCGGGTGCCGGTGCTCGGCGCCGACCCCGACAGCGGTGCCGGCGACGATCAGAGCAGCGGTAAGCAGGACGCCCATCGGAGGCCGGTGTATATCGGCCGGGGCGGCCCGGCGTTCAGCGGGGTGGCGTCGGCAGGCCTAGAACAGCGACGCGCCGGCGTGGGTGGCGAAATCCACCAGCGGCTGCGGGATCACGCCGAAGAAGACGGTGATCGCGGCGGCGAGGACCGCCGGGCCGACCAGGTACCAGCGGCGGCCGGCGTCGGGATCGACCGGATCGGCTTCCGGCGAGGCGCCGGCGATGACCGGCGTGGATCCGCCCGGGCCGGAGGGGCCGGCGCCGGCGGTCGCGAGGCCCGGGGTCGCCACCTCGGTCTCCGGCCGCATCCACATCGCCGCCACCACCCGCAGGTAGTAGGCGAGCGAGATCATCGTCCCGCCGACGATGAAGATCGCCAGCCAGAGGTAGTTGCCTTCGACCAGTGCCTCGATCAGGTAGAGCTTGCCGATGAAGCCCGCCGTCGCCGGCAGCCCGGCGAGGGCCAGCATCGAGATCGTCAGCGGCCAGGCGAGCGCGGGGCGCTCCGCGCCGAGCCCGCGGACCCCGCGGATGTCGTCGCCGAAGGGCGTCTCGCGCTCCCTGGCGACGACCACCGCGAACGCCGCCAGGTTCATGAACAGGTAGGTGGCGAGGTAGAAGACCAGCGAGCTGATGCCCTTTTCGGAGGCGACCACGAGGCCGCCGAGCATGTAGCCGGCCTGGGCGACGCCGGAGTAGCCGAGCAGGCGCTTCAGCGAGTCCTGGCCGAGCGCGCCGACGTTGCCGACGACGATCGAGATCGCGGCGAGGATCGCCAGGCCCATCTGCCAGTCGCCGGTCTCCGGGCCGAGGGCGACGACGAAGAAGCGGATGAAGACGGCGAATGCCGCCGCCTTGGTGGCCACCGCCATGAAGCTGGTGATCGGCGTGGGGGCGCCCTGGTAGACGTCGGGCGTCCACTGGTGGAAGGGGGCGATCGAGGTCTTGAAGGCGAGCCCGACGGCGGCGAGCGCGATCCCGATCAGGATCAGCGGGTCGTGCAGCATCCCCTTGACTTCGATCCCGTGGGCGATCCCGGCGAAGTCGGTGGAGCCGGTGCCGCCGTAGATGAAGGCCATCCCGTAGAGCAGCGTCGCCGAACCGAGCGAGCCGACGATCAGGTACTTCAGTCCCGACTCGAGCGAGCCCTCGCGCCGCAGGTTGGTGGCGCAGAGGATGTAGAGCGGGATCGAGAGCGTCTCCAGGGCGACGAAGAAGGTGACCAGGTTGTCGGCCTCGGCGAGCAGGACCATCCCCAGCACCGAGCCGATCAGCAGCGCGTAGTACTCGCCGTGGCCCGCTTCGTCGGCGGCCCGCTCGCGGATCGAGAGGAGGACCGTGGTGAAGGCGCTGAAGATCGCGATCAGCGAGATCGAGATCGCCAGGTTGTCCACCCGCAGCGCCCCGGCGACCAGGCTGAGGTCGTCGTTCCAGTGCCAGAGCAGCAGGCCCGCGGCGGCGCCCAGGGTGAGCACGGCGAGGCCGGGCGCCCACTTCTTGGTCGGGCCGAAGACGCCGCTCATCAGGATCACGACGAGGCCGACGGTGAGGGCGATCACCGGCGCCAGGCCGGCGTAGTCGAGGTGGGGAGCGTTGAAGCCTTCGCCGGCCATCTACTTGTTCACCGCCAGATTCGTGTCGGGGGTTTCGGATTCGCCGCCGGTCACCGCGCTGACCGACTGCTGCACGCTCGGGTCGGCGCGGTGGAGGATCAGCTGCGGGTAGAGCGCCAGGGCGAGGATGCAGAGGACCAGCGGCGCCAGGACCACCCCGTCGCGGAGGCTGATCTCGCGCGAGGCGATGCCGTCGGGCTTGCGGTTGTGCATCGTGCCTTGGTAGAGCCGCAACGCGTAGTAGGCCGACATCGCGACCCCGGAGATGGCGATGCAGGCGAAGACGATCTTCGCCTGGAAGAGCCCGTTCAAGATGTAGAACTCGCCGATGAAGTTGGCCGACCCGGGCATCGCCAGGGTGGCCAGGGCGACGATCAGGAAGAGGGCCGCCAGCACCGGCGCCCGCATCGCCATCCCGCCCATCGAGCGCAGGTCCTCGGTGCCGGTCCGCTCGACCAGGATCGCGACGATGATGAAGAGCGGTGCGACGACGAGCCCGTGGTTGACCATCTGCAGGATCGCCCCGTCGGAACCGTCGGCGCGCAGGGCGAAGATCCCGGCGGTGATGAAGCCGAGCTGGGCGACCGAGGAGTACCCGGCGATCAGCCTGATGTTGGTCTGGGTGAAGGCCATCACCGAGCCGTAGAGGATCGAGGCCAGGGCGACCAGCAGGATCACGGTCTGGAACTGCGAGGTGGCTGCCGGGAAGAGCGGCAGCACCACCCGCAGGAACCCGTAGGCGCCGACCTTCGCCAGCACCCCGGAGAAGACCATCAGCACCGGCAGCGGCGCCGCCCGGTAGGCGTCCGGCATCCAGCCGTGGACGAGGAAGGCGGGCATCTTCACCAGGAAGGCGGCGGCGAAGAACCAGAAGATCCAGCGCTGGCTGCCGAGCGGCACGCCCTGGTGCTGGATCGCTTCGATCGAGAAGGTGAGGTGGCCGCCGTGGGCGGAGATGATCGCGGTGGCGATCGCCCCGACCAGCATCAGCAGCGAGCCGATCAGCGTGTAGACCATCATCTTCAGCGTCGCCTGCGGCGCGGTCGGGCCGCCTTCGGCCGAGCGGTCCACGCCCCAGGCGCCGAAGAGGAAGTAGAACGGCACCAGCATCAGGTCGAAGAAGAGGACGAAGAGCAGCAGGTCCTGGGAGAGAAAGGAGCCGAGCGTCGCCGTCTCCGCCGCCAGCATCAGGAAGAAGAAGAGCTGCGGGCGCTCCTGTTCCCGGAACGCGGCGAAGGCGATCCCGCCGACCCAGAGCACCGCGGTCAGCAGCACGAGGAAGAGGTTCAGGCCGTCGATCCCGAGCGAGTAGTCGACGCCGAGGCCGGAGATCCAGGTCGTGTTGACCGTGTCCTGCAGGCCCGAGGCACCGGTTTCGAAGCCGAAGGCCATGATCACGCCGATCGCCAGGGTCGCCAGGGCGCCGGCGGTCGCCCACCAGCCGACCGCCTTCTTCGGCAGGAAGAGGCCGACGACGCCGAACGCCAGGGGTGCCCAGAGGAGTGCGTTGATCATGACTGCTGGATCAGGAAGTAGAGGGCGAGGCCGACGGCGCCGAAGATCAGGAAGAGGCCGTAGGTGCGGACGATGCCGTTCTGGAAGCTGCGGACGATCGCGCCGGCGCGGCCCACCGTCTCCTCGGTGCCGCCGGTGATCGCCCCGTCGATGACGAAGCGCTCGAAGACGTCGTTGGCGAAGCGGCCGATCGCCAGCGCCGGCCGGACGACGAGGAAGTCGATCGCCTCGTCGAAGTACCACTTGTTGTAGAGGAAGGTGTGGACCGCGGCGAAGCGCTGCTGCAGCCGGCGCGGGGTCTCCGGGCTGGCGACGTAGAGCCAGTAGGCGATCGCGATCCCGGCGAGCGAGATCGCCGCGCCGATCGCGAGGCCGATCCAGGCCGCCGTGTTCGACGGGTGGATCGCCGCCAGCGGCGAGTCGGCGAAGACCGGGTCGAGGAAGTGGGTGACGGTCTCGTCGACGCCCGGCACCTGGATGAAGCCGGCGAACAGCGCCAGGAAGGCCAGCACGCCCATCGCCAGCTTCATCGGCGGCGACTGCTCGGCGATGTGGTGCTCGGCGCCGGGGAAGCCGACGTCGGTGTCCTCGGTCTCACCGGTCGCCGGGTTGAAGGGCGCCTCGGCGTGGGCGACGTGGCCGGTGTCGATCAGCTCCTGGGCCTCGGCGCAGGGGTCCCCGCGCAGCACCCGGAAGATCAGCCGGAAGGTGTAGATCGCGGTCAGCAGCGCGCCGAAGTACCCGAGGACGGTGAAGATCAGGTACATGCCGCCGCGCGCCGAAGCGTAGGCGAGGATCTCGTCCTTGGAGAAGAAGCCCGAGGTGAGCGGGAAGGCGGCCAGCGCCAGCGCCCCGCAGAGCATCGTCACCGAGGTGAATTTCATCGCCTTGCCGAAGCCGCTCATCTTGTCGATGTTCTGCTCGTTCGCCATCGCGGCGATGATCGAGCCGGCCGCCATGAAGAGCAGCGCCTTGAAGAAGGCGTGGGTCATCAGGTGGAACATCCCGGCGCTGTAGGCGCCGATCGAGACGCCGACCACCATGTAGCCGATCTGGCTCATCGTCGAGTAGGCGATCGCCCGCTTCAGGTCGGTCATCACCAGGGCGATCGAGGCGGCTACCAGGAGCGTCGCCAGGCCGACGAAGGCGGCGATGTCGGCGGCGGTCGGGGCGAGCACGAAGAGGACGTGGGTGCGGGCGATCAGGTAGACGCCGGCGGTCACCATCGTCGCCGCGTGGATCAGCGAGGAGACCGGGGTCGGGCCCTCCATCGCGTCCGGCAGCCAGGTGTGGAAGGGCAGCTGCGCCGACTTGGCGAAGGCGCCGACCAGGAGCAGCAGGCAGATCGCGGTCACCGTCCACTCGTTGGTGTGGAAGACCTGCGGCGCCTTGGCGAAGACCTCGGTGTATTCGAAGGTGCCGAGCTGCTGGAAGATCAGGAAGGCGGCCAGCACCAGGCCGATGTCGCCGATCACGTTGATCACGAAGGCCTTCATCCCGGCCCGGGTGGCGGTGGTGCGCCGGTACCAGTAGCTGATCAGCGCGTAGGAGGCGAAGCCGACGAAGGCCCAGCCGACGATCAGCAGGACGAAGTTCCCCGCCAGCACCAGCAGCAGCATCGAGAAGACGAAGAAGTTCAGGTAGCTGAAGAAGCGGTGGTAGCCCTGGTCGGACTGCATGTAGCCGAACGAGTAGAGGTGGATCAGGGTGGAGACGCCGCTGACGACCAGCACCATGAAGACCGAGAGCGGGTCGACGTAGATCCCGAGCTTGATCTGCAAGGAGGCGACGCTCGCGTATTCCCACAGCGACGACGCGTGGTGGCGCGCCTCGGGGTCTTCGCCGAGCAGGCAGACCAGGGCGCCGATCCCGCAGACGAAGGCGAGCGCGATCGCCGCCGTGCCGACGATCCCGGCGAAGCGCCAGGAGGTGCGGCGGAAGCCGAGCGCGATCGTGATCGAGCCGAGCAGGGGGAAGAGGAGGACCAGCCAGGCCCAGCTGGTGGCGCTCATCCGCGCAGCTCCCGCAGGTCGTCGACGTCGAGCGGCAGCTTGCGGCGGAAGATCGCGACGATCAGGCCGAGGCCGACGACCACCTCGCAGGCGGCGATCACCATCACCACGAGGGCGAAGACCTGGCCCTGGGCGTTGCCGACCTCGCGGCTGAAGGCGACCAGCGCCAGGTTGGCGGCGTTCAGCATCAGCTCGAGGCAGAGCAGGATCACCATCGGGCTGCGGCGGATCAGGATGCCGATCGCGCCGATCGTGAAGAGCAGGGCGCTGAGGACGATGTACCAGGAGATGTTCATCGGGGGGCTCCGACGGATGGGGTTTGCGCGCCGACCTGTCGGCCGTTGCGCTGGTCGCCGCCCGCCTCGCCGTTGCGCTTGCGGGACGCGAGGACGATTGCGCCGACGGCGGCGATCAGGAGCAGGATGCTGGAGGCCTCGAAGGGGAGGAGGAACTTTTCCAGCAGGAGGGTGCCGATCGCGGCGGGGTCGCCGAAGCCGGCGGGGACGTCGGGGCCGTGGGTGCCGAGGGCCTTGAGGGCGGAGGAGAGGACGGCGGCGGAGACCTCGACGAAGAGGAAGAAGGCGAGCAGGCCGGCGAACAGGCGCTGCCCGGGGATTGGGTCGAGCATCGGCTCGTGGTCACTCCCCACGTAGGCGACGACGAAGACGTAGAGCACCATCACCGCGCCCGCGTAGACGACCACCTGGGCGGCGGCGACGAAGGCCGAGGTGAGCAGCAGGAAGAGCACCGCCAGCGAGAACAGGTGGGCGACCAGCGCCAGCACGCTGTAGAAGGGGTTGCGCAGGGCGACGACCCCGATCGCGCCGCCGGTCGCGCCGATCGCGGCGAGGAAGAAGAGCACGGCTTCCATCAGCGGTCCTCCACGCCTTCGCCCTCGCTTTTCAGCGGCGTGCGCTCGATCGGCTCCGCCAGCAGCATCTCCTTGGTGAAGATCAGGTCGGTGCGCTTGTAGTCGGCCATCTCGTAGTCGTGGCCCATCGTGATCGCGTCGAACGGGCAGGCGATCTCGCAGTAGCCGCAGAAGATGCAGCGCGAGAGGTTGATCTCGTAGACCGCCGCGTAGCGCTCGCCCGAGGAGACGCGCTCGCCGGGGATGTTCTCCGCCGCGACGACGCGGATGCAGTCGGCCGGGCAGGCGGCGGCGCAGAGCGAGCAGCCGACGCATTTCTCCAGGCCGGTGTCCTCGAAGCGGTGCAGTTTGTGGCGGCCGCGGAAGCGCGGGTAGACCGGCGTCTTCTCCTCCGGGTACTGGATCGTCAGCGGGCCCTCGATCAGCCGCGACATCGTCGTCTTCAGCCCCCGCAGGGTCTCGCCGAAGGCGCGGTAGGCGCCGCCGATGCCGCCCGGCTCGGGGCCGCGCTGCACCTCGACCACGTCACCCGAGTCGAGGTAGGGAGCCGTCTGCGGATCGAAGCTCTGCTCGCTCACGTGACCACCACCAGCACCGCGGTCACCAGCACGTTCAAGGTCGCCAACGGAAGCAGCACTTTCCACCCCAGGGTCATGAGTTGGTCGTAACGGAGACGCGGCAGGGTCGCCCGCACCCAGATGAAGACGAAGACCAGGGCGAGCATCTTGATCAGCATCCAGATCGGGTCGAGCCAGCCCGGGCCGGGGCCCATCCAGCCGCCGAGGAACATCGCCGCGGCGATCCCGGAGACGACCAGGATCTCCATGTATTCGACCAAGAGGAAGGAGCCGAAGCGCATGCCGCCGTACTCGGTCATGAAGCCCTGGACCAGCTCGGCGAAGCCGGCCAGCATGAAGATCAGGAAGCCGACGATCTGGGGGCCGATGTACCAGACGTCGCCCTGGGCGCGGACCACGTCGACCAGCGAGAGCGAGCCGCTCATCATGATCACGCCGAGGAGGGCGAGACCCATGCTGACCTCGTAGGAGATCAGCTGGGCGGCCGAGCGCATCGCGCCGAGAAGGCTGTATTTGGAGCCGGAGCTCCAACCGCCGAGGAGCAGGCCGTAGAAGGCGATCGAGCCGACGGCGAAGAAGTAGAGGATGCCGATCGGGACGTCGATGCCGTAGAAGCCGACGCCGTTCTTGGTGTCGCCCCAGGGGATGATCGCGAGGGCGAGGACGCCGGACAGGACGGGGAGCAGTGGCCCCAATATGAACAGGGTCGAGATCGCGTTTTCCGGCCGGAACGACTCCTTGGAGATGAGCTTGCCGACGTCGGCGAGCGGCTGCAGGAGGCCGAAGGGGCCGACCCGGTTGGGGCCGTAGCGATGCTGGAAGCGGCCGATCAGTTTGCGCTCGACCACGGTGAGGACGGGCAGGATGCCGAAGATCACGGCGAAGATCACGATCGACTTGGCGATCATGATCCAGATCGATTCGGCGAACTGCGTATCGGCGAAGACGAGGTGGGTCACGCCGGGACCTCGGTGAGCTTCTCGATCTCGACCCGCACCTGGTGGCCGTTCAGCAGCGCGTTGGCGTTGCCGGGCGCGACGCCCTCGGCGAGGAAGCAGACGCCCTCGGGGACCCGTTCCTTGATCGCGACGGTGGCCTCGAGGGAGCGGTCGCCCTGGGAGACGCGGACCTTGTCGCCTTGGGCGAGCGCGAGGCGCTGCGCGTCCTCGGGGGAGAGTTCGAGGCGCTGGGAGGGCTTGAGGAACTTCAGCGGCGGGTTCAGCTCGGTGATCGGGCCCGCCCAGAGGTCGCGGTAGGTGCCGAGGGCCAGCGTGGCGGGGGCGCCGATCCCCGGCACCGACTCCCCGGACGCGCTTACGCGCCGAGTGTCAGGTGAGTCAGTACCGGCGCTCGGCGCCGAGCTCGCGGCGCCTGCGTCAGACGCGTGGCTGCCGGTGGTGGAGCTCGGGGCGTCGGCGGACGGCGCGGAGCCCGTGGCGTAGGCGTCGGACGGCGGGCGGAGCTCGCCGCCGGTGGGGTCGGCATCGTCCTTCACCGGGTCGCGGTCGAGGCCGGCGGTCGGCTGCTGCGGGGCGGTGCCGCCGCCGGGGAAGTTCGAGGCGCTCTCGGTCTCCTGCCAGCGGATGCCGCGGCCGCCGATGTCGGAGTCGGTGATCGAGGCGTAGAAGGGGACCGCCGCGGTCAGCGCCTGGAAAGCGGTGGGCTGGGACGTCACGCCGGTGTCGTGGCCGATCGCCTGCGAGAGGGCGGCGAGGGTCTGCCAGCCGGGGCGGATGTCGCCGGGGCGGCCGGCGGCGGGGCGGACGCGCTGCAGGCGGCCGTCGGGGTGGGTGACGGTGCCGTCTTTCTCGGCGTGGGTCTCGAGCGGGAAGAGCACGTCGGCCTTGGCCGCGGTCGCGGTGGCGAAGGTCGAGAAGGCGACGACGAACTCGGCCGCGTTCAGCGCCTCTTCCCAGGCGCCGGTGTCGGCGAAGTCGCGCAGCGGGTCGACGCCGACCAGGATCACCCCGTCGAGCTCCCCGTCGATCAGCGCCTGGCGGATCGCCTCGGTCGAGCGCCCGCCCCCGGCGATCGCATGCAACCCAGGCCCGCCATCGGGAAGCACCCCCGCCTCCCGCAGCCCCCGCGCATTCGCCACCTCCGGCACTTCCAGCAAGCCAACGTGTTGATGGGCCGAAAAGCGCTCTATATCAGCGCTTTTCGGCCCATCAACGGTGGTGAGGGCGGTGGCGAGGGGGAGGAGGTTGGCGGTGGCGGCGGCGCCGATGCGCTCGCCCCAGACGACGACGACCTTGGCGGCGTCGCGGAGGCTCTCGGCCAGGGGGGTGGCGACGTTCTCGGCGCCGCCGATCGCGGCGGTCAGCTCGCCGACGAAGTAGGCGGCCTGGCCGGGCGCGTAGCGGGCGATCGCCTCGGCGCCGCCGTCGAGGGCGGTCGGCCGCTCGGTCGCCACCGCGAGGCGCGCGCCGCCGCGGCGGATCGCCTTGCGGATCCGCAGGTCGAGGATCGGCGAGGACTGCATCGGGTCGGTCCCCAGGACCAGGATCACGTCGGCGTCGTCGATGTCGGCGACCGTCGCCTGGCGCTCCGGCCGGGCGAGGTCGAGGACCGTGCCGATGTCGGGGCCGCCCGCCGGCCGCGAGTCGATGTCGCGCGAGTGCAGGGCGCTCCGCAGGATCTCCTGGACGAGGAAGCCCTCCTCGTTGGAGGCGTCGCCGACGATCGCCGCGACCCGCCCGTCGCGCGCCCGCAGCCCCGCGGCCGCCCGCCCGATCGCGTCCTCGTAGGAGACCTTGTTGCCGCCTTTCGTCCGCGGCTCGGTCACCCGCTCCTCGGCACCCCACATCTCGAAGCCGTAGCGCCCGCGGTCGCAGAGCCAGCCGTCGTCGACGCCCGGGTTGTCGCGCGAGATGACCCGTTTCACCTTCTCGTCGCGGACCGTGAAGCTGACGTTGCACTGGCTCGGGCAGAGCGTGCAGACCGAGCCCGCCTGCTCGATGTCCCAGGGCCGGGCACGGAAGCGGTAGGTGTAGTTGGTCAGCGCGCCGACCGGGCAGAGGTCGGTGATGTTGCCGTGGAAGGGCGAGACGTAGGGGCGGTCGTCGAAGGTGCCGACGTAGGTGCGGTCGCCGCGGTCCAGGAGCTGCAGCTGGGCGTCCTCGGAGACCTCCTGGCTGAAGCGCACGCAGCGGTAGCAGAGGATGCAGCGCTCGCGGTCGATCGCGACCAGCGGCGAGAGTTCGATCGGCTTCTCGAAGTGGCGCTTTTCGTCGATCACCCGCGATTTGCCGGGGCCCCAGCCCTGGGTGATGTCCTGCAGCGGGCACTCGCCGCCTTTGTCGCAGACGGGGCAGTCGAGCGGGTGGTTGACGAGCAGGAACTCGACCACCGCGTTCTGCGCCTTCTTCACCTGGTCGGTGCGGGTGTGGACGACCATCCCGTCGCGCACCGGGGTCGAGCAGGAGGTCTGTAGTTTCGGGATCCCCTCGATCTCGACCAGGCACATCCGGCAGGCGCCGACCGGGGCGCCGAGTTTCGGCTCGTAACAGAAGACCGGGATCTCGACGTCGCCCTTGCGGGCCGCGTCGTGCAGCATCTCGCCCTCGACCGCGGTCACCTCGCGGCCGTCGATCGTCAGCGTCACCTCTTTGCGCTCAGCGCTCACGTCGCCGCTCCCAGGGTCTCGGGCGGCGCGTCGACGACGACGTGCGGATCGATGCCTTCGGCGGCTTCCGCCATCGTCTGCTCGAACTCGGCGCGGAACTTGCGGACCATCGCCGCCACCGGCATCGCCATCGAGTCGCCGAGGACGCAGAGGCAGTGGCCCATGATGTTCTCCTGGACCGAGCTGATGATGTCGAGGTCCATCGGCGTCGCCTCGCCGCGGACGACCCGCTCCAG
>Ga0335075_10005251_pt1 | contig 20153 bp, 17 predicted proteins | sample Lox_Sample_24_FD_206723 | JGI IMG/M metagenome (GOLD analysis project Ga0335075, IMG submission 206723) | Soil microbial communities from Loxahatchee National Wildlife Refuge, Florida, United States - Lox_Sample_2.4 | ecosystem: Environmental > Terrestrial > Soil > Wetlands | place: USA...
CGGCTGGAACTGCTATTACAAGCCTCCTGGACCAAAGACCATGCGACGAGGATGGGACCGCCTCAAAGCAATCGCGATTGGCTTTTCCCTTAAGAAACCGGGGAAAAATGCTCGAATCCCGTAGCGCGGAGCGGGAGAGGTCGCCGCGCGCAGCGCGGCGGGTGAGGGTGCCGCCGATTCTCGAAATAATAGACAGCCATCCCCCCGACTCATGTCGGGCTTTGGCGCTCCAGGGCAGCGCGGTCCCAATTCGCCAGCGTCGCAGCGCCTTCATACGTACTTTGGAGGAACGCGAGCAAAGCCTCGTCCGGAGATGCCGCCTGGCGGACATCATCATAGGGCAGGATGAACTGCCCCAGGCCGCGATCGTAGAAGGCCCCATCAGGACGCACCGATGCGCCGGCAAAGCCGTCCGGTTCGGGATACGCATAGGAGTAGAAAGCCGGCTGCTCGATGCCCTCCCCGCCGGGCCAGAAGCCGCAACTGCTGACCTCGTGCGAGTAGGCTTCACGCGTGATGCTGTCGGCGGTCGGCTTCGACGGCGCCGCGCGGCCCGAGAACCGGGTCACGGCAAGATCGAAGCTGCCCCAGAAGAAATGCACCGGGCTCACTTTGCCGATGAAGCGAGCGCGGAACGCGGTGAAGACACGGTCGGCCTGAACCAGGATTCGCCAGAAACGATGTGCCTGCTCCGGCACATAGCTGGCGTGCTGCTGGTCCGTTTCGAAGGGGACTGGATTCAGGACTTCCACCGGCGTGGTCCAGATCCGGACAGGCAGGTCGAGCGCCTGCATCCGCCCGATGACCCTTGCGTAAAATGTAGCCACGCTCATTGGTTGCAACTGCAACGACTCTACCGCACCGTCGCTCGTCTGGATGATCAGGCGATGGTCGATGAAGTCGAAATCGATCTGGAAGGTCCGGGTGCCATGAGGGATCGGCGAGGTCGTCAGCCCACGGCAAGTGACGTAGAGCGGCACCTCCCACCAGTGGTTGATCAGCGGCGCCTGCGCGAGGCGGATCTTGCCGATCACCTGCGTCCACATGTGCAGCGTGGCGTAGGTGTCTCGCCATTCCTCCAGCGGCAGCCTGGGCCAGGCGGGAGTGGCACTCATCGGCGCGCGCTCAGGTTCGCGTCAGCAGTTCGAGAAGGTGGCGGTTGGGATCGCGGAAATAGACGCCTCGGCCGCCATGCCAGTTGTTCAGCTCCTTGTTCTCGGTGTGCCAGGGATCGCTGCCGTAAGCGATGCCGGCGGCCCGCACGCGCCCGAGGATCGCGTCGAACTCCGCGTCATCGACGTGGAAGGCGTAGTGGTGAGGCTCGAACGCCTCGGCATTGTCGAAATCGAGGGTAAGCGTGGAGTTCACTTGCACCGGCGCGAAATGTCCCTGCGGACCCTCGTACGTGAGGCCGAAGATGTCAGCGAAGAATTTTGCCGAGGCGGCCTTGTCATGGGCAGGGACGATGGTGTGGTTCAGGGTGATAGCCATGGCTGCGACCTTCCTTACCTGTGTTGGCGGACGGGCACGGGTTTGATCTGCGCTGTTGGCCGATCCGACGCAAGGTCTGGCAGGAATTGACGAGAGCAAGTTCAGCCAAGGAGGAAACGCCCCGTCCACCTCTCCCGCTCTGCGGGAGAGGTCGCCGCGCGGCAGCGCGGCGGGTGAGGGTGCCCGCGCAAGGCTGCCAAATCGAGTGCACGTGCTCCAGCCCCTCGGTTGTGCTGGGGTGGCACCACGGCCGAGATGCCTCCTCAGGCCGCCCGCTGGACATAGCCGTAGCGCAGATTGCTGCGTGCCGGGCCGGCCTGTTCGTACGTCGCCTTGAGCCCGGCGAAGCGATCGCCACGAAGAGCGGCGTGCTGCTCCGGCTGGACGGCGTACAGCCGCGCCGAGTTGCCGCTGAAAATCGCGGTCTTCACCGGACCATCCGCCGGACCGAGCGGGGCGAACCCGTAGCGCGCTTGCATATCCTCCGGGATTTCGAGCCGCCGCAGGCCCTCGATCTGCCATTGCGGCGATCCGGTCCACACCGCATCGGTGCCCCAGGTGACGTGCTCGACGCCCATGCCCTTGATCATGATACCGAGCAGTGCAGCCGCCAGCCGCGGCTCGGCCACCGTGCTGTTGGCGAACAACTGCCCGAGATCGCCATAGACATTGTTCACATCATACAGCTCCGGAATATCCGCGAGATCGCTCACCCACGAGACGCGCCCCGTGCGGTCGAATTCCGCCATCGCCTCAGCCGGGTCGGCGCCCTCGCCGACATGGCGATAGCCCGAATGGTAGATGATGAAATTGAGCTGCGGCCAATCCTTCGCCGCCTGCCCGACATCGCTGACATCGGCATAGCCGCGCAGCCGCGGAAAGCGACGGTCGAGCGACGGCGGAAACAGCCCCTTGTGCACACAGACGTTGCGGATGCCGGCATCCAGCATCTTCTGATAGGCCGGATAGACCATATTCGCGTCGTCCATCCGCCACGGGTAATGGCTGGTGTCCTTGTGCGTGTTGTCGCCGATCGTATAGCCCTTGAACGAATCCGGCCCAAGCGAGATGGCATGGTCCAGCGCCTCCATCCAGCCCGGCTGACCCGGCGTGAAGATCGCATGGGCGAACATCCGCTTGACACCCGCCTTGGCATTCACCTGGGCACGCGCCTGCGCCATCATCTCATTGGTGAGGAACCAGTCCTGCGGAATGTCCGACGGCGCACTGGAGATCAGCGCGATCTTGGTGTCGCTGTCGAGATAGATCTCCTTGAAGTAGTTGTTGAACTTCAGATCGTCGATGGTCTGCGGCTTATCGATCAGCTCGGGGTTCCAGCCCGCCTCGCCGACCGCTTCCCGTTGCTTCACGAAACTGTCGAGCCGCGTATCGTCACGCAGGAAATGCGTGTGCATGTCCATGATGAACTGGCCCTTCAGCGCATCGGCACGTGCATCGGCCATGTCCGGCGTGGCTGCCTCGGCTTCGCTCACGTCGAAGACGCGCCCATAGGTCTGGTTCAAGGCAATGAACCCGGCTGCCATGCCGGCGGCCGTCTGGAAGAAGCGGCGACGGCTGACCCCCATCCGTCGCGCCTCCCGGTCGCCGAGGTGCAGCATCCGCGCCTCCGCCTCGCGTTGCTTCGCGTTCTGGGCGGCGGGGAAGTACTCGTCGCTCGAGACGATCTGGGTGGGGATCGGGGTCGGCTCACAAAATTCGGCTGGTGTGAGTCGGGCCAGATCTTCTGTGCTGAGAAAGCCCATCTGCTTGCTCCTTGCTACCACCATCTCGTCATGGCCAGCCCCCTCGTCACGGCCGGCCCCATCGTCATGGCCGGCCTTGTGCCGGCCATCTCCTGCCGGTTCCCGCGGTGGTGCCACAGCGGGCACGAGATGGCCGGCACAAGGCCGGCCATGACGTGGGTGGCTACACGGCCACCACCGGCGGATCGGTCAGGAACCCCTGCGCCACATGCCAGAACACCGCACGGTTCCGGCTGGTGCCGAGTGCATGCGCAGCCCCCGGAATGACCGAGAACTGACGCTCGCCATTGGGCAGCAGCTGGAAGAAATCCCACAGATCCTCCATCGTCGCGATGCCGTCATATTCGCCGCGCACCAGCAGCACCGGACACACCACCTTGCGCGGATCGACCAGCGGCAGATTGGCCGTCATGTCGAGATACGTACCGGTCGGCACCGTATTCCCATAGACCAGCTCGGCCTTGGCAATCGCCTCCGGCACCGCCGGATCTGTGGTGCCCGGCTTGTCGCGGGTAAAGATGCTGTCGATCATCGCCCGATCCCGCACCCGGCGATTATGCGTACGGTAAAATTCAAGCTGCTCGCCCCGCTTGGCGAGCGTCGGCGAACCCTTGCCTGTATAGGTGAAGGCCGACAGCACCAGCCGCTGCACCCGCTCCGGTGCCGCCACCGCGAAGGCGCCCGCACGAATCGCCCCCGAGGACTCGCCCATGAACTGATAACTCTGCTGCCCGGTTTCACGGGCAATCACATCGACCGCCGCCCGCAGGTCCGCCACCCCACTCGCGATATCCGAGTTGCCATCGGTCCGGCTGGATTCGCCATAGCCCTCGTGATCCATGGTCCAGACGTCGAAGCCATAGCGCGCGAACACGTTCATCAGCGAGTATTCGCCATGACCCGGCACCGACAGATCGAAGCTCGCCAGCGCCCCGAGCGAGGACCCATGGACCAAAAACAGCACCGGCCGAGGCCGCTCGCCAGCCCGGGGTGCACCGAGACGCTTGCGATACATCGCAAGCCAGATCTTCTTGCCGTCGCGCCACTTCACCGCCCAGTCGCGGCCCATCCAGATCGTCTGGTTCGGCGCATTCGCGTCCTGGGCCACGGCGGCGCCGGGCGCGCCGGCGACGGACAGCGCCCCCAGAAGAATGCCACGCCGGGCAGCCTGAAGCGTTGGTGCCGTCATGATGCATGCCCCCACCGCCGACTTCCACCATACCGCGCAAATGCCCCTGGCGAGGCGCCGCTCGCGCATGCGTGAAGGCGGCGCCTGCCAGTTCGGTCAGTACTTCCCGATGAAGTCCCGTTTCCCGAGCTCAACGCCATTGTGCCGCAGAATCGCGTAGGCAGTGGTGACATGGAAGAAGAAATGCGGAATCGAGAAGTGCAGCAGATAAACACGCCCCTTCATCGAGCGTTGCTGCCCGCCCGCCGTCCAGACAACGTCCTTGTCCTCGGTGCCGTCGAGCTGATCGCGGCGGAATCCGTGCGCGAAGTCGAGCGACCGCACCACGCGATCCTTCAGCTCGGCGAAGGATGTGCCATCGGTATCCGGAAACGACGGAAGCTCCACGCCGGCGAGGCGGCCGGGCGCATTGCGGCCGAAATCGCTGGCCTGCCGCACTTGCCGCGCCAGCGTGAACATGTCGGGATACAACCGTGCCTGCAGGAACGCCGACTCATCGAGTTTCTTCTCCGCGGCATGCGCCGCCCCTTTGTCGATGATCGCCGACAGGCTTCCAAGCATTTGCGTGAAAACCGGAACACAGGCATCGTACATGGAGAATGACATGCAACCGACCTCCCTAGGTCTGGCGGCAACGCCGGATTGCGTGCCGACACAACTCACAGTCAAGCCGATCGCCCGCCGCTGAGCAACGGAGCGGACCGGACCAGGATGTTAGCGCATCATGCCCATCTGCTTACCCATGCCGGCTACGGCGCGATCATGCTGGCGATCTGCATCGAGAGTCTCGGCATTCCGTTTCCGGGCGAAGCGACGCTGCTTGCCGCCGCGATCTATGCCGGCACCACACACCGGCTCGACATCGCCCTGGTGATCGCCGCCGCCGCGGCCGGCGCGATCGTCGGAGGCATCATCGGCTATTGCATCGGCCGCAGCTTCGGTTTCTGGCTGCTCACAAAACACGGCAGTGCCATCGGACTGAACGAACGCCGCATCAAACTCGGCCAGTACCTGTTCCTAAGGCATGGCGGCAAAGTGGTGTTCCTGGGCCGATTCGTTGCGGTGCTGCGCGCGCTGGCCTCGTTTCTGGCAGGCGCCAACCGGATGGGTTGGCTGCCCTTCCTGACGTTCAACGCCGCGGGCGCGATCGTCTGGGCGGGCCTCTACGGTCTTGGTGCCTATGTCTTCGGCAAGGAGATCCACCGCGTCGCTGGCCCGATCGGTTTGGTGCTCGGCGTGGTGGCGCTGGTCGTGATCGTCGCCTGCATCGTATTCCTGCGCCGCAACGAAACCCGGCTGGAGGACGAAGCCGAGCGGGCGCTGCCGGGACCGCTCAGCGCGCAGCGCTGAGCGACGGGCGAGAGGAGCGGCGCAGCCGCGGCCGCTCGATATCGGGCAGCAGCACCGTCAACAGCCCGATCAGCGGCAGGAAGCCACAGATGCGATACACGGTCTCGAGGCTGGTCGCATCCGCAAGTTGGCCCAGCAGCGCCGCCCCAAGCCCACCCATCCCAAACGCAAAGCCGAAGAACAGCCCGGCGATCGTGCCTACCTTCCCCGGCACCAACTCGGTGGCATAGACCAGGATGGCGGAGAACGCCGAGGACAGAATCAGCCCGATCGCGATCGTCAGCAGTCCGGTCCAGAACAGGCTGGCAAAGGGAAGCGCCAGGCTGAACGGGAACACGCCGAGGATCGACACCCAGATCACCAGTTTCCGTCCGAACCGATCGCCGATCGGCCCGCCGGCAAACGTCCCGACTGCCATCGCCCCGAGAAACATGAACAGGTGCACTTCCGCTGTCTGCGTCGAGACATGGAATTTCTGGATCAGGTACAACGTGTAGTACGAATTCAGCGCTGCCACGTAGAAGAATTTCGAAAAGATCAGCAGGCCCAGCACGACCAGCGCGCCGACGATTCGCCGCCGCGACAGCACAGGACGAAGCTCGGCGCCGCCCGCGTGCCGGCGTCCGCGATGGGCCGGCACATTCGCGCTGTACCAATGCCCGACCTGCGACAGCACCACGATCGCCAGCAGCGCCGCGGCGGTGAACCAGGCGATGCTGCTCTGCCCGCGTGGCACCACCACGAAGGCGGCGAGCAGCGGCCCGACCGCCGATCCGGAATTACCGCCGACCTGGAACAGCGACTGTGCCAGCCCGTGCCGTCCGCCCGAGGCCATCCGCGCCACCCGCGACGACTCCGGGTGGAACACCGATGACCCCACTCCGACCAGCGCGGCAGCGACCAGGATCGTATGAAAGCTGCCTGCCCGCGACAGCAGGAACAGGCCGAGCAAGGTGAACCCCATGGCGGCCGGCAGCGAATATGGCATCGGCCGCCGGTCGGCCGCCAGGCCCACCAACGGCTGCAACAACGACGCCGTAAGCTGGAACGCCAACGTGATCAGGCCGATCTCGCCGAAATCGAGCCCGTACGACGACTTCAGCACCGGATACACCGCCGGCACCAGCGATTGGATCATATCGTTGAGCAGGTGGCAGAAGCTCAGCGACAGCAGGATCGCGAAGGTCGTCGTCTCGGCCGCCGGCCGGGCGGTAGCGATGGCGTTCTCGCTCAAGGGGCGGTCTCGTTCTCGATTGGCGTACCGCACGATTAAGCCATTGCAAGCCGCACCGACCACTGCGGGATGGCGGTAGCTGGTCTGCGTGCCACTGAGCGGGCCGAAGGCCGGGCGGCAACAGCCTCAGCCCACCGCGAGCCTCCCTTGTGGCCGTGTGGCGCCGTGCCCAGCGGCGCGCGGGATCGAAGCGCATCCTCACATGTCCCGGCGGATCATTCAGCTTGTCGCCGTCTGCGTGAATCCGCGTGCGCTTTCCTATGTAAACAGTCCAATCCGATGACCGCTTTCGACCCAACTCACCCGCTGAACCGCCAATCAGCAATCCGGAACCGGGCATTCAGGAGGCCCGAGAGGCTCGCTGTTCATGTCGCACGTTCTATTGCTGCCGTCTTTCAAGATCGCCTGGCCCCTATACCGATGCCGGATCATGTCGCGGCTGTTCCGCCGAACTTCGTGAATCTTCCAAAGCAGCCGTTTCGCATTGTGGTGTCAGCCGATTTGGATAAACTCGGCGGCCATCTCCACCATCCTCTTCACCACACCTCGGCGCGTCTGCTACGCTGCCACCAGCACGCCGATCCCTGTCCTGAGGACACGCCATGACCAAATATCTGCACACCATGATCCGCGTCAGTTCGCTTGAGGACAGCATCGCCTTCTTCGAGGTGCTCGGTCTCCACGAAATCCGCCGCCGCCCGGACGAGAAGGGCCGCTACACCAACGTGTTCCTCGCCGCACCCGGCGACGAAGCGGCTGCCTTGGAACTCACCTACAACTGGGATCCCGAGGCCTACACCGGCGGCCGCAATTTCGGGCATCTCGCCTACGCTGTGGACAACATCTACGACACCTGCAACGCCTTCATGGCCCGCGGCGTAACGATCAACCGCCCGCCGCGTGACGGCCGCATGGCCTTCATCCGCACGCCGGACGGCATCTCGATCGAGTTGCTACAGGCCGGTGGTGCGCTGCCGCCAGTCGAACCGTGGACCAGCATGCCCAACACCGGTAGCTGGTAGAGCCGGAAGCCCATGGCGGTCAGGTCAGGCCGACAGATAATGATGCCTGATGGAAATCCCGACCCCGCTCGCGCCCAACTGGGTGGGCGATGCCGCTTACAATGTGTCACCGCGCCAGGCGGCGGCAGTCGTTCGCACACGGCGCGTCGCTGTCGTCGGGCCTGGGGCCCGGACGATGCAGCACGGATTTCGTGAGTGTGATCTCCGCCATCGTCACCCCCGTCGCCCGGCGTTCGCCCGCGGCCGCGCCATTGACGATCAAGGCATAGCCACCGGGCTCCGTCGGCGGCCAGAACAACGACACGTTGGGTTCGCGCGCGATGTTCCTGGCAGCGGACGCACCCACGGCGCAGCCAATGCGACTGCCTCGAAGCTCGATCGTCACATGACTGGTGTGCGGACCGTCTTGCGCGACCGTGAGCAGATAAGCGTCGCGGCCGTAGTGGGAGATCGCCTCGGCAAGCGTGCGGATCGGCATGATTGGTCTTTCCTTGGTTCCTGCCTTCAGTGATGCACTCATCCACGATCGTCGGTGAAGGGCACAGATTACGCGCCATGAGACAAACGTCTACATCTTGGCCGATCGAACGTCGGTGCCCGCCCGATGGACACAACGTATCGTGGATGGGCGTTTCGCAATGCATTGAAAGGTAGCAAAGATGGGAAGGCTCGACGGCAAGGTCGCGGCGGTGACGGGCGGCGCATCGGGGATCGGCGAGGCGACGGTCAGGCGCTTCCTCGCCGAGGGCGCGAGCGTGGCATTCTGCGATCGGGACGGCGAGCGCGGCCAGCGCGTGGCGGCCGAGCTCGAGACCGCGGGCGCGAAGGTCGCCTTCACGCAGGCTGACGTTGGTACTGAGGCCGCCTGCCTCGCCTTCGTCAACGGTGCCGCGGACAAGTTCGGGCACCTCGACATCCTCGTCAACAATGCCGGCATCCGCAAATACGAGAAGATCGATGAGGCGAGCGCCGCGAGCTGGAACGAGATCCTCAGCGTCAACCTGATGAGCTACGCCTTCTGCGCCAAGGCGGCGGTTCCGCTGATGCGCCGCAACAAGGACGGCGCCATCGTCAACGTCGCCTCCGTACGTTCCGTCGTCGCAGGCGGCGGCAACTTGCAGTACGACACCACCAAGGCCGCGGTCGCCGGCTTGACGCGGGCGCTCGCCGCCGACCACTCGCCGGAGGGCATTCGCGTGAACGCAGTCGGCCCTGGCCCGATCTTCACGCCCTTCCATCAGCGCCGCATCGCGGCGGCCGGCGAGACCGTCGACCAGTATAACGCCAAGGCCGCACAAGGCACCATGCTGAAGCGCCCGGGCAGGGCCGAGGAGGTCGCCGCCGCGATCCTGTTTTTGGCCTCCGACGATGCCTCCTACGTCACCGGCGCACTGCTGTTCGTGGACGGCGGTGCAACGGCGCTGTGAGGACCCATCTACGACGGCCGCCCCAACCCGTCATGGCCGCCGAAGGCCGGCCATCCACGTCTCTTCTTCGGCGGTGACCAAAGTGTCGCTGAAGAGTCGACGAACCGGCCGGCTGGTATTACATCTGCGCTTAGATCCTTTCTTTGCAACACCACCAACAGACCGTGATCGCGAGCACCACCACCCACGCTACCAGCTCAGCACAGCCGCACCACTCAACGCGGCAACAACCGCGATCATCGCGATGCCGAACGCATGCGCGTAAGCCGTAGGCCCCGTACCGCCGCCCAGCACAACAAAGAACAGCGAGCCCACCGCGGCAACGCTGATCGCCGCGCCGATCTGCAAAGTCGAATTCACCACCCCGGCGGCCAGTCCGCCCTGACGCGCCGGCACGTCTTCCAGGACCGTGTTGAAAAGCCGCGGCATTGCGATGCCCTGGCCAAAGCCGCCGACGAACACCGTCGCGATCAACGGCCCGGTGCCCAACTCCAGCGCCACCACTAAAGCCGTCGCGGCATAGCCCGTCACTTCCACCAGCAAACCGATGGTCAGCAGCCGGTGCGGCAGCCGCCCCAGCAACGGCGCGCTGGCCAGCGGCCCCACGAACAGGCCGACACCATACGGCAACAGGCTCAACCCCGTGTGCAACGGATCGAGCCCGGCACCGTCCTGCCGCTCGATCGCGAACAGCAGGTAGAACGGCGAAGTGAAGAAGAACAGCGTGGCCACCAGGATGCCGCGGCGGAAGCTCTTCACCGCCAGCAGCTCGAGATCCAGCAGCGGCATCCCGGCGCGCTCGCCGATCCGGTCCTCCAGCCGCAGGAACGCCCACATCAGCGGCACGCTGGCCGCCAGCATCACGAATGTCCACGCCGGCCAGCCCCGCTGCCGCCCTTCCGACAGCGGCACGATCAGGCAGGCGAGCGCGACAGAGAGCAGCGCCGCACCGCCGATATCCAGCCGCGGCCGCGTGCGCGCGCTGGTTTCCGGCACCAACAGCCAGGCACCGATCAGCGCCGCCGCGCCGATCGGCAGGTTGACCAGGAACACCGCCCGCCAAGCCAATCCCCAAGGGCTGAGCGCGACCAGCGCACCGCCGGCAAACTGGCCCGTCACCGCCGCCAGTCCCATCATCACCCCGTACAGGCTTAGGGCGCGGCCCAGTTCCCGCCCCGCGTAAAGCGACCGGATCGACCCCAGCACCTGCGGCGCGATCATCGCCGCCGCGATGCCCTCGGCTATGCGCGCGAGCACCAGCACGCTCGCCGACGGCGCGAACCCGCACATCGCCGACGCCGCGGTGAAACCCGCCATCCCCAATGCGAACACCCGCTTGCGCCCGTACAGGTCCCCAAGCCGCCCGCCGGTGATCAGCAACACCGCGTAGCCCGCGGAGTAGCCCGAGATCACCAGTTGCACCTCGGCGTTCCCCGCGCCCAGGCCGGCCTGGATCGAAGGCAGCGCCACGTTGACGATGAAGAAATCCACCGGCCCGAGGAAACCGCCGGCGAGCAGCACGACCAGGGCCAGCCAGCGCGCGGCTGGCGAGAGCGTGCCCGCCGAGGGTCGTGTCTGCACCTGTGGTCCCATAGGGGTCCTCGTTCCGGAACGGGCCGCCGACCCCTGGCGGCAGCAAACAACACGGCAAGCATCGCGTAACGCCGTGCCGGCATTCGGCGCTATGATACCGGAGATGAATGTCGATCCAAAAGGCTACTACGCGCGGCTCGGCGTGCTGCCCTATGCCACGACGGAGCAGATTGCCGCCGCGTTCCGCCGCCGCGCCCGCATCATCCATCCGGACGTGCCAGGTACCGGCGACGCGGCGGCATTTGTTGCGTTGAAAGCCGCCTACGATGTGCTGGCCGATCCGTTGCGCCGCGCCGAATACGACCGCCCCGGCCCTCCCCCTTCTCGACCGCTGGTCCGGGCCGCGGCCGGACCAGCGCCGCCGATGGCGCCCCGCCGGCAGCAGTCCGGATATCTGGGGTTCGTTGTCTCGCTCGCCCTGCTCGGCCTGACCTCGGTCCTCGCGGTGCTGATGTTTATCCGGCTCGCCAGCCCGTTCTCCGACTCCGCCCCACCCACGCCAACACTTGGCGCGCTCCCACAGGCGGCGCCTCGACCGCTCCCACCGGCGCGGTTGGCCGGCACCCCGACCCACTACGTACTGCCAGGGCCTGGCCCCGCCATCCTGTGGCTGCGCGACGGGACCAGCCAGCGGCTGGTGCCCGCCGCCAGGCTCTCTGCATTCACCACCGTGCACGCCGTTGCGTTCGTGCCGGATCGAGGCCTGATCGCTGTTGCCTTGCAAGGCGGCGGCCTGGGGTTCGTCGATGCCGCACGGCTGACGCCGGGCGACGCGGCGGCAGCACGCCAGGCGTTCTGCGCCGACCAGTCCGGACCACCTCCGGCCAACGCTGAAGTGCTCGCCCATCACGGGCCCGGCGGGCAGTCGAAGCTTCTGATCCGCAACACCGGCGAACAGCCGGCCGTGGTCAAGCTGCGCGACCTGGATGGCCGTGCCCAGGCGATGGTGTTCGTTGCCCCCGGTGTGTCCGTGCACGTGATTGGCCTGGCGGGCGGACCGTGGCACGCCGACGTCGCGGTGGGCGAACTATGGAGCCGCGCCTGCGCTCTGTTCGCCGCCGGTATGCGAGCCGAGCGTCTGACCGGCACGATCCTGCCCGGCAGCGAGCTGACCGTGCCGACCGGCCCTTCGGGTGCCGCGGCCGAGGACATCCCCGACGAAGCGTTCCTTCACAACTGAAGGACTCGTTGGATACGATTGTAGTCGTCCTGCCGGGTCGGGCCCATTTCGTCATGGCCGGCGATCCACGTATTTTTTGCGTGTGCCGTACGCGCCATCGACGCGTCAACCGACTGGCCGTTTCGTATTATGCCAAGCACTGAAGCGGATGACCCTTCTCGCATCATGGACACCTGCGCTTCCTGGCTTGCGTTGGGACATGTTTCGCGAGAATAAGCTCCGCAAGGCACCACGGCCGCGAGTAGTTATCTTGCGGCGATCCAGGCCGGAGCCCATCTCTGTGAAACTCCGTGGGAACTCAGTGCACTCCGTGTCCACTTGATTCTTCTGGCGCGCCGCCAGCTGACTGTCGTTATAGTTCTTCTTCACACGCTGATGCGCCCTCACGATCCAAGGAGAACGCTGCATGCCACACGCCCCGACGCAAGACCGAGTGCGGCTCTACTACGAGGAGACCGGATCCGGCATCCCACTGATCTTCGTGCACGAATATGCCGGCGACCTGCGAAGCTGGGAGCCGCAGCTTCGCCATTTCGGCCAGCGCTATCGCGCCATCACCACCAACGCACGCGGTTATCCGCCATCCGACGTGCCGCCAGCCATCGCCTCCTATTCACAGACGCGAGCGGCCGACGACATAGCCGCGGTGCTCGATCACCTAGGCATCGACAAGGCGCACATCGTCGGACTGTCGATGGGCGGTTTCGCCACTTTGCATTTCGGCTTCCGCCACGCCGAACGCGCCCGTTCGCTCTGCGTGGCCGGCTGCGGCTACGGCGCCGAACCGGCCCAGCGCGACCGCTTCCGTAGCGAGGCGGAAGCCGTAGCCACGTTCATCGACCAGCACGGCATCCAGGCTTTCGCCGAAAAATACGCCTACGGTCCGACCCGCGTGCAATTCGAGAACAAGGACCCCCGCGGCTTCGCCGAATTCAAGCGAATGCTGGCGGAGCATGACGCCGTCGGCGCGCGCAACACCCAGCTCGGGGTGCAGCGCGAGCGTCCGTCGCTCTACGATCTTGTCGATGAGATGCGCCGACTGACCGTCCCCACGCTGATCCTGACAGGCGACGAAGACTGGCCATGCCTGCAACCGGCGCTGCTGATGAAGCAGTCGATCAGCTCGGCGGCATTCGCGGTGATGCCGAATTGCGGCCACGCGATCAACCTGGAGGATGCCGACGAGTTCAACCGAATCGTCGGCAACTTCCTCGCGCAGGTGGACGCGGGTCGTTGGCCCATCCGCGATCCGCGCGCGGTAAGCGCGTCGATCACCGGGATCAGGTAATTTCAGCCGCCCGAGAGAATGCCCCATGCTCGACACCGCTCACACCCGGCCTTCACATCGTCACGGCCGGCCACCCAATCGTCATGGCGGCCTCCCTAATCGTCATGGCCGGCCTTGTGCCGGCCATCTCATGCCAGTTGTGGCACCTCAGCGCGAACCGGCACAAAGCCGCCCCAAACAGACGGAGGCCCGAGTTCGCCCAAGAGTCAATCTTTCCGCCGCCTGGCATAACCAGGCAGCGGCGGGAGCCGGGAAGCTATGACGGCACAGGACTCGGGCTTGCACGAGCCACGTTCGTCCCCTCACCCAGCATGAATGATCGCAATTGCAACCGGGCGCGATGCACCCGGCTCTTCAGCGTGCCGATCGCGCAGCCCGTCCTCTCGGCCGCGATCTCGTACGGAATTTCCTGCAACGCGATCATGAGCAGCGCTTCCCGCTGGTCCGGAGGCAGGCGATTGAGCGCCCAGGCCAGCTCGCGCAGCGCCGTCCGATCTTCATGTGGGGCCGAAACGGACTGCTCCGGCATGTTTTCCATATCGGTATATTCGCGCTTGTTGCGAACGCTGCTGATGAAGTGATTGAGCATGATCCGATGCACCCAGGCCGAGAAATTGGTGCCTGGGGTGAAGCAATTCTGCGCCAGCAATGCCTTAGCCGCGACGTCCTGGGTCAAGTCTTCGGCGGCAGCGCGGTTACGGGTCAACGCCAGCGCCCAAACGCGCATCCTGGGAAGAAAAGCAATCAACTGTTCATCGAAGTTGTTCGGCACGTTTGGCTCTCCTTGCCAAGGGCTTAGGCTGGCAAGGGACCTGTGTTGCATATACGCCGCCAACAAGGACGAATGACGGGAGCTTGAAGGCGAAAGCCGGCGCGGACGTTCAGTTTTTCCGTCCAGGACCCTCACGTCACCGATTGGTGATGACGTAAGCCAGTTCAACAGAAAAGGCCCGGCGCAACTGCGCCGGGCCTTCAGCCTGCACAAACCGCAACGTGCTACTGCTGCGTATTCGCGGTAGTACTGTTCGACGCGGAAGCACCATTCCGTGTGGAGCTCGACCCCATTGTGGACCGGCTGCCGCTGGTGCCCGACATCGTCGATCCGGTGGTCACGCCATAGCTCGGTGGTTGCACCTTCGGCATGGTGGACTGGACCGCCGGTGGCGTATGGCCGTTCCCACCGCCGCCGCCATTTCCGTTGCCGCTGGAGGCTGCCCCTGCGCTTGCACCGCCGGCGGCGGCGAGCGCCGGCCCGCACGAAATGGCGAACAGGGCCGCAGTAGCAAACATCAGGCTTCTCATAACAGCTTTCTCCTTCGAGGCTGTCGGGGTCACCTGCTACGGACCGCCGACATGACAACGCGCCAACGAAGCCGGCAGCGGCCGGTTTTGTTTGCAGACGCCAGGACGACCTGAAATATTGATCAGGAAGCCGAGAGGTGGCTTGCCGGCCCAGGCGGTAATCGTTGGGCGGACGAAGTCCGCCATCGACGCACCGGACGCGGATCAGCCAATAGGATGGTTAACCGCCGCAATCAGCCGCACAGCAGTGCCTGCGCACAGGCATCCAGAATCGCTTCAGTATCAATTCCATATTCTTGATACAGACTGGGAATATCGCCGCTCTGCCCAAAATGATCCGGCCCAAGCGCGATCACACGCTGTCCGCGCACGGCGCCGAGCCAGGCGTGCGTCGCCGGATGACCGTCGAGCACGGTGACCAGCGCCGCATCCGGCGCCAGCAGCGCCAGGATCCGCTCGATATGACACGACGCATCGCGCCGGCCCGCGCGGCGGGCCCGCATGGCACCAAGCCAGTCGGCATGCAGCAAGTCTGGGCTGGTCAGCGCCAGCAGACCGGCGTCCGGCACCTCAGCACTGAGCTCGGCGAAAGCGGCTTCGGCCTCGGGCGCCACCGGCCCCTGATACAGGATGGCGATGCGCGCTTCGGGTTCAGGTGCAACCACCCAATGCGCGCCGGCAATAACGGATGCGAGATCGAGCTCCCGCGCCGGCTGCTGGAGCTGGCGGGTGGAAAGCCGCAGCCACACCGCCGAGCCATGCGGTTGCTGGATATGCGCGAAGGCATGGCGCAGCAGGATCGCCAGCTCATCGACATAGGCCGGCTCGAAGCTCGCCAGCCGGTCCGCCGCCATGCCGATCAGCGGCGTGTTGATCGACTGGTGCTGCCCGCCTTCCGGCGCCAGCGTCAGCCCCGATGGCGTGGAGACCAATATGAACCGCGCATCCTGGTAACAGGCGTAGATCAGCGCATCCAACCCGCGATTGACGAACGGATCATAAACCGTGCCGATCGGCAGCAGCCGCGCGCCGGTCAGCGCATGGGTCAACCCCGCCGCACCCAACAGCAGAAACAGGTTCTGCTCCGCGATACCGAGCTCGATATGCTGGCCGAGCGGGCTCATGCCCCAGCGCTGCGCCGATGCCAGCTTGGCGTCGCGGAACACATCGTTGCGAGTATGACGATCGAAGATGCCGCGCCGGTTCACCCATGGTCCGAGGTTGGTCGAAACCGTCACATCCGGGCTGGCGGTAACGATATGCTCTACCAGTTCCTTGAATGGCCCCTGCCCGCGGCCGATCTCCGCCAGCATGTCGCCGAACCCGGCCTGGGTGGACAGCTTTCGTCCTGCAACCTTGGGCACCGGGAGTTCCGCCGGCACCGCGATTGTCGGGGCTGTCAGCGCACGTCCTTCCGGCGTCAGCTTCGCCGCGAAAGGACAGCCATCAAGAAATTCCGCCAACTCGGCTGCCGGCAGATCGAGCCCCTCGAACCGGTCCCACTCGTGGCCGGGGCGGATTGCCATCGCCGCCCGGAACCCCTCCATCTGCTCCTTCGTCATCATGCCGGCGTGGTTGTCCTTATGGCCGGCGAACGGCAGCCCCATGCCCTTGATCGTGTAAGCAATAAAGCAGGTCGGCTGATCGCCTTCAGCCTCGGCTGCCCGCAGCGCCTCGATGATGGCCTCGATGTCATGGCCGCCAAGATTGGTCATCAGCGTCGCCAGCTCGTCATCCGACAACGGATCGACGATGGCCCGCACCGCACGCGAACGTCCGAGATCAGCAAGCACCGCCTGCCGCCATGCCGCCCCGCCCTGGAACGTCAGCGCCGCGTAGAGGCTGTTCGGGCAGTCGTCGATCCAGCGCCGCAGCGCATCGCCCCCGGGTCGCCCGAAGGCAGCAGCCAGCTTGCGGCCGTATTTCAGCGTGACGACATTCCAGCCCATATCCCGGAACAGGCCCTCGATGCGCCCGAACAGCCGGTCGGGCACCACCGAATCGAGGCTCTGGCGGTTGTAATCGACGATCCACCAGACATCGCGGACGTCGTGTTTCCACCCCTCCAGCAGCGCCTCGTAGATATTGCCCTCATCCAGCTCGGCATCTCCCGCGACAGCGATATGTCGCCCCGGCGGCAGGTCGCTACGCCCCAGCCCATGCAGCCGCACATAATCCTGGATCAGCGCCGAGAACGTGGTCATCGCCACACCAAGCCCGACCGACCCGGTGGAAAAATCGACCTCCGGCCCGTCCTTGACGCGCGACGGGTAGGACTGGACACCGCCAAGCGCCCGCAGCCCCTCCATCTTCTCGACGCTCTGCCGCCCGAACAGATAGTTGATAGCGTGGAACACCGGCCCCGCATGCGGTTTCACCGCGATCCGATCCTGCGGCCGGGCGATCTCAAAATAGAGTGCCGCCATGACCGAGATCACCGACGCGCAGGACGCTTGGTGCCCGCCCACCTTCAACCCGTCCCGGTTCGGCCGGATATGGTTGGCGTGGTGCACCATCCAGGCAGACAGCCAGAGCAGCTTGCGCTCGAGCTGGTGCAATATCTCGAGCCGACGCGCGTCCGACGGCGCCCCTCTTACCGGGCTTAAAGTTTCGACATCCATCCCCGCCGTCCTATTAACTGACCTCTGAGCACTGACAACTGCTTCACCGCCGCTTCATCGACTGACCGCTGACCACCGACCACTGACCACTGCCGACAAGGCGACGCACCGCGCTCGACGCGTTCCGCTTGCCATCACCGGCATAGTCTTCATGCCAGTCCTCGATCTTCGCCAGATCATACAGATAGTTGACCATCAGCGTGGCGCTTTCCCTCGCCCCCTTCTCCGAGGCGTCGCCGCCCATGTTGATGCGTTCGATGCGGGCGCCGTTGGACAGATGGAAATGCCCCACCGGATCGCGGGCGCGCTTGCCGTTCGACTCGAGCAGAAGATAGCGCGCGCAAAGCCGGACCAGCGCGGGCTCGGCCGCGCGCACCAATGTCTGGTCACGCCACCAGGATCGGCGCGCGAGCAGCTCTGCCAGACCCTCGGCCCCCGTTGCCGCACGCAATGCCGCGGCCTCCTCTTCGCTCAGCAGTCCCGGCTCCGCCGCCGCAAGCTTGGGGTCGAGCCACCGCCGGAAACCCGGGATCGGCGAAAGCGTCGCGAACGTCTTCAGATTGCGAAACTCACTCGCCAGTTGCTCCGCCACCTGCTTGATCAGGAAATTGCCGAAGCTGATTCCCGCCAGGCCACGCTGGCAGTTGCTGATCGAATAGAAGATCGCCGTGTCGGCGGAGCGTGCATCGAGCAGCGGCGCCTTCTCGTCGAGCAGGCGCTGCACCTTGCCGGCCAACCCGTTCACCAGCGCAACCTCGACGAAGATCAGCGGCTCGGTCGGCATGCGCGGGTGAAAGAAGGCGTAGCAACGCCGATCGGAGTCGAGCCGGTTCTTGAGGTCGCGCCACGATCGGATCTCGTGCACCGCCTCATAGCCCACCAGCTTTTCCAGCAAGGCCGCCGGACTGTGCCAATCGATGCGTTGCAGCTCCAGGAAGCCGATATCGAACCACGCCGCCAGCAGCCCACGGAGATCGTTCTCCAGCGCCGCGAGCAGGTGATCGTCGTTGCGGTGGTCGAGCAGGAAGGCGCGCAGATCGACCAGGAATTTCCGCCCGTCGGGGATGGTGGTGAAGCGCGTCAGCAGCTTGAGCCGCGGCGGCTCCAGGGCACGCCGCAGATTCGCCTGGGCGACCGCGCGCTCCGCCGGGTCCTGCGCCTGTTGCACGGTGGCATAGGCGGTGGCGACTGCTTCCGGATCGGAATCGAAGCCAGCCAGCGTGCGCAGGAAGTCCTTCTGCCCGTTCGCGTCGAGACCAAGATACGTCTGCGCCAATCGCGCCGCGCGGTTCCGGGCGCTGACCTCGCCGCCACGGGAGCGGAGGCAGGCGCGCATCTGCGCCTCGATGCTCTCGTCCTCCTCGGCCACGCCCGCCGCCATGTCGCGCCAGACGGCGGTCAGGCGGCGGAGGGCACGATCGAATAGTCCCGGCGGGGCGGCGGCTTCGCTCATTCGGGGCTCCTGCGGCGATCAGCCCAGTATAGGCACAGTACTGGCGCGCACGCTCGTGACAGGCGTGCAGTGCGGCATCGCGTCGGGTTCAGGGGCGCAGCGCGGCGAGCAAATCCTCGGCGATCATGCCCGGACCGGCGCGCTCGGCTGCGGCGCCGTGCAGCCAGGCGCCGGCGCAAGCAGCATCCCAGGCCGGCATCCCCTGGCCCAGCAGCCCACCAATAATGCCGGCAAGCACGTCCCCGGCACCTGCCGTGGCGAGCCACGGCGGTGCATTGGCGTTGATCGCCGCTCGTCCGTCGGGGGATGCGATGATGGTGTCGCTTCCTTTCAGCAGCACGACGCTGTTGGTGCGCCGAGCGGCTGCACGGGCAGCGCCGAGCCGGTCGTGACCCGGCGACCCGAACACGCGGCTAAACTCTCCGGCATGCGGCGTTAGCACGGCCGCCCCGGCAAGTGCATCCGGCTCACCGGCAAAAGCGGTGAAGGTATCTGCGTCCGCAACGACCTGACGATGCGCACTGAGCAGCGTCGGCAAGGTCTGTCGTGCTGCCTCGGCGCCAAGCCCCGGACCGCACACCCAGACGACACGGCGTTCGTCGGCGAGAAGCTCGGCCAGCGGAGCATCCGTCACGATGACGCCGGCCGATCCGGTTCGATAGACCTCGGCGCCGTCATGTGTCGTTGCGATGGTGACCATGCCCGCACCCGCCCGGCGGGCGGCATCGGCTGCAAGACGCGCTGCGCCCGTCATCGCCGCACCGCCAAGAACGGTGACATGGCCGCGGCTGTATTTGTGTCCCGAGGCAGTCGGGCCAGGAATCCGCCACAGTTCCGGCAGGTTGGCGAAGGTGGTTGGACGCACCTCGCGGAGCGCATCGTCCGGCAGCCCAATATCCGACAGCACGATCTCACCGCACAGATCGCGACCGGGCAGCAGCAGGTGTCCCGGCTTGAGACGGAAGAAGGTGACCGTGAGGTGCGCGGCAGGCGCGAAGCCACGCACCTCCCCGGTACCGCCATCGATACCGCTGGGCACATCGACCGCGACGACGCGCCGCGCCGCTTTCAGCGTCTCAGCCGCCAGCCCATCGACATCGCGCGCGAGACCGGCGCCGAACACCGCGTCGATCACGAGTTCGGCACGTGCAGCGCTTTGCGGGGCGAAGGCGGCGTGCGGACCGCGCCAGCGGCGGGCTGCCTCGGCGGCATCGGAGTCATCACGCGAAGCGCCGAGGAC